>Ga0335073_10001646_pt1 | contig 30017 bp, 30 predicted proteins | sample Lox_Sample_22_FD_207093 | JGI IMG/M metagenome (GOLD analysis project Ga0335073, IMG submission 207093) | Soil microbial communities from Loxahatchee National Wildlife Refuge, Florida, United States - Lox_Sample_2.2 | ecosystem: Environmental > Terrestrial > Soil > Wetlands | place: USA... | reverse complement strand
TCGCGATCGGGGACGCTGAAAACGATCATGACCTGCTCGCAGAGTGCGAGATTGCCGTGGCCGTCGGCTGGGGTAGTGCAACACTGCAAGCAGAAGCGAATGAGATTGTACGTGGTGATGGCCCCGGAGCGGTGGCTGCTTATATCCAGCGAGCCGCGAAAGAAGCGAAGTTGCCTTTCGACCGGATCGGCCGGCATCGAATCAACCTGGGTACAGATCAGGGCGGGCGTTCGCTCGCCATAGCCGTGCATGGGCGGGATATTCTGGTTGTTGGAGAACCACAATCGGGTAAATCCTGGGTTACCGGCCTTGCGTGCGAAGAGATGATTCTCCAAGGCTATTGTGTCTGCGTGATCGATCCGGAAGGCGATTACGGTGGGCTGGAATCGCTAACTGGCGTGGTCGTACTAGGAGGGGACGGTCTGCCGCCCGAGATGCCAGAAGTGGCTCGCGCGCTGCGGCACTTCGATCTAAGCGTCGTCATCGATCTATCGCGCGTACCCTACGAAGAGAAGGTTAGTTATCTAAGGGCACTGTTGCCAATGCTGGCTTCGCTCCGCCGAGCCACGGGCCTGCCGCATCGAATTGTCGTGGATGAGGCCCACTATTTTCTTCATGATCCTAACGTTCGGCACCTGCTGGATATGGAATTGGGCGCCTACACGCTCGTCACCTATCGCCCGTCCGATTTGCACCCCGATCTCCGCGCGGGCATGGAAGTGGTCGTTGCTAAACGTTTGACCGATCCACAAGAGGTTCAAACCCTGCTGACCATGGTCCGAAACAGAGACGTAGAACCTAAATGGACAACCATTCTCGCCGGCCTTGACATCGGCGATGCCGCTCTCTTACCTGGGGCAGAAGAAGCTGAAGGAGAACTTCGCCGGTTTAAGATTTTGCCTCGTTTGACCCCGCATGTTCGGCACCGGACGAAGTATTTCGATGTCCAATTGGCTGGAGGGCAGGAATTCGTGTTTACCGAAAACGGGAAAGCGATTGGGCCTCCCGCTCGATCATTGAAGCAGTTTGTCTCCTTGTTGGACAGTGAGCCGGTGCAATTACTTGGCGAACACACACGCCGTGGAGATTTCTCCCAATGGATTGCGGATGTATTTCACGACAGTCGCTTGGCGTCGGACGTTCGAAAAATCGAGCAGCGCTATCGGCTCGGTCATCTCGACGACGTGCGTCCAGAGATGGCAAAACTAATTCAGGAGCGCTACGGATTATCCACCTGACAAAGTTCATTCGCGAGGGCGGGTGGGCTCTACGCAGCGCATTGGGAACTTATGGCCGTGAAGCCCCATTGTTTTCCAGATTGAACCTATCCTTATTATTAGTCGTCCTGCCGGTGCCTGCCACAGCGTCTATCGCCTGCTGGATTCGTGCTGGATCTCCCAGGTAACAATGGCGAAGCGATTTGAGGCCGTCGTCAAGTTCCTCGACGAGTGGTACACCAGTGGGAATGTTCAGATCAACAATCTGCCGGTCGGAGACATCCTCTAAATACTTCACGAGGGCGCGCAGGCTGTTACCATGGGCCGCAATGAGTACCTGCTTCCCCGACCGGATACTTGGGGCGATCAGTTCCTGCCAGCAGGGAAGAAAGCGTCAACCGTGTCCTTCAGGCTGCATTCCGTGCGGGGAAGTTGATCTTTAGTGAGCTGTTCGTATCGGGAATCCTCTCCTGGATAGCGTGGGTCGGTTTCCTCCAGCGCTGGCGGGCGAATATCGTAACTTCGGCGCCAGAGCTTCACCTGCTGTTCACCGTACTTCGCCGCCGTTTGACCTTTGTTGAGGCCTTGCAACGCCCCATAATGCCGTTCGTTTAGCCGCCAGTCGCGTTGCACGGGAAACCACATGAGATCCATCTCGTCTAACACGATCCACAGGGTGCGTATCGCCCGTTTCAACAGAGACGTGAAAGCAAGGTCGAAGCGGTATCCTTGCTCCCTAAGAATGACGCCCGCCTCCTTCGCCTCTTCTCTCCCCCTCTCCGAAAGGTCAACATCCGTCCAACCGGTGAACCGGTTTTCCTTATTCCAAACGCTCTCTCCGGGCGAAGCAGGACAAGTCTATGCATTTCAATACTCCGGTTCTTGGAGAGGGCGACGCCCAGACCGGCAGCGCAAGCTCAGCCTTGCACTTCTTGGTATGACTCTTCACCGTCGCGGGCAATAGCAGGAGGTCCTGGGGTCGAACTATTGTCCAGTGCCTCTTTCACGGCACTACCGCTCACCGTCTCCTGTTTCAGCAGTTCCTGCGCCAATACTTTCAGCGCCGGGAGATGGGTTTTCAGCAACTCCTGGGCACGTTTGTATTGTTCGGTCACGAGACGCTGGACCTCTTCGTCGATCGCTTGACGAGTCTCCGGACTGATTTGGGTGTTGTCCTCGACCGATCCCCCCAGGTATTGGAGCTGCTGACCTGCATAGCGCACTGAGCCCAGCTTTTCGCTCATACCAAACTCGGTGACCATACGACGGGCCAGTTCAGTCGATCGAGCAATGTCGTCACTGGCCCCAGTGCTGATAATGCTGAACTCCACAATTTCGGCTGCACGTCCACCCAGCATGACGGCGATCCGGTCCTCGAGTTCGTCGAACGTGAGAAGATAGCGGTCTTCCGTTGGCATTTGCATGGTGTAGCCCAGGGCGCCACGACTGTGTGGCACGATGCTGATCTTGCTGACCGGTTCGCCATGAGGCACCAGTTAGCCACCAGGGCGTGGCCAGACTCGTGATAGGCGACCGTAGTGCGTTCCTGCTCGTTCATCACGCGCCTCTTTTTTTCGGAACCCGCAATCACCCGTTCGATCGCAGCTTCGAAATCACTCAACGTGACTGCTGCTGCCTTGCGCCGGGCCGCGACTAACGCGGCCTCATTCATGGCATTCTCAAGATCAGCGCCACTGAAACCAGCTGTCATGCGGGCCGCTCGCTCCAGGTCAAAGTCTGCCGCGAGTTTTACATTCTTGCTGTGAATCTTCAGGATTTGTACTCGGCCAACCAAATCTGGATTGCCGATGGCGATCTGGCGGTCAAATCGGCCGGCGCGCAGGAGGGCCGGATCGAGTACTTCCGGGCGGTTCGTGGCAGCCATGATGATCACGGGCGCGCTGGCGTCTGTTTTGAATCCGTCAATCTCTGCCAGCAACTGGTTGAGGGTTTGCTCACGCTCGTCATTATTGCCCAGCCGCATCACACCTCCGCGGCTCTGACCAATGGCATCAATCTCGTCAATGAAAACGATGGCGGGAACGGCTTTACGCGCCTGCTCGAACAGGTCGCGCACTCGCGCGGCGCCCACGCCAACGAACATCTCAACAAACTCGGAGCCACTGGTCTCGAAGAATGGGACTTGGGCCTCGCCAGCTGTTGCTTTGGCCAGCAATGTCTTGCCTGTGCCCGGGGGGCCGACGAGCAATACTCCCTTCGGAATATGTCCGCCAAGCTGGGCAAATTGCTCTGGCACCTTCAGAAACTGGATGATCTCCTGGAGTTCGCCAATGGCTTCGTCCGCCCCGCCCACATCTTTGTAAGTGACCGTAACATCCTCAGGCTTGACCACGATCGCTTTGCTCTTGCCGACCCCGAATATGCCGCCCAGTCCTCCGCCGGCGGCCGCGCCCGCTCGCCGGTAGGCGACGTACCAGAAACCGCCGAGTAGCAAGAGCGGCAGAAGGTTCAGCAACATGCCTCCGAGGGGGCTGGGTGCGCGTTGGAAGTTGTAGGTTACACTTGCGTTTTGTAACTCCTCAATCAGCTTGGGATCGCCGGCAGGCGCAGGCACGGTATTGAATGGAACCGTCGGAGGAGATCCGCCCTCTTTGGGATTCTTCATCTCACCAACGATGGCCCTATCGCCGATGGTTGTCTTTACGATTTGAGCGCTTGCCAGATCCTTCTTAAACTCGCTATAAGGAATTTCGGCGCTACGGGTCTGCCGGTCTACGACGTATAGCTGGAACAGCCACAGGATGATTAGGCTCGTGATCAAGTAGCTGATGCCGAAATGGAACTTACGCCGAGTCTGCTCCTGCCGCTTCTTTTCATCGTCGCGGTCGCGCTTTTTGGATGACAATTCTGGCTCGTTCATGGTCCACCTCTCCGACGTTCAATGTCGCAATTGAATTTGGTCGCTCATCCTACTGGGCCTTCCGTGTAGCCATCTTTTTCCTGCAGTGCGTTGTCGTCGGTTTCGTCCAGTTCCGCTTCAACGGAGGGACATCGCCAGCCCTGGACGTCGACAAGACTACGGCCGCGTTTTTTGCCCTCTTGTGCACCGTGGCATAGATGCAATCGATGTTGATGCCTTTCTTGGCCAGCTTCCCTGCCAGTTGCGCGAGTGCGCCAGGTGTATTCGCCAATTCGAACTTCTCCAGCCGGCCTTCGGTATACGGGAACCCGGCTTCGCCCAGAGCCTTCTTGGCTCGAATTACGTTGTCGACGACTACCTGTACTGAGCCTTGGGCCCCTGCTGCGGTGCCCAGAAAAGCCAGGAGAGTCACCCTTCCATCGGCGAGAACCTTTAACAGACGAGCCAGGGTGCCGGGCCTATTCTCCAGTTGCACAGTGAGTTCCCTCACTTTAGCCATGGCATATCTCCGCATAAGGCTGAACAGTGCGTGGAAAATCAGCTACGCTCTCGGTATTTTCGACTCCGCGCGCGAGTTACCCTCCTTGCTAGCGCCTTTTGGATCAAGAGCATAATCGTGCGGACGTAGCGTACTGACATTAAAAATCAAGATGACACTCCGTTTTCGATCACGAGTATCGCCAAATGGAGCGAGACTGACTCCTTGTCTTTCATCAAAGATCAGTGTGAATATCGAAGAACAGGAAGCACATAGCCAGAAATACTCCACTCGCGTCTCGCGGTCTTGAGGCGCTCCGCGTCTTCCTGTGCCATATAGCCTCAAGCGAAACACCCTTCCTACATACTGGTACTTGAAAGGCAGCGAGCATTTAGGATTTGCACATCTGATCACCATGATCGGTACCTTAGCCATGCTCGGCGGTGTTCACCTATGAATTCGCAGCGTGGGCCGCGATCTGCTCAATGGCCGAACGCGCAATCCATTCGTTCGCGACCAATTCAACCCCAGCGCTGTCCATCACGGTCAAGAGCGCCTTTCCCTGATCGTCGATGAACGTCACCCCGTCCAGATCCACGCTGAAGGATTTCCCATTCATGCGGCTGCTGGTTGATCTCCAACATCTCTCCAATTCGATGACCCAGGGTCCCCGTAGCTTACCTTCCACCCGAAAGACGATTCGATTGCCAATCTCTTCAACGGTGACTTTCAGCATGGATGACCTCGCATGCCCGGGTTCCCAGCCATTGCGGTTGCATCCCGAAGACCAAGGGGAAAAACAACTCGTTCGCGGTGCAAGGCATTCCAGGCACAGGGCTTACCTCGAACGGCTCGATTTCACAATGCTTCTGTGTCAGCTCGGCGCCGCCACAGATTGATGACACCTCGTCAGAGTGACGAAGAAGCTTCGACGAAACGGAATCGTTGGGAAATCAGAGTCTCGACTTGAGTGGAAAATCGACAAATCACTTTCCCCGACCGATGTCGTCGCTTTGGCGGGATGACGCCAGCGTTCCGCTCGTCTTTTCGAATTGATGGAACTGTTTCCGAGGCGCAACTACTGGGTTAATCTTGTGTTACTGAATATCGCGAACGCCACCGAGTTGGTAATTACCGTGCTTACCGATTAGGTGATTCACTTCTCCCTCATCAGAGCCAAGGCTGGGTCTGCCAGGCGTGAACGATCGCATGCAAGTCCTATCACCGTCGCGAACACGCTTTCATTCTCCCTTCTTAAGGGGGCTTTCTGCAGGAGGTACGAGAGCTTTCCAAATGCGCCAACCCTAACTGCATCACACGATTTCTCTACCTCGGGAAAGGCACCCTCTTCCTTTTGGAGAAAAGTTCGGACCCAGAGCCACCGGCAGACGGTGAGGCCCCTACAACAATGCGCCAACAGATGCATAGGCTGGAGACTTCTTGGTTGTGTGAAAACTGCTCTTCCAGGCTGGTGGTCAGAATGATTCGAGGCACAGTGGAAGTCATTCCACGAGGTGATGTGATAAACCATGTCACTAATCAGCCCGCGGCAACGGTGGATTCTCCGAAGGGAACTGGGGTTCGGTCAGTTAGAGCGAGGGTAGTGTGATGGAGAATACCAAGTTGGTAGCTGCAGATAAACGATGCGAGCAGCCCTCTGCGGCTTCCTCATCTGGAGGTGCCACATCGTCGCCCGACTCTGAAGAGTCCGTAAGCGAGAAATCGGCCAAGGCTACCTTGGAAGGGGAGTACTTGTCGGAATTCATAGATCTGTTAGTTCGAAAAGGCGCCCGGGTAGCTAATCGAACTCAAGATGGGAGCTGAAACTGTGGACCGCATGCTGGTGGTGGTTTTCAACGATCAAGCCAAAGCACACAAGGGAAAGAACCTGCTTCTGCAACTGGACAGCGATGGCAGTATCAGCATCTATCGTTACGTCGTGGTAACGAAGCAGGCCGATGGCACCACAACGGTCGAGCAAGACGATGACCCTGGACCGTTCCGCACTCTCGCCGGGACTTCGCTGGGAAGCTTCGTTGGTCGCTTAGGCGAGCCGATCGCAACAGCTGCCGGAGACCCCGCAGGCGCTACGGCGAATTTGAACAGTGCCGGGATAGGTGAAGAATTCCTCAAGGACGTGACCAAGGTGTTGCTACCGAATCGAGTGGCGTTCGTGGCGGAGGTTGCAGAAGAATGGACAACTCCGGTGGATACGGGCATGGAGCGGATCGGGGGAATTGTATTCCGCTGGACGTTGTCAGACGTGAAGCATATGCTCGACGACCAGGAACCATCACCCTCAAAAAAGCCGAGTAGAGCGCAACGCTTTCGTCACCGATAGAGATCTCCGCCCGGCCCCAACTCGACTCCTGAACTCAACAGGTAGGAGCGCACAGTGTTTTCGGCCACGAACCAGTCAATCTCGGGCGAACCGAGTGGACATCCGCGTTTCTCCCAATGCTGGTAAGCGAGCTTTTGCACGAGTTCATGACGATCTTCTCCAGTAAAGTCGGTTAGTGGCTCGCGCCTATCTGCCCACTCTTCGCTTCTGGTCTGCTCAGTCATCGATGCCATGTTTGCTCCTCTATCTCGCCGGAGCCTGCTGAGGAGTGACCGCCGGCGCCTTGGGAGTTGAAAAGTCTACTTTTGGCACCTGGCGTGATTCCTCGGTGGCCGCGAAATAGGCCTGATTGGGCTTAAACCCTGCCCACCGCGCAAAGATGTTATTGGGAAACTGTTGGACGTATGTGTTGTAGTCCTGCAACGTGTCGTTATAGCGCTTCCGTTCAACGGCGATGCGGTTCTCAGTACCCGCCAGTTCGTCCTGCAGGCGCAGAAAATTCTCATTCGATTTCAATTGCGGATAATTCTCTACTATCGCAAGCAGTCGTCCCAACGCTCCATCCAGTTGCTGGTTGGCGGCGATTTTATCCTGGGGAGTGCCCGCCGCAAGCAAGGCAGAGCGGGCCTTGGCGACATCCCCGAACACCGTTTGCTCTTGCTGGGCGTAGCCTTTTACGGTTTCCACAAGATTGGGAATGAGGTCGGCGCGCCGCTGCAGCACCACGTCCACCTGGGACCATGCAGACTTCACTGCCTCGTTCTTGGTTACGAGTGTGTTGCGCACGCTTACGTACTGCCCGAACACGATCAGCGCGATCAGCGCCAGCACGATGATCACAATTAATCCCTTGTTCATATTCTTCTCCTTGCCAGCAGTGTTCGAATCTCACTTGCTCCCCGGTTCTAAAGAATCCAGCATTTTATCGACCGCCGCAGTTGCCCGTTGGATCGCCGTGAGATATCGGCCGGCAACCTCTCTCACGTCAAGCTGCTTGCGGTCCACCTTACCCTCGCGAATATCGAGCAGCTGCGAAAAAGCGGAGGGATCTAGTTCAATTAGCGACGCCAATGCCTGAATGCCGCCGCGTTTCGATTTAGGCACAGAATCGCCCATCGCGATCAGCGCGTGCCGGAATAAGGTGGCAAACGTCGAGACGGAGCCCAGCAGCAACTCCCACAGGCGATTCTTATTCCCGCTTGCCAACAGCAGACGCTGGCGAAGGAGAATCGTCTTCTCGCGCAGCTCATATTCCAGCTGAACGCGATGCAAGCGCATGGAAATCGTCAGCCCTTGCAGTACGTCTTCCCCATGCAAGATGCGATGCTGCTGCTGCATGTCCAGAAATTCAATGGAAAAGACGGCGGCCGCGCGTTCCAGTTCCTCCCGCGCGAGCAGAAGTGGGGCGTGATACTTCTGTCCCGTCCGCCATTTCACCGTCGGCGCAACCGCCCGAAGTGCATTGAACGACACTTCGCGCAACACGCAAAGCAGGTTCACGCTTGAGAACTTGGGATGAAATTCTCCATCCGCAGCCGAGCCATACAAAATCACGCTCTGCAAGTTGTCTCCCGCTGCCTGCCGCATTCGATCAACAAACTCAGCCATCTGTTTTTCTGGGACCATAGTAGTTCCGCTCCGCAGCTACCAACTCCCGCTGGCGCCACCGCCTCCTGAACTCCCACCGCCAAACCCACCGAATCCTCCGCCGCCACCGCCACCGAACCCGCCACTGCCCCAGCCGCCGCTGCCTCCGCCGAAGAAGAATAACCCCAGCAGTAGACGCCCCAGGCCGGTCACGATCAAGATGACAAAGATGATCGCCAGAATCGAAATCAGACCAAACGAGGAACCGTGATCGGTTTCGTCGCTGCCTGCTTCCGGCGCCGATGCCCGAGGCCCATCCAGTTGGATCCCCGCATCCTCCGCGATGACCTCCGCGACTCGCGAGGTCATGAGCCGAACAGCGCCGTTATAGTCACCCTGCTTGAGCAGTGGGGCGGCTTCGCGTCCGATGCCGCCCACCTTGCCATCCGGCAGGATTGGCTCTAGTCCATAGCCGACTTCAATGCGGTAGCGCCGGTCTTGGATAGCAAACAAAAGCAGCACGCCACGGTTGCTGGCCTTGTTTCCAATTCCCCACTGCTTGAACAGATCGACTGCGTAGCTCTCAATATCGGACCCCTCGAGCGACTGGATCGTGACTACTGCTATCTGGGCGTGGGCCTTCTGATCGATCTGCTGACAGGTACTCTCGAGCTGTGCGGTCGTATTCGAATCAAGAACGTGAGCGAAGTCGTTTATGTAGCCGACGGGTCGTAGCTGCGCGACTGGTTGGGCTGCGGCGAACGTGAGCGCGAAAACAACGGTTATCCAGAACGCGATTTTGCAGGCCGGCTTCATAAGCGCACTACTTCACGCAATCCCGGAAGTGCACGTGCACTTCCGAATGATCAACGACTTTCGTCGCGTCGATTGCATTTCGAGTCAGCATGTTACCGCAAGAGTCGGGTTTCGCAGCACGGAGTTGACCGTGCGGTAGCTTCGCCAGAGTGACGGAATAGCGCCGGAGGAGCAAGTTTTCAGCCAGCATAAGGGCGCCTAGGGACTCGAAATCCAACCCGTCGATTTCACGGTATTTATTCGCCTGAAACGCTCGTGTGTGTGATTCGGTAAGCCAGGTGCAATGTGGAGGTTCATGACTCTCGGAACTCATCCCAGAATCTGCCGACTTAATGAGAAAGGAAATTGTGTGAGGAGCAAGCGCCTGACATGGCTAGGGATTTATTGCGCACTCATTCTCTCAGCCGGATGTACGAGGAAGTGTACCGTCAACGCGCCAGCTCCGCCGCCCATTTCGATATCCAATGACTCGATGATCGTTGAGCTACAAGCCAGGTGGGAGATAGGACGCAGTTTCAATCAACCACCTCGTTCTTCGCGTGTCGAGCTTCCTCCCAATCCCGTTGCATTTCTGGCGTCGGATCGTGAAATAATTATCCGGGGCGAGGCGATAACGCTTACTTGGCATACGGAAAACGCGACCACCGTGACAATTGATCCGATCGGCCAAGTGGAAACGAACGGCTCCTTCACCGTAACGCCACCTGCCTCCACGAAATATCACATCGTTGCCGAAGGACCCGGTGGAGTCGATGTATCATCAGTGTGGCTGACTGTGAAGCCACCGCCGGTTCCGGCAGTGTTGTCTCCATCTCCCGAATAATAAAATGAGGAAGGCGTCACCGTCTTGCTGTTCCAACCGATTTTCTCCGACTACGAACGTTACGTAATTCGTCCAAACCAGCAGCAGGCACTGGAGGACAGCCGCCAACTCTTACTTCAACATCCCGACATGCGGGCAGCCGTAGAGGGCTACTGCGATGATCCCGGATCCACTGAATACAACTTGGCGCTCGCTGAAGAGCGCGCTGACCCCGCTAAGCAGGCTTTAGTTCAGGCAGGAGTGAGCCCCGACCGCATCACGACAGCCAGCTTTGGTAAGCATAATATCCGTTTGCGAAGAGAATAGCGAAGGCTGTTTTCCTCCGTTCTGAAGAACAGGCTGCGATCCACAGTCTTATTATGTTCACCAGAGTGACGGAATAATGCCAGAGGAAGCGCCCTCAACCCAGCGTCACGGCCCCGGGACCTCGAATCTAAGCCATCGATTTTGCGGCAGTTGCTTGCGTGCGAGGCCTTGTCTCAGGATTGGGAAAGCCGGATGCATGTGTCTTTTCAGGAACGCCCCTGCAGCAATCCCTACGGCGCTCGATACAATCCATGTAAGAAGAGAGTAAGACCGGGTGCAGGTTTCGGCTTGCAGCGAGTGTGCTCACCCTGCGAGGTGAAAACACAGGTCACAATGGAGTTGACCCATGGAAATAAATCCGCTAGCGGGAACAGCCCCAGCTGCTTCGGCGCTGGTCAACGTGTCGAAACTCGTCACCTCCTATTATGCCGAGCAGCCAGACCCTGCTATTTCTGGACAACGCGTGCTGTTCGGCACATCAGGACACCGGGGATCGGCTTTCAACCGAGCTTTTAATGAATGGCACATTCTCGCCATTACCCAGGCGATTTGTGCCTACCGGAAACGCCAGAGAATCAAGGGGCCGTTGTTCCTGGGGAAGGACACTCACGCGCTCTCCGAACCAGCCTCGGCGAGCGCTCTCGAAGTTCTCGCGGCTAACGGTGTCGAAGTGATGATCGCCGCAAACGAGGAATACACACCGACTCCCGCAGTTTCTCATGCCATCGTTGTTTATAACCGTGGCCGGAAGTCCGGCCTCGCTGATGGAATCGTGATTACGCCCTCCCACAATCCACCAGAGGACGGCGGCTTCAAATACAACCCACCAACTGGCGGACCCGCGGATATGGAAACGACGAGCTGGATTGAGGCAAAAGCGAACGAGTTTCTTGCGAACCGGCTACGGGGTGTGCAACGCGTTCCGTTTGAAAGGGCGTTCAAGGCAGCCACCACCCATCACTATCCCTACATCGATTCCTACGTCAACGATCTTGAGCATGTTGTCGACATGGACTTGATCCGGAATGCGAACATAAAACTGGGTGTAGATCCATTGGGTGGCGCAGGAGTTCATTACTGGCCGCGTATTGAAGAACGCTATCGCATCAACCTTACCGTGGTGAACGATGCGGTCGATCCGACTTTCCGGTTCATGACGCTAGATTGGGACGGGAAGATTCGCATGGATCCCTCGTCGCCATACGCAATGCAGACGCTCATTGCGTTGAAAGACCAGTTCGATATCGCGTTCGCGTGCGACACGGACCACGACCGTCATGGCGTGGTGACAAAAAGTGCAGGCCTTCTGCCTCCCAATCATTACCTTGCTGTTTGCATTCATTACCTCTTCTCGAACCGCCCGCAGTGGCGCAGCGACATCGGTGTCGGAAAAACCGTGGTGAGCAGCAGCATGATCGACCGTGTGGCCGACAAGCTGGGAAGGAGACTCTACGAAGTTCCCGTCGGGTTCAAGTGGTTCGTCAGTGGTTTGCTCGATGGCACGTTGGGCTTCGTTGGGGAAGAGAGCGCCGGAGCTTCGTTTCTCCGACGCGACGGCACCGTTTGGACTACCGACAAAGATGGAATCGTGCCGGCGCTGCTCTCGGCCGAGATCACAGCAAAGTTGCACCGCGATCCGGGCAAGATTTATCTAGAACTAACACGCGAACTCGGCGATCCTCTTTACGAGCGTCTCGAAGCCCCCGCCACTTCGGCAGAAAAGGCCGTGCTGGAGCGACTCTCGCTGGAGCATATCCAAGTCTCGGAACTTGCCGGAGAACCGATCCAAAAGATACTCACCACCGCGCCTGGCGATGGCAAGCCCATTGGGGGCGTGAAGGTGATTGCACACGGTGGTTGGTTCGCGGCGCGCCCCTCAGGAACGGAAGATGTCTACAAGATCTACGCGGAGAGCTTCCGCGGAAAAGATCATCTGCTGCAGATCGAAAATGAGGCACAGGAAATCATTCGTGGAGCGCTGGCAGCGGCACACCAAACTGCCGCCTGATGGAGGCGATGAAGTTATATGCCCAGTCGAACAAACCAGAATTTCACTTCCGAGTCGTTGCTTCCTGCGCTAACGGAACTAGCACTAGACCTGCGTTGGTCGTGGAACCACTCGACCGACGAGCTTTGGGGGCGACTCGACCCTGAGCTCTGGGAGCTGACGCAGAATCCGTGGGTAGTGCTGCAGACCGTTTCCAAACAGACGATTCTCGATGCTTCGGCTGATCCTGTCTTTTGCCAGAAGGTCGAACAGATGGTTCGCAGGAAGCACGACCGTGAGGGCGCATCCGCGTGGTTTCAGACGGCCCATCCTGCCTCTACTCTTACAAACATTGCGTACTTCAGCATGGAATTCATGTTAAGCGAAGCGCTCCCGATATATTCCGGCGGACTGGGGAATGTGGCCGGGGACCAACTTAAAGCCGCAAGCGACTTAGGCGTCCCGATGATTGGGATCAGTCTGCTTTATCAGCAAGGTTATTTCCGCCAGGAGATCGACCGGAACGGGTTTCAGCAGGCGCTTTTTCCGTTCAATGATCCCGGGCAACTGCCCATCACACCACTCCGTGATGTGGATGGCGAGTGGTTGCGCATTCCACTCCGTCTTCCGGAAGGTCCCCTCTGGGTGCGCGCGTGGCAAGCGCAGGTCGGCAGAAGGAAGCTGTACCTGCTCGACACAAACGACGCTGCCAACATGCCCATCCACCGTGCGATCACCGGCGAACTCTATGGCGGAGGGCCCGAGCTACGCCTCCGGCAGGAAGCAGTGTTAGGCATGGCTGGGTGGAGACTTCTCTCGGCGCTCGACGTTCACCCGGAAGTCTGCCATTTAAACGAGGGACACTCCGCATTCCTCGTCCTTGAGCGGGCTTTAGGCTACATGCAAAGGCACCACCAACCCTTCGATGTTGCACTGACGGTGACTCGGGCTGGAAATCTGTTTACGACCCATACCCCGGTCGAAGCCGGCTTCGATCGTTTTGCACCGGAATTAATGGACCAATATTTCAGAAAATACGCCGAGAGCGAATTGAGGATCGAATTTGACGAGCTCATGGCTCTAGGACGAAGAGACCCACTCGATCGTTCTGAACCGTTCAATATGGCGTATCTCGCGCTGCGAGGCAGCGGGGCTGCGAATGGCGTCAGTCAACTTCATGGCCGGGTTAGCAGGAGAATCTTCCAAGTGCTCTTCCCGCGGTGGCCCGAGGTCGAAGTGCCGATCGGGGCAGTAACCAACGGAGTTCATGTGCCTACTTGGGATTCCGCGGAGGCCGACGAACTTTGGACGAAGCAATGCGGCCAGGATCGCTGGCGTGGAGCGCTGGAGAATGTACACCGCCTTGAGGAAGTAAGCGATGAACAACTTTGGGAGCTGCGCATGAAAGCACGCCAGTGTCTTATTGAATATGTGCGCAAGCGCTTATCGCGACAACGCGTGCAACAAGGAGCATCGCGGCAGGAACTTTTGCAAGCCGAGGCCATTTTCGATCCGCAAACGCTCACCATCGGCTTCGCGCGGCGATTCGCAACCTACAAGCGTCCCAACCTACTGCTTCATGATCGGGAGCGTTTGGCCCGCATCCTAACGAATCGAGAACGGCCGGTGCAGTTAATTCTGGCGGGCAAAGCACATCCACAGGATCAGAGCGGCCAAGCCATGATCAAAGAATGGAATGACTTCATCGCTCGCGCTGATGTTCATTCCAGTGTCACTTTCCTAAGTGATTATGACGTGCTGCTCACTTCCCGTCTGGTTGAAGGCGTGGACATCTGGCTTAACACACCCCGGCGGCCGTGGGAAGCGTGTGGCACCAGTGGCATGAAAGTTCTGGTCAATGGGGGACTGAACTTGTCTGAACTTGATGGCTGGTGGGCCGAGGCTTATTCCCCCGACGTTGGCTGGGCCGTCGGAGATGGACAAGAACACGGAAGCGATCCCGATTGGGACGCGCACGATGCCGACACCTTGTACGATCTCCTGGAACAAGAGGTGATTCCCGCTTTTTACACTCACGACGATCGCGGAATCCCCAAGACTTGGGTAGAGAAGATGCGGGCCAGCATGCTGCGATTGACTCCGAATTTTTCGTCCAATCGCGCGCTTCGAGAGTATATGGAGAACTACTACTTGCTGGCGGCAAAACATTACTGCGAGCGAGCCGCAAATGAGAGCAAGCTGGGGATCGAACTTTGCAACTGGTCAAAATCGATTGCGCAGGGTTGGCCCAGCCTCCGATTTGGCTCCGTAGCCACACACAGAGAAGAGAACCAGTACGATTTTCAAGTCCAGTTGTTCTTGGGGGAACTTGATCCAAATGCCGTGGAGGTTGAAGTCTACGCGCAGCCGCGGGCTGATGGAAGCATCTTTCGGCAACGAATGGAGCTGGCGCAGTATCTTCCTAATTCGGGTGATTATGTCTGGTACGCGTCGAAAGTACCGGCGAACCATCCAATAACGGACTACACGGCGCGTGTCATTCCCTGTCAATTGTACGCATCAATACCACTTGAAGCCACCCAGATCTTGTGGCAGAAGTAGCGCTGCGGAAACGCGTTCGATATAGCGGGAGGGTGAAACCATGGTGATCAATGAAATGAATGAGAAGGAATGTAGCGGATTCCTGGCAAGCGCTTCTCTCGGAAGACTTGGCTGTTCGCTCGATAACCAACCCTACGTCGTACCGATATACTTTGCCTACGAGCCTGGCTATATCTATGTTCTCTCGACCTTCGGACGTAAGGTCGAGTGGATGAGGGCAAATCCCAAAGTTTGTGTGGAAGTTGACGAAATTGAGAATCCGTCGCAGTGGACGAGCGTGATTGTTAATGGTCGCTACCAGGAATTGCCCGAGCCACAATATACCGACGAGCGGGAACACGCGCGGAAGCTGTTAGAAAAACACTACCTCTGGTGGCAAAATGCGTTGGGAGAACGCCAGCTGAGAATGGGCGACGAGTTGATTGATCCCCTTTTCTTTCGAATCCAGATTGACTCGATGACCGGCCTTCACGCCATCGAGGAGTCTGCCGAATCCGAACAAACGTCGCAAGAACAGAAAGCCACCGAGGTGCGGCGATAAGGGATCGTTGGAGTCAACGTAAGAGAGTAGCTTTCCAAGGTCAGCTCTCAGGCCGCACGTGTCTTTCGCTCCAATGTGACTCGCAGCGCCTTCAGAGCATACAACGCGTCATCCAGACCTTCTCTCTCGGTTTCGACATCAACTCCGATTTCGTGAAAAAGCTGACGCGTGCGCTCGACAATGGCTTCTTCCGCGTCGGACAGTCTCTTCGCCAGCACGCAACTGTCGTTCTCAAAGAGGGCTGCCCGATAGAGGACTCGCCATTTTGGGGGATTCTGATCTCCAGACTTCATGGCCTACCTCCCAGAATCGCCCTGTCGCCATCTCCGGTTCGCGTATTAGGCCCATTAGATGAAGCGGCGCGTTCCGGTCGAAGCGTCCGATTAACAAGATAGGTTGACCTGTCGAACACTGTCCGTGACACTGGACACAAAGCGGTTGTTTGCTCGCGGGAACTCGCGGGAACAGCGGACTCTTCGACTGCGCCGTGGCGCTCTTCAGGGGCCGTTCACACCACGGATCGTTCACCAGTTGTCTTAATGTTTCTGTCATGTAAAGTCAGGAAGGCGTTTAACAAGACGCGGAGATCGTGGTTGCCCTTGAATACCGCTGGTGGTGTTCGGTTCAGACCAAGCAATGAGTACACAGCCATTTGCGCGGAGCGGATCGAATATTCCACGGTGAACACAACGTCTTCAGGAATTTCGCAGAATTGTCCGATGAAAGCCAGATTCTTCGAGCCTTTCGGGACGACCTGAGGGCGATCCCCATCAGCCCGACGCAGAAACTGGCTCGTAATGAATGGCATCATGCATGGGATGCAGGTGCAGGTATCCAGGATCTTCTGGGCATCGCCTGCGATCCGCAAGTGGCCCATGATCTCCGTCATAATCTCTCGCCCCGTGCAAGCCGACATCGGCTTCTTCACGAAGTCCCCCAGTTTGTCGACGAAAAGACCATAGCCCCAGAAGACATTGACATCTGCAGGTTGCCCAATGAAGTGAGGCTGGTGCGCTAATACGATCGATGCTAACCAACTGGACTCCGGGAAGGTGATGAGGCCACCCTCGCCCGGGATGTTGCCCGTAAGATCTCTGACGAGTCGGAAGAAGGTTGGATCATGGAGGGTCGTAGTGAACGACAGCCACTTTGATTCCTCGATGTGATCGCTGAAGTTGGCCGGATTGCCGAACTGTGGCTGACCCACCGCGATCCTCTCCCAAAGGGCCCAGGCACCACCGTCGGACTTGCCCTTCAGGACGGGCGCCGAATCCATCGAGCCTACACTCGAAGCCTCGGTCATGGACCCCAGTGTGACGATGACTTTGTCTTTCTCGCCCACCTTTATCTCATCGATGCGGCCACCTTGATTACAAATAATCCGCGACACGCTGTAGCCCCCAGAATCATGGCGCAGATCAAGATCCATGACACAGGTATTAACCCGAACCCTCACGCCCCGCTGTTCCAGCCATTTCTGCAGAGGTCGCACCATCGAATCGTACTGGTTGTAGACGGTCCGCATGATCCCGCGGAGTGTATTGAAGCCTGAGACCATATGCGTAAAGCGCGCCAGATAGCGCTTAAACTCGACGGCGCTATGCCATGGTTGAAAGGCAAAGGTTGTACCCCACATAAACCAGAAGTCTGTCTCAAAGAACGAAGGATCGAACTGGTCCGCAATACTCGTTCGTCCAAGTAGGCCCTCGGGCTCAAGTTCCAGGCGTTCGATTGTGAGGATGTGTTTTTCGCTGAGGCCAAACTTCGGAGCATCGACCCTGTGCCCATCTCGAAAAAGACGGGACTTGGAAGAGGTCTTCATTATTTCGTTCCATTCGAAGGTCTCCTGCGTAACAGTCTTGCTCCCATCAAGCGTCGGGATCGATCGAAAAAGATCAAAGGTACAAACATACTTGCTCTCGAACATCCGGCCGCCACGCATGATGTAGCCATCCTTAGGATTTCCAGCAGCATCCAGACTGCCCCCGATGAGCGCCGATTCTTCAAGAATTGTGATGTTGTGGCCTGGGATGTCTCCGTCGCGAATAAGGAATGCCGCAGCGGCAAGCGAGGCGATGCCAGCTCCAATCAGATACACTGCGGCGCTATCGTCAGAGGGTTTCTTGATCATCCAATCACCTTGTTCAGCATCATTGTTGCCCCGGCCTGAGTACGTTGAACTTGGTGCAGTTATCCCTCCAAACACAAACCTCGCCTCAATTCAGGCCAAGTCCTTATCTGCACGCAGCTTGTGCTGAATCACCAGAAAATGACATTGTCGGCCAGATCGTCGGAATTGTCATTGTGACGGCATCTAGCCGCGGATGCCTTCACTGAATGACGACAAGGTCGTTCCTTCTCCTTCATGGGGACGCAATTCTTTGGCTGCCTTCCCCGCATGGTCGTCTACGGACTGTGGCCGCCACGTTCGTCATACGCTCAAAACTGGGATCTCCACCGCGCAGATGATTGAGTAGCCGTGGATCCGCAGGTTGCCGTCATACGGATAGCAGCCAGTAACCAGCAAATCCGCTTTCGTTTGCTTCGCAGCCTGGCTCAGCACCTTAGGCACGTCACCACTGCCGATCAATGTGTCCGCCTTGATGCCGGTTTCTTGCTGCAGGTCGGCGAGCCGCTGGGAAGCGTCGTTGACAAGTTCCCCTCTTAGCTTGGGATCAACGTAGTTGCCGCCAGGTCCCCAAAGCTCCACCGAGGCTGTCACATGGGCAAGTGTCAGACGGGCGCCAAACTCGGCGGCGATTGGCGCGGCCCACGACAGAGCTTTGTCACTGCGCGGGCCCAGATCGACCGCGCACAGTACATTGCGGATCGCAAACTTCTGTAACGACCGGTGCTTGACTCCTTGTCCGTTGGCCCGCATAAGTCGCTTGTCGCGTATACCCACGCCGCCATATAGAAATAACGGGTTGTTAGGCGTTGATGGACCCTCTGATTCTTCCACGTGGGCGCCGGTCCAAACCGGACACTCGCTCCCGTGTAGTACTTTCGCAGTCACGGAGCCGAGAAGAAACTGATTGAACGCGGAGCAATGCGACGGCATCATCACCAAGTCAGCTTTTTCGACCTGAGCCGTCTGTAAAATTGCCTGGGCCGGGTTGCCGTCGAGCAATATGCATCGGATGGTGAGACCCTCGAGTTCCGGCCCAAGAGATTGGCCCGAGTTTTTCTGGGTCTCTCCCGTGATCTCCGCGAGCATATCCCAACCCGCCGATTTGGGGGCCGTACTTCGGCACGCCGGCGGCATGGCTCTCGGCAGTCACAACATGCAGCATCACGATCTCCGAATTGAAATGACGCGCCAATATCGCAGCCTGTTGAATCACACTCAATGACGTCTTCGGAAAATCAACCGGCGGAAGAATCTTCTTAATATTCAGCATGGCGCACCAGATAGTTTGGACTGCAAAGGAAACCTCAGGGCGTCGAAGTTGAGATTGGTGACGTTTGCGCTCGAATCTCCTTCGAAGATGGAATCTGCGTAGCATCCCAACCCCCGCCAAGCGCCTTGATGAGCTGCACGCTCGCCACCATTTCCTGCATTCGAAAATTCACGGCTGTCTGCTGGTCGTTCAATAAAGTCGTTTGCGCAACGATGACATTCAGGTACGGATCGACTCCCGCCTCGTAGCGAACCTTAGCTTCCCGCAAGCTCCGCGCGGCAGCTTCGACCGCCGCATCCTGCTGTCCGATGGCCTGAGACAAGATTCTCAGAGATGCCATATTGTCTTCCACCTGCTGAAATGAGGTCAGCACAGTCTGCCGGTAATTCGCAACCGTTTGGTCATAATTGGCCCGATACTGCTGAACCGTGGCCCGACGCAGTCCGGAGTCGAAAATTGTTTCCGCCAGGCTTGGCCCGACGGACCAGAAGCAGCTTGGCCAGGTAAACCAACTGGCGATCGAAGAGTTCCCGAATCCGCCCGAGGCGCTCAAAAGGATATCGGGGAAATACGCGGCCTTCGCCACACCGATCTGAGCATTCGCCTGGGCCACAGCGCGCTCCGCAGCGGCAATGTCGGGACGTCGCTCGAGAAGCTCGGAGGGAACTCCAACGGGCGTGATTGGAGGTTTTGCTTCCAAAGCTTGTGCGGTAAGAGAGAATGTCGACGCCGGCTGGCCAATCAAGACAGCGATTGCGTGTTCGTATTGGGCGCGCAGGACTCCAAGATCGGTGTCTTGAGCTTGTGCCGCTCTCAACTGGGCCTCGGCTTGCGCCACAGCTTCATCGTCACTAAGGCCGGCTCGATACTGGCTCTGGGTCAGGTCGAGAGTGTCCTGGTAAGCGACTACGGTGGAATCGAGTATCTGCTTCAACGAGTCCTGCGCGCGAAGCTCATAGTAGTCTACGGCGAGCTCCGCCTGTTCGCTCAGGCGCACATTCTCCAGATCGGCGGCACTGGCCTGAGCAGCGTAAACATCGGCTCGCACGCTGCTGCGAACGCGTCCCCATAAATCAGGCTCCCACGAGGCGTCAAAAGGCAGCGAGTAGTCGTTGAACGATTTGACGGTCACCCCGGAGGAGCTTCCTGTTTGTAAGCCTCCAAATTGACCCGCGGACGGACGTGAGTTCATGATGCTGGGATTGGTCGTAATCGTCGGAAAGTACTGCGACCGGGCCTGTCTTACGAGGGCTCGTGCCACGAGGAAATTGGCCGCTGCGGCCGCAATCGTTTGGTTCGATGAGTTCGCCTTCTCCTCGAGATCGTTGAGCTGGGGATCATGGTATGCTTCCCACCATTTGCCACGAATCGCAGCGTCCTGGGGCCGGGCAATCTTCCATTGGTTCTCAGCCTGCGAAGCTTCCGGTGGAAGCTCTTTGTAGGCCGGTGGATTCGGGACCGACGGTCGCGTGTACTTCGGACCGACCACGCACGCGGCTTGGAACAATATGCAGACGACGGAGGCAAGCAGCGCTAAGCGGGCGCCGCTCCGACAAAACGTTCTAGTCCAATGGTTGCTCTGAAGCCGCTGAGTCGCGTGGACGATCGCGCGTAGAGGACGCCGGCCACGCACCCCGAATTGCACCCTTCGCGATTTTTCAGTCGCTGATATATACATCGACCAGTTCACCTGGATAGAGATTCACATTCGCGGGATTCTCGATCTTGAAAATTACGGGCAAAACGCGGACGTCCACACGCTCTTGGCGTTGATCAGAGAGCTCGATCTTGGGAGAAACAAACGGCTGCAGTCTGACGAACCCCAACGGAATCTTCACATTCGACCCGCGGACAGTCATTTGTGCTTTCATCTTGGACCCCGCGGGCAGTCGTGGTACCAGAATTTCGTCGACATAGCAGCGAACGTGAAGAGAGTTGGGAGAACTGCCTAGGATGATGACTGGATCCGTGCCCTGCGTGTATGCATCGTAAGATCCCTGCGGGGACGCATAATTCCCTACGATTGTGTTGATGGACAGCACAACCCCATCCCGTGGCGCTCGCAGGGTGTACTTGCCGAGCAGCGCGGTAGAGGCTGTGAAGGCTTTTTCCATCGCATGTTGCTGTCGCTCCTGATTCTGAATGTCGTAGCTCCAGGCCCCAGCCTTTGTCAACTCATATTGCTTCCGGGCAACAACGAGGTTGGCCTTCGCCACCGCAGCGGTATTGATCGCGCTGTCCAATGTATCTTTACTCACCGCTCGCGGATCCATCTCATAGGCCGATTCTTCCTTCTGCAAAGTGTCTTGGGCAGTCTTCAGGGTGGCTTCTGCAGAGTTCAGTTGCGCGGCCGTTACATCGAGGATTTCTCTCCTCGGCTGCGCTTTCAATTCTTCGAGAAGTGCTTTCGCAGCTTCCGCTTGTGAACCCTGCTGCTCCGCGGTCGCTCTTTGGATCGAATCGTCAATCCGAAGCAGAGGCTCGCCCGCTTTGACCGGCTCGCCCTCGGAAACCAGAATTTCTCTGACCGTGCCCGCGACCTCCGGGTACATGTTGACGTTCTCGCCGCTCGTCTGTGCGCTCTCCACGATGCCTTCGGCATAGATACCGCTGACGTAGGGATTGGAAGCGGGGTTGAACACGGGGGGGAGTGGAGCCTTTTTGATGCCGAAAACATAGGCCGTCGCTACCCCAGCCAGGATGCCGATTCCCGCAATCGTGAATACGAGTTTGTTTTTCATGTTGTGCTCTTTTCGGCTCCGAATGGTGCACCGTTTTCCGTGCCGGATGCCGCGCCCTTCTCCGTTGCGGTCAGACGTCCATCTTCCATGTGCAGTATCCGAGTCGCAAATTCGTAAATTCTGTTGTCGTGCGTGACCACGACGATGCAGCGATTTGCATTGAGAACATTCTTGTGAACAAAACTCAGGATTGAATTTCCCGTGTCGCCGTCTAGCGAAGCAGTGGGTTCGTCCATAATCAAAATATCGGGTTTGCTGACCATGGCTCGGGCAATCGCCACGCGTTGTTGTTCTCCACCGCTCAGCTTCACCGGAGCGAGGTCGGCTCGTCCTTTCAAACCCACGATGTCGAGATAGTTGATCGCCTCCCGGACGGATTCGTCCCAGTCTTTTTTCTTCAGGATGAGTGGGATGGCTGCGTTCTCAGCCGTAGTCAGGCGCGGAAACAAGTGGAAATCCTGAAATACAAATCCGATCTTGTTGAGACGCAGGTCGGCCAGCTTATCAGCGTCCAATTTCCAGATATCAATATCCTCGACCAGAACGCTGCCTGCGTTGGGCTTCAGAACCCCGGAAAGAACACTCAGCAGGGTCGTTTTCCCGCTCCCAGAAGGCCCGACGATGTAAAGCATCTCGCCGAAATAGGCTTTCAGTTCGACATCTTTCAAAGCGGTTGTCTTGGCTTCCCCTTCGCCAAACCACTTTTCTAGTCCCTTCGCTTGAATGGCTACATGTGTCATCTCAACCTCTGAAGATGGTGAACGGATCGATCTGCAAGACCTTTCGAATTCCCACGTAGCTCGAAATTGCGGCAATGATAGCAACCATGACAAATCCAATGAGAAGGCTCGAGTACGTGAGCATGGCGGCATAACTGGGCAGCCTTAACTTCGCCAGCCAAATCAATAGCACACACGCCCCGACCCCCATCCCATAGCCAGTCAGGGCCGTGAACGTGGCCTGGAACAGGATCATGCCTACCAGATCGCGACTTTTTATGCCGATCGCCTTCAGTGCTCCGAACCGCTCCAAGTTTTCGAGGATGAAGGTGTAAAACGTTTGACCCGAGATCGAGAGTCCAATGATGAAACTGATTGCGGTCATGATCAGTATGTTGGTTCCGCCGCCGGTCTGGTATATGAAAAAATCCTCGGTTCTTTTCATGAACTCCTCTTTGGTCCGAGCTCGGTAGCCCAATTGCTCGACTTGCTGTTTGATCCGCGGTATATCGTCCATGCTCCGGGGTTCCACGAGCACGTAGGAGATGGTGTATCGAGGATTTGGAATGTACTGAATGGCTCGCTCGTAGGTCGTGTACAAGGTCGGAACTCCGTACAAACCGGAAGTCGCCACCTGGGCAATCCCGACGACGACAGCCCGATTGTCATTCAGTTCGAACTCCGATCCGATATGAGGATTCTCGAGCTTGGAAAACTCCGCATCTCGAACCACGATGAAGCCACTCTGCGCATAAATGTCCTCGATCTTCCCCTCCAGCAATGCGGGCCTGCCAAGCAGGCTGGTATCGTCCAACCCGACAACGGTGACCGCTTGGTAGTTGCCGTCAGCAAGCTTGACCAGCGCTCCTCCCGAATAAAGGGGAACGGCATATTTCACTCCCTGCATGCTCCGCACTGCATCTAGAACATAGTCGGGCATTCCTACCGAATTGGAAACGGATTGGACGTAGGGATCCATGACCCAGATCGTGCTACCAACGTTGATGATGTTTGCGGAGGCGTGATTCAACACTCCAAAGAACATCGATGTGACGAACATCATCAAATAGACGGCGAAAGTAATACCAAGTAGCAACGCACTGAATTTAGCCTTGTCATTTACCAGCAGCTTGAAACCGAGCTTCAGGATCCCCTTCACGGTCAAATCCTTCCTCAATCGGCTAAGTGCACGCTAAGACCCATTCACCGTGGCACATGGACGTCCTTGCCATTCTTGATTCAATAAGTTAGACGGACTGTGCCGGAGATACCTCCTCCCGCCCGCGGACTGGCGCTCCTTCGCCATTGTGACGACGGCCTTCACCTTCCTCGCGTTCAGGTGATCGCGCGGTCTGCGCCGCCGTAAGCGGGGCAATCGTTTTCATTACTTCAATGCTTCAACGGTTTGGCTTCTCGACTGCAGGCAGCTGGCTGGACCTTAGATAAATAACGAGGGGTTACGGAAGTCCAAATCGAGATGCTGAGTTTGGCCTCGGCGAAGAAATTGGGAGGTCGACAATATGAAAGTTCTAGTCGCAATCGATTCTTCTGCTCCATCGCAGTACCTGCTAAGTACAGTGGCATCCCGACCTTGGCCGTCCGGTACGGTATTTTGTGTAGTGAACGTTGTAGATCCGCGCCAATGGGAAGGAATGCCTGTGCTCATCGAAGATGCAAAGCGTCAGGGACAACTCCTTGTGAAAGGGGCGATGGAAGCCCTGGCGCACTCCGGGCATGAAGCGTTTTCGGAGGTCCACTTGGGCTTCCCCAAGAAAGCTGTTCCCGAGTATGCGAAGGAATGGAGCGCCGACCTCGTGATGGTGGGCTCACACGGTCGAAGCGCGTTGACGCGATTTCTCCTGGGGAGTGTTGCACAAGCGGTGCTTCGCACGGCCCCCTGCTCGGTTGAAATCGTACGGCCCGGGCCCGTATTGCCCTCGGATGAGATGAAGATACTGCTCGCCACCGATGGCTCCGAATGTTCTGCCAAAGCTGTTTATTCGGTTGCGAATCGCCCATGGCCTGCGAACAGTCAGGTCAGGATTCTCAGCGTAGTCGAGCTTCCGATTGTTCAAACCACTCCGTCCCCAGCCTATTCGGAATACCCCGATACCATGTTTGAGACAGCGTACAAGGCGGCGCGCAAGCGTGCAGAAAGCGCCGTAGCCGATGCTCTACAGACGCTGAGAACCAGGGACCTGAACATCTGCGATTGCGAGGCGACTCCGGAGGGCGAACCCCGAACGGAGATCCTTGGTAAGGCAAAAGCATGGGGAGCGAACTTGATTGTTCTTGGCTCGCATGGCAGGCAGGGATGGGATCGGCTGATGATGGGAAGCGTTGCTGAATCGGTTGCCTTTCATGCCCACTGTTCAGTTGAGGTGATTCGGCGATAGCCGCCAGCGACGTGGCGGCAAGACGCAGCGCTGACGAGTCCTACGTGGCCGACCACCCACCGATTCGTCCCAGACCAATTCCAATGAGAAATGTCACCAGGCCCTCTACCGCCCCTACAAATGTCATTTCAAGTCCGCTCGACCACCAGGATCGAATGGTGACGAGCGACTTTGCTGCGCCTACCGCAAAATGAGCGACCAGAGAGGCCGCCGCCCAAACCACGGCGCGATAACCACTCATGAAGAAGAAAGGAACAATTGGAATAAATGCCCCTACTGCCGTGGAGATGGCTCCTGAAATGGCCGAGGTCCATGGTTTGCGAAGAGCTTGTTAAGTCGTATTCAGACGCTCCCGTGCCAGTTCGTTTACGAGAGCAGACTTGTCGCGACCCAAGTCCTCCACGACACGATTCGCCTCGTCGGCAGGCAAGCCACGAATTTAGTAGGTAAGCGAGAGCACTTCGCGAGCTTAGCCTCGTTGTATTCGACAGCGTCGCGCTCTCGCGCAAACCCGGCATCGTAGATTTCCCGTTCGCTTTTGGCCGCCAGATAAGCTCCCGAGCCCATTGACAACGCACTCGCAACCATCCCAGCCATTCCTTCTAGGAGGACGAACTTGCTATTGCCGAGGGTCGCTCCGGAGACACCCGACACGATCCCGCAAATCGAACCCAGTCCATCATTAACTCCGTAGATCGCGTCCCCAATCCAGCCTGCCGTTTGATGCTGGCCCTGTTCTTTTGCCGCCACCAGATCCGTTAAGGCCGCCTTCGCCTGGTCTGGGGAGAATGGAGGAAGAGGACGACAGCCACGGACGAGACTGTCCAGTATCCGGTAGTGCTCGCGTTCATCCCCTAGCACCTGCTTGAGAATCACTTTGCTGGGCTCGTCGCCAAGCTCCTCGAGCTGTTTAGCCTACTTGGCAATGTCGTGACTCTCATCCAGTTCCAGACGGCGCAGTGCCAAATCCTTGCCGCCAACGCGGCTCGCTAGAGTATCCGCTTCGCCCGTTTGCGATCCCTTGTAAACGGGGGTAGGTCCGCCCAACGCAAGAATGCGACTAGTCCAGAGATCGGCATGATGCTTTTCCGCAGCGGCAAGTCCGCGGAACGCGCTCCGCCGCTGAGGGTTGCTCTCGCGCGCCGCCAAGGTATCGTAGGTGTGATAGCCCCGTGTTTCCGCTTGCCAATTGTTTTCGAGGATCTTGAGGATCCTGTTTTCGTCGTGGCTCTTCCCAGAAAAAGTATTGGTCGTGGCGCTGTAGTTCATCCTGATATCTCGCTATCGTCGTAACAATTGCAGGCATGGTATTCAAGCGGTTCACCGAGTATTCTTAAAAGCGGTGGCGGCTTCGGGGATAGCCGCCACGTATCCGACTTTGGGCTCGAAAACCGACCTTCACGCTGCGATAACGAGCAGATCCTCTACCGTAGTGACTCCGGGGGCCGACCAGGCAGCGCGTTCGGCCTCCTGGCGTTCCGCCCAGGAAGAGACTTTGCCATCCAGAATGACCTTGTCTTTTACGACGCTCACGTTGATCCGATCCGCGTCCACTTCCGCAGCCCGCCGCAAAGCCTGCTCGATACTGGTTTTGATCTCCGACGGCAGGACGTCTGGCTTTTTGAGGGTGATCAAGTTGATGACGCCCCGGACCCCGGTCAAGTTGCGCACCGCCTCTTCAGCGGCTGTCTGCTCATACTTGTAGTCAACTTCGCCATCCAGAGTAATCCACCCGCTCTCTACCTTAACCTTAATGATCTGGGTCGGGACCCAAACGTCCCATTCCAACGCGTTGATGGCAGCCCTGGCGATGTCTTCGTCATTGCGGACATGCAAAGCTGGCACATCAACTCTTAGTTCGTCCGTAACAGCCGTGACCCCGGCAACTCTTTCGGCGGCGTGAACCGCCGCGTACTTCTCGACATAGCTCTGCACATTGCCGGTGAGGCCGACGATCCCGTCTTTGGCGGTAACGCCAATTTCTGCAGGGTTGATACTTGGTTCATACTTCAGCTCCTGAATAACGTCCCGCTGAAGTTGCGCATCGCTCTTTTTCATATTTCCTCCATACGTTGAACTTATTTTGTTTTCGCGTTGGTGAACCTGAATCCACTGTCGCCATCGATGGCGGATTTATCACGCAGCCTTCTGTTCAACTGGGATCCTCTTGCCGATTTCCCTCTTCGCTAACGTGATCTCGAGGTCTCCGTTGCTGAGCGTCGCCTTACCCTTGTCCACGTCGACATCGGCAGGGAGATTGACGGTGCGAAATACTTGGTTGGCGTGCTCGCTGTAGATCGTCTCGCCTTTTTTCTTGTTCTCCGATTTCTCTTCGTGCATGCCACCGATGAATAACCGACGCGGCTCAACTCTGATTTCGATGTCTTTCCCAGTAAATCCGGGCAGGCCGGCCCTGACGGTTACTTCGTTCTCGGTTTCTGTGACGCTGACCGGCATCTTGCCGAAAAGCTCGGACTGAGCAAGAAACCAGTCGTCCAGGTGATGGCCGTCGATGAATCCGCGTGATGCGAACAGCTCGTACGCACGGCGAGCGATCGTGTTCTCGACCTCGTCCACCTTAGGTGGGAAGGGATGGTCCGAATGAGGAGGGAGCAGTCTATGATGTCCCATTTGAATGTTCTCCTTTGTTGGTTTTGAAATCGCACGCCTTACCGAACACGCGGCTTGAGAGTGGCCGCTCCGGTCATCTCCAGCACCGCTCTGCTTCCCGTTTCCGCATCTCAGGGGCCAACCTCTTCCAATACCAATAATTTCGGCTAGCGCAAACAACATCAAGGACTTGCGGGCAGTAGAAGAGAGAATTCACAAAAAACCTCGGGTATCCCGGTGGCGACATCAGGTCAGAACGACGACTCCGCTGAAAACAGATCACTGCGGGAAATTCGCAGTTTCCGCATTTTTGAATTTAAGGTCGTGCGCTTCATGCCGAGTTTTCCAGCGGCAGTGGCGACAACGCCATTCGCCTCGCGAAGAGCGCGGAAGATCAGCTCCCTTTCCGAGGCCTCCAAGGTGGGAACCTTAGTGCTGGGGACCGTGAATGCGCTTCCCCTGAGTTCAGTGAGGGGCACATGGAGAACCGGGCCGTGCGAGAGAATCAGGGCGCGCTCAACGATATTCTCCAATTCGCGGACGTTGCCCGGCCAATGCCAGCAGGACAGGGCGCGCATCGTCGCTGGCGGAACTCTCTCGACTCGTTTGCCCATTCGCTTCGCGTGCTTATTCACAAAAAAGCTAACCAGCAAAGGAATATCGCCGGCGCGCTCTCGCAATGGAGGAATCTGAATGGGAAAGACGTTCAGCCGGTAGAACAAGTCCTCGCGAAATTCACCGTCAGCAACCATCTGATCCAGGTTGCGATTGGTCGCTACCACCAGCCGTGCGTCCACTCGGATGGTGCGGGTGCCCCCCAGCCTTTCAAATTCTTGCTCCTGGAGAACACGCAGCAGCTTGGGTTGCAACTCCAGCGGAATATCACCAACTTCATCCAGAAAGAGGGTACCCTTGTCTGCGAGCTCGACTCTTCCAACCTTCTGCGCGATTGCGCCGGTAAACGCTCCTCGTTCGTGGCCGAACAGTTCGCTTTCCAATAACCCGGTCGGGATTGCCGCGCAGTTCAGCTTCACCAGCGCGCGAGCACTACGATGACTAAGGTGATGAATGGCGCGGGCAATCAATTCCTTCCCCGTGCCAGTCTCTCCAAGAATCAAAACCGTCGAGTCCGTCCGGGCTACGGTCTCTACCTCCTGGAGCACCTGCTTCAGGGCGGGACTCTCCCCGACGATTTCCTCAAAATTGTGTTCGGTTTGGATTTCATCTTCCAGGTAGAACTTCTCTTCGGCCAGCTTGTCCTTCAGTTCGGCGATTTCTTGAAAAGCCAACGCGTTGTCGACGGCAATGGCAATCTGATTGGCTACCTCACTGAGCAAACTGAGGTCGCGCTCGGTGAAAGCAGATTCCTGGAAGCTGCAGACATTCAGGGTTCCGAGAAAGCGTTTCCGGCCAGGAAGAGGCAACCAACATCCCGACTTAATCCCTGAATCCAAAAGTAGTTGCGTTGCTTTGGAGGGGAAGTCCTGCACCCTCAGTTGATTTGTGAGCACAGGGTTGTGTGAGGTTAAGGCCGTTCCTGCGGGAGAGTCCTTGGCAGGAAAGACTGTCTCTTCGGGGAGCGGGTGCACTCCTACAGGGAGATCTAGGGCGCGAATTTGGAATTGGTCACTGTCGGGTTCCCACAAGCCGAGGCTGCAATAGTCGTATTGGATGACGCGGCCTATGCATTTTGAAATCTGGACGAAAAGCTCTTTGGCGTCCAAGTGGCGGCTTACGGTATTGGCAATGTCGTGCACTAGTCTTAAACGCTCGTATTCCGCAGCCAGTTGCTCCTGAGAGCGAGTTCCCGCCATCTGTACACGCGTTTCACAGCGCTTCAGCGCCGGCGCAATTTCCAGCTTGCCTGGTTGGGATGCTGCAGAAGAACCCATCCGAATCACCCTACCCGCTTGGTCCTTCTGTTCTCTACCTGTTCAAGACAACTCGCGGTTATCTTTCTGATCCCTATAAAGCAATGCGGCAGCCGTTGCTAAGTTCTTCAAAACGCGTGATCTCAAGCGTCCAGAATCGCAAAGGCACCGCGAATTCGCGAAGTTCGCAAGAATTGTGCTGTGCATAGTGTGTCCGTTAGGACATCTTGAAGCGATATTTATTGATATTCATCGATCGGATCTTGGACTCCAGGGTCGAGGGGGGAATGCCCAGCCTGGCTGCTGCACCGTAGGGTCCTGATACCCGGCCTCTCGCTTCGGCCAGCGCAGCGCCAATTAATTCTCGATCGTCGCTCGCAGGCCTCCGGCAAAGAGGCTGGGCCGCAGGTCTGGCATGCGAAGCGTCGCGACAGAGCCAACTCTTCTTGACCGAGAGATTTCCCCCTTGATAAATCACCACCGAGCGTTCGATCACGTTCTGCAGCTCACGGATGTTGCCCGGCCATGGGTAACAAGTCAGCGCTTCCATGGTTTCCGGAGAGATCCCCTCAATCCTCTTGTTCATCTGCCGGGCGAAATGGCGCGCGAAATACCGCACCAGCAGCGGAACGTCTTCCCGGCGCTGGCGCAACGGAGGAATGGAAATGGGGAAAATATTCAGGCGGTAGTAAAGGTCTTGGCGGAACCGTTTCTCCACGATCATCTCTTCCAGATTGCGA
>Ga0335073_10001645_pt1 | contig 30027 bp, 26 predicted proteins | sample Lox_Sample_22_FD_207093 | JGI IMG/M metagenome (GOLD analysis project Ga0335073, IMG submission 207093) | Soil microbial communities from Loxahatchee National Wildlife Refuge, Florida, United States - Lox_Sample_2.2 | ecosystem: Environmental > Terrestrial > Soil > Wetlands | place: USA... | reverse complement strand
CGCCTCGCTGACGACCCGCGATCTGACCCTGCAGCTCTTTGTCGCTTTCTCCATGCTGATGCTCTACATCCTGGAGGTATTGCGGGCTGAGGGCAACCGGCTGCAGGAAGGCCTGCGCGCAAGCGAAGCACGCTTTCGGCTGCTCGCGGTCAGTTCACGAGACGCGATTCTGCTGGTAACCCTTGAAGCCAAGGTGATGTATTCTTCGCCCGCAGTGACGGAAATGCTGGGGTGGGAACTCGACGAAGTATTGGGCCTGAGCTATCGCGAAGCATTTCATCCTGACGACATCCCGGTTGCCGAGGCCGTTTTCCAGGAGGCGCGCGAAGGACGGCATCCGGGAATCTTCCAGTTTCGCTGTTTGAAAAAGGATGGCGGCTATCTCTGGATGGAGGCCACCCTGCGTCTTTACCGCGAGCCGTCTGCCAGCGAGGCAACCGGGTTCGTGGTTGTGATGCGGGACATTTCACTTCGCAAAAACGCTGAAGAGGAGTTGCAACGGGCCTTTCATCTGGTGGAAGCGCTGGCCAGCGTGGACGGCTTGACGGGCATTGCCAATCGTCGCCGATTCGATGAAGTTCTGCAGTCTGAGTGGCGGCGCGCCCAGCGTGATCGTACCGCGTGCTCGCTCCTGCTGATGGATGTTGACCACTTCAAGAACTACAACGATATCTACGGCCACATACCTGGCGACCGCTGCCTGCGCCAGATTGCCGAAGCGACTGCTCAGGTGCTGCAGCGTCCTGCCGATCTGCTCGCCCGCTATGGAGGCGAAGAGTTCGCCGTGATTTTGCCGGACACCAATTTTGAAGGCGCCGGTGAAATTGCCGAACAGATTCGCTCCGCTGTGGAAGATCTCCACATTCCGCATAGCGGCAATCTCCATGGAATTGTAACGATCAGCATTGGTTGTGCGACACAGACGCCGCAAGTGCACAGTGATCTTGCTGAATTGCTGAAAGCTGCGGACGGCGCCTTGTACCAGGCGAAATCACTGGGACGGAACCGGGTAGAAGCCGCCACGCCTGCTTTACGCACAAACCCTTAGGCTTGATCGGAACAAGCCGCTGGACGGCGTTTACAGCAGCTTGCCGGCGGCGAGATCGCGTACGAGGCCGCGGTCTGCGGTGAGAAAGTCATAGCTCGGCAGGTCGCGGAGGTTGCACCAGCGCAGATCGTTGAAGATATGTTTCGTGATCTCGCCTTCGAATGCATGGACCGCGAAGAACTGCAGATCAATCAAATTGCCATTGCGGTAGGCGTGCTTGATATGCGCCACGCGCGATCCGATGGTTGCAAAGATGCCCAGTTCCTCTTCAAGCTCGCGCACCAGCGCCTCTTCGGGGCCTTCACCGGGTTCCATCTTGCCGCCCGGAAACTCCCACTTAAGGGCCATGGCCTGATCGGGACGGCGCTGGCAGATCAGGACCTCGTCGCCGCGGAGGATGAGTCCGGCAACCACGTAACGCACCGACCGGGGTTCGGCGGCGCTGGCTTTTTGGGATTCTATCTCCTCCACGCTCACACCAGTTTAGACGGTTCAGCCTCAAAATCGATGCAACGCAGCTGCTGACCCTGCATTTGGCCGAAAATCTCCGGGTGAATCGCCGATGCGAGCGCGCGCAGGCCTCCGATGAGCGTCGGCGCAGGCGTGTTCAGCAACTCCTCGGTGATGCAGAAGACGCGGCGATCCGCCACCGCGCGAAGCTCTTGCCAGCCGCGTTTTTCCACAGTGCGCTCAAGCGGCACGCGCATCCCTGCCCCGCACCACGCCATGACCATCACATCCGGATCGGCTGCGGCAATCGCTTCTGCTTCTGTCACAGCGCCGGGAGAGCCGACGAACTCGCCGCCCGCCGCTTCCACCAGTTCTTTGACCCAGTATTGCGAATGGATGAGCGGCTTGCCCCACTCTTCGCAGTAAACCCGCGGCCGCTTTCCCGCCGAGGCCGCCCGGCGGCTGGTTTCTGCGATGGCCGCCTGCATGGACGCGATAACGGCCTTGGCGTCGTCCGGTGCATGCACCACCGACCCGATGAGCCGGATGTCGCTGTAAATATCCGCGAGCGCATGCGGCGCAAGCGCCAATACCGGGAAACCAGCTTTGAGAATTGCCGCCAGCGATTCATGCCGATAGGGAACCGAGGCAATGACCAGGTCAGGCTTGAGCGCCGTCAGCTCGTCGGTGGTGGTGGTCCATGCATCGTGAACCACGGAGAGATTGCGGCGGCGCAGCTCGGGCAGGATATCAAGACAGTAGCGCGTGCAGGCGACGAGCGCATCGATCCGGCCAAGACGCTCAAGAATGACGGATACGCTGGGCTGCAAAGAAACGATGCGCATATTTTGCTAGGCTTTGCTGTCCTTAAGCACGGATGCCGGATAAAAGACCGTCCAGCCGTTTTCCGCGGCAGATTGCACCAGTCCGGGCGTAGGGTTGACCGGAAAGGCATGTTTCGCGATCTTCAGCATCGCCTCATCGTGGATGGAGTTGCCGAAGACACAATCCGGTTGAGCCACGCCCGCGCGAAGGAGCGCTTCTGCCTTGGACTCGTCGGTAGGCACCTCAATCAGTTCGCTGGTGACATGCCCTTTGACGATCTTGACTTCGGCCGCCAGAACGCGCGAGGCGGGAATCCCGAAACGCGCGACACCCTCTTCAATCACCCAGTTGTTGGTGGAGCTGACCGCCCACAGCCCGGTTCCGAGGGCTTGCAGATCGGCGATCAATTCGCGCAGTTCGGGAAAGATGTTGGCTTCAATATGTGTGCGGAAGTAGGTCGCCGCAGCATGGCGCAGCTCTTCTTCGAGCAGTCCGGAGTACATCTGGACCATCTCGGCGCACATCTCGGCCTCTGAGACTTTACCGGCGCGATAGAGGCGGTATTGGGTGTCGACCCAGTCGGCGGTATTGCGCGAGACCAGCCCGGACTCAATCGACCAGACCATGAAGCCGTATCCCGCGTCGCCGGTCCAGAGAGTGCCGTCGCAATCGAATACGGCGGTCTTCGGATTTGCGGCCATGACGGCGTCATGAAACTCTTCGCGGGTATATTGTTCTGCTGGTGCAGTGTGCAGCGTAGTCAAGTGTTGCTCCTTCACTCTTTATTGTCTGCGATAGGCGGGGATTTTGCACGGAGCGCAATGTAAAGCGTTGGTGAACTTGATTCCGGAAACATGTTGCTGCTGCCGGATGCTTCAACTGGCGCAGATAATCAATGTGTGAGTACAGGCCAAAATACTGAGCTGATTCGCGAATATCTGACCTATCTGCGCGTGGAAAAAGGCCTGCGGCCGCTGACCTGCGAGGCCTACGAGCGCGATCTGCTGCAGTTTGCCGAATATCTGGAAGGCGAGAACACGCTGTTGATGACGGCGCGGAAGCAGGAGGTCGCCGGGTTCCTCGAACATCTGCGCACGCATAGCGTGGAGTCGCGGTCGATGGCGCGCAAGCTCTCCTGTCTGCGCGGTTTTTACAAGTGGCTGCTGCTTGACAAGCGCATCAAGCACGACCCGACGGTAAACCTCGAATCGCCCGAAGCGTGGAAGGTGCTGCCGAAATCGCTCGCGCCTTCCGAGGTGAACTCGATGCTGGAGCGCGCCGCGGTTGCCGCCGATCACCCCGAGGCTGATGCCATTGCACTGCGCGATTGCGCGATTCTGGAACTGCTGTATGCGGGCGGGCTGCGCGTTTCTGAACTGACGGGATTGTGTGTGGCCGATCTCTCGCTGGATGCCGGACGCGTGCTGGTTCGCGGCAAAGGCGACAAGGAGCGAATTGTTCCGCTCGGCGCGCTGTGCGTGAAGGCGATCAGTGAATATCTCGAACGCGGGCGTCCGGCGCTGGCCCACAAGGGCCGCGCTAACCAGCTTTTCCTTTCCGCACGCGGCAAGGCGCTTTCGCGGGAATGGGTATGGCACTTGGTGAAGTCGAGCGACAGCCACGCCAGTCCGCACAAGCTGCGGCACAGCTGCGCCACGCACATGGTGGAGCATGGCGCAGACCTGCGCACGGTGCAGACTTTTCTCGGCCACGCCGATATTGCCACGACGCAGGTGTACACGCATCTTGCGCTCGGACGGTTGAAGGCCGTGCATCGCATGCATCATCCGCGCGCAAAGCGCATTGAGGAAGCGCGATGAGCGACCAGCCGAAGGTTGTCGCGTTCGCGCATGAATTCCTCGCCATGCTCGCCAACGAGCGCGGATCATCGCAGCACACTCTGCGCGCTTATGAACGCGAGCTGCACAACTTCGTTGCGTATTTGGTAGAGATGTTTGGCGCTGGAGTCGAAATCAAACGCATCGAGCATCAACATATTCGCGCGTATCTCGGCACCCTGTATGAAAAGAGATTGTCGAAGGCATCGGCAGCGCGGGCGCTCGCCGCGATCCGCTCATGGTTCAAGTGGCTGGCGCGCACGGGGCACGTTGAGCAGAGCCCGGCGGCGCTGGTCGCTACGCCGAAGCTGCCGAAACACCTGCCGCGCGTGCCGACCATCGAGCAGATGAACCGCGCCGTCGATGGCGTGACCGAGGACTTCGCCGCATGGCCGGAACGCGACCGCCTGATCTTCGAATTGCTGTACGGATGCGGCATCCGCAATGCCGAGCTGGTCGGGATCGATCTCAAAGATATCCATTGGGCGAATGAAGCAATCCTGGTGCGCGGCAAGGGGCGTAAGGAGCGGTATGTTCCGCTTGGCGATGCGGCGGCGCAGGCCCTGCGCGCGTATCTGCCGCAACGGGAGGCCCGATTGCAGGCGGCAGGGAAGCAGTCTGAAGCTCTGCTGATGAATGCGAGGCTGCGCGGCAGCGGACGCCTGACCACCCGCAGCGTGGGCCGCATCGTAAAGGCACTCGCGATTGCGAACGGGCTTCCCGCCGAAGTGCATCCCCACACGCTGCGCCATGCCTTCGGCACGCACATGCTGGAAGAGGGCGCGGACCTGCGCGCGATCCAGGAGTTGCTTGGCCACGAGCGCCTCTCGACGACGCAGCGCTACACGCAGCTCACCGTCGGGCAGGTGGCTGAGGTCTATGACCGGACGCATCCTCGCGCAAAATAGGCGCAAGCCGCGCTTGCACAGTAGTTATAACGTGAGTTATAACTACTGTATGCAGCTCAAAGTACGCAGGATCGGTAACGCCTACGGAGTGCTTTTGCCGAAGCAGGTCATCGATCGCCTCAAGCTGGTCGAAGGCAGCCAGCTTACTCTCATCGACACGGAAGATGGAGTGCGCCTGAGCCCCTACGACGCTGATTTCAACGCGCAGCTCGAGGCCTTTCGCACAACCGAGTCGAAGCATCGCAACAGTTATCGCGAACTGGCTAAATGAGTGGTTTTCGTACGCTCAATGCGGCGGGTGTCATTGCCATTCACGAGGAGTTGATTGCACGTTATGGTGGGACGCAAGGACTGCGGGATCGTAACTTGCTGGAATCGGCGCTCGCACGGCCGCTCCATCTGGCCACGTATCAGCATGATGTTACAATCCCCGATCTGGCTGCGTCGTATAGCTGGGGCTTATTGAGAAACCATCCGTTTGTAGATGGGAACAAGCGAATCGCGCTCGCATCCATAGTCGTTTTTCTGGCTCTGAACGGATGGGAACTGATCTGCAGCGAGGCCGAGGAGACAGCCATGATTCTGCGGGCTGCGGCGGGCGAAATCGACGAAACGTACTGGTCGCAGTGGTTAAAACAGGTGAGCCGCAAAAAGCGCGCGTGATAAAACCCACATCTCTTCGAGATGCGGGCACCCGCCTCAGAAATATACAAGGCAGCCGCCTGCTTCCAGAGCATCGATCCAGGAAGGCATTTCCAGAGTGTTCACCCAACGTAAATCAAGCTTTTCCAGCCTGGGAAGCGTAGCGATGATGGCGGGAAGGTGCGTCAATGGGTTGCCTCTAAGGTCAAGCTGCCGTAATTCCAGCAACTTCCCAATCGATTCAGGCAATGAGGTCAGCCGATTATTCCTAAGATGCAACTCACGTAAACGCGTTAGTCGGGCGATTGAATCCGGAATTGTTGTCAGTCGATTATCCGTTACGCGAAGCTCGACCAGGCTCTCAAGATCGAGAACGGATTCTGGGAATTCTGCAAAAGCATTCTTGCTGATATTCAGATAACGCAGCTTTTTCAATCGGCCCAAGGACGTTGGCAACACTGTCAACTGATTATCATGAAGGTATAGAAAATGAGTGAGGCTATCGAGTTCCCCCAGCGCCTCGGGTACATGCGTCAGCTGATTGTGTCCGAGATCGAGCGTGCGCAAATTTTTCAGCCTGCTGATTTGCTCTGATATTTGAGACAGATTGTTATCAGCCAGGATCAGTGTTTCCGTATCGATCTGTTCCCATATCGGGTCCGGTACATGGCCGAGCTGTTGTTTCCATAGGTTTACATGAATATCAGATGGTTTCGTCATGCGCAGATTTGTCGGGGATGTTACTTTACGCCGGCAACCCGTTCATCCCCAAAAACCATTTACACTATATTTTGAGGAAATTCTGCTTTGATCGGTAGTGCTCTTACTAAGGTTTTTGGGACCAGCAATGAACGCGCGGTGAAGCGCCTGATGCCTGTCGTCCAGACGATCAGTGCCATGGAGCCGGAGGTGCAGCGGCTCTCGGACGACGAACTTCGCGCGAAAACGCTGGAGTTCAGGGCACGCATCGCCGCGGCCCTTGAAGGCATTGACGACGTCGAGGAACGCAAGGAGGCGGAGAAGCAGGCGCTTGACGAGATCCTGCCCGAGGCGTTCGCCGTAGTCCGCGAGGCAGGCCGTCGCGTGCTGAACATGCGCCACTTCGACGTGCAGCTCATTGGCGGCATGGTGCTGCATCAGGGCAAGATCGCCGAAATGAAGACCGGCGAAGGCAAGACGCTGGTCGCGACACTGGCCTGCTATCTGAACGCGCTTGCCGGACACGGCGTGCATGTCGTTACCGTCAACGACTACCTGGCCAAGCGCGACGCCGAGTGGATGGGCAAGATTTATGAGTTCCTCGGCCTGACGGTTGGCGTTATTGTGCACGATCTCGACGACAGCCAGCGCCGTGAGGCGTATGGCGCCGACATCACCTACGGAACGAATAACGAGTTCGGCTTCGACTACCTGCGCGACAACATGAAGTTTGAGCTGGCCGACTGCGTGCAGCGTGGCCACTACTTCGCCATTGTCGACGAGGTGGACTCGATCCTGATTGACGAAGCGCGTACGCCGCTCATCATTTCCGGCCCGACAGACCAGACGACCGACAAGTATGCGCGTGTGAACCGCATTATTCCAGGGCTTGAACTGGGCGAGGAGATCGAGCAGGGCGTCGATAAGGAAAAGATTCTCACCGGCGACTACGTGGTCGATGAAAAGCATAAGACCATCAGCGTGACCGATGAGGGCTGGGAAAAGATCGAGAAGCTGCTCGGCATCGGCAACATCGCCGATCCGGAAAACTGGGACCTGAAGCACCACGTTGAAGTTGCCATCAAGGCGCATTCGCTGTACAAGCGCGACGTGCAATACGTGGTGAAGGATGGCGAGGTCATCATCGTCGACGAGTTTACGGGCCGCCTGATGCCAGGTCGCCGCTGGTCCGATGGTCTGCACCAGGCCGTCGAAGCCAAGGAAGGCGTGAACATCCGCCGCGAAGACCAGACGCTGGCGACGATCACCTTCCAGAATTATTTCCGCCTGTACAGCAAACTGGCTGGCATGACCGGAACAGCGGAGACCGAAGCCGCTGAGTTCGACAATATTTACAAGCTTGACATCGTCGTCATCCCAACGAACAAGCCGCTGCTACGCCTTGAAAACCCGGACGTAGTCTTCCGCACGGCGAAAGAAAAATACTTTGCTGTTGCAGACGAGATTGCCAAGTTGCACGAAAACGGGCAGCCGGCGCTGGTAGGCACCACTTCGATTGAGAAGTCGGAGCTGCTCTCGCAGATTCTGCAGCGCAAGGGTGTGAAGCACGTCGTGCTGAACGCGAAGTTCCACGAGCGCGAAGCCGAGATCGTGGCGCAGGCTGGCCGCTTCGGTATGGTGACGATTGCCACCAACATGGCAGGCCGCGGCACCGACATTTTGCTGGGCGGCAATGCAGAGTTTGTCGCCAAGCAGGACCTGGTCAAGAAAGGCGCAGCCCGCGCCATCAGCGTTGCCGAAGGCGCTCTGAATCCGATGGCCGCTCCAGGCATGTTCCGCTTTTACTATCAGGGGCAGGAATTCGAGACGACGCAGGAAACGTGGGACCGCACTTACGCTGCCTATGCTGCCAAAGTTGCGGAAGAACATGACGCGGTCATCGCTGCGGGCGGTCTGCACATTATCGGAACCGAGCGGCATGAGTCGCGGCGTATTGACAACCAGCTTCGCGGGCGCGCCGGACGCCAGGGCGATCCGGGCGCATCGCGCTTCTATCTCTCGCTTGAAGACGACCTGATGCGCATCTTCGCCAAGGAATGGGTTTCGACCCTGCTGCAGCGCCTTGGCATGGAAGAGGGCGTTCCCATCGAGTCGCGCATGATCTCCAAGCGCATCGAAGCCGCGCAGAAGGCCGTCGAGTCGCAGAACTTCGAAGCCCGCAAACACCTGCTCGAATACGACGACGTGATGAACAAGCAGCGCGAGGCCGTTTACGGACTGCGCCGCCAGTTGCTTGAAGGGCTCGACCAGAAAGAGCTGATTGTCGAGGACTACGTCGCGAACATTTTGAGCGAATTTCTCGACGAAGCTGCGCCGGAAAAGCTGCACCCCGACCAGTGGGACCTGAATACGCTGAAGGGCAAGCTGGTTTCGCAATTCGGATTGGATGTCGATGCCGAGGGCATCAACATTGCCGAGATGACGCGCCACGAGCTGGGCGAGACGCTCTTCGAGCGCCTGAAAGACCGCTACGAAGCGAAGGAGCAGATCGTCAGCGAAAAGGCGATGCGCTTCCACGAGCGCATGATCATGCTCAGCGTGCTCGACGGCCTGTGGAAAGACCATCTGCTCAACATGGACCACCTGAAGGAAGGCATCGGATTGCGGGGCTACGGCCAGCAGGACCCACTGGTGGCCTACAAGAAGGAATCCTTCGACATGTTCGAGGACATGATGGGACGCTTCCAGGAAGATACGGTGCGCTTCCTCTTCCTCATGCAGATCGTCGGTCCGGATGGGCAGCCCGTACAGATCCCATCGCGTCCGCGGCCTGCAATTCCTCTCGCGCCTCCGGTGGCTTCAGCAGAATCGAGCATGCGGCATGCCTCTTCCGCGGTTGCGGTGGAGGAGCGGCCTGCGATTCCGATTCCCACACGCCAGCCTTCGACAACGATTGACGAAATCGAACGCGAGTTCCAGCGCAAGAAGAAGCGTGAGCTTGAGCATGCGCGCATGGCCGGCAGCGCCAGCGCGGAAGCTCCGGCGCAGCGCAGGACCGGCGACAAGATAGGTCGCAACGATCCCTGCCCATGCGGCTCGGGCAAGAAGTACAAGAAGTGCCACGGAGCGAACGAGGCCTAGTAATTAAGCTGTATAGAGAAACTCCTGACAAAATTAAGAAAGAGCTTGTCATCTTAAGAAAGAGCTTGTCATCCTGAGCGGAGTTTGGCGCGCGTTTTGCGCCGAACGTAAGCGAAGGATCTGTTTTTTCTTGGCCTGGCGAAATTAGCTTGTAGAGTTTGGATTTGTGACGGCCTCAACGAAAAGTGAGATCCTTGCTGCGCTCAGGATGACAAGTCCTGCTCCCATACAAAGCCAACCCATTGAGCATATTTAAAACAGAGCGGCTGCGGATTCCGATTCCACTGCGTTCAGGAAATCTCTGAGCGTGCCAATTTTCGCTTCCGCCAGGCGCTTTGTGCTTTCCAGATGAATCTTGCCCGGCAGCGTATCCAGGCTCTTACTTAGCGTCTTCACTGCATCCGTAAACGTTGCGTAGCGCGTATCCCGGCCAACTTTGCAGACAGTGCGCAGGATGCCAATGGCGCCCAGCTGCTCCAGGATGTCGGCATCGCGCAATATTGTCGCTTCGATGCTCGTCGGATTGTCTTGCGGCTGGTGCTCGCGGATGGCAGCCAGCACGGCGGGAATTTTCCCGGCAGGAAATTGCGCTTCTTCCAGAATTTGCGGAGCGTGTTCACACGCGTAGCGTACGTGGTCCCATCGTGCGAGTTCTGCCGGATCTTCGGGACGGTGTCCAACAAAGACACCTAGATCGTGCAGCCACGCGGCGGCGAAGACCACGTCATCGTCATATTGCATGTCCTTGCCGATCTTTTGTGTCAGGGCATAAAGACGCGGCTGGTGGCCATATTTCTCAATGGGCTTCGCCACGTGCCGGATGTAGTCCTCGATGACAGCGCGAAAATCGACAGGCATGCTTCGAGACTAACGCAAAAAAAGAAGGGCAGAGCCGGTTCGCTCTGCCCTCTTTCGCTGCGCGCTGAAAAGTGAAAGCTCAGTCGCCGTATGCGGGCGCAGGTTGAATCGAGAGCCCCTGCGCTGAATAGCTCTTGCGGGCTGACGTGCGGCTCTCTTCCAGCCGGAAGTTGGCGATGTGCTCTTGCAGGCGACGCGCCCCGGTCTGCACCGAGGTGACGATCGCATTGCTCTCCGGGATGGCCGCGGCATTCTCTTCGCCGAGACGGTTGATGATGTCAACGTTGGCGCTCGACTGGCGCGCGGCTTCCGACTGCTGCATGGCGGCGGCGGCGATCTGCGCGATCATGCCATCGACCTGATCGGCCATGTGGATGATGCGCTGCAGAGCTTCACCCGCGCGGGTCGTGGTTTCCACGCCTTCATTGACGGTGGCCGTGCCGCTCTCCATCGCATCGACAGCGGAGAGCGTGTGCGCCCGGATGCCTTCGATCATCTGCCCGATTTCGCTGGTGGCGTTGCGCGTGCTCTCCGCCAGGCGGCGAACCTCGCCGGCGACCACGGCGAAGCCGCGTCCCTGCTCACCGGCGCGCGCGGCTTCAATAGCGGCGTTCAGCGCAAGCAGGTTGGTCTTCTGTGCGATCTCTTCAATCACGTTGACGATGCGGATGATCTGCTCGGACTCTTTGCCGAGGCGCTGTACTGTTGCGGCGGTGTTGCGGACAGAATCGGCGATGGACTGCATGCTGATGAGCATCTGCTCGACGGTTGCGCCGCCGTGCCGCGCCGTCTTGGAAGCCTCCTTGGCGTTCTCAGCCGCATTCTGCGCATGCTTGGAGACTTCGGCGATGCTGATCGACATCTCCTGCATGGCGGTCGCCGCCTGCTGCGTCTGCAAGCTTTGTTCCTTGGTGCGGCGGAAGGACTCGGCGGAGGAGTTGGCCAGCTTCGCCGCGTCGCCGTTGACCGTGTTGGCGATCTCCATCATGGTGCGGATCATCTCGCGCAGGTTGTCCTGCATGCGGTTGATGGAGGTAGCCAGGCTGCCCACTTCATCGTTCGAGTCGATGTGCAGCGCTTCGCCGGTGAGGTCGCCTTCGGCAATCTGCTGCGCGCGATTGGCCACCAGCACCACCGAGCGCACGACGCGGCGGATGGAAAGTTCTGCAAGAACCGAGCCGACGATGCCGCCAAAGGCAATGGCCAGCCACAGATAAATGGCCTGCAGATGCATTGAGTGCACTGTCTCATGCAGGCTGGCGTTGGCGGCCTGCATCACTGCGTCGACCACCCCCGACGCCGCTTTGCGGCAGGCATTCTCGTGATCGGCAACTTCGCCCTGCAGCAGATCGTATGCTTTGCTGGTGGCGTCGCTGCCCTGGCCAATGGCCATGGCCTCGACGCGCTCCTGCCCGGCTGCGAAGGCGCGATATTCGTTCAACATGGCGTCGACCTGCGCCGCGCCCGCCATGGCGTCGATCACCTGACGCCGGGCCTGGATCTGCGCAATCGCGCGATTCGATTCCGCTTTACTCCTTTCCAGCATGTCGCGGTAGCGCGTGGCCATGTTCGGGTCTACGCCGAAGAGCATGTAGGACTTCAGTGCGTTCGAAGAATCCACCATGGCAATGCGCAGGTCGCGCACAGTCGAAAGCGCGGGAATCTGCTCCGCGGCGACGCTCTCAGAGAGCTGGCTTGCCTGGCGCATCTTGAGATACGCGGCACACGAGCCGAGCAGAATGCTCAGCACCAATATGCCGGTGCTGAGGCGTAGTTTGTTGGTCAGGCGCGACTGCGTAAATGACATGGTCATATTGTCCTTGGGATGGCCCGGTTTGATTTAGTTCGCTTCGAAGTTGACGTCGATGTTCACCGTCGATTGACTGTCGCCGGGGACGAATTTCCAGTGCTTCACCGCATCCTCCGCGGCCGGGCTCAGCATCTTGTTGCCGGCCGTGGTCTTAACCGCGGTCACGCTGCCATCCGGAGCAACCGTGGCTTCCACGTGCACAACTCCTGAAATACGCATGCGCTTGGCAATTTCCGGATACACGGGCGCAACCCGCTTTTCCACGCGGCGTTCGTCGGCATGCGCAGGTAAGGCCAGTACCATGTACACCACGGCAAGCAACAGAAGCAGGGCAGTGTGCTGGAAACCGGCGGCGAAGGCAGATTGACGGAATTTTGCAATGTTCATGAAGACCTCTCGTGTGGAAAGCGGGGGGCAACCGCTGTTTGAGAGGCTTATCGGCAGAAACTCGCAGAGGCTTGAGCGGAAGCTCGCCAGGAGTATCGGATGGGCTGCGGCTCAGCGGTTCTGCAGAACCCCGGCGAAGGTCAGGTCGGTGGCCGGGCTGCCGGTTGCCGCCCGCCACTCATCGAAAAGCCGCCCGTAGCTCAACGTAATCAACTCGGCGGGATCAAGCCCAAGCTTCTGGCTAATGGCGTCAATCCATGCCGGCGGGCCTTCCAGTTCGGCAAAGAGGCCGATCGGTGTTTCGTCGATCACGCAATGGCCCTCCGCATCGGCATATTCAGTACGCCACTTTTCATAAGTAAATGCGGGGGCATAGCCGAGCTGGGTGAAGATGATCGACATGGCATCGCCATCGGCGACTTCGGTTTCCGTTTCCACGCGGCGCTTGTGGCGCCCAGCCGGGTCGTTGTCTTCGGGAAGGCGCTTGTGCGTCACCACCCAGCGCTCTCCATACTGGCGAATGCGCAGAATCGCCTGCTGCGCGCGCAGCCGCCGGTCGGGCGTATCGAAGAGGACGTTCTTTTCAAAGGTGCGCGGCGTGATGCAGCGAAAGCCGGCCGCCGTAAGCGCGCGCTCCAACGCCGCACCATCGGCGACGTGGAATTTCACCTCGATCTCAACCCCACTCATAGCAAAAGTATATGGCAACCTACAATAAAATCATGCAAACATTGCGACTGACCGTCGATCCGCATGATCTCGCGTCTGAGACATCGCGCACGTCCATCCGGCGCGCGGCGGAGATCCTGCGCAGCGGCGGCACGGTCGCGATTCCCACTGAAACCGTCTACGGCCTGGGGGCGAATGCGCTCGACGCCTCGGCGATTGCTAAAATCTTTGCCGCCAAGCAGCGGCCGTCCTGGGACCCGCTGATTGTCCATATTTCTGACACGGAGATGCTGCCGCAGGTGGCGGCAAGCGTCCCCGAAAGCGCCGCAAAACTGATCCACGCCTTCTGGCCTGGCCCGCTGACGTTGCTGCTGCCAAAGAGCGACGCCATCCCCGATGCGGTGACCGCGGGGCGTCCGCGTGTGGGCGTGCGCATGCCGCAGCATCCCGTAGCGCGCGCTGTGATTCAGGCAGCCGGCATTCCGATTGCCGCACCCAGCGCCAACCGCTTTGGCCGCACCAGCCCCACCACGGAGGAACATGTTGCCGAAGACCTTGATGGCCGCATCGATGCCATTCTCGAGTCCGGCGAGACCATCCACGGGCTTGAATCCACAGTGATCGACGTCTGCGAAAACCCTTGCGTTGTCTACCGTCCGGGCGTCGTCTCACTCGAACAGATTCGCGCCGCAGGAGTAGAGGCGGTCCTGTTTCACGAGGCGCGGGCGAATCAAGCTGCCGAGCCAGCATCTCTCCCATCCCCGGGCGTTGGATTGCGGCACTATGCTCCCAAAGCGAAGCTTATTTTGATTGATGGCAGCGGAGAATTACAGCTCGCCGCCTTCCGCGAGGCGCTGCTGCGCGCGCAGCAGAACAGCGGAACCCTTGGCTTGATGCTGCCCGATGCATTCGAGAGCGCGGCAAACGGAAGCGGCGCTCTGATCTATCACTGGGGGAAATGGAGTGACGCCGCAGAGCTGGCGCAGCGCCTGTTTGCCGGGCTGCGTTCGCTCGACAAGGCCGGAGCCGGCGTGATCCTGTGCCCGCTACCTGCAGCCACGGGAATCGGAATCGCCATCCGTGACCGGCTCCTGAAAGCGGCCAAGCCGGAATAGCGCGCATCGCTTCTAAAGGTGATGCTGATTTTCGTTGGCTTTGTAAAGGTATTTGATGCTTGATTTATAGACCAGGACGCGGCTGTGGTTCCTCACTTTGATTGCATTACGGTCGTACCACTCAATGTATCCCTCAATACGCTCGCCATCTTCGAGAATGAAGACCATGGGCGTCTGCGTCTGCGCCTGCTTTTGAAAGTAGAAGGCTTCGGCGTGCGTGCTCTCGTATCCGGCGTGCGTGTTCGTCATTGCTTCATGGTGCGCAAGAGTAGTGAAATCGTTTCGCCGGAAGAAATTTTTGCTGCCCAAAGCGCGCGCCGGCAGAGTGGGGCGAATCAACTTGCGCGGGCCTACAGCGGGAACGCTGGCAGGCGCAGGCGACGTGGACGCCTCGGGGGGGTCGCTCTTCGAGTCCTGGGCAGAATCACCGGATGCAGCTTGACGCGTACCCGGCAAGGCAATTGGAGATAGGTTCGCCATATCTTTGTTTTTGTTACGGCAACACTGACAAGATGGGATGCTTTTCCGTGCTCCTGAGATGACCCGGGGGTTAGAGCGCAGCTTGAGCGAGCTGATCTTTTCTGATAGCCGCCATCTATGGTGATGTGTTAGCTGTATCGTAGCTCGAAACGCATGAAATAAGAAATAACTTTTGCGTCATATCAACGGCTTTTTCATCGCCAGCAGTTGGAAGCACAGGAATCGTTTACTGGCCAGCGGGCGATGTTAGAGCGAGGTGAATTGTTTCTAGCGGGCGGCAATCTCCGCGGCAAAAGCATCCAAAGCAAGAGATCGCAGCAGATTTCGGCGCATGCCTGACTGCACCTGCACGATGCTGCGCGCCGTGTTTTCGATCCATTCAAAAGAGACAGCGGCCGCCATCGCACTGAGTTCTGCCTGCAGGTCGATATTTCGGATCAGTGCCGTCTGGCCGCTTTGGATGAGCAGCAGATCCTCCAGAAGGCTGATCATCGCACGCAGCAGCCCCTGTGTTTTCTCCTGCCCTTCTGCGCCTGCGCGATATGTCTCCGTCATGCGAAAGAGTGTCGAGTGGTCCGCCTCGTGCGTGGCGTGGCGCAGCAGCACAAGCGCATCCTGCCGGTACGCGAGAAATTGATTGAGATCGAAACCGATCGCCGCGCCTGCCGCGCCCTGCGCCAGCCGTGCCACCAGCGAGCGCTGCGCCGGACGCAGATCCGTGCGCTGCTGCGCAATCAGATGCTCCAGTTGTTCGAGCGGCAGCGCGCCCAGCCGCGCAATACCCGCGCGTGAACGAATCGTCGGCAGCAGCTCGCCGCTATTCTCCGCCAGAAGAAAAATGCTCGCATGCGCTGGCGGCTCTTCCAGAATCTTCAACAACGAATTGGCCGCTTCCTTCATGAATGCGGCGCTGGTGAAGATGTAGATCGCCCGCTTTGCCTCTGCCGGCATGCGGTAGATCTCGCGGATCACCGTCCGCACCTGTCCCAGCTTGATCAGCAGCTGCGGCGGATCGGGGGGGATCACGAGCACATCCGGATGCGTTTGGATAAGGACGCGCGTATCTTTCTTGTCTACCTCGCGCAGCTCTTCGCGCGCGGCAACGGCTTCGTCGACGCGCGTCTCGAGCGGCATGGCCTCGGCAATGCGCGTGCAGTTGCGGCAGACGCCGCAAAAGTCCGGCAGGCCGTCGGATTCTGTGGGGTTGAGGCAGTTCACCGCCTGTGCCAGCATCAGCGCCAGCGTATATTTGCCCGAGCCGCGCGGTCCTGCGAGGATGAGCGCATGCGGAAGCCTGCCCTGCGCAATGTTCTCGCGCAGATGGCGTACCGTCGCTTCGTTGCCAAGGAAATCCTGAAAGCCCACGATTTGAGGTTATCGACTCAGCACGATCGCAGCAAGTCGCTGCATCACCGCAACTCAGGCACCATGCGAATCGCATACTTCGGGCGCAGCGTGATCTTCGGCTGCACGTCGATCTTCTGATCGGGAATAAGCCGCAAACGCCAGCGCTGCGCCAGCGTCACCAGGCTGAGAATCGCCTCCATCCACGCAAACGATTCGCCAATGCACTGACGATTGCCGCCGCCAAAAGGGAAGTAGGCAAAACGCGGCTGCCCCGCCTTGCGCTCCGGCGTGAAGCGCTCGGGATCGAAGCGCAGCGGATCAGGAAAGAAGTCCGCGTTGCGTTGAATGATGTACTGGCTGAAGAAGATGTATGTGCCCGCCGGCAGCTTGTAAGGGCCGATCTCCACATCCCGTGTCGCCTGCCGCCCCATCGCCCACGCCGGAGGATAGAGGCGCATCGATTCCGCAAGCACCATCTCCGCATAGCGCAACTGCGGGATGTCATCGAGCGTCGGCAGCCGTTCCCCAAGCACGCAGTGAATTTCGGCGTGGAGCTTTGCCTCCGCATCCGGATTCCGCCCGAGCAGCAGCCAAGTCCAAGCCAGTGCATTGGCAACTGTTTCGTAACCCGCAAGAAAAATCGTGAGCACCTCATCGCGAAGCTGCTCGTCCGTCATGCCGGAGTGATCGGCTTCATCGTCGCGCGACGCCAGCAGCATCGACAGAAGATCACCGCCATCGATGCCTGATCTGCGACGGTCTTCAATCATGCGGTAGACGACTTTATCGAGACGCCTGCGCGCGCGCTTGAAGCGCATCAGGCCCGGAATCGGCAGATGCAGCAGAGCCTCAGCGCGGGGCAGCGCAACCAGAAAGTTGTAAAGCCGCATGATGGCGTTCACTTCGTCGTTGATGCGCTGCACATCGCTGGTTACATCGGAATCAAAGAGCGTGCGCGCCACGATCTGCAGCGCGAGACGCATCATTTCCGCCGATGCGTCGATCTCCGTGCCTTCGCGCCACGCATCGCGCATCGCCGCCGCGCGCTCGACCATGAGCGTTGCGTATGCCTGAATGCGCTGCCGATGAAAGGCAGGCGCGGCAATGCGCCGCTGCCGCTTGTGAATTTCTCCATCGCTGGTGATGAGCCCTTCGCCCAGCAGGATCTTCATGCGCCGCTGCGTGCGCTCCTTGATAAAGTTCTGCGGCTGCAGGATGAGCACCTCGCGGATCAGCTCCGGATCGTTCATCACCACAACCAGACTCGGCCCGATGCGATAGCGCGCGACGCGTCCAAAGGTCGCGGCCAGGTACTCGAAGAGCCGAATGGGATTGCCCGGACGGAAGAAGCGGCTGAAGAGATAGAACGGCAGATTGTGCTTCAATCCCGGCGGCAACCGGTATCCGCCGCTCTCTTCAACCATCCACTTGCTCTCGACCTGTGATGCGGTTGCCACTGCGGAATCAGCGTCCTAAACGCGCCTCTACCACTCTTACGATGCGCTGATGAATTTCTTCAATAGGCGCATCGCCTTCCATTGTGACCACACGCAATGCGTCGCGCGCAGCGATCTCGCGGTACTTGTCATACACGCGTCGATAGAAGGCCGCATCTTCGCGCTCGAAGCGGTTTTCATCCGTGCCGCTCTTCTTCATACGGTCGTTACGGCGTCGTGCGCGCGCAAGGGAGGCGTCGAAATCCGGCAGCAGGAGGATTGTCAGGTCGGGCTGCAGTCCTCCGCACATCACCTCGTGCAGTTTCATTACGACATCACTTCCAAGCTGCCGCCCTCCGCCCTGATAGGCTTCCGTCGAATCGGTATAGCGGTCGCAGAGCACCACATGTCCCGCATCCAGCGCCGGAGAAATGACTTCAGCAATCGCCTGCGCGCGGTCGGAAAACATCAGTCCAAGCTCTGCGCGGGCAGCGAGATTTTCGGTGCGCGAATCGAGCAGCAATTGGCGGATGCGGTCGCCGATGCGCGTCCCTCCCGGCTGCCGCGTGATCGTAAGTTGGTAGCCACGGGACTGCAGCCATGTAGCCAGTCTGCCTATCTGTGTGGTTTTGCCGGAACCGTCCAGCCCTTCGAACGTAAGAAAAAAACCACGGCCCATGGCGCGAGTGTAGCAGAGCGAACCAGACGCAACGGAGATACGGGTCAGCTCAATTTGGCATCTTGCGCATGGCTAATTGCCGCATTCAGCAAGAGGAGCCAGCTTTCTTCCCATCTCGCGCAGCGCGCCATCCAGCGTTGATTCCGTTTCGGCGAAGCTGCCTTGCTTCTGTTTTTCGCTGATGAAGGAGATACTCTTGTCCGTTCCGCAGACTTTCAACATCTCAGCCGCAGAACCGGGGAACTCCCGCATCAGTTGCGGATCGCCATACGTCGCTACGCCGCCGATCATCACCAGTTCCAGATCTTCGGGCGTGGCATGCGTCAGGCTCCAGTAAGCATCCTTGTTGTGCGCTTTGCCGGTGTCGCGAACCACGATCAGATCAGCGGCATGGTTCGGCTCAAGGCTCCCGATCGAATCCCGCAAGCCAACCAGCGACGCGGCGTTGCTGGTTGCCATCATCACCAGATCCTGCTCGGTGAAAGGCGGCGTGGGCTGCGTCTGGTTCCAGACCGACGCATAATTCAACTCGCCAAGAAGGCCGTCGCTTCCGGTGGGGCTCCAGTCAGGAGCAAGCGCCATGAGCACGCCTGCCGTCCTGGCTGCGGCGACATTGGCCGTGTCGCCATACAACTCGATATTGCTGCGCGGCGACCAGATGAAGCCCATACCCGCCGTGGCCATCGACGCGAAATTCTGCGGCGTCAGCGCTACGCCATGAATGATGGAAACGCCCGGCTTCAGCAGCCCGCGTCCTTCAAGTTCGGAAAATTCCCACGCCGCCGATGCATCATGCGGAGAGCCTTCAGCGATATGAATGAGCAGTGACCCGCGCGGCTTCGCATTGAGCGCGGCAACAGCCTGCGCCACGTCGTATTCGCTCATCGCAAGAGGAAAGACATTGTAGATGATTTTGCCCAGACCGCTGCCAAGCTCCGCATCGTAATCGAGATTGCGCGCCAGCCCCTGATCGCAAGCCGCATACATCCCGCCCACCACCGAAGTTTCGCCTTCGCTGATGGCCTTCACTTCGGCATAGCGTTCCATCTCGCACTCCAGCCCCTCGCTTACAAGCGCTGCATGAGGCGCGTCCATCAGCACCTTGTACACCGGCTTCTGCTGCCACTCGTAGCGGTTGCCAAACTCTTCGATCGGTTTCCAGCGGGGAAAGACATTCCAGGTCAGGTGATTGTGCAGATCGACCAGCCCGGGAGCAATAACTCCGTCAGTTCGAACGACTGTCGTTCCCCGCGGAAGCTGGACACGAGCGCCGGCGGCAAGAATTTTCCCGTTCTGGATGAGGACCGTGCCGTTCGGCACAATCTCCCGCGGGGTGACCAGCGTGCCGGTGATGGCAATCGGAGCGCTTTGCCCCCACGTCGCAAGCGGCGTAATCAATAGGCAAAGAATCCAGGCGAACCTCTTTCGCATCGCGCAACTTTCCTTCAGTGGAATCGTGTGCGATTACTGTAGCAAAGAGGTAAATCGGAAAAGGAAACGCGGGGCTGGGCCAGGCGGCGAGTGCTACATGCCGCCCAGCTGATCCAGATTGATCGACTCGAAGTCTTTGCGCTCAATCCCCTCGCGGATCTCTGCCGGAGTTTTGCCGAGCTTGGTCATCTTGTAGGCGTAAGCGCCTTCCTTTGCACAGGTCGAGCAGATGGCGCCATGCGTCCCTTCAAAACAACTGTGCAGGCTGGTGTGGCCCAGCGCCCTGTCGCAGCGGCAATAGCAGGGAAGCTGATAAAGCACCCGGGGTATCTGCGCTGCCTCTTCGTACACCTGCTTCTGCCAGGCATAGCGGAAGTACTCACCCTGCAACTGATCGCCGGAGAGGATGGGCGGCAATTTCTCCCCACGCGGTGGCGGCGCGGAATGATAGGCGGGTATGTCGTCGGCGGGATTCGACCACTGCGCGTAGCTGGCAATGGTAACCAGACCCAGCACCATCGCCAGAAAAACTCGATTCATGCACGTCTCCTGCACACTAGATTAGCGCAAGCCGGGTCGTTTGATGAGACAAGTGGAACGAAGATGAGTTGGGCTCGCCTGAAAATTTCAAAAAAGACGGCACGAACAGTTACCCATTCGTGCCGGGAGGCCAGTGACGCAACTTATAAACTCTTCGCCTTGTGGTGAGAGCGCCTCGCTCGATCACTCACAAGCTTTACACTCACATAGATGTCTCTTGCCGCCGTTTAGTTTCAGAAATCTATGAGATCACGTACTTTTTCTTCAATTTCATGTAGTGTACGCGATATCGGCGACTTCCACAAGCATCTTTAGTAACAAAAACACGCGCCACGAGAAAAGTTGCGATATTTGTTGCTGAAATTGCATCGAATGGATCGGAACGACGATAAGCAACCGGGAAAGGCCAGCGATGCAAGATCCAGTTGAAGTAGCTGATTCTAATAAGGAAAGTCATCAGAAAGAGCCGCGTTCCGGACGTTTTCGGACCGGTTTGCTGATCATTGGTTCAGCACTTCTTGGGGGGATTGCTGTCGCTCTGTGGAATCGCAGAAGCCTGACTGACATGCAAAGTAAGGTGCAGGAAAAAGATGCGAAGCCGCTTCCCGTAGATGACGATGCAATTTATTGAATTTGGTATTCAGTTTTTAGTAGAAATTGCATTCACCGCTTCAGCCAGTCGAAAGTCGCGCTCGGTCAGGCCTCCGGCATCGTGCGAAATTAGCGCCAGTTTTACCTTGTTATAGCGAATATCAATGTCAGGATGGTGATTGGCAGCCTCCGCTTTCTCACCGACTGCATTTACAAACTGCAGTGCGTGAACAAAATCGGCAAAGCTGAATTCGCGGACAATTTCCTTCCCATCCAGCTTCCATCCCTCCAGCTTTTTAAGTTTTTCTTCGACGGCTTCAGAGCTTAGCAAGGGCATAGAAGATCTCCCGGTCAGTTTTGAGCTTCGATTTCCGTTCCGCCGTAGGCAAAGGGTGAGAAGCGCGAATGCTGGCTGATCTCGCGCCGCAGGTCAATCCATAGCCCGTCCGGCATGCTCAGATACACGTCCACCACCTGGGGATCGAACTGCGTTCCGGCGCAGCGCTGAATCTCTTTGCGGGCTGCGGTGAAGCTGTTGGCTTTCCGGTACGGTCGGTCCGAAGTGATGGCGTCGAGCGTATCCGCCACGGCGAATATCCTGGCGCCGAGCGGAATCTGCTCGCCCCTCAGGCCGCGCGGATAGCCGGTGCCGTCAAAGTGCTCCTGATGGCAGTAGACAATTTCGGCTGCTTCCCGCAGATACGGAATCTTGCACAAAATCTGATAGCCGCGCGCGCAATGGTCACGCATGACTGAGCGCTCGTCCGTGTCCAAATGGCCCGGCTTGAGCAGAATGGCGTCAGGGATCGCCATCTTCCCGATATCGTGCAGAAACGCGCCGCGCGCAATCGTTCGAATATCAGCCGGCGAAAGCCCCATGGCTCGCGCCAGTGCCACGGTGTACCCGGTAACCCGCTTGGAATGGCCTTCGGTCTCGGCGTCCTTCAAATCCAGCGCGTCGCCGAGCGCTTCGAGGGTAATGTCATAGGATCGCTCAAGATCGGCTATGGCCTGCCGCAGCATGTCCGTTCGCGCGGCTACTAACTGCTCCAGGTTAGACTGGTACATGGAGTTCTGCTGGGCCAGCCTGCGGTGCTCCAGGGCGCGTCGGACCGTAGCCAGCAACTGCTCCTTTTCGAAAGGTTTCAGCAGGTAGTCGTAAGCGCCCTTTCGAATGGCTGAGATGGCAACCCCGACATCGTGGATGGCCGTAACCATGACCATGGGCGTTTCCGGTTGCAGTTCGCGCAGCCGCTCAAGCAGGCTCATGCCGTCCAAGCCTTCCATCATGATGTCGGAAAGCACGAGATCGTAGGGCGGATCGGTCTGCAGGCGATCCATCGCCTCTAAACCATTGCTGGCAAGAATGGGCTTGTAATGCGCCCGCTCCAGCATGGCAGCGATTACAGTCCTCACATAAGGCTCATCATCGACAACCAGAATTCGTTCTGAAGCCATGTCCCCTTCTTGATTCTCGTGTCTGTGCCGGCTGAGATCCGCAGCGGAATCGTGAGAGCTGGTTCCTGGCCACGTCAGGAAACCACTGAATGCGCCATGATCGATGGTGACGTTTCCACTTGCTCTCAATTTAGCCCCTTTGTGAGCGGCGGGGTCTTCCGTTTTCTATCTACTCGTAAGCCATTGATTCGAACGGGCCCTTTTAGCGTGTTTTTTTCTTGCGTTATCAACCTTGACATTAAAAAATAGCATCAAACCACTGAAATAATAAAATCTAGCTACTGATTCTGAGATGATGGAATCGTCGCAGACAACAGGCTGTACCATTTTTACCCTGGCTTGAAAGGGCGCTCTTGAACATTAATGCTGGTGGATTGTTCTTTAAAAGTACAGCACGAATTGTTGCCGCTCAATCTGAAGTGCGCGCTCTCGAGCACTCCCAGCGCGACATCTACGAGAGCCACCGTCATCGCGTCTTTTCGCTGGCCTTCTATATGACAGGCAATGAACTGGAAGCAGAGCAACTGCTCACAGACACCTTCATGCATGCTTTCCGCATCCTTTCAGAACCCGACGCGCGGACCGTCGACGATGCTTTGATCGCCGGCTTGCGCTCGCGCTTTACTCTGCTTCCAGCCGCCCCTGCGTCCATCTCCGCGGATGGCCTCATCCAAAGCGGAAATGCGCGCCGCACCGATCTCGAAGAGGCCATTCAACAGCTGCCGGCGCTCGAACGCCTGGCTTTTCTCCTGCGCGATGTCGAAGGCTACTCGCCGGAGTCCATCTCCCAATTGCTGGAAATGCCTCAGCCCGAGATCACGAGAACTCTGTTTTCCGCCAGAATCCGGCTGCGCGGCATTCTGGCCGCACAGGCAAAAGAACGCGCGGCCTGATCGACCACGCTTTTTCCTTTCGATTACTTTCGCAGCCTAGCCTTTTGAGCGGCGGCTTCTGGCCCAATCGGGCTTGATCGTCTGCCGCGCGCGTCCCAGGGCCAGCGCATCCGCCGGAACATCCTCGGTGATGCAGGAGCCTGCGCCGATGTACGATCCTTCTCCGATCACAATCGGGGCCACCAGCGTCGTATCGCTGCCCACGAAGACCTTGTCCTCAATCAGCGTCCGGTGCTTGTTTACGCCATCGTAGTTGCAGGTGATCGTGCCCGCGCCGATATTCACGCCGCTGCCGATCTCGGCATCGCCGAGGTAGCTGAGGTGGTTGGCCTTCGATCCTTTTCCCATGCGGATTTTCTTGGTTTCGACGAAATTGCCGATGCGCGCTTCCTCGCCGATCTCGCTGCCCGGCCGGAGACGCGCGTACGGCCCGAGCTGGGCGCTCGAGTGCACGTGCGAATTGTTGATCACGCAGCCTTGCTGTATAAGAACGTGGTTTGCCAGCATCGAGTTTTCAATCACCGAATAGGAGCGAATGCGGCAATCCTCGCCAATGTGCGTCTCGCCCAGCAGCTGCACAAACGGCTCGATGATCGTGTCTGCCCCCACCTGCACGCCCGCGTCGATGACTGTCGTCTCCGGACGATAGATGGTCACGCCCTGCGCCATCAGATTGCGCGCCTTGGCCAGCCGCATGGCGGCATCCAGCTCGGCCATTTCCGCAAGCGTATTCGCGCCCAGAACTTCGGTTGCCCTGTCGGCTTCAAGCGCCACCACGCGCTCGCCCTCCTGCACCAGCACTTCCGCCATGTCCGTCAGGTAGTATTCGTCGTGCGCGTTGTCCGTCCTCAGCTCGCCAATGAGTTGAAACAGCGGCCCGGTGGCAAAGGCATAGATGCCGGAGTTGATCTCGCGGACCGCTTCCTGCGCCGGCGTAAGCGCCTTGTGCTCGACAATCGCAACCACTTCCGGCGAAGCCGGCGACTTCCTCAGCACCCGCCCATAGCCGCGAGGATCATCGGGCGCCGCTGTGAGAATCGTCATCGCCGCATGCTCGGCAAGATGGAAATCCCGCAGCCGCGCAATCGTCTCGGGCTGCAACAGCGGCACATCGCCCGAGAGGACGAGAATGTGCTCATAGCCAGAAACCGCCTGACGCACCGTCTGGATGGCGTGTCCAGTGCCGCGCTGCTCCGCCTGGGTGACGAACTTTACCCCCGTCGAGGCGACAGCGGCCTGTACCGCGCCTGCCTGATGGCCGACGACGACATACACATCCTCCGGCGTCACGATTTGCGTGGCTGCATGGATCACATGCTCCAGCAGCGCCTTGCCGCCAATCTGGTGCAGCACTTTGGGGCGTTTCGATTTCAGCCGCGTGCCTTTGCCCGCGGCCATGATGACAATGGCAAACCGCATTTACTGGTCTCCTTGATTGCCGCCCTGGCTCTGCTGAGGAACTCCGGGAATCGTGATGTCGATTGGACGAGGCGCGCCCAGTCCAAGCTCAGCGAGCGGCGTGCCGAACTGCTGCTGATTGCCGACGACCAATACGGCCAGCTTCGACGTGTCGATATACTTCTTCGCCACGCGCTCAAGGTCTGCCGTGGTCACGTGCTCTACGCCGTCACGATACTTCTCAAGAAAGTCTGCTGGGTAGCCGTAAAACTCAAACCGCGCTGCGGCAGCCAGCACTTTCTCTTTCGTATCGTAATTAAAGATAAAAGAATTGAGCACCTGGTCCTTGGCCCGCTTCAACTCGTCGTCCGTAAACGGCTTGGTTTGCAGCTCACCGATCTCGGCCAGCATCGCTTGCGCCGCCTTCACCGTGGTCGCGCTTTTGGTTCCGGCAACCACGCGAAACATGCCCGGATGGTCATAGTCAGCGCCGTAGCCGCCCCCCACTGCATAGGCAAGCCCCTGTTTGGTCCGAATGTCCTGAAATAAGCGCGAGCCAAATCCGCCCGAGAAGATCTCGTTCATCACCGACAAAGCAAAGTAATCCGGATTGCTCCGCAGCGTTCCCAGGCCAACGATGTACACGTTGCTCTGGTTCACATCGGTCTTGTCGACAACGTACGCGCCATGCTTGGGCCCGGGAAATTCTCCCGCGGGCTTCGGCCACGCCGCGCCGCGCGGCAGGTTTTCAAATGCGTCGCGCAACGCTTTTTCCATCGTTGCCGGGTCAAAGTCCCCTTCAACGCCGATGATCATGTTGTTGGGCACGATGGTCTTGTCGTGCCACTGCTTCAGGTCGTCGAGCGTAACCGCTTTAATGGTGGCCAGCTCCGGCTCGCGCGTGTACGGGCTGTCCGGTCCATAAACCAGCTTGGCCGCTTCGCGCGCCGCAATTTCGCTGGCGTCGTCATTGCGCCGCACAATGCCGGCTGCCTCCTGCTGCTTGGCCAGCGTCAGCTTGTCCTGCTTGAAAGCCGGATGCTCCAGCAGATCGACAGCGATGCCGAAGACAAGGTCTTCATCCTTGGTCAGGCAGGACCACGAAACCGAAGTCGAATCGATATCGCCGCCCGTTTCCACCTTGGCGGCCTTCATTTCGAGCAGGTCGTCGAGCGCGTCGCCATTCTTGCTGGCCGTGCCGCTGGTGCGCCACGCGTCGCTGTAAAGATCGACGAGTCCCGCCTTGTTCGCAGGCTCATCGCGTGAGCCGCCGCGCATTTCAATGAATCCGTTGATAAACGGCAGCTCATGGTCTTCTTCTAGCAGAATCACCAGGCCGTTCTTCAACTCGATGCGCTTCGGATGCTCAGGATGGAACGGATGCAGCGGGGGAATCGGAATCTGCTTCCACGGCTGCGCCTGCTGCGCATGCATTGCCTGCGCAAATGACAAGAGCGCGACCAGGGCCGTCAGCCCGAGAAGCGTGCAGACAGCTTCTTTCAAGGGTCGATGGGTGCGGTGCTGCAACCGGATGCGGCGATTCAGGCTTCGTCTCATTGCGCACCTCCCTGCGTCGGGTGCGCAGCAGACGCGGTTGCAGTCGGCGGCTGAAATTCAACCATGGTGTAGGTTCGGTTCGTATCCACAAATGTCTTGTTGGCCACGCGGCGAATGTCCGCCTTCGTCACGGCGTCGATCCTCTTTAATTGGTTGAACAATTCGCGCCAGTCTCCATAGCGCAGTTGATAGATAGCAAGCTGCTCGGCCAGTCCCTGGTTGTCGCCAAGCCCGCGCAGCAGGTCGGCGCGCGCGCGCGTCTTGAACATGGCCAGCTCATCGTCGGTCACGTCGGTCGTCTTCAGCTTGTCGATCTCTTTATGGATGGCGACCCGCATCTCTTCCGGCGTGTGACCCGGATTCGGCACGGCGAAGAAGGCAAACAGCCCCGGATACTTGTCGCCGGGAAAGCCGCTGAAGCCTTCAGCCTCGGCCGCTATCTGCTGGTCGCGCACCAGGCTGCGGTAGAGCCGCGAAGTGCGCCCGTTTGAGAAGATATCCTGGATCGCGTCATACACCGCGTCATCGGGATCGCGGTAGTCCGGCCGGTGATAGCCCTCAAGATAAAGCGGCTGCGTCTGCTGTTTGAGGATGACGGACTTCTCGGCAATCTGCGGCGGCTCAACCGTGCTCATGGCTTCCGGCTTTGGCCCCGCGGGAATCGCGCCGAAATATTTCTCCAGCATCGGCATGTCCGCAGGCGTTACATCACCCACGACGGCAATCACGATATTCGCAGGCACATAGTATTCTTTGTGGAAGGCGTCCGCCTCGGTCGCCGTGATCTGGCTCAGTTCGCTCATCCATCCGACCCCTGGCCGGTGATACGGATGCGCCACATACGCCGCCGCCAGAAACTGCTCCACCATCAGCCCGATCGGGTTGGAATCGATGCGCATGCGCCGCTCTTCCATCACCACATCGCGCTCTTTGTAAAATTCGCGCGGCACCGGGTTCGCGATGCGGTCGCTCTCCATGTACGCCCACAGCTGCAGGCGGTTCGACGGCATGCTCCAGAAATATTGCGTGTCATCGAGACTCGTCTGCGCGTTCAGCCCGGTTGCGCCGTTCGCCTCGGCAATCTCCGTGAACTGGTTCGGGATGACATATTTTTCCGCCTCGGCCTGAGCCTGCACAAAAGCTGCGTGCAGCGTCTTCAGCTTTTCCGGATCGCGCCCCACACCCTTGCGATACTCCTCATCGTAGGCTGCATAGGTCTGCTCCACTTTCGCGAGCGCCACTTTTTCGGCGGCATAATCGGTCGTGCCGATGTCCTTGGTCCCTTTGAAGGCCAGGTGCTCGAACATGTGCGCCAGCCCGGACTCGCCACCCGGATCATTCGCGTCGCCGGCATCCACAATCGTGAAGTAGGAGAACACCGGAGCTTCCGGCCGCTCGCAGATGATGAGGGTAAGCCCATTCGGCAGGACCTTCGTCGTAATGCGCTTCTCAAAGCTGGATAAATCCTGAGCATGCGCAACAATAGCCAGTCCGCACACCAGGGCAGCCAGGCGCAAAGTGGAAAAGAGTTTCATTCTTCCTCGCAATGACAGCGTAACTTTGACGCTATCCGCCCCTCGTTCGAGTGTCAAACTCTGCAACCGCCCCGCCTGCGCAAGCTTGCGCAAAGTCAGACCCGCCCGATATCCTCCCCGATGTAAGGAGCCCATTCCGCATGAGTACCGCTCTCGCAGACGCACCCGCTACCGTTGCTACCGTTCCCCTCATCCGTCGCTGTGCCGTGCTCGGAGCAGGCACCATGGGCTCGCGCATCGCCGCGCACCTTGCCAACGCCGGACTCCCGGTCGTGCTCCTCGACATCGTCCCCAAAGACGCCGATCCGGCGAGCCGCAGCCGCATCGCGCAACAAGCATTGCAGAGGCTGCTCAAGTCCAAGCCAGCAGCCTTCTATGACAAGTCCAGCGCCGGCCTCATCACTCCGGGCAACTTGGAAGACGATCTCGCGCAGCTGAAATCCTGCGACTGGATCATCGAAGCTGTCACCGAAGACCTCAGCATCAAGCAGGCGCTGCTCGAAAAAATCGCGCCCCACGTCCGCCCTGACGCCATCGTGACCACCAACACCAGCGGCCTGCCGGTTGCATCCATCGCGGCAAACATGCCCGCCGACTTCCGCGCGCGCTGGTTCGGCACGCACTTCTTCAATCCGCCGCGCTACATGCGCCTGCTCGAAATCATCCGCACGCCCGAAGCCAACCCACAGGCAATTACTGCCATCGCCGATTTCGCCGACCGCCGCCTCGGCAAGTCTATTGTCTACGCGCACGACACACCCAACTTCATCGCCAACCGCGTCGGTGTCTTCGCCATGCTCACAGCCGTAGACCTGATGCAGCAACTCGACCTCACCATCGAAGAAGTGGACGCGCTCACCGGATCGAGCATCGGCTGGCCGCGCACCGGAACCTTTCGTCTGGCAGACATGGTCGGCATCGACGTGCTCGGCCACGTAGCCAGAAATTTTTCCAGCGCCAAAGCCGAAGATGCAGTCGTGACAAAGCTCCCACCCTTCATCGAAACCATGCTCGAACGCAAATGGCTCGGCGACAAAACCGGGCAAGGCTTCTACAAGAAAATCCCCGACGCGCCCGACCCGAAAAATAATCGCCTCGCCCTCGACTGGAAGACCCTCGACTACCGCCCATCGCAGCGCCCCAAATTCCCATCACTCGAAATGGCGAAGAACGCCGAAGCGCTGCCTGAGCGCCTGCAACTGCTCATCGGCAACGGCCCCGGAAAAGACAAAGCCAGCCAATTCCAGTGGACGCTCCTCACCGGCATCTGGAACTACGCCGCCGACTGCCTGCCCGAAATCGCCGACGACATCAGCTCCATCGACCGCGCCATGCGCACCGGCTTCAACTGGGAACTCGGTCCCTTCGAAATGTGGGACGCCATCGGGGTTCCGCAAAGTGTCGAGCGTCTGCGCGCGCGCAACGAGCACATCAGCCCCCAGGCCGAAGCGCTTCTAGCATCTGGCAAAGCAAGCTGGTACAGCGACACTGCAGGCGCGCGCTCCGAATTCAACCCAGCCAAACGCGATTATGAGCCAGTCCGCCAGCCCGAAGGCATAGCAAACATCGCAGCCTTCAAACGCGTCAATGGAGTCATCCGCAAAAACGCCGGCGCATCGCTTGTCGACATCGGTGAAGGGGTTGCGTGTATAGAACTGCACTCCAAGAAAAACGCCATCGGCGACGACATCGTCTCGCTCATCACGCAAACCCTGCACCCTGACAGCGAGCACGTCCGCAACTTCCGCGGCTTCGTCATCTCCGGTGACGCGTCCGATTTCTCCGTCGGCGCCAACCTCATGCAACTTCTGCTCGCCATGCAGGAGGGTGACTGGGACGAGGTCGATCTCGCCGTCCGCGCCTTCCAGCGCATGACCGCGTCTATCAAATTCTGCCCGCGCCCAGTCGTCGCCGCGCCCTTCAATCTCTGCCTCGGCGGAGGCGTCGAAATCTCGCTCCACGCCGCCGCACGCCAGCCTAGCGCCGAGCTCTACATGGGCCTCGTCGAAGCAGGAGTCGGCCTCATCCCCGCAGGCGGCGGCACCAAAGAGATGGCGCTGCACGCCGTCGACGCCGCTGCTATAGAATCCGGCATCAGCCCGGCAGAATCGCCACGGCAATTCGCCTTCTCCGCCGAGTTTCAAGAAGCCCTGAAGCATCGCTTCGAAACCATCGGCATGGCGAAAGTCTCAACCTCCTCCGCCGAAGCGCGCGGCCTTGACCTGCTCAAGGCCTCCGACAAGATTACCCTCAACCGCGAGCGACTTCTGCTCGATGCCCGCGAAACCGCCATCTATCTCGCCGACTCCGGCTACGCCGCGCCCACGCCGC
>Ga0335073_10001643_pt1 | contig 30040 bp, 23 predicted proteins | sample Lox_Sample_22_FD_207093 | JGI IMG/M metagenome (GOLD analysis project Ga0335073, IMG submission 207093) | Soil microbial communities from Loxahatchee National Wildlife Refuge, Florida, United States - Lox_Sample_2.2 | ecosystem: Environmental > Terrestrial > Soil > Wetlands | place: USA... | reverse complement strand
TCCGCCGGCGAGCGAGGATTCAAGGGGGTGGCCCTGCCCGTCCGCGTGCAAGCGGAGATGTTCAGCAAGGTGCGCGATTTCGATTCCAACAATGTCATCGCCAGGCTGGCGGGTTCGGATCCAAAGCTCAGGCACCAGGCGGTGATCTATAGCGCGCACTACGACCACCTGGGCATCGTTCCCGGAATGGCTGGCGACAACATCTACAACGGCGCCCAGGACAATGCCACCGGCTGCGGCATTCTGCTGGAGATCGCTCGTGGATTCGCCGGCGCCCGACAGTCACCGAAGCGGTCGATCTACTTCGCGGCCGTTACCGCGGAAGAGCAGGGTTTGCTGGGCTCCGAATACCTGGGCAAACATCCACCGGTCCCGGCGGATGAAATCTCGTTGGCAATGAATTATGACGACGTGCCACCGCTGGGCGTGCCGGAGGAGGTCAACGTTGCCGGCGCCGAGCGCACCAACTTCTATCCGGCGGTCGAGCGCACAGCGTTCGAGTTCGGGTTGGCCATTGTGCCCGACGCGCAGCCTGCGGCAGGACATTATTTCCGCTCCGACCACTTCAGCTTCGCGCGCGCCGGCGTCCCCGCGTTCTCCATCGACGAAGGGGACAAGTATCGCGGCCACGATCGCGAATGGGGCAGCGAACAGGCCGAGGATTATGTTGCCCATCATTATCACCAGCCGAGCGACGAGTATCGTCCGGACATGGATTTTCGCGGCGATGCGGTGATGGCGCGTTTCGGCATGGCTCTGGGGTGGGAAGCCGCAAACCAGCCGGCACTGGTCGAGTGGCAGGACGGCGACGAGTTCGCGCGCATCCGTGCCGCAACCCAGGCGGGCAGCCAGTAAACTACACCGGAACCTGCTGCTCGCGCAGCTTGTGCTTCAAATCGGCAGCGATCAGCTGTCCATGAAAGCGCCCGTTCTCGATGAAGATCTCGCTCGTCCTCGTTCCGGCGACGATGACGCCGGCCAGATAAATTCCCGGCACGTTGCTCTCCAGCGTCTGCCGATCGACCACCGGCTTTTTGTCGGCTTCGTCGCTCAACTTGATTCCGAGTGAACATAAAAACTCGAAGTCCGGATGATATCCGGTGAGCGCGAAGACGTAGTCATTCTCCAGCACGACTTCACCGTTGGGAGTCTCGAGCACCACGTGTTCCAGCGTGATCTCGCGCACGCGGCTATTAAAGTAGGCCGCTACCTGCCCGGCTTTGATGCGGTTCTCGATATCAGGCTTGATCCAGTACTTCACCGAAGGGCTGATTCCGGGCCCGCGATGTGCCAGCGTCACGTGGGCACCGTGCCGCCACAACTCCAGCGCCGCGATGGCGGCGGAATTTTTGGCGCCGACCACCAGCACGTTGTGATTGAAGAAGGGATGTGGCTCGCGATAATAGTGCATCACTTTCGGAAAATTTTCGCCGGGAACATTTATGTGATTGGGCCGGTCGTAGTAGCCGGTAGCGAGAATCAGCTTGCGGGAGTGGTACTCGCGCTTATGGCCGTGAAGGTTGGTAGTGTGGACAACGAACTTGTTGTCGCTGCCCTCGATCTGCCGCACCGGCTCATACTGGCGCACATCGAGCTGATAAAACTCGGTGACCTTGCGGTAATACTCCAGCGCCTCCTGTCGCGTGGGCTTCTGGTTCGGGCTGGAGAACGGGATGTCGCCAATCTCCAGCAATTCCGGCGTGGTGAAAAATGTCATGTTGCTGGGATAATGGAACAGCGAGTTCACCAGGCAGCCCTTATCGATGTTGGCGACGCTCAGGCCGGCGCGCTTGACATCGATGCCGCAGGCCAGACCGGTGGGACCGGCGCCGATGACCACCACGTCGAGCGAGAAACGGTCGGAAGCTTCTACAGGCATACCGACAGCATACCAATCGCGAAGAGACTCGCCATCTGTTACCGTGTTTCTGGTATATAACGGCATGAGCTACCGATCGAGACTGGTGAAATGAATAAACTTGCACTCCTGCTGGTTGTAGGAATGATCTTCTGGATGGCCGCGTGCGGTTCCAGCGCCGCCCCGTCGGTGGTGACCGGCGTGACCCCGATTTGCCTGCTGACCTCGGGCAATATTCAATCGGGCCAGGTGCTGCAGTGCACGGCCTCGGTGACCGGGACCGGCCCCTACGAGACGACCGTCACCTGGATGGCGAGCGCCGGCACCATCAACAGCATCGGCGTCTTTACCGCTCCGACGGTCACTTCGCCACAAAGCGTCACGATCACTGCCACGTCGACCCAGACCACCTCCGTTTCGGGCAGCACCAATGTCGTTGTGGCTCCGGTTAACCTGCAATCGCTGGTCGTCGATAACGGGCCGCAACCGCAGAACTTCACCACCTTCAACCAGGCGTTCGTTACGGTCGAGGTGTGCGTGCCGGGCACCCAGACCTGCCAGAGTATCGACCACGTGCTGGTGGACACCGGCTCCTCCGGGCTGCGACTACTGTCCTCTGTCCTGACGGTGCCCTTGCCACAGCAGAACGATTCCAGCGGCAATCCCCTGGACGAATGCCACATCTTTACAGACGGCTACGGCTGGGGGCCCGTGTCGCTGGCCGACGTTTCGATAACCGGCGAGCTGGGACCTTCTACGCTGGTTCACGTTCTGATTCCGTCGACCAGTTCGCCCCCGGTTCCGGCGAGTTGTTCGAGCCAGAGCATGGGATCCAACGAAGGCGACAGCGTGGCCGCTCTGGGCGCGAACGGGATTCTTGGCGTGGGGGTCTTCCAGCAGGATTGCGGCGCTACCTGCACGAGCTCTAACGGGACGATTCCCCCGATTTATTACGATTGCCCGGCGTCGGGCTGTAATCCGACGTTCGTCACGTTAGCGCAGCAGGTGCCGAATCCGGTATCGATGTTTATGGCCGACAACAATGGCGTTTTGATTTCGCTGCCGACTGTGCCTTCGCAGGGACTGCCGAACCTGACCGGATCCCTGATCTTCGGGATTGGAACGCAGGGCAATAACGCCTTGCAGAGTGCGGTCGTTTACACCGTCCCGTCGAGCGGGAGCAACGCCGGCCAGATCACCTCAATTTACAGTGGCACGAGCTATCCCGCCTTTATCAATAGCGGCGCCGATGCCTTTTACTTTCTCGACAGTGCGACGACAAGCCTCACCACCTGCACTGTGCCGCCCCAGGACCTGACATGGTACTGCCCCACATCGCTGACTAATTTGACGGCGACGAATCAGGGCACGAATGGCAATCAGGGGACGGTGAACTTCAGCATCGGCAACGCCAGCACACTGCTGAGTTCGGGCAACGCTGCGTTGGACACGCTCGGCGCACCCCTACCCGGGGAGTTCGACTGGGGATTGCCCTTCTTCTTCAACCGCGTGGTGTTTACAGCGATCGAGAATCAAAGCACCCCGGGAGGAACGGGGCCTTACATCGCATACTGAAGAACTACCATCGCCCTATTTGGTTTCAATGTTGTACTCAGGGGGGCGTTGCGCCGGCGGCAAGAAGGCTGCAACCACAACCTCCTGGAACGGTACTGCCTGTCCGCAGCGCATATAGGGCGTGAACTTATACTTCTGCACCGCGTCAGTAGCAGCGGCGTTCAGGTCCGGGTCGCCTCCCATGATGGTCGTCTTTCCCACGTCACCGTCTTTGCCGACATCGGTCAGCATCCACACCGCGCCGTATTTGTTTGCTTTCTTGGCGGCTTCCGGCATCTTAGGCTGAATCACCTTTGTCAGGTGGGGAGCGGTGAAGTTCTTGGCGACATCAGCGCAGGAGGAATAGTCAACAGTCGTGCTGCCGTCGGGCGCCATGAATACGGCGTCGGGAAACTTCTCGCCGCGGGTGATCGTTACCTTCGCCGAGGTCATTGGCGTCTTCAGATAACTGGTATTGATCGTCTGCGGATAAGAGTTGCTGCCGTTTGTGACGTAGTCGCTATATTCAAAGCTTCCGCGTTCGCCATCGGCGCTCAACAGATGGCCGGTGCTGGAGTCGATACAAAGCGTCTCGCTCGGCTGGCCAAGCGCGATACATCTGGCATCGACACCATTGATCTTCTTCTTAGAGACATCAAGCTTGGCCTTTTCCCAATCGAGCGGAGGAGTTACGGTGTAAGGACCCGCGGGATTGCCTCCATCCAGCCGGGCCAGCGCGATCTCAAACTGGATGGCACGCACCAGCGGCGCCTTCTGGTTGGTGATGTACGAGAGCTTGCCGTTGTTGAGCACCGTGACCTGCTGCAGTCCGGGTGCGCTCCATTCCGCGCGCCACTTGTCCGGACTGGCCCACGAGACCGTGTACGTCAGATTCAAGTCCTGGCCGTTGGGAACGGGCATCCGCACGGTGGCTACGAGCTTTACCGGCCCCTGTGTCCATAGATCAGCCTGCTGAAATGACTTGCTCATCAGGTCGTGGGCTTCTTCTTTGCTGTTGGCGAAGGCCGCCGTAGCGAGCATTCCAGCCGCGAGCAGATACGAGAGCATTTGTTTTGTGAGTCGCTTCAAGATTGCCTCCCGAATTCATGTCAGAACGATAACGATAACGTATTTTTCCTACAGCGACAGTGCCCCAGGTCATGCGACTCGCGCATAGTCTCCACCGCGCTTGCCGCGGGCCCAGGATGCAACGCGGGCCAAAACACAAACTAATGAGGCTATCAGAGCGGGGCGAGGAATGTCACTTTAGAGGCAAAACCGCCGCTGCTCTAACGGCGTACATCGCCCTGCAGCTTATAATCAAACTGTGAGTATTTCTGTCAGAAAAGTGGCCGAAGCCAACTTCCCCACACGCTGGGGCCAGTTCCGCATCTACGGCTTTGAAGCAAGTTCGGGAATCAGTTCCGCCCCGGGGCAGCCTGGTGCGCGCAATGGCGGAAGCACAACCGCGGCCGAGGAAGCGGTGGCATTGGTCATGGGCGATGTTCATTCCTCGCCGCCGTTGGTGCGAATCCACTCCCAATGCTTGACTGGCGATGTTTTCCATTCCATGCGCTGCGACTGTCGCCAGCAACTCGAACTGGCGCTCTCCCTGATTGCCAAGGCCCGCGCCGGCATTCTCATTTATGAGCAGCAAGAGGGCCGTGGCATCGGCTTGATGGCCAAGCTGCAGGCTTACGAGTTGCAGGACCGCGGCCTGGACACCGTCGAGGCAAACGTCGAGCTCGGCTACGACAACGATTATCGCGAGTACAAGCTCCCCGCCGAAATCCTGCGACACCTCGGCGTGAAGGAAGTCCGCCTGATCTCCAACAATCCCGACAAGGTTGCTGCCTTGGAGAATGCCGGAATCGATGTGGTAGAACGCGTCTCCGCTGAAGTCGAGCCCTACGCGTCGTCCGAGCACTACCTGCGCACCAAGAAGGAGAAGATGGGTCACCTGTTTAACGGGCGGTAGTCTTCAACTCTTTGGCGATGCGCTGGGGATTTCTCACGGGTAAATGTTCCACCGCCGAATGCGCCAGGGCAAGATAAACCTCTCTCAGTCGGGGCAGTTTTCGTAGCTCACGCAGATGCTTTCGCACCGTCGCAATGTCTCCTCGCGCCAGCGGTCCCGTGAACGCGGCGTCGGCCCCGTGGACCAGGTAATTCTCCCAGGTGCGCCGGAAGAGCGGTAGCATAATCCTGCGAATGTCCTGCCGGCGGATGCCGGCTGCCAGTGCGACCTGCTCCATGCTGGCCATCAGCGCGATCACCATCGGCGACGCGAAGCTCCCGAAGACGTGATAGAGCGTCTTATTGTGCCTGGCAATTACGAATGACTTGCCGCCGAGATCTCCAACAATCGACTTGGCGGCGCGCACGGCTGCGGCGTCTCCCTCAATCGCGAAGGCCACGTTCCGCATCTCCGGCACGCTGCCGCGCACAAACGTCATCATGGGATGAACCGAGGCGACGCGCGCGCCTTGCGCCCGCAACGGGGCCAATTCGTCGCTGGTCAGAGCACCGCTGGAATGAAACACCAGCTTGCCGGTCCACCCATCGGATCCGGCCAGTTCCCGTGCGACCCGGGCGATGGCGTCGTCCGGAACCGTGATCCAGACCACATCGGCCTGGAGCGGGCCTTCGCTCGCCACGATCAGCCGAGCGCGAATTCGACGCGACAGTGCTTTTGCTTGCCGCACTCGCCGGCTGCCGGAACGTACCGCGAGCGCTCTGATCTCGTAGCCGGCTTGCGCGAGAGTCAACGCCAGGGCGCTGCCGAGATTTCCCGGTCCAACGATGCTGATCGTTGGACGTTTCGCGCTTGTCGGCCTGGGCACGGCGCGAGCATAGCAGATTTCCCCGGGCGCGTTCTCGCGAAAGTTCTGGCTTATATTGAATGGATGGCAAAGAAGAAGCGGTCGACGAGAAACCGTTCGGGCAAAGAGAAGATGGCGGTCTTGTCATCGAAGGTCGTTTACAGAGGCAAGGTCTTCAACGTCAGCTCCGATCTGGTCAGAGAGCCGAACGGAATCACGGCGCAGCGCGATGTCGTGCGGCACTCCGGATCGGTGGTGATACTGGCGGTTGACGAGACAGATCGCGAGCCTCGCGTTTTGCTGGAACGGCAATATCGCTACGCGACGCAGGATTACCTTTGGGAGCTGCCTGCCGGACGGATCGATCCAGGAGAAAGCGCCCTTGCCGGAGCCAAGCGCGAACTGATGGAGGAGACCGGATATCGTGCCAAGAAGTGGAAACGCGCGCTCTTCTTCTATGCCAGTCCGGGTTTTCTCGACGAGACGATGGCGTTGTATCTGGCGCGGGAGTTGACCGCCGGCGCGGCGCAGCCGGAAGCCGACGAAGCGATCGAGTGCCGGTTTGTGCCGTTATCGCAGGCGACGAAGAAGGTTCTCTCCGGGCAGATTCGTGACGGCAAGACGATCGCCGGCGTGCTTTGGTTGGCGGAATCTTTGCGGAATGGACTTTTCGCCTAGCCACTTCAGGCCATTTCCTTAATCCCGGGATTAAGGCGAAGAATGTCGAAAAAGCCTCTAAAAATGCAGCTGTCAACTATATACTCTCTTGACAATACCACAAAAGGGGAGCATAGTTTAAATACGCAAACAGGCTCCGACGCCGTGCCATTGATTCCTGTAGGTCTGTCCGTCCCAGGACCCTCCTAGCTCTGGTTCCGGGCTCAACCTGGTTGTCACAATTCAAGACCAGCGCCCTCGGGGGTGGGGGCGCGGTTGGGCTCTGCCCGGAGGGAACAAGAAAGTGAGATTGAAAGGAACCGTCAAGTGGTTCAATAACGCAAAAGGATTCGGATTCATCGGCCGTGATGATGGCAACGCGGATGTCTTCGTGCACTACAGCGCGATCAACTCGGAAGGCTACAAGAGCTTGCAGGAAGGTGATCACGTGGAATTTGAGATTGTCGAAGGCCAGAAAGGACCACAAGCCGGCAATGTCGTAAGGATGCAATAGTTGGGTTGCAAACAAAATCGGAAGCCCGGCCATGTGCCGGGCTTTGTTTTGCGCCAGGCGGCGAAAGCAATCAGTCTTTCTGAATCATGACTTCGGTCGACTTGATGACGGCGCGCACCGAATCGGCTTTCTTCAGGTTCATCGTTTCGGCGCTGCTGCGGGTAATAATGCTTTCCACTTGCTGATCGCCGACGCGCACAATGATGTGTGCCATGATGTCGCCCATGGTGACGGACTCAACAGTTCCAACGAGTTGATTGCGGGCAGAAAGTGTCATCGCAATAGCCTACGAGCCCGCTGGGACCTCGTCAACCGGGGTCATTCGCTGCGCAGCGCCACCATGGGATCGACCTGAGTGGCACGGCGCGCGGGAATAAACGCTGCGGCCAGCGAGATGATCAGCAACAGTACAGCAACCACCGCGAATGTCACCCAATCGGTGGAGCTGACGCCGTAGAGCTGGCTGGCAATCAGGCGGGTCAATGCCAGGCCGCAAATCAAGCCCGCCGCTACGCCGGCCACTGTCGCCACCATTCCTTGCCGGATGACAATTCTCAGGATGTCCTGGCGTTGTGCGCCCAAGGCCATGCGGATACCGATCTCGCGCGTACGCTGTACCACAGAGTAGGAAATAAGGCCGTAGAGCCCGAGCATGGCGAGGACCAGCGCCAGCGCGGCGAAACTCCCGATCAGATAAAACGGATAACGTCGCAGGAAAACCGCCGGCGAGCGTTCCACGAATTGCTCCATCGACTGGGGCTCGATAAATGCCAGCTGGGGATCGATCGATCGCATCGCGGCGCGCACCGCGCCCACCAGTTCCGCAGGGTCGCCATCGGTGCGCACCACGTAGTTCAGGTACGACGCATATCCCGAGTCCTGATCTACGGGGAAGTACATGACCGGAGGCGGCGGCACGGCCAGGTTGTCTTCGGCGACGTCGCCGACCACACCGATAATCTCGCGATAAGGCTCCTGTGGCGCGAGGGTCAGACGTATGCGCCTGCCGATGGGATCCTCACCGGCGGCGAGATAATGCTTTACCCACGCCTGATTCACGATAAGCACCCGCGGGCGATCGGCAATATCGAACGAGTTGAACTCGCGCCCGCGCAGCAAAGGAATCTTCATAACTGAGAAGTAGTTCTGATCCACGCGGCGCTGTAGCGACGATTCCTCTTCGCCGGGCGCGACGGCGCGGCCTTCAATGACGAATCGACTGCTGCTGCGATTCTGGATTGCGGGCAAACCGCTGGTTGCCGATGCGCCTTTTACTCGCGGCAGTGCGCGCAGCCGCTCCAGGAATTCATGCTCGAAGCGCAGGCCGTTCTCGTTGCTGTAAGGCCAGTCCTTGGAGACCGGATACGACGCGCCGGGCATGTTGATCAGAAAAGTGAGAATGTGGTTCGGATCAAATCCCGGGTTCTGTCGCAGCAGAGTGCGCACGCTCTGCAGCATTAATCCGCCTGCCACCAGCAGCACCAGCGAGATGGCAATCTCTCCGATGACGAGCGCGTTGCGCAGTCGAGCCTGGGTGCGGCTGGTTCCGCCGCGCGACTCGTCCTTGAGGACGTCGGCGATCGGCAGTTGCGGTACCGACAGTCCGGGACCCAAGCCGAATAGAATTGCGGTCAGTATGGCAATGCTTGCGACGAATCCGAGCACGGGGAAGCTGATTGCGGCATCGTGCAGGTAGGGCATCGCGACCAGCTGCGAGTCCGGAATCGAACGCACCAGCAGCGAAACTCCGATCCATGCGCCGAAAAACCCGATGATCGCGCCACTCACCGACAGCAGCAGGCTTTCCATCAGCAATTGCAACACGAGATGAAGCTGGCTGGCGCCAAGCGAGCTGCGAATCGCAAACTCCCGCCGGCGGTCGATAGAGCGAGTCATCATCAGGTTCGCGACGTTCGCGCACGCGATCAACAACACGAAGCCGACCGCACCGAACAGCACCATCAGCAGCGGGCGGATGTTGCCGACAATCTCCTGGCGCAACGGGGCAACGTAGATCGTGACCGCGGCATTGTCCTGCGGATACTGTTGATCGAGCCGAGCTGTAATGGTTTCCATTTCGGCGCGCGCCTGCGCTAACGAGACGCCGGGCGCGAGCCGTCCGATGACGCTAAGCCAGCGCCCGCCTCGCGCCGTCCTCTCGTATCCGTTCAGGTGCATGGGAACCCAGATCGGTGTTATGCCGGCCGGACCCAATTCGAAGTTGCGCGGCAGAACCCCAACGATGGTGGCGGGCTTCTCATCCAGCCGAACTACGCGGCCGATAATTCGCGGATCGCCGGCGAAATAGCTTTTCCAGAAGCTGTAGCTGAGAATGACTACCGTCGGTCCGGAGCCTTCCGGCAAGTCTTCTCCGGAGACGAAGTCGCGCCCGAGAATCGGGTTAACTCCGAGGGTAGAGAAGAAGTTGGTCGTGACCATGGAGCAGAACACGGTCTTGGGTTCACCGTTGCCGGTGATGGTGAAAGCGTCAGACGCGAAGCCGGCCAGCGCTTGAAAGCTCTTCGCCGTGTGCGACCAATCCAGGAAATCCGGGTAGGAAGAAAAGTAGGCGCTGCTTCTGTGCCGGCTCTCGCCGATCGTCACCAGCCGGTCGGGATCGTGAAACGGTAACGGCCGCAACAAGACTGGGTAGACCACGGAGAAGATCGCCGTGTTGGCGCCGATCGCCAGGGCCAGCGTGACGATCGCCACCGCCGTAAACCCGGGCGACTTTCGCAGCATTCGCAGTCCATAACGAAAGTCCTGGCTCAGGGTACCCATGGGTCGCGGATAAGGTCAGATGAAGTCATCTGATAAGGATGATCCGAGTATACTGCTCCGAGTGCGTTGGAAATAAGCCATACCTTGTGTTCCCGCCGATCGCATCAGCTTCACGTGCACACGTAATATAACCCCATGCGGAAACCATCTGCGCCCGGCAGAAAGGCGACTTTCGCGGCACTCATGTTTGCCGGTCTGGCGGTAGTTTCACCATTTGCGCTTCGCGGCATTGCCTGTGGCCGCGAACTTCCGTTCCACATGGATAGCTGGATGGAAGTGGCGCAGCAGTGGCGTCATGGAGTCGTCGATCCTCAGTGGGCAGCTAACGCCAATTATGGAGCTGGCGATCCGCGTTTCCTCCTTTATCCGCCGCTGTCGTGGATTCTCGGCGGCGCGCTGGGCAGCTTCGTTCCCTGGTTGTTCGTTCCCGTCGCATTCGACTGCTGTCTCGTCGTGCTGGCCGGCTGGTCAATGTACCTCACCGCGCGCGAATGGTTCGAGCAGCCTGATGCGGGGCTCATCGCCGTCGCGTATGCGCTGAATCCGTACATGCTGCTGTCCATCTACGCGCGCAGCGCATTCGCCGAGATGCTCGCAGCCTGCTTGTTGCCGCTGCTGGTGCTCTGGATCGTCCGCGACCGTCCAGTACGTGCGATGTTGGTGCCGCTGTCCCTGACCGTTGCCGCGATCTGGCTTACCAACATTCCCGCAGCCATTATTGCCACCTACTTGGCGATGCTCCTGCTTGTCGTGGGCACTGCGATGCGCCGCAACTCGCGCGTTGCTCTGTACGGCATCGGCGCCATCGGACTGGGACTTGCGCTGGCAGCGTTCTTCCTCGTGCCTGCCTTTTACGAGCGCAACTGGGTGATGCTGGGGCGCTTGAGCATGACAAGCTCGTTGCCACAGGAGAACCTTCTGTTCCGTGAATCCGGAGCTTTTCTGCGGACACTCTCGTGGCTGGCAATGGCCGAGGTGGCCGTAACCGCGCTGGCCATCGTGGCCGCGCGAAAATCGTGGCGGGAGAATCCTCGGCTGTGCTGCTCGCTGACGATATCCGCTGCGATCGCTTGCGTTCTGATGTTGCCCGTCGCCGGAGTCGCGTATCGCCTGATGCCCGATCTCCACGCCTTGCAATTTCCCTGGCGCTGGCTGCTGGTGATCGGCGTTGCGTATGCCGTTTTCGTGGTAACCGCGTTGCCGGTGTTTTCCGGCAAGTCGTGGCTTTACGCGCTTGCCTTCGTGGCGCTCATTGCCGGTTGCAATCACGTTTTCCAAACGCCATGCGATCCGGCTGAAACCCCCTTTATGGTCTCCAACATCTATCGCACCGGTTACGGATACATGGGTCCAGACGAATACGTGACCGTGAGCGGCGCCAACTACGCCGTGAAGCCGGACTTCCCGGAGTTTCGCCTGTTCGCCGACAACGGCAACATCGCCACCGGCGCTCGCGTCACGCATTCCCTCAGCGGCACCTCTCACAAGCAGTTGACGGTCGAATCGCCGACTCCTGTCCAGCTGGTATTGCGCCTCATGAACTATCCGGCATGGAGAGTCGAGGTGAACGGCAAGCCTGTTACGGCGCAGACCGATCGCAACACCGGGCGAATGGTGATTGCGCTCCCGAGCGGGATAAATCACATCGACGTCCGTTTTGTGCGCACACCCGACCGCTGGATCGGCGATGCAATCAGTTTCGCTGCGCTGCTTCTCATTTTTGCATCATGGCGGCGTGAGCGCCGGATCTTGCAACCACTGAGACACAGAGACACAGCGGAAGCGAAAGCTTAGAAAGCGAATCTACCCGTCGGCCGGAATCGCGTGCTGTCCTTTGGACGGGAAATGCTCCGTGTCTCTGCGCCTCTGTGGTGAAATAGATCCGGCATGAAGCGCGTACTGGTTGCCACCTCGAATCCCGGCAAGATCCGCGACCTCGTGGGCGCCGCCGTCGCCCACAATGTTCGCATTGACATGTTGCCGAATTTCGCGTCGTTGCCGAGCGTAGTGGAAGATGGCGCGACCTTCGAAGCCAATGCGCGGAAGAAAGCGGAGCACTACAGCAGGTACGCTGAAGGCGCGCTGGTTATCGCCGACGACTCCGGCCTGGAGGTCGATGCGCTCAAGGGCGCGCCGGGAGTTCGCTCCGCGCGCTACGCCGCCGACGAGCACGGTGCGCCGGAAGAATCCGGTAATTCCGACGACGAGGCAAACAACGCCCGCCTGCTGCGCGAGCTGCACGACGTTCCCGACGAGTTTCGCAGCGGCCGCTTCGTCTGCGTCATCGCCGCCGCCCGCAATGGCCACACCCTCGCAACCTTTCACGGAACGGCTGAGGGGATGATTCTGCGCGCCGCGCGCGGCTCAAATGGCTTCGGCTACGATCCCCTGTTCTACTTTCCGGAGATCGGCAAGACCTTTGCCGAGCTCACTGCCGAGGAGAAGGCTGGCCACAGCCATCGCGGCACCGCGTTCCGGGCATTTCTGGAGTGGGAGGATGCGAGCACAGAGCGCCATCCGCACGTCGAATCCTAATACCCCCCACCCCCCATCGATTTCCGGTATTGAAAACAAATGGTTTATATTAAAGTATTGAAAACATTACCTTTAAATCGGTACGTAACCTGCTTATTTTCGGGTAGTTAGCCACTACCCGGCAAGATATTAGAAACAAAAGACTTCCACTTCGACTGCGATCTAACGTGTTTCCATATACTTACCCGAGAACTTCATCGCAGCATTAGCGCTTGCGAGCTTGCGATGGGACGCGCTGACGCTCTTTCTATTTTTCAAATAGCTCTTCGCCGCCGCAAGTCGCCGACTTCCATCCGGCTGCGAACACCGTCCGGGCACTGGGCCCGACACTGCAGCCTAAGCGTTGCCGAGTGTGGCCGTATAGATGCCAAGCTGATTTTCAGGAACGGAAGTAACCCGAGTTCCCAAAAGGGAATAACCAACGGCCAGTCACCAGCCGACTACTCGCTGGTGGCTTAATGCACGTCGAAATCCTGTAGCACGAAACTAACCAACTCGCCGTACAATTCCATTCCATCATCCGGGCCAAGCGGATTGAGAGGAGGACCCTGTGTTCAGGATCCCGCGCGCTTGCCTTGCGTCCGTTTTCGCAGCTTCCGCCTTCACGACTCTCCTTAACAGCCAGAACGTTCCGCAACCATTGCCGGTGTTGGCGTCAACCCACAGCACCGCCGTCGCGTCACGGCCGTTTGCACTAAGTCCAGCGAGGATTGGAGTGCCCTACGCCCACGCGCTGGAGACCAACAGGCGTGCCCAGTTCGAAAAGGCTGGCGGTAACGCCGATTGGCTTACCGTCTCGCCAGATGGCGTGCTTACCGGTACGCCGCCTGAGGGCTCAGCCCAGGAGGCGGTGATTACGATCTACGCCTATGCGCTCAATGATGCAGGAAATCGCGAGCCGGAAGCGCCGCTGGTGCGCAGCTTTGCCGTCGCGGTGCAACCGAACGACTGCTTGAGCGCAGGTGCGGGTTCGCTGGCGTGGTGCGACGACCCTCCGCCCGGCCGAGACGGCTTGCGGCCCTCCAAAGAGGAGCGGTTCGCGTTTGAGCTGCAGGGAATCGAGACGTCCCGCGAGTCCCTGGAGGACAAACGGCAGGCCGATTTCGTTCAGGACTGCAATTGGCACAGCGGCTGCATTCTGCAATTCGACCGTTTAGGGGGACCGATTACGCGCTTTGGATATTACAGCCCCAAAGCGCACCGCATTCTATGGTTCATCGATTTTCCTGGGAAGGGAATGAAGGATGACATCATAAAGCAGGACGACATCCTAAACGCAATCAATGGGTCGAAAGTGTTTCTCTCCGGCTCGGTGATACTCCGCCGCGACGTTAAGCAGTGCAAGTTTTGGGCCTGGTCCGTCGTGACTGAAACCGAAGACTCGTCGAACAATCTCATCTACGGACCGCCGGATCTGAGCTCGTTTTGCACGGCGAGCAAAACGGCGTTAATCATACTGCCGGTCCATATAATCTGGGCGAGCGTCTATGGACGTCCTGCCAACACGAACGATCCCAGTTGGAAGCCAACCGGCACGCCCCCACAGGCCCACGCTTGCTGGACGGGGGAAGAACTCTCCGGGCCGCCAGAAGCGCAAGGAATCAAGCCGTGCGACACGGCTCCGACCATTGACCCCGACCCCAAGGCTTACAGCGACCAAAACCCCGATCCAATTCTAAAATTTTGGTATTGGTCACCAGTCAGGTTTCTGTCCAACCGGTTCGCGCAGCCCGGCGTTTCGCAAGGCAGCATCTCGATCGCGCCGGTTGCTCCCTCCGGAAAGGGAACATTCGATATTCAGCTCTATTTGTCGAGCTTGCTGGGACCGGGATGGCTCGGTTTTCAGGGGATGTACGAATACGACCGCAACCAGGCTGATAGTTTCAACTCACTGACGGCTGCAGCGACCTATGACTTTCGCCTGTTCCAGCCCGAAAAGGATCCCCGTTGGTGGAAAGAGTGGGGAACGGGATCGAAATCCATAAAATGCATCAACACGGATGAAGGTAAGCCTGACGCAAACAGCGACTGCTCTCCGCCGGTCTTAGGCATTCGGCCGGCAGAGCTGAGCTTCAAAGGCGGAACGGAATGGTCGCCTGACTCTTTTCTGTATGCCATGAATAAACCAAACGAGCAGTACCTTGGGCGCGATTCGAACATCGTGTTCGGCGCGACTTTGCGGCTGCCTTTTGTCTTAAGTCCCCGCGGAGGGCCGCAGGTACTACGACTTATAAGGCAGCTTTCGTGGTTGACCATCGTACCGGTTGCGGGCCTGGAAGGCGGATTTCGGGTGGTTTCTCACGACATCGGAACCGACACGAATTGCACCATCGCGTTGCCCACCCATCCTTGCGCGCCTCAGCCCGGCCAGATCTTTCGTCAGGTCGCCGGAGCTGATGCCAGCATTCGCTTTCCCTACAGTTACACTCACAACTTCTTTGGTGACCGGCCGCTGACGCTGGATTATTCCTATCGCGAGCGGTGGCTGTCTTTTGAAGAGCCGTGGGCCTTCTACCCCGACCTGGGAAAAGGGCAAACAGCCGGATCAGGGCAGGCTGCCGGCGAACGGTCTTACTCACGCATCACGTTTATTGCGCCGATCTCGGCGTACTTCAACGCGAGAGCGACATGGCAGCATGGCTCTTTGCCGCCGCTATACCAGTACGTAGGAAATCTGATCACGTTCGGGCTCACGTTTTCTAATCCGGGTTTGTCCGAACACTGATCGCAGACTAGCCGCCAGCACGTCGCGACGATCGCCTATACGGCGATTGGCGACCCTACGCTTCCGGCTCCAGTTCCGTGAGCAGCGGCTCAGTGGTGGGGGCTTCGCGTACCTTTGCCGTGGTCACTAGTGCGACTGCGCCGACGATAACCGCCGTTCCGGCGAACATAAATGCGTCGAGCCGCTCGTCCAGCACCAGCCATCCCAGGAAGACCGCGACCAGCGGATTGACGTAGGCGTAGGTTGCGACCTTGGGCGTGGGCACATGCTTCAGCAGCCAGATGTAGGCGGAATAGCCGACCCACGATCCAAAGACAACGAGGTAGAGCACGGCCAACATGCCGCGGTTGGTGATGACCACGTGACGGTACTCGCCCGTGACCAGGGCGACGATGGCATTGCCGATGGTCGCAAAGCACAGCTCCCATCCGGTGGCGATAAAGGGATCGACCGTCATCTGCCATTTGCGGGAGAATACCGAACCCAGCGACCAGCTGAAGGTCGACACCAGCACGGTGCAGCCTCCGAGCAGCGGCATAATGCCCTCGGCGCCGCGGTGCTCGAACTTGGGCCAGAACAGGACTGCGATGCCGGCAATTCCCAAGCCGACGCCGACCAGCCCGCGCGCGGAGAGGCGGTCGCCGCGGAAGGCGAAGCGCTCCAGCAGCAGAAACCATATCGGGGTGACGGCGACGATCAGTGCAGCGAAGCTGGTGGGCACCCACTGTTCTGCCCAGGCCAGGCCGAAGTTGCCGCCTACCAGCAGCAGGCATCCGATGGTCGCCAGGCGAAGCGCCTCATTCAGCGTGATGCGGATAGTCCGGCCGAAAAGTGTGCATGCGGCCAACATGAGCGGGCCGGCGATGAAGAAGCGTATGGCGCACATCACCGCGGGCGGCAGGTGCTGTTGGTCGGAGATGCCGATGGCCAGGTAGGTCGAGCCCCAGAAAAGGTACACCAGCGCAAATGCGAAGATCACCTTCCAGCGATGATTGCGAGCCGAAGACATAGAAGAAATTGTCAGTAGTCAGTATTCAGTCAGTTGCAGTATTCAGTTGTCAGCAGAGCAACGTGGTCATTATCCAGAGCTTCAGGGACTATGAAATTGCTCTCAGCTTCTTCCGGCATGATCGACAGCAATCTGACAACTGACTACTGGCTGGCAACTGACTACTGACCGCTGAGTACGGGTTTTGGTTCTTCGCTCCGCAGTCTCTGTCCGGTCACAAGCACATAGTGCACACCGGAAATGGTTGTGAAGGTAAATGTCGCGTAGAGCAGACCTTTGACGACATAGGGGATCCATCCTGTGTGTATCACCTGTGACAGCACCACGAACCACACGGTAGCAATCTGGCAGGCGGTATTGATCTTGCCGAAGATGCTGGGGCGGAAGTCGCGAAATCCGACGGCTGCATACAGCACTACAGCGGTTGCCACAATACAGACGTCGCGGCTGAAGACTGCGACCGTGTAGCGCCACGGGATCTTTTTAACGAACGACAGCACCAGGAAAAGCGAGCTCAACAGGAGCTTGTCGGCGATAGGATCGAGATAAAGTCCCAGCAGCGTTTGTTGATGCAGGGTCCGTGCCAGCAGGCCATCAAGAGCATCACTGAGCGCGGCGGCAATGAGAAGGCCGAGCGCCCAGCGCCAGTGCGCGTCGAAAACCGAGATGATGACGAAGGGAATGAAGATCAGGCGCAGCAGCGTGATCTGGTTGGGAGCCGTCCAGAACTGCCGCTGCAACCGCGGGCTCTGAAGAAACGGGATTTGGTCCGTTTGCACGTTGATAACTCAGGACAGCCAAATTCCTGTGAGCACTCTTCCGATTGTGACGGGTTTACCGGCGGCTGGCAATGGTCCCGCCTTCGCCGTATTGCGAAGCCTCAACTCGGGCGCAGCATCTAATCGACTTGACTTCAAAACTCAGCAGAATGACGGTGAACTCCTCTCATTTCGACGGCAGGCACTTTCATAACATCATTCCACGACGGAACGGATTCGGGGCGCTGCTGCGATGGCTGATCTCGCGCCGGCACGGCCCCTGGCGGGAGGTGACCGACGCTCAGTTCGGAGCTCCTCCGCCGAGCAGTTCCGAGCAGCTGCGAGTTACCTTCGTGAATCATTCGACCTTCCTGCTGCAGGTTGCTGGAGTGAACATCCTCACCGATCCGATCTGGTCGTATCGCGCCAGCCCGGTGAGCTGGGCGGGTCCGCGGCGATTTCGACCGCCGGGAATCCGCTTGGAAGATGTGCCGCGCATCGATGTGGTTCTGATCAGCCATAATCATTACGACCACATGGACATTGCGACGCTGCGACGGCTCGCGAGCGAGCACTCGCCGGTCATCTACACAGCACTCAGGAATGGCCGGTTTCTGGCAAAGCACGGCATCGGGAATGTGGTTGAGCTGGACTGGTGGCAGAGCGGCATGCTGGGCCCGGAGGCCAAGCTCACCGCCGTTCCCGCCCAGCATTTCTCCGCGCGCACTCCGTTTGATCGTGACCGCATGCTGTGGTGCGGATTTGTCGTTGAAGCCAACGGCAGCCGCATCTATTTCGCTGGCGATACCGGTATGGGCCCGCACTTCGCGCAGATCGCGCAGCAATTTCCCGCGGTCGATCTTGCGATCCTCCCGATCGGCGCTTATCGTCCCGAGTGGTTTATGGGGGAAGTGCACATGTCGCCGACGGAGGCGGTGGCGGCACACCTTCAGTTGGGAGCACGCGTCAGCGTGGCCTGCCATTTTGGCACCTTCGACTTGGCCGATGATGGTCAGGATGAGCCGCTCGAAGTGTTGCGCGATGTGCTGCGCAAAACGAACTTGGGCGAGACGGAGTTCTGGGTGCATGGCTTCGGGGAAGGTCGCGATGTTCCGGCGCAAGTTCGCGAGAGAAAGCAAATTATGCGGTAACCGTTTGGACCGCCAAAGACGAGTTTGAAAATACTTGGTTACTCGTACGGGTGGAGCACGCCTTAAGGCGTGCGTATTCGCTGATCTCGTTTGACACGCGCTTTAGCGCCTGAGTAAATTACCGCTTACCTCAGCGGCTGAAGACGAACATTCACGAGGATCTCAACTGCACGCCTGAAGGGGTGCTCCACCCAAGATCAAAGATCCGGTATTTCTACAATGCAGGAGTCCCAAACCTACCTCGCGCTGCTGCGTGGAATCAATGTCGGCGGTAAGCACATATTGCCGATGAAAGATCTCGCCGCGATCTTTGCGGAATCGAAATGCGCCGAGGTGCGCACCTTCATCCAGAGCGGCAATGTCGTCTTCTCCGCATCGGCGGAGGCTGCGAAGCAACTGCCCGCTGTGATCGGCGGGAGAATCGAACAACGGTTTGGCTTTTCTGTGCCGGTCATTTTGCGCGATCGCAAGGAGCTGGCGAAGGCCATTCGCGAGAATCCTTTTGCGCAGCAGGGCCTGCCGGAAACTGCACTACACGTCTATTTCCTCGCCGACCTGCCCAACGCGGCGGCAGTGAAATCTCTCGATCCCAGCCGCTCGTCGCCGGATGAGTTTCGCGTCGTCGGGCGGCACATTTATCTGCATCTGCCGAACGGCATGGCGCGCACCAAGCTCACCAGCGCGTATTTCGATTCAAAGCTCTCGACGGTTTGCACCGCGCGGAATTGGGCAACCACGAACAAGCTGCTCGAGCTGATGGGCTAGCCGGAGCTGCACCTTCCCACATTGCCGCCTGCCGCGCTGGAACGATACACTAGCTGGATACAAGGGGTTCTCCCATGCTTATTGTGATGAAGGCGAACGCGACCGACGACGAGGTGCGGGGCGTCTGCGAACGCGTCGAGAGTCTGGGCTTCCGCGCGCACGCCATGCCGGGCGCGCAGCGAACCGCCATCGGCATCACCGGCAACGAGACTGAGCTCGATCCCGGTAGCTTTGACGAGATGGAAGGTGTGCAGGAGGTCATCCGCGTCAGCAAGCCGTATAAGCTGGTAAGCCGCGAGCTGAAGGAAGACACTACCGTCGTACGCTTCGCGAACTCCGATGCGACCGTCGGGAGCAGCGAAGTGGCCGTTATGGCCGGGCCTTGCGCGATTGAGAATCGCCAGCAGGCGTTCGCGACGGCCGAGCGTGTTGCCGCTGCCGGTGCGCGCTTTTTTCGCGGCGGCGCTTATAAGCCGCGCACCTCACCGTACACGTTTCAGGGTCTCGCCGAAGACGGGCTGAAGATCCTGGCGGAAATTCGCGATCAGTTCGGGCTGATGATCGTTACCGAAGCCATCGACAATGAATCGCTGGAGCTGGTGGAGAAGTACGCCGACATGATCCAGATCGGCGCCCGCAACATGCAGAACTATTCGCTGTTGAAGCGCGCCGGGCGCCAGCGCAAGCCGGTGCTGCTGAAGCGCGGCATGTCGGCGACGCTGGAAGAATTCCTGATGGCGGCCGAGTACATCATGAGCGAAGGCAACTACAACGTCGTGCTCTGCGAACGCGGCGTGCGGACCTTCGCCGATCACACGCGCAATACGCTCGACCTCAGCCTGGTGCCGGCGGTGCAGCGGCTCAGCCATCTGCCCATCATCGTCGATCCCAGCCACGGCACCGGCAAGCGCAACAAGGTGACACCGCTGTCACGCGCGGCGGTTGCAGTCGGCGCGGACGGCCTGATCATTGAGGTGCATCCCGATCCCGATCGCGCTTTGAGCGACGGCAAGCAGTCGCTGTTCCCGGAGCAGTTCGATCAGCTGATGGCCGAAGTGCGCCAGATCGCCAACGTGCTGGGACGCACGGTTGCGGCGCCCGGATCGGCAAAGCCGCGAATCGCGCCGCATGCGGTCACGGAATCGGCGCGGCCCACGGCAGCAGCAAATTAGGGATTTTCACCACCTTCGACTACGCTCAGGGCAGGCTCCGGCAGGCAAGATGACGGAAAAAGAAAACGCTTGCTTCTTAAATCGCTTTGTATCAGGACACGACTAGAGTCGTGCCCTTACAAGCCAGCTTTGCGATCGATCCTCGTCTTTCCGTGATCTCGGTACCTTCGTGGTGAAGGATTTCACTCAGAATTCGGCGGAAGGTTTTTTGGTCGGGCTGTGGGTGCCCCATTTTTCTCGCTTTTTTTTGGCGAGAGGGTGGGCCGTTACGTTGCTGCTCATCCTCGCGGCGACGGCGTGCAATTCGCGCAAAGCGCTGGCGCCGGGCTATCACGAATACGCGTACATCACCAACGGCAAGAGCAACTCGGTCAGCGTGCTCGACCTGACGCAGCTGGAAACCAACCCTTCGCGCCTCTACGCCAAGACCATCGCGGTGGGCGCGGGGCCGGGCGGTATCGCCGCCAGTCACACGCGCAATGAGATCTATGTCGCCAACGCCGACTCCGCCAACGTCAGCATCATCGATGCGCAACGAAATGAAGTCGTCTCAACCATCGGTGTACACGCCAAGCCGTATTCCGTTGCGGTTTCCCCTGACGGCAAGCGCGCTTATGTTGCCAACTCCGGCTCGGCCAATGTTTCGGTGATCGATCTCGACAGGCGCGTGGTGGTTACGAATATCCGCGTGGGCGGCGGCCCGGGGATGGCGAAGGTTTCGCCCGACGGCAAGCAGGTGGTCGTCAGCAATCGCGCCGATAATACGATCTCCATCATCGATACCGGCAAGCTCGCCGTCGTCAGCACCGTGCCGGTGTGTCGCCAGCCGCAGGACCTGGTGATTCTGCCGGACAACAGCAAAGTATTTGTCGCCTGCCCCGGCTCGAACCAGGTCGCGGCGGTCGATCTCAAGACCGACCGCCTGCTCACGTATCTCGATGTCGGGCAGCTGCCGATTGATCTCACGCTCAAGCCCGATGGGGGCGAGCTGTTCGTCAGCAACTTCGACAGTAATAGCTTCTCCATCGTCGAGACCACGACGAATGAAGTCGGCGGCAGCTATCTCATCGGCGACAATCCCGCGCACGGCGTGGTCACCGTAGACAACAGCCTGCTGTACATGACGAACTTCGGTTCCGACACGGTGAGCGTGTATGCCATCGATGAAGGCCGGGTGATTGACGCAGTGCATGTGGGCCGGCATCCCGCCGCGCTGGCGCTCACGCCCGATGAAGCGCATCTGCTGGTGCTGGATTCGGGGTCGGGCGACGTAGCGATTGTGCGTACGACCAAGACGAGCCAAAACTCGAAGATCAGCGCCGACCGGGCGCTGATGACGCTGGTCCCCGTCGGCAGCCAGCCCAACGCGATCGTTATCAAAGCGTTTAAGACCGGTGGTCAGTAGCCAGTTGTCAGTTGTCGGGCCGACGGCCCAAATCATATTGTCATCCTGAGCGGAGGGTCCGCCTGTTTTTTTAGCCCGCCGCATTTGCGGGCTGCGGACGGTCGACGGGGTCATCTGCGGCGTTTGCGCGCTGGCCAGCACCGGCAGCAGAAGCATTACGAGAATGTACGCGGTTAATCTCACAGCAAGAGTGCCGCCGCTCCGCGGCTTGGGCTTTGTTCCGCTGCAAGCGCGGGCTTACGCCCCCGCCTAATACAAATACCGCCGCCCCGCGGCTCAACATTTTACCCGCTCTCACCCGGGGCTTGCGCCCCGGGCTGACTTCATGCCGCCGCTGCGCGGCTTCTTCCGACGCGATTCCGACGATAATACCCTCAGGAAAAGTCATTTCCAGTCCCCAACGGTTTCCACGAAAACACCGTGCCACGACCGCAGGCAACCGGCAACCGACAACCGCCGACTGACAACCGCCGACTGACAACCGACAACTGACAACCGTTTTTTACTTCCTTCTCCAGCGCACGCCGTCCTTGGTGTTCTCCAGGATGATGCCGTTATCGGCGAGTTGGGCGCGGATGGCGTCGGAGCGGGCGAAGTCGCGAGCCTTGCGGGCCTGTGAATGTTCGGCGACCAGGTGCTCGACCTCTTCGTCCGAGAGCGTCGCGGCTTTTGCCAGCTCCGCCGTTGCGGGACTGATCTTCTCCGCGAGCCCTTCTTTCTTCGCCCAGTCGACGGTCGCCCGCACCTTAGCAGCATCGTCATCTTTGAGAACAGCGAAGATTTCATCGAACTGCCCCAGCGTCTTCAGCAACGCAGGAATGTCGCCCTTGCGCACGTCGCCGGCATCGGCGGCTGCGTTCACGTCGCGCACCATGTCGAAGATCGCGCCCAGCGCGCGCGCCGTATTCAGATCGTCGTTCAGAGCGGCAGTCATCTCAGCGGAAGTCTTCTCCGCGATCGCCGTAACCTTGTCGTTATTGCCATCCGCAAACTGCGAGCTCTCCAGCCGCAGCTTGAAGTTGCGCAGCCGCTCGACCGAATTTGCCGCCTGCGTCAGGCCGTCAAAGGTGAAGTTGAGCTGCTTGCGATAGGGGACCGACATCAGCAGGAAACGGACCGACGATGGCTTGTGGCCCATCAGGATCAGGTCGCGCACGGTGAAGAAATTGCCCGCGCTCTTGGCCATTTTCTCGCCTTCGACGAGCAGGAAGCGCGAGTGCACCCAGACGTTCACGAACTTCTTGCCGCTCTCGGCCTCGGATTGCGCAATCTCGTTTTCGTGATGCGGAAAGATGAGGTCTTCGCCGCCGAGATGAATGTCGAAGGTGTCGCCGAGATACTTCATCGACATGGTCGAGCACTCGATGTGCCACCCGGGGCGTCCCGGCCCGATCTCCGTCTCCCAGAAGGCTTCGCCCGGTTTGGGAGCTTTCCATAGCGCGAAGTCGCGGGCGTTGTCCTTGTCGTATTCATCCACATCGACGCGTGCGCCATCGGTCATGCCCGCGAAGTCTTTCTTCGAGAGCTTGCCGTACTCCGGAAATTTCGCGATGCGGAAGTAATAGGATCCGTCGTCGGTGCGGTAGGCGTAGCCTTTCTCGACTAGCTTGGCGATAAAGCGCGCCATCTCGTTGATGTGATCGGTCGCGTTGACCAGCATCTCGGGGTGCTCGATGTTCAGCGCATCGGCGTCTTCCAGAAACGCCTGGCGATACTTCTTCGTATACTCCTGCACCGAGACGCCATCGCGCGCGGCGTTGCGAATGATCTTGTCATCGACGTCGGTAATGTTCATGACGTGCTTGAGCCGGTAGCCGCTCTGCTTCAGGAAGCGGCGCAGCGTGTCCACCACAATGAAGGTGCGGAAATTACCGATATGACCGTAGTCATACACTGTGGGGCCGCAGGCGTACATGCGGACCAGGTTGTCTTCCAGAGGGTGAAACTCCTCGACTTTGCCGGTGAGAGTATTAAAAAGCTCGAGCGCCATGAATTCTTCCTGAGAATGAAGAGAATCCTTGATTGTAGGGAAGCGTAGGAAAGAGGGTCAAACGCCGGCGGGGTAAACACCGCGCGGGAAAGAATTCCCGCTGCGAGCAAACCGCACGAGTGGAGGAAAACGACAGGTAGAGTGGAAGAGGCAGTGATACGACACGCCTCTCCCCTCATTGAACCGGACATGCAGGTTTCCTGCATCCCGACTGCAGACAGCCGTCAACCGGCTTACGGGTAACGCAGGAATCCGTAATGCACGTTGTTGGCGTCGACCCACTGTCCGGTGATCACTCCAAACACGTTGGGGGTAGCCGGCTCGGTGCCCTGATTGAAACCCAATCCGATTCCTGGCACGTCGAATTTGGTGATGCCGCTCCACGGCGTCCACACGAAGCCGTGATTGGCGCCGTTCGCGTCGACCCACTCTCCGGTCACGAGACCCAGCAGATTGATGCCTTCCGGTATGGTGCCCTGGTTCGCGCCAGTGCCCGCGCCCGGGACGTCGAAGGTGGTGATTTGGCCCCACTGACTCCGCACGAAGCCGTGATTCACGCCGTTCGAATCAATATAGTTTCCTGCGACCTCGCCCGCATCGCTGATGCTCTCGCTTTCGGTGCCCTGGCCGGAGCCCGTGCCTGCACCCTGGACGTCGAACTCGGTGATATTGCCGTGCGCATCGCGCACGTAGCCGTGCGCCACACCGTTCGCGTCAAAGTAAGTTCCGGCGACCGTACCTTCCAGGCTGAGGGAGGTGGCCACTGCGGTATATGTGCCTATCGAGCCCGGAGGATCGAACGAGGTGAAAGTGCGATAAGGCGGAAAGCTCACGAAGCCGTGCGATACATTGTTCGCGTCCACGTAGTTTCCGGCGATCTCGCCTCCCAGGTTGACGTTGCCCGCGAACGTGCCCTGGTTCGCGCCGGTACCGGCTTGCGGTACGTTCAAGTCAGTGAAGTTTCTGAACGGATACGCCGTCGCGAAACCGCGAGCTACGTTATTGGCGTCAACGTAATACCCGACGGTTTCCCCAAGCAGATTGTTGCTGAATGTGATCGTGCCCTGGCCCGCGCTGGTGCCTGCGCCCGGAGCATCGTACTCCGTGAACGTTCCGGGAGCGCAGCCTGCGACGCACTGGAAGCCATGAAACACATTGTTGTCGTCATGGAGGGATCCCACGACGGTCCCTTGGGGATTAATGTCAAAGCCTCCGGTGCCCTGATCGTAGCCAGTGCCACCGCCGGGAGCGGTGAATGAGGTGATTCTTTGAGCGCTCGCGAAAGCGCATGCGAAAACTACGACACTTACTACCTTCCCAAGCTGCAGTCGATTCATAGTTCCTCCCGAGTCGATTGAAAATGAGTCGTCATGTTGAAGCTCCTTAAAGCCGTGGCCGTTTTTGAGTTGTTTTGTTATTGCCTTTGGAGACGGAAGACACCCTGCTGCCCGCTCCGCTTACTTGGCGACCCCTCTCGGCAACGCAGAGCAGGAGCAGGGCGCTGTTGCGTGCACGGCGTGTAGGAAGGCATGCGGACGGCCACCAACCTCCGCCACTGGCCCGCTGGCCTTAGTTTTCGTTACGGCACGAACGAAATTAGAGATGGACTACTTGCGGCATCGTGCGATCTACACCTTACGACCACATTCTCCCCAGAGTTCCAGGCGGAGGGCGGGCGCACATCTACAAGAAAAGAGATTTTCCTGGCACCCATCCTATGAGAAAGGGGATACTGATAGCGTTATGCAACCAGTTGTAAATAACAACTATTAATGTTTTTTTTAAGCATTGAATATCCGGCAGAAAGCCCTAAACAGGGAAACAGCAGGCGGGAAGGGGGCAGCAAATATCGCGAAGCACAACTAGTTCTTATTTGCAACCGGTTGTACAATCGCCGCAGGGGCAGCAATCGTAAACCGTAGTGGAGGCGGAGTGCGCAAGGATCACAGGTCAGGATGCGTTATCAACATAATGGTCGAGATCTTTGGCGACCAGTGGAGCCTGCTCGTCATCCGCGACATCATTTTCGTGAATCGAAGACATTTTCGCGAGCTCCTGACCAAGTCTCCGGAAGGGATTGCTTCGAATATTTTGGCCGATCGTCTGCAGCGGCTGCTACAGCAAGGCATCATCGTCAAGTCGCAGGATGCCAGTCATAAACAGAAGGCCATCTACAGTCTCACGGAAAGAGGCATTGAATTACTACCTCTTCTGATGGAGATGGTCGTGTGGGGCCGCAAGCATGTGCCGTCCTTCAGGCCGAGGGGGCTGGCCCGAATCCTGCAAGAAGGCGGACCTGAACTGATGACAGAATTTATGGCTGAACTTCGCGAGGCGCACCTTCCGAAGTCGAGCGCCAAGAAACGGTGGCGGCATCCGACGAAGCCTCGACGGGTTTCTGCCATGCAAGAGCTGCGGGCGGCATACGAAGCGGAACTGGCGAAAAGAAAGCAGTACCGAGTGGCCAAACCCAGAGTGGCAGGGAACCAGGATCGCGGACTGCTCAAAATTGTGAGATGACGCCAGCCCTATCTGCACTACAATGAGCAGCCATGAGTCCACCATCAGAGGAGCTGCTGCGGCCGCGGGATGCTGCCGTGGTGCTGGGCATCAGTTACGCCAGCCTGAAACAGTGGATCTACAAGGGCAAGCTGCGCACGGTAAGGACTGCCGGCGGACACCATCGCGTGCCGCAAAGCGAGATCGATCGCTTCCTCTTCAAATCGCTCGGCAAGCAACCGGCCCAGAGCCGGGCCAACTACCGCACCATCAGCGGGCGCAATCAACTGGTCGGACGCATCGTCGAGGTGAAGATCGAAGGTCTGATGGCGCAGATCAGACTATCGATTGGCGGCCAGCACATTACCTCGATCATCACCGCCGATGCGGCGCGCGAGATGCGCCTGAAGCGTGGCGACAAAGCCGCCGCCTTGGTTAAGTCCACCGAAGTGATGATCGTCAGGGTGTAGCCAATCGCTTTTTGCAGCCCGCTGCAACCGCGCGTGACCCGTTCATCGGCACGAACACTTGCCCTCCGAAGACGGAGTTGACATAAAGCCATTTACGGCCTGCAAAAGAAATGCGGCGCCGAGGCGCCGCATTCGAACCGAGACGATCTCCGGAGCTCCTTGTCGGGTGATCGGGCCGAGCACCCAACCACCCGACCTCTTGCTTACGGCAAGTAGTAACGGAAGGAGGTGAAGAACATGTTGTCGATGGCGTTCGGATTGGCCAGCGGCGACGATGGGTAAGGAGCTTTGGTTCCGATGCCAGCCCACGCCTGACGGGTCACGTACGAGTACTGCAGACCCATCTGCAACCGTCCCTTGGGACCGTTGTAGGGTTTGTACCAGAAGCCGAGAGTCCCTTCTTCGATGTCCTTGGTGTCGCCAGTACAATTCGAGAGCCCGCCCGGGCTGAAGCCGGTGCTGTAGGCCGTTCCCGGCACGGTTTCGATACCGCAACCATAGTTGGCGAAGCCCAGGGCACCATAGCCTACCGGCGCGCCCTTGGAGTTCAAGTATTCGCTGCGGCCAGCGTACTCGATACCGCCATTGCCGTACCAATCCCAGTGCGGCGAGTGATATTCGAGGGTGAGCAAGCCCTGATAGTTGTTCAGCGGAGCCAGAGAGCCGTTGGGGCGAACCGTGGCGTCGGGGAGTCCAGCCGTGCCGTAGCGGCCAATTCCGTTGCCGGCGAGGCCGTGGAGGCCGACGTCGAAGTGCTTCTGGAACAGTGACCAGCGAGCATTGCCGCCGCCGCCGCCGGTCCAGGTCGAATTGTTATACGCGCCGGCAGCCGTGGGAGTCGAGAGCGTCGCGCCGGGGTAGATGCGATCCCGGAACTGCGTCAGGATACCGAAGATTTCGTAGTGTCCAAAGCCCGGCTGGAAGGCCAGTTTGCCGACGAAGTCAGGCGACGGATTGTACGAGTAGCTGGCGGCGGGTGAGCAGGTTGTTACGGGAGCGCCCGAGGCATTAACCGTGGTCGAGCAACCGGTAACCCCGGAGTTATACAGACCGCCCCCATTTCCAGGCTGGCCAACTACGTAGTTGTTGGATTGGCCGTGAGCGGTGATCGTCTCCTGCGAGTCCTCCACCGAGAAGCCGGCCCAAATCTTGTTGTTGATGTCCTTGACGATGCGGAAACCGTATTGACGCGCCCAGCTGAAGCCCACGGTATATTGCGGGTCGATCGTGAGCGGCAGGGCTTCGGTGCGGTTGTCTTCACCCACCTTGGTTTCCGTCACCAGGCTCCACATCTGGCCGCCGGTGAAGCTCCAGCCGTTGGACAGCGCTGCCTGACCCCAGAACTGGCGGAAGCGCATCACGTAGGAATTGCTTTCATTATTGTTGGATGTGATGCCGGTTCCGAGGAAGTCGCTCTCGACGTAGCCGGTCATGTTCATGTTTTCCAGCTTGCCCTGGGCCAGCATGGAAATACGCGACTGACGTCCGGAGCCGAAGAACTCAGAGGTGTGCGCCTGCGCAGCTCCGTCAAAATTGATGGAGTTAAATGGCGTGTTGATGTCTGATCCGGTGGCGCGCTGACGCCACGCGGTTTCTGCCGCGGTGAAGCCACCCGGAGTAATGGTGATTCCCTTGTAGTGAATCGCCAGCGGGCTCTCCAACCCGGCAACGCGCTTTTGCGTCTCCTGCAGTTCGTTCGCGGTATTGCCGACGACGGTTTTAAGGTCGGTGACTTCATGTTGCAGGTTGCCGACCTCATCACAGCAGCTGGGTGCAGCCGGCGCGGGCGGCGCCGGAGCCGGCATGTTGGCAAGCTTTTCCTGCAACTGCTGGATGGCTTGGTCGCGCGTGGCAATCTGTTGTTGGAGTTGCTGAATCTGCTGTTGTTGCGCCGAAATGGCGTCCTTCATGTCCTCCAACTGCTTGGAGACCGAACCGGAACTGGCGCGGCGTTCCGGCTTCGATGTTTGAGGATCAGATTGAGCGAACACGCTGGTGGTAAGAAATACCGACAGCGCTAGAGCGAGTCGTCGTTTCATTTTCTCTCCTGAAAGGCAGCTGTTGCGGCGAAACCACTCTAAGCTAAAGCAACGCAACACACACCGGATACTGCTCAACTAGGTACCGCTATGGATTTTGAGTTATTGAAGCCGCCAAAATCGTAAGTTGATGAAGTTACAGAATCGTGAATGGAGCGTGAAAGTTCCGCGAATTAGGTTGCAATTCAAGAGGTTGGAAGGCTAATGCGCCAGTCGCGACGCAGCCGGCAGCCAATTGGGAACTTGTCGCACGTTTTGTGGCCGGGTACTGTCCTACTGAGACACGCTTGAGCCCGGTACTCTTTATAATTTAAGACACTGCCCCCAGTGACTTTTATACTGCTGTAATATTTGTCATTTATGCTGCCGTATTTGCGGGGTCGTCTGCGCTATTGCATCAATCATTTTGTCCGGCAACGCCTCGGCAGGCTGTTTACTTGAACACTGACTTTCGCCACGGAGGAGTTATGCGTAACGTTGTATATAACGGGCGCTCTTGGATGGTGGTCGCCGCGTTTCTGCTAGCAGTCAGCGTTTCCCTTACAACCAACTTGTCAGCCCAGGACAGCAGCATGTCGCAGGCGAAATTTCCACCCCTGTCGCCGCAGGCGCAGGACCTGATCCAGAACATCAAGGCGATTTATTTTCCCTTCAACATCTATAACCGGGTCACGAATCCCGACGCCATGACGGCCGACGGAAGCTGGTTGGCTCAGAACACCAGCTCCAAGCTCTGGATCCAGGGTTATGCCGACATTCGCGGAGATATTTTTTACAACCTGGTGCTATCGTATCGGCGGGCACAGCATGTAAAGCAGAACCTGATTAAGAGCGGGGTTGACGAATCGCGCATCCAGTTTGCCACCGGCTGGGGCAAACTATATCCCGTCTGCAATGCGAATGACGACAGTTGCTACCAGCAGCAGCGTCGCGTGGACATCGTTCCCCCCGATTCGATGTAGTTTCGTCTGGCCGGAAAATTTGCGGCCGCCTCCAGCGCGATCTGTGAAAGGTCGCGCCTTGCCGTTTGTGGCTGAAGCTTCAACCCGTGCCGCTGGGAAGAGTGAGGCAAGAGCTGCGGCAAAGCGGCGCGCCAGCGAGGACGCGGTTGGTCGCGATCGTTTGGCGAGCAATCTTCTGCGTTGTTATAATTCATCTGCTGCAGCGCGACCCCTCCGTGGCCAGGTAGCTCAGCTGGTAGAGCGCAGCCCTGAAAAGGCTGGCGTCGGCGGTTCGATTCCGTCCCTGGCCACCATGTTATTTCCTGGGTAATCAGTCATTTACAGTCCAATAAAAGCCTTTGTACCGTTTTTGTACCGCCACCCGGTTATACTCC
>Ga0335073_10001642_pt1 | contig 30044 bp, 32 predicted proteins | sample Lox_Sample_22_FD_207093 | JGI IMG/M metagenome (GOLD analysis project Ga0335073, IMG submission 207093) | Soil microbial communities from Loxahatchee National Wildlife Refuge, Florida, United States - Lox_Sample_2.2 | ecosystem: Environmental > Terrestrial > Soil > Wetlands | place: USA... | reverse complement strand
CGGCGGAGCTCTTCCATGCGGTCCAGATGCTTCTCCCGGGCACTGGCCGCAGCATTTTTGTCAGGCAAGCTTTCCTCCGGGGTCGGACACGTCGTGTTTTCCGAAAATGCGCACCGCCAGATGAGTCGCCAGCCAGACGGTGCCCAACAGCAGGACCACGCCGAGCAACAGTTCAGCGCACATGGCAACGATGCGCTCTGGGTATTCGAGTGAGGTGACGTACACCGTGGCCCGTACCAGGATAAACATCGCGCCCAGCGTCATGGCGACGATAAGCACGGTGGTCAATACCGATGCCAGAACCATTTTCATAGCGATGCTGCGCAGGGACGCGCCGCAGCAGAAGAATAGCGCAAGTACGAGAAAATCAGAATGGCTGGCCGGCCGGTTCGGTAAGAAGAGAAACGGTCAACGCAATCCAGACCAATCGTCAGCGACCAGGATCGAATCGCTAGGGTTCGAGGGATCGTACTTCACGCTGGCGGGTTGGCCGGCCACCAGCCGCTCGAAACGAATCTGGCCCTCCAGGCCGGTGATATCCTGCGCGGTGTGGTAGGTCACTCCGGAGATCGCGTAACTGTAGGTGACGAGATGGCGAGGGCGCGAGTCTGCCAATGGGCGCGAGCGCGAACCAAAAAGCTTCTTAGGCGCTTCCCGCGGCTCGGCGGCATGTTCGGCCAGTTCGACTACCTGCCCTTCAGCGATCCGCCCGATCTGATTCAAGTGCAACCGGCGTTTGCGTTCCGCGTCTTCCGGCGCGACCTCTGGGCGAATAAAAGCGTAAGCAATCATCGCGATGGCGGCGAGCGCGGCGCCGATCATCGCCAGGACGAGCTTCCAGTCCGCAAACAGGTGACTCAACGTGCTGTCTCCGAGGCAACGTGTTTTGGAGTATCGCAGGGACGTACTAGCCCGTACAGCTCAAGAGAATCTGAGGTTTTCATGCGGGCACCGCCCCACGGCCTCATATTTTACCGAAATCGCCGCCGAGGCTGCGAACTAGGTGTGCGCAGGCTGCACCGGGTTGCGCAACACGCCAACCCCACTAACACTGACATCTACTTCGTCTCCCGCCAGCAGCGGGCCGACGCCGGCGGGCGTTCCCGTGGCAATCAGATCGCCAGGATAAAGTGTCATCACGTTCGAAATCCAGCGGACCAGAAACGCGACGGGATAAATCATCAACGAGGTGCGGCCCGACTGGCGCTGCGCTCCGCCTACATACGTTTCTACCAGTACGTCCGCAGGGTTCAGCTGCGTCTCGATGTGCGGACCCACGGGACAAAACGTGTCGAAGCCTTTGGCGCGCGTGAACTGCACATCCGCTTTTTGCAGATCGCGCGCGGTTACGTCGTTCACGCATGTATAGCCGAGCAGATAGCTGAGGGCGTCATCGTTTTCCTTCAAGTGCGCGCACTTCTTTCCCACCACGAGACCCAGTTCCCCTTCGTGCTCTACTTTCTGCGATTGAACGGGCAGAACAATAGGCTCGCCGGGGCCGATGATGGCCGAAGGAGGCTTGAGGAAAATAAGCGGCTCCTTGGGGACCTCGTTGCCCAGTTCCGCCGCGTGAGCCGCGTAGTTCCGTCCGACACAAACGATCTTTCCGGGCTCGACGGGCGCCAGCAAGCGGACATCCTCTTTTCGCCATGCGCGGGAGACCTTCGACCATTCTTTCCACGGCGCGGCCGAAATTTCTTGCACCTGTGGCCCGGCAAGAAGACCGTACAACGGGGCGTCGGTTTGTTTTTCTGAAGGGCTTTTGGGAACGAAGCGGCAAAATTGCATGCGCAGTTAGCTCACGGGTGATGAGGATCCGACGCATCCGAAGCACGCGCGCGACGGATGATCGTACCGATCCACGAGATCGTCACTACCAGCATATACACGACTGCGCCTAGCATGAAAATTTGAACGGCGCTGTAGCGCGTCTCCAGGCCCGTGAAATACATGGAAAGCAGGCGATAGCTGATGCTTAGAATCAGCCAGCCCACCAGGCTGGAGGCCAGCAGATGCCCCGGCAGGCGCCAAAACCGGACGACCGGAATAATCGCCAGCAGGCACAGCACCGCCACCGCGGCCGAGTTTCGCAGCACGACAAATTGATCCGTGAACGGAACCCGGTTGGCCACAATTACCCAGGCACTGAAAACGGCGGAGAGACAGACGCCGACGTATACACCCGTGCGCACCGACACGTTTTGAAAAACGTGCACCGGCGCGTATTCCGGCAAGTGTGCTCGAACCGACGTCAAGGACTGTACTCCCCTGGATTCGCCGACCTGAAAAATCCGCCTACTTGCGACTACGATTCGTTTGCTGCTAAGGCTTCGTCACATCCACGCCAACCGCAGAGCTGGCCGCGCTTTCGTTGCCGGCGCGATCCACAGCCGTTACGCTGTACCAGTAGTGCTGTCCCGGTGCTACAGACGTATCACGATACGCCGGAGCAAGCAATAGGTCCGGCGTAAGCAGCACTCCCTTGCCTCCTGCCTCTTCACTGCGATAGATGCGGTAGCCAGCCAGGTCGGTTTCAACGTTAATGGACCAGGACAAATCGACAACCGGTGACGCTGGTGCCGGCCCCGGCTCCACATTGGCCACCACGTCCTGTGGCGGCGCCGGAGGGAAGGTATCCCGTGGTGCGACGATGGCGACGTTCGAATCGGAAGACTCCAACGGTCGACCCTCAGCCATCACCACACTTCTCACGATGTAGGCGTAGGTTTTGCCAAAATCGAAAAGGGCGTCGTCGTACTTGGTTTCTTCTGTGTCGGCAAGGAGGCGCAACGGTGACTTCCACTTCGCTTGCGCGAGATCCTTGGACGCTACTTCTACTGACGCGGGCTCGAGTTCGCCGCGATACAGACGATAGCTGGAAATTTGGATCGTGGCGGCGCTGCCGGGAGGCGTGGGAGGCGCGGTCCAGCTCAGCTGGATGGCTTTTTCGGTTACGCGTGCTCTCAACGTTGTGACCCCCACTGGCGCCGGGAAGACTCGCACGGCCACGCGGTTCGAATCCGCCGATGCACGCTTCTGCGAAAGGCGCGTTCTCACTTCATAAAACCAAACTTCGCCGGCGTGCGAGTTGAGCTCTGCGGGAGCAACAGGATCCAGAAACTGGACCTGCCGCTCGACTACATAGTTGCCCACCAGCGCGCCGGGAATGGTGTAGACGATGCGAAACGACTTGGCATCCGGCGAACCATCTGCTTTCGCTAAACCGCGCAGGATTTCGACCGCTGGTGTTGCCGGGGTCCGGTCCCCAGCGATGGTTTTCGCAGGCAGCGTGAAGATAACCTCGACGCCATCGCCTTGCTGATGTGCCGATAGGTCGGTGACCGCGACAGGAACCGGCGGCGAAGGCGGTGTGGGTTCGCCTGGTGCACCACAACCCGCAGTAAATAGCAGCGCAAACGCTATCGTTGTCCAGGCATTCGCGCGAGACACACCTTTCGCGCGGCGCGACACCGGCTTCCGCAAAGTTCGGCGCTCCATCGTTAGATTTTCGCGTTACAGGATATAGCGGCTCAGGTCTTGATTCTTAACAATATCCGCGAGTTGCTTGTTGACGTACGCGGCATCGACCTTCACGTTTTTCTTTTTCAAGTCTGGCGCTTCAAACGACAATTCGTCCAGGACTTTCTCCAGAATCGTGTGCAAGCGCCGCGCGCCGATGTTTTCGGTCGCTTCATTGACCGTCGTTGCGAAACGCGCAACCGCGGCCACGGCATCCTCGGTTACATTCAACTTCACGCCTTCCGTCTCCAGCAGTGCCACATACTGTTTTATCAGCGCGTTCTTGGGCTCGGTCAGGATACGCACGAAGTCTTCTTCCTTGAGCGACTGCAGCTCCACTCGGATGGGCAAGCGCCCCTGCAGCTCTGGAATCAGGTCCGAAGGCTTGGTAACGTGGAACGCTCCTGCCGCGATGAAGAGAATGTGATCCGTGCGAATCATGCCGTAGCGCGTGTTGACAGTCGTCCCTTCGATAATGGGCAAAATATCCCGCTGGACGCCTTCGCGGGACACATCCGGTCCATGTCCGGACTCACGCCCGGCCACCTTATCGATCTCGTCCACGAAAATGATGCCCATTTGCTCGGCGCGTTCTACCGCGATACGCGTGACCTGATCCATGTCCAGCAGCCGGTTTTCCTCTTCCTGGATCAAATACTCGAACGCGTCTGCTACGGTCATTTTGCGTTTCTTTTTCTGCTGCCCGAACATGCCCGAAAGCATGTCCTTGATGTTGACGTCCATCTCCTCCATGCCTTGATTCGAGATGATCTCGAACGCCGGCATGGCCCGTTCACGCACCTCGAGGTCCACCATGCGCTGGTCGAGTTTGCCTTCGCGAAGCTGGGCGCGCAGTTTTTCGCGCGTGCGCTGCGTTTGTTCCCGCTGCGCGGCAATGTCCGCCTCGGAAGTGCCAGCTACGGGTGACGGCGATGGCGGCAACAACAGATCCAGCACGCGTTCTTCGGCCGCCTGCTCGGCGCGGTCAGCTACCTCGTCCAGCTTTTCCTCCCGCACCATATCAATCGAAGTCTCGACCAGATCGCGCACCATGGATTCGACGTCGCGGCCCACGTATCCGACTTCCGTATACTTCGAGGCTTCCACTTTCACAAACGGACAACCTGCCAGTCGCGCCAGCCGCCGCGCAATCTCCGTTTTGCCCACGCCCGTCGGCCCGATCATCAGGATGTTTTTGGGCAACACGTCTTCCGCGATTTCCGGCGCCAGCTTCTGCCTTCGCACGCGGTTGCGCAAGGCCACAGCCACAGCGCGTTTCGCGGCATTCTGACCGACGATGTATTTATCCAGCTCCGCCACAATTTCTCGCGGCGTCATGTCGTCGAGCGCCGGCAGCAGTTCTTGCTCCTCTGCCGATTCGACGCCGTTGTTACCCGGCGCGTAAACCATTTCCTTGGTTTCTTTATCCATCTTGCTGGTCATGAAATTCCCAATCTCTTGGATGCCGCAAAGCGCCCACGCGCATTACGGGATGTGCGGCCTACAGCTCCTCGACCGTGAAGTTGGCGTTGGTATAGATACAAATCTCGCTCGCAATGCGCATGGCTTCCATCGCTAAGTCTTTCGCGGAAAGTTTCGAGTGTTTGATCAGCGCGCGGGCTGCCGCCAGCGCGTAGCTTCCGCCGGAACCAATCGCGCACAGCCCGTCGTCCGGCTCGATCACATCGCCAGTACCGGAAAGCAGGAACGTCGCCTTAGTGTCTGCGACAATCAGCAGCGCCTCCAGGTGCCGCAGCGCGCGGTCTTTGCGCCATTCCTTGGCCAGCTCTACTGCTGCTTTCTGCAGATTCCCCGAGTGTTCCTGCAGCTTGCCTTCGAAGCGCTCAAACAGGGAAATGGCGTCTCCGGTCGATCCTGCAAATCCGGCGATCACTCTTTCATTGTGCAGCCGCCGCGTTTTCCGGGCGGTATGTTTCATCACATGGTCGCCCATGGTCACTTGGCCATCGGCTACCAACACTACTTTGTTGTCCTTGCGCACGCACAAAACCGTCGTGCCATGCACCGACGCACTATTCTGGCCACTGAGCATCCCTACATTATACAGATACAACAGCATCTGGGGCGAGGCGCGGAGTTCATCGACCGAAGGACGCTCACGCAAATAAGCGGAAGCTCACATGCTTAAGATCGTCATCTTTCAACTCTGCGGAATTTCGTGGAAGGAAAGGACCTGATATTTAGTGGGTGCCTGTACGTACTGAACCCAACAGCTGCTATAAACGATTCCTTGGTTGCCGACCGCATTGTAATTAAAAATCGGGCTGCCTAGAGTGGGCAACGGGTTGCCGAAGGAATCGGTCGTGGCCGCCACTAGAATAGCTCCGTTGATCCCGGCGTTTCCGTTCTGAATGGTGTTCTGCACCTGAAAACTGCCTTTTCCGATGACCAGAATAATTCCGTTCCAGGATGAGTTCTGATCGTAAGTGAACGTCCCCGTCACCAAGAGAGTGCCATAACCAGTGCCGGTGAAACTGCTTTCCGTGAAGTCCCCTTTCACGACGATCGTCATCGGATTTGTCGCCGACATTGCTGCCGGCAAGACGCTGCTACCGTCGCTCTGCGTAATTGGACCCGTTAACGTAACATCCGCCTCCTGCTCGATTGTGCCAACCAAAGCGTTCAATTGCCCGACGGTCTGCATGTTTGAACCCAGACTCGGTAGGCCAGGGCCGCCTACGTAACCGACACTGGGAACTCCTCCATGGCCGGTAGAAAAACCAATTCCCTTATACTCGCCCCAGTTGGACCCGATGGCGGTCGTGATGTTCGTCGGTGAGTCATCGTTATTTGCGTAGCCCATGGCGTACACCTGGTTGGGACTGGGGTTTGTGCCCGCCGCGCAGCCGCCGCCGTTGGAGTAAAAATAGGCGTCGGTACCGTCGTTTAGAAACTGCCCACCGAACGCGAGACTGAAAGGCAGCGCGGGTGCATCCGCCACATGCGGACCATCTAGCGTTACGGCCGCTGGAAAACTCAAATTGTTTTGACCGGTTGGGGCGACTACATACTGCAACAGTTTCTGGCTGCCATTCGGCAGCGCCGCCAGCGCCGTAATTTGCAGAACCTGCACGGCGCTCGCAGGTCCGGCCCCAAGAATCAAGCCCGGCGCCGGATTTCCGTGCGAATCCGTCGCGGCTGGATTGTAGTAAATCGGGATGGTCGAATCGAGGTGGCCATTGGAGTCGACATCCAGGTTGAGAGACCGCTCGGTCGCCGCAGTGATGCGCACCCACTTGTACGCCGGTCCGGGAATCCCTTTCGCGTTGTTGTTCCAAACAGAATTAGCTGGCGTAAAACCGACTGCCGATGCTTGCGTCCCAAACTCGGTCGCATACTCCTTGTCGTAGTAGCGGTTGCTGCTATCCGTGGGCGCCACGGTTTCAGCCGGCAGTTGATTAACCATGTATACAGGCTGCCCGACCGGAAATGGCGTTGGCACAACCCCTTGCGTAAAGTAGTCGGGGTTCTTCGGAAGCAGGCGCCCGCGGGCTTCTTCCAGCCCCGCCAGCGCAGCGTAATATACCGTCGAAGATGCCCGATAGTTTGCCCCTAGAGCCGTCTCCGTGCCGGAAGAGACGAGCAGAGCAATCGCCACCACACTGATCAACAGCAACACGAAGATCGCAATCAGCAGCGCTACGCCTTTTTCTTTCCGGGCCGGGTTGTGGCTTGGCTGCATTCGCTTTTCCTATTGAACGGGGTTCAGGCTGTGGCCCCGCCCATGTAACTCGATCAGCCGCGGCGCACCCGTCTGCGCATCCACCGTCGGCGCCATCACGATCAGCGTAATCTCGATATCCGATACGTTCTGCGGCGAATTATATGAACCCGCGGTCGTGGCACAGTTCTGCGGCCCATATGGTGTCGCGCAGATGTACGTGAAGATCGGCACCGGGTTGCCGCCCGGGAACATCTGCGGGTACACCGCACGAAACTGCGTAATCTGCGCGGCGCTCGCATTGTTCATTACATTCTGCACGTATGGCACGAAGGTGGTTGCGGTGCTCGTGTCTGGGTCACCGTTATCGGTTTTGTTCGTTTGCCCGCGGGACAGCACGTTGTTCTGCAGTTGGTACCGCGTCCATTGCACGGTGCTTTGCGAAGGATCCGCATTGCGTTCGACGATCAGATCGAAGTCGCCGGGCGTGCTATCGCTCACGCCGATGCAGTTTCCCCCGCCAGCCGTGCCTATCTGACAAGCCGTATTTGGGTATCCGGCGGCCTGCGACCAGGCTACCGGCGTGCTGGCGTAGCTGTGCGCCTTCAGATTCCAGTTCCAGGAAAAGGAACTCTCTGGCGGATAGCCCGATCCGTTCACGTCGCGCACCATGTCGTCCAGCGCGAAACGGGCTTCTTGAAACGAATTCAAGACTTGCGACTCCGTCTGGTAGCGCTGCTGCGCTACCGATAACAAGGCGAACGCTGCGCCGCATAGCAGCACAAAGATCACCGCTGCTAGCATCATTTCGATTAGCGAAAAGCCTCGTTGGCTCCGCATGGGACGAGGGCGTCTCATTTTTCGAGGATCGTGTCCAGAGTCACCGGCTGATAGATTCCGTTTCCACCCTTTTTCCGTGCCCCCAAAATGAACCGTTTGGCGGTGACCAGTCCGCCGTTGGTCGTAGTGATTACCGCCCAACGCACGTCGTACACCACCTCGGCAGGATCATTCGGATCGTGGTACGTGAAGTTGTAGCCGGACACAGTGCCCGTCGTGAAATCGATGATAACTTGGTTGTAGAGTACTCTGGTGGGGCTGCCGACAACCGCGTTGGGTTGCGTCGGATCGCCAAGATTACAGGTGAATCCCTCCGCGTCAATGAACTCTGGTGGATTCGTCGCCAGATTCAAAGGTTGCGCCAGAAATTGCTCCATTTCGCGCTGCGCGAACACCAGCGCCGAAGAATCGTTCCGGTTGACCGAGTTCGATCCTACGGAAGCAGGGACCAGCTGCGCCACGGCAACTACGCCGACCAGCAAGATCACGATGGCCATCAAAACTTCCACCAACGTGAACCCGCCTTGCGCACGGCTTTGATTCCTGCCCGGCTTTTGGCCTCTGTAGCTCATTGCCTTCCTTGCTTCATTTTGCAGCGCACAAAATCAACTAACCCGCGCCCATTGGCCGCCCGTCGTCGCGCTCCAAACCTGTACCGCGCCCGACGGCAACGTGATGATGGCCCGGTATCCCGCAGTGGGATCGTTCGGGTTGCCCACGTAGAGAGCGTAAATAGTAGGCGTAGTGGCAGTGCAGACCACCGCTTCTGACTGTAGACACATGACGCCACGATGTTCGTACCATTCCGCTGTCGCGCCGCCAGGCAAAACCGTCCACGGCACGCCGCTGCTACCCTGCCCCAGCGAACTCGCTATGTTGCTGGTGTCAGGCACGGAACCACCCGGTAGCAGCGTAAAGCTGCCGGCCAACAGCATCTGGGGCTCGCTTGGATCGACGGTCCCATTGCCATTCAGGTCCACCCAAACCAGCCATCCATTGCCTTGGGGCTGAATCTGGCAGCTCACTGGCAGGTTTTGTCGAATCGCCTCGAACTTGGTCAGCTTCAACATCCCGGACAACTGCGAAGCCGCGGAATTCAGTTGATAACTTTGCAACGAACGCACCACCACGGGAACGGCCAGTGTGGTGATAACGAGCAGGACCGCCAGGGAAATCAAGAGCTCAACGATACTGAAGCCGTTTTGACGGCCACGCTGGAGACAAACGGGCTTGGGGCTAAGTTCCATTTTGAAACTAAGTTCTCTCGACGGGCTCCGCCGGAAACACCTATCCACAATCCGCTAAGGTTAGTACTTTTGCCTGCAAAAACCTATAGATAATGGGTACCGAAAGCGCTCCAAGAGCACTAGTTACTCCAGTACCCTTTGGTTTTCCAGTTTCTCGGCGGCCTATCCTGGAGTAAAAATATCTCCTTTGTTATCAATATATTACAGGGAGTTTATGATGGGATCCTTTATTTTTTCTTGAGCGAAGACGGCTCGAAGTAGTCGCTCGGAAAACCCGGATTGTACCGGCAGGTGTCATAGAAAAACTGTGCTGCCCGCCGTCCGTCATGCTCCCGGCTGACCGACAGTGGCGTCCATACGCTGTCTTTCAACTGATAATTCGAGTAGCGCGTCACGTCCTCGTCGCGCTGCTTCGTGTCCTCGTTAGTCGTGGTCACAATACTTTGCACCAGCAGCCGCGTCGAATGATCCACGGCCAGCCGAAAGTTTCGCTCTTCACTGTCGGTAATCTCGACCCACTCTACTTCCTTCAAATCCGCTGTTCCGATTCCGCCGTAGCGAATGATCAGGCCCGGCTCCTTTAGCCGGATGCGCAGCAAGTTGTCGATATTTCTCTTGGTTTGCTCCTGGAATTCCGCCGTCGCTGTTATCGGCAACTCCGAAACGCCGCTCTTATCGAGCGTCCAGCCGCGATCGCCGTTGTACAGGGCGACAATTTCGCCACCGTGCGTCAGGTCCAGCCCTTCCACCCCGATGAATACGTTGATAATGCTCTTCAGGTTGTGGCTCTTGGCGGTGTACTCGATGCGATCCTTGTCCGGATAGGCACGTGAATCCGTGAAGGCCACATACCCGGTCACCGCTTCGTTGTGGCCGAACTGTGCGCGCTGCCCATGGCACTGGCTTTCGCGCATTTCCAGATAGGCGGCCGCGCCGCGGGCGTTGATCAGATCGCTTAATAGCTGGCGCGCTTTCGCTTCGCTCTGCTCCGGCATCATCGTTTCCGGATTCTGCTGCCCTTCATTGCGCGACGTTTTGTGGGGAGCCGCGGCATTCATGGCTACGCCCGCGGCGCCGAGCAGCACCGTCGTCAGCACGATTTGGCCACACTTCATCCGCACAAGACCGAACCTCCGTTTACATTGATGATCTCCCCGGTAAGGAAGTTGGCCAAGTCCGACGCCAGAAAGAGAATCGGTCCCGCGATTTCTTCCGCGGTAGCCGCGCGTCCTAGCGGAATCGCTCTAGCTACCGCCTTGGCGCCTGGCTTAGTCTGAATCACCGGGTTGGACATATCCGTTGCCACCCAGCCTGGCGCTATCGAGTTCACCAGAATGTTGTGCCGCGCCAGTTCCGTGGAAAGACCTTTCACCAGGCTGATCACGCCGCCCTTCGATGCTCCATAGTGCGTGTGCCACGACTCGCCGCGCTGCCCGGCCGTGGACGTGACTGGAATGATTTTTCCGCCTTTTTGTTTGATCATCTGTGGCACAGAGAAATGAATAATTGAATAGACGCTTTTCAGATTCACGCGAATCATTTCGTCCCACTGCTTTTCGCTCATCTTTTCGATCGGCAAATCTTCGATATTCCAGATTCCTGCGTTCGCCACCACAATATCGAGCCGCCCCAGTCTGGCCATGCAGTGCTCGACCAATTTCTTGTTATCGGCGTGCTTTCCGGCGTCGGCTTTGAACGCTTCCACGCGAGTGCCGTGCCGGCGCGCTTCCTGCTCCACCTGCGCCGCTGCCTCTTTAGCCCGGTTGTAACTGAAAATAACGTCTGCTCCGGCTTGTGCGAACATCTTCACCGCCGCCGCACCGATTCCCCGCGAACCTCCCGTAATCAGCGCAGCCTTGCCTGCGAGTGAAATCATCCTGTCCCCCGTCTGTTTGACGAACGAAATCCGGAATGCAGAAACTCAACTTAAGATCGTTGCACGGCGGCGCCGCGCGCTGCTGCCATGAGGTCCGCGAATAGCCGCTCCGCAAACGCATCTCCCAACATGCGTTCGGGGTGCCACTGGACGCCAATCACCCAATTCCCATCGCCGGTCCATTCCACCCCTTCAATGACCCCATCCGTGGCGTGCCCGGTGACCCGCAGATTTTTCCCCGGCCTCGCAATCGCCTGATGATGCGAACTGTTGATTTCCGCCCGGCCTCCGCCGGCCAATTGCGCCAGCCGGCTCCCAGCTGCAAAGTCTGCCGGGTGAATCGGATCCTGTTCACTGGGCGGCGTAACGTCCTTCTTGCGATGCGGCGCCGCGGTGCCTAGCTCCGACCGCACATCCTGAATCAGTGTCCCGCCCAGGTAGACATTCAGCAGCTGGCATCCATAACAGATCGCCAGCACCGGCTTCTTTTGTGCAAAAGCGTGGCTCAAGATGGCCCGGTCGGTCTCTTCGCGGGCTCGGTCTGCAGGCTCCGACTTTCCCCGATTGCTCTCACCATATTCGGTTGGATCCACATCTGCTGGGCTGCCGGGAAGGACGAAAGCCTGCAGGGTGGGAATAAGCCGCTCCTGCTCCCGTTTGTCTCCCAACGGTATCAGCATTGGCTCACCGCCCCCTCTGCGAACCGCTTCTTCGTAGTTCGCAATCTTTGGCCGGTTGCCTTTTGCTTCCTCTTCCGACGTGCGCCAGGGAATACCCACACGGGGACGGTTGGAGTCTACGGGGCTCATGGAACCCCAAATCCTAGCATTCGGCGGGGAACCCCAGCAACCTGGCCCGATGGGCGACGCCGGCCCTGGGAGCTGCACCGATCTGGCCTAGGGTTTGTTCCCGTTAAGGCAAAACTCTGGCCGCTGGAAGAACGCTGGCAGGTTGGCAAACCGACCGGTCAGGTTCTCAAACGACGGCGCCCGCAATGTCACATGACCCAACTTCCGTCCTGGCCGCGGCTCCTTCCCGTAGAGATGCAAGTGCGCCGACGGCACGGCCAATACCTGCTTCGAATCGGGCAATTCGCCAATCAGATTGATCATCGCGGAAGCGCCAATTGTTTGGGTGGACCCGAGCGGCAACCCATTAATCGCCCGCAAATGATTTTCAAACTGGCTGGTCACCGCGCCTTCAATCGTCCAGTGCCCCGAATTGTGCACGCGCGGCGCCATCTCATTGGCCAGCAATTGGCCATCGCACTCAAAGAATTCGATAGCCAGGACGCCTACGTAATTCAGAGCTTCCAGCGTTTTCCTAGCGGCCTCTTCCGCTGCCTTCTGAATCTCCGCAACCACTTTCTGCGCCGGGGCCAAGGACAGCCGCAAAATTCCGCTGCGGTGATGATTTTCTACCAGCGGATAGAGAGCGGTCTCGCCGCCTCGTCCGCGTACCGCCAGCACCGAAAGCTCGCGCGTGAACGCTACGAATTTTTCCACCAGACACGGCACTTTCGGCAGATTCTCCTTCGCCACGGCGACTTCTTCTTTCGTGCGCAATACCCACTGTCCCTTGCCGTCGTATCCCATCCGCCGCGTCTTCACCACCACCGGCAAGCCAATTTTCTTCACGGCCGCGTCCAAGTCATACGCCGAATCCAGTGCCGCGTATTGCGTCGTGGCAATTCCCAGTCTTTCGAAGAGCTGCTTTTCCCGCAGCCGGTCCTGCGCGGTCTCCAGCGCTACCGGCGGCGGAAACACGGACACTTTCTTCGCCAGAAAGTGCGCGGCATCCACCGGCACATTCTCAAATTCGTACGTCACCACTTCCAGCCCGTGCGCGAACTTCTCCAATGCGCTGCGGTCGGAATAGTCCCCCGTCACGCGTGGCGCAATGCGTCCGACCGGCGCCTCCGGTGAGGGGTCGAGAAATCGAAAACGCAGTCCCAGCGGATAACCCGCCAGCGCCAGCATGTAACCCAGTTGTCCGCCGCCGAGAATCCCAATACTCACGTGCGCTTCCTCTTCGCTCCGGATGCTTGCTTCGTCACGACGACGGCTCCCGCGCTCGCCAATGCCACCGCGGCCTTCGCCGGATCCGGATTCGCCAGCACTTTTTGTGTTTGTGCCTCGCGGAACTTCCGCAACGCCCCGCGAATTTCCGGATGTTTTGCTCCCAGGATCGCCGCTGCCAGCAACGCGGCATTGATGGCCCCGGCCCTGCCGATCGCCAACGTACCTACCGGAATTCCACCCGGCATCTGGGCAATCGAAAGCAACGAATCCAGCCCTTTCAGCGCTCTCGACTCCACCGGAACCCCCAGCACCGGCAGCACCGTCTTCGCCGCCGTCATTCCCGGCAGATGCGCCGCGCCCCCGGCGCCGGCGATAATCACTTCAATCCCACGCTGTTCGGCGCTCCCCGCGTACTCGAATAGCAAGTCCGGCGTGCGATGCGCGGATACCACCCGCTTTTCGTACGGCACGCCTAGCTCTTCGAGCGTCTTCGCCGCATGTTCCATCGTCTCCCAGTCGGAAGACGAACCCATGATCACCCCAACCAGCGGTGGCCGGGCGTCGGCATCCATGCTATTTGTTCGATTCGTGGCGGACTCCTTGCACGCGGTGCCTCTTCTCAAACGCCCACGACGGCGAGACCAGGCTATGGCGAAACGTCGCCCTTCCCCTCGTTTTCCGGCGGGCTATTCTACGATTTTTTTCAATGAGCCGCGACTTGCGCGCGGTTTTGCCAGTGCCGTCGCAATTGCCCCACCAGGTAAAGCGATCCGGCCACAAACACCGCATCCTCTGGCGCCGCGCGTTCCAGAGCGTACTCCAAAGCAGCTTCCGGCTCCGGCACAATCTTCCATTGCGCGGCATGATGGGCCGTAATCTCCGCCAATTGGGTAACGGAGATGGCCCGCGTCGTCGCCGGCTGCGTGAAAATTACTTCTTCTGCTAGCGGAAAAAGAATCCCGGCGATTTCGTCCACCGCTTTGTCCCGCAGCGCGCCAAACACCTGCCAGACTCTGCGACCGGCAAAATTCTCCCGCCAAAACGCCGCCAGCTCTCGGGCTGCCGAAGGATTGTGTGCGCCATCCAAGTACACGTCGGGACGCGCTTGCATTTTTTCCAGCCGTCCCGGCCATTCGGCTCTCGCGATACCTTCCGCGATCGCCGCGTCGGCAATCCGATACCCGCGCTTTTGCAGCCAACGCGCCGCACCCACCGCGTTCAACGCGTTTTGGATCTGATAACGCCCCGGAAGTCGCGGCGCAATCTCGCAGTTCCACCCTGAATCCTTCTCCGCAACAACCGCCCGGCTCATGCCTTGACTTGCCTCTACCGGCCCCACCTCAAACGTCCGCGTGACATCAATCACTTGGCTACCCAGCTTCTCCGCCCGCGCGCGAATTACCGCCAGCGCCTCCGGCCTCTGTTCCGCCACCACCACCGGCACGCCCCTCTTGATAATTCCCGCCTTCTCCCCGGCAATTTCTTCCAGCGAATGTCCCAGAAAATTCTCGTGATCGAAATCCACCCGCGTAATCACCGCTATCACCGGCGTTAGAATGTTTGTCGCATCCAACCGGCCGCCCAACCCCACTTCAAAAATGCCGAACTCCGCCCGCTCCCGCGCGAAATACTCAAACGCCATGGCCGTCACGCATTCAAAATACGTCGGATGCGCCCGCAGCTTCCCCGCCGCCAGCAATTCCTCATTGAGTGCTTGAATCCGCGTGAAGATCTCCGCGAACGCCTCGTCGCCGATTTCTTCCCCATTCACGCGCATCCGTTCGTTGATCTTCGCCAGATGCGGCGACGTGTTCAGTCCAGTTCGGAATCCGGCACGGCGCAAAATCGATTCGAGAAAAGCCGCCGTGGACCCTTTTCCATTCGTTCCCGCGATATGCACGGAGGGGTACGCCCGATCCGGCCGCCCCAGCCGCTCGCTCAGCACCGTGATGTTCTCGAGGTCAAACTTCGCCGCGGCCGCCTGCGTCGGCGCAGCCAGCTCTCGCCCCAGCGAAAGCAAATACCTAACCGCAGCCTGGTAATCCATGTCAGTTCAGGAGCAGATCGAAGAAATTGGAAATGAAGCTCTTCAGGTCCTTGCGGTGTACCACCGCATCCAGAAATCCGTGTTCCAGCAGAAACTCCGACCGCTGAAAGCCCTCCGGCAGCTTTTGCCGGATGGTCTGTTCAATCACGCGCGGTCCGGCAAACCCAATCAACGCGCCGGGCTCCGCGATATTCACGTCTCCTAGCATCGCAAAGCTCGCCGTCACTCCGCCCGTCGTGGGATCCGTCAGCAGCGAAACATACGGCAGCTTCGCATCATCCAGCCGCGCGAGCGCCGCCGACACTTTCGCCAACTGCATCAAGCTGATCGTCCCTTCCATCATCCGTGCCCCACCGGAACAGGACACCACCACCAGCGGCTGCCGCGTCTCCATCGCCAGTTCGATCGCTCGCGTTACTTTCTCGCCGACTACCGCGCCCATCGAACCGCCAATAAACCCAAACTCCATCGCACAGCAAACAATCCCGCGTCCGTTCAGCTTGCCTTCCGCGGTGACCACCGCGTCATTGATGCCCAGCTTCCTTCGGGCTTCTTTGATCCGCGCCACATACGGTTTGGTGTCTACGAATTTCAGCGGATCGGTAGACGTCATCCCCGCGTCGTGTTCCGTATATCGCGAGTCCAGCAGCATCTCCAGCCGCTGCTTTGCGCTCATTTTGAAGTGGAACTGGCACTTCGGGCAAACATACAGGTTCGCTTCCAGGTCTTTGCGAAACACGATCGTCCCGCAGGACTCGCATTTCGCCCACAATCCCTCGGTACGCACACGCCGCTCCTCGGGAGGCGTCGTCTGCTCAATTGCTTTCTTATCTCGTTTGAACCAGGCCATGAGAGAACGTGATCATCCGCTGCTGGGTACCGCGAAAAACCCCGCCAAGACACCACTCGCTCTGCGTTTCGCTACTCTTCTACCGCCCACTGCAATCGCTAATAGTCGATGCCCCGCTGTGCCAGTATACCTTTGGTGTAGGGATGTTTCACCTCGCGCATCTCCGTCACCAGGTCCGCCGCCTCCACCAACAGCGAATGCGCATTTCGCCCCGTGCAAATCACGTGCACTCGCTCTGGCCGGCCTTTCAAGGCCTCCACAATCTCCCCGGCCTCCAGCATTTTGTAGCTGATCACGTAGTTGATCTCGTCCAGCACCACCAGGTCGTACTTCCCGCCGTAAATGGCGTCCCGCCCGGTTTCCCAGCACTCCCGCGCCAGCTTGATGTCTTCAGGATCGGTTTCCGCTCCGCCAATCTTAACGAACCCGCGCCCCATCGGCCGAATCTCAAATTTGTCGTCGCCCAGCATCTTGGCGGAGTCCAGCTCGCCGTAATGCCACGATCCCTTAATGAACTGCACCATCAGCACCCGCAGGCCCTGTCCCACCGCCCGAAACGCCGTTCCCAGCGCGCAAGTCGTCTTGCCCTTGCCCGGCCCGGTATAAACAATCAGCAGTCCTTTTTCCTCTGGCATGAATCGCTTCCTCATAGCGCCGGCGGCTCCGGAGCACAGGCTTGTCCTGAGCCTCGAAGGGCACTCCTGCCTGTGCAGTGTTACGGACCGGCAACACGTTCTTTTCTCGCCAGCACAGGCTGCGAAAGGCTTCAAGTCTGGAGGGGGCCGGCAGAAACGTCAAGGTAAGCAAGCAGCGGAAGCGCAAGGGGCCCAAAAAAAAGGGCAGCGACGGGTGCCGCTGCCCTAGGAAAATGCGCTCTGTGGTTTTAGAAGCTGGTTGCGCCAAACGCCTGTTTCACGTCCGGCTTGAACAAATACACCACAACCCAAACTTCTATCGCCAGAACGATGAGCTGGAACACCAACTGGAAGACCATCATGTGTATCATCACGCTCATCAGGCCCATTAGCCCAAATAGCACGCCGATCCCGGTCAGCACGATAGCTGTCACACGTGCCCAGTTTTGTAGCTTGATGAACCCCACGCCCAGGGCCAAGTCGATCAGGGCAATCACCAGGAAAATGCCTCCGACGATGGCCCCGCCAGCGGCAAAAAGCGCCGCTCCCGGTCCCCCGGACCTGGCGGCCGCCGCCAGTGCGGATCCACCGACGATCAATCCCAATCCGGCAAGTCCTAAGCATGCCGCACCTAGAAAATACAGCACCGCAAGAATCGTTACGCCTGTAGGACGCTGCATAGAAACTCCTCTTGGAAGATTTCCACGTTGGGCCCAGAGCCGGGGCGGGCTACGCACTTCTTGGAAGCGCGGAAAACCGCCGATAGTCCACGTTAGAAACGGGCTCCGATGCGGTCAATAGAGCGCGGGGCGGGTTCGTGCTTAACTGAGACCTAGACGCTCGGACAGTTCTCGGGCAGTCTTCGCGATGCGCGCTTCTGTCTCAATGGCCAGGCTCGCTTTGGGGTTGGCATGCGGGTCGCGCACGATGATCCACAAGCCTGGACGGTACACTTCGTCATCTCCGGGGCAAATCGCGCCCGTAAGCTGCGCGATTTCCAGGCCGGAATGGCTCAATAGGTCCGTGAGCACGCCCCGTGCGTCGTCCACCAAATCGCGAAAGCCCTGCGAAACCAGCACGGCGTCCACGTCGCGCGGTGTGGGCTGCTCGATCTGGTCCAGGTCGTAATCCGGAAGTGGTTTTTCCAGTGGAATTTCGATAGCTGCGGAAGGCTTGCCCTCATCCGGCACGATTCGCAATGGCATGGCCTATGTTCTATACCATTTTCGCGCACGAATGTCGTGGCGGGTTTTTGCGAGCCTGTATGGGCCGCACTCCAGCGGGAGGCCAGGACTTTAGTCGGGCCGCAAGGTCAGCAAGATCAGCGCGGCTTTAGCCGCTGAGGTGCGAATTTACGGCTGCTACACAGGCTCTCGCACGTATGGTTTTTCGCTTCTGCAAACCAACCCTACCGCGGGTACGGGCTCCCCGCCAAAATCGCGAAGGCTCGGTAAATCTGTTCCGCGAGCATCGCCCGTGCGAGCTCATGCGAATACGTCATCGAGCTCAGCGAGATTTTCGCCGCCACGCGCTCCCGCAATTCCTGCGGAAACCCGTCCGCATCTCCGCATACAAAAATCAATTCCCGCGTACCGCGGTCCCGCAACTCGCCCAGCCACCTCGCAAACGCCTCGGAACTGTAGGCTTTACCGCCAGCATCCAGCAAAACGGCCGTTGCCGCGCGGTCCGCATCGAGCTTCTTCTGTACTGCCTCTCCGTCACGCACCTCACTCACCTCGATGGGGCATTGGCGAGCGACTCGCTGCACGTAGTCGTCGATCACCGCGCGCAGCTCCGCCCGCCGCGTCTTCCCCAGCATCAACAAACGAATTTTCACTTGAGGCCGTACTTTTTTCGTTTTTCGAGTAGCGTTTTGCGGCTGATGCCCAGCGCTTCGGCCGCGCGGCTGATCCTGTAGCGCGTGGCTTCCAGCGTTGCGCCAATCACTTCGCGTTCGATCTCTTCGAGTGAACGCAACCCCTGCATCGCCGAACTGATCCCAGCAGCCGCACGCATGTTTTCGGGGAAGTCCGCAGGTTCCAGTTCATCATGCTGCGAAAGAACGACGGCTCGCTCCAGCCCGTTGCGCAGTTCGCGCACATTTCCCGGCCACGCATACGCCGCCAGCATCCGCCGCGCTGCTTCGCTGAGATGCGCACCAGGTCGGCCATGAATTCCGCGCAAAATGGCGAGCAGGTGTCCCGCCAGCGGGAGAATGTCCGCTGGACGATCTCGCAGGGCGGGCACCAGCAGCGCCAGCACATTCAGGCGAAAGTACAAATCTTCGCGAAAGCGGCCCGTGGAAACGGCTTCATTCAGGTCCACATTGGTCAAGGCAATCACGCGCGCTTCGATCTTCAGCGTTTCCGTGCTGCCCAAGCGCTCAAACGAACGCTCCTGCAGAACGCGCAGCAGCTTGCCTTGCGCGCTCGGCGAAAGCGCCGCAATTTCGTCCAGCACAATCGTTCCATTCCCGCCAAGTTCCAGCCGGCCCAGCTTGCGTTCCACCGCTCCCGTAAACGCGCCTGCTTCATGCCCAAATAGTTCGCTTTCCACCAATTGCGGCGGCAGGCTCGCGCAATCAATTTTCAGGAAGGGCGCATCGCGCCGCGGGCCGAGTTCATGCACCAGCCGTGCGAGTTGATCCTTACCGGTTCCGCTTTCCCCGGTGATGAGCAACGTGGTCGGCGCGTTGGCTACCTTTTGCGCTAGTTCGAGAAGGCGCAGCGACGCCGGATCTTCCGCGATCCACGGCAATCGCTCCGCGCTCATTTGGAATAGGCTTCGCCCGCTGCGTGCGGTTCGTCATACGCGTGGTGCCGCGCGGCCACGCCCGGTTCATCGGGAATTTCGAGTTTCGGCGAAGCGCGCCACAGCCGCTCCAGGTCGTAGTAGCGCCGCGCCTGCTCGTTGAAGACGTGCAGAATGAAGCCGCCAAAATCTAGCAGCGCCCAGCCTGCGGAGCCGTAGCCTTCGCGATGTTTCGGCGTGCGATGCATATGCTTCGCGAGTTGCTCTTCCACTTCTTCGCAGATCGCTTGCACTTGCGGCGTGCTGAAGCCCGTGCAAATCACGAAATAGTCCGTGAACGCGCCCACCCCGCTCAAGTCGAGCACGGTAATTTGCGCTGCTTTTTTGTTTTGTGCGGCTTCCACTGCGAGGCGGACGCCCTGCGGAAGTGTCTCTAATTTCACCGGTACAGACCCTGTTTAAGAATGTATTCTTCCACGCGGCTGGAGACAAGCCCGTGAATGGACTGGCCGCGATTGGCGCGGCGCCGAATGTCCGTGGCGGAGATTTCGCTGGCCACGTTTTCCAGCAAATACACCGAAGTACTGTGCAGGTGCGCGACGACTTGCGACGGCGGCGGATCGGTCTCTTTGTCTCTTTTCCCGTCGCGCCGCCCAATCAGGTCGGGCGGAATCACCAGCCGCAGCGCTTCGACGCGAATACCCGGGCGATTGGCCACGATGAAATCGCAAAGACCCAGCAGCATTTCGTATTCTTTCCACACCGGAATATCCAAAAAGGCGTCCGCGCCGATCATGAAGAAGATGCGGTCACCGGGCTGGTTGTAGGCATGGCGGAAGTAGCGCACCGTGTCTACCGAATAGTGCAGTTGCGTGCCCGCAAAATCCTCGCCCGCTTCCGCCAGCGACGGCACGAAATGCGGATGATCCGAGCAGGCCAACGACGCCATCGCAAAGCGGTGCGGAAAGGGTGCGAGATGCTGCTTCAGTTTGTGCGGCGGACGGCTGGCCGCAATGAAATGGATCTCGTCGAAATTGAAGCGCCGGTCCGCCGAACGCGCTACCGCCAGATGTCCATTGTGAATCGGGTCGAACGAACCGCCGAAGAGCGCGATGCGGCGCGGATGCTGTTTCGCTGCGGTACGGTGTGCGTGCGCCTGCGCAGTGGTCAATGCGCCTCCCAAGAGGTCATTAGAAACGAGTTTCTCACGAATCGGGGAACTGCGCCGAGTGCGATTCTTCAATGGCCGCGTTTTCGTCACGTTCCTGCGTCAGGTTAGATGCCGGCGCGTCGGGATGAGCTTCGTTTGCGGCACGCGGGATTTTGTCCAGCGCGTCGGCGATGGCGCGGACCAGGTCGCGAACGCCTTCACCGGTGGCGGCGGAAATCGCGTGAAATTCGAGATGACGCTTTTCGCAAAAATCGCGCAAGGCCTCGAGCCTCGTGCGTTCGGTCGTGGCGTCGAGCTTCGTCGCGACGACAATCATCGGCTTTTGCGTTAGCGTTTCACTAAACGCGGCTAGTTCGCCGTTGATGACTTCGAAGGAATGAATCGGGTCGGCGTCGTTGCCATCGCTGGTGTCAATCAAATGGACCAGCAAACGTGTCCGTTCGACGTGCTTTAGAAAACGAATGCCGAGCCCGGCGCCTTCGTGCGCGCCTTCGATCAATCCGGGCAAATCGGCGACGACAAACGTGCGGCCCAGCTCGCGGCCTTCTTTAGCGGCGGAGCCCAGTCCGTCCGCGTTCACAACGCCGAGATTCGGCTCCAGCGTGGTGAAGGGATAATTCGCGATTTTCGGCCGCGCCGCGGAAATCACCGAAATCAGAGTGGATTTTCCTGCGTTGGGAAAACCCACCAAGCCGACGTCGGCGAGCAGCTTCAGCTCGAGCCGCAGGTGACGTTCTTCGCCGGGGTGGCCGTCTTCGTGTTCGCGCGGCGCTTGGTGCCACGGCTTCGCAAAATTCTGGTTGCCGCGTCCGCCGCGACCGCCTTGGGCTACGAGCACGCGCTGTCCCGGTTCGGACAAATCCGCGAGCGTCTCGCCGGTCGCCTCGTCGAACGCGACGGTCCCGACCGGAACTTGCAACAGCATGTCTTCGCCGCTGTGGCCGGTGCAGTTCGAGCCTTCTCCGTGCCGCCCGCGATCCGCTTTGAATTCGCGGTTGTAGCGGTAGCGCAGCAGCGTGTTGTCATTGGGATTCGCTTCGAGATAAATGCTGCCGCCGTTGCCGCCATCCCCACCGGAAGGCCCGCCGCGCGGCACATACTTCTCCCGCCGAAACGCCACACACCCGTTCCCGCCATTCCCCGCCTTCACAAATATCTTCGCTTCATCTACAAACACGAACTTAGGTTCCTTTTCCTAGTGCCCGTATCTCTCAAATGGCGTTCTGCTTTGCCTTCGCTTCCAGGTTCCTCGCGAATCGGAAAGAACCCCAACTCAATAATCCGATCCAGCAGAACATGAGAACGGAAGCCCACCAAGGTTCTAGAGTAAGTTCTCCAGAGAGAACGTAGAAGATGGGGCCGATCCACCAAACGTAACCCATGCGCCGAGCCGCCCGAACCCCCGAGCTCCTCTGGACTTTCTGTTCCTCGACGGTAAGGGCAGGCGCTCCAGCTAGAACTTTCTTCCTAAGAAAAGGAAACAGCAAGATCGAGCCGAAGAAGTAGCACGCAGCGCCATAAACAAACCATCTGGGAAATGACTGCTCCTGCAGCCGCAAGGCAAAAATGAGGACAAAAACCATGTAGGGCAAGGTCAAGCCCATCAGCAGTAGCAAAATCCTGGTTTTTGCTTTCATTTCAGCGCCGGCGAACTTAATCGCTTGGGCGAGCTAATTCGCAGCGGATTTGGCTTGCGTAGCGGGCTCGATGCTGATGAAGCGGCCGTGGCGGCCACGGTCTTCAAACTTGACGTGGCCGGTGACGAGCGCGAACAGCGTGTCGTCTTTGCCCTGGCCGACGTTTTCGCCGGCCTGGTGCTTGGTGCCGCGCTGCCGCACCAGAATCGTGCCCGCGTTGACCAGCTGGCCGCCGAAGCGCTTTACGCCGAGCCTTTGTCCGTGAGAGTCGCGGCCGTTAACTGAGGAGCCGCCGCCTTTTTTGTGTGCCATGACGTGTTTCCTTTATTTTCCTGATGGGCGATTCGCGTTTGCGAGCGGCCCGGAATTTCTCTCAAAAGTTTCTGCCGAGAATTTTCGATCTCGCCTTCGGCTTACACCGTTGGGACGGGCTGAAGCCCGCCCCTACAAGCTTCATCGCCGTTAGATCGCCTGTCGCATTGCGCGATTTGTGCCGTAGCCTGGCGCAGCAAGCTGCGCCACTACAAAGACAGGCAGCAAAACTACAGCTTGATTTCGCTGACTTCGACGGCGGTATAGTTCTGGCGATGGCCGCGGGCGATCTTGTACTGATTGCCTTTCTTGAACTTCAGCACTTTGATTTTTTTGGCGCGGCCCTGCGAAACGATCTTGCCGCTGACGGTGGCTTTTGCAGCGTCGCCACCGGTGACAATCTTTTTATCGCTGTCGCCGGAATGCACGGCCAGAACTTTGCCAAAGGTCACTTTTTCCCCAACGTCGCCCGAGACGCGCTCGATGCGAATGGTGTCGCCGGGCGCGACGCGGTACTGCTTTCCCCCGGTTTGAATCACGGCGTACATCACTACCCTCCAGGCGGTAAAGACAAACGGTAATTATACGGCTCGCGGAACAAAATACCTAACGGAAACGGCTGCTCGATAGGAAACCGCGTTCAAGCCGACATTCGGATTGCGCAGATTTCGGCCAGGTCGCGTTTGGCTGACCCACCCCCTCCCCTATTTTTGGAAGAATATCAAAACAAAGCACTTAGGGGGGCGTGGTCGGCGAAGAATATCATTCTAAAGGACTTACTAGCTCCCTATTGCGGATTCTGCCTTGGCCGAAAAGTGAGATTGCTACCCGTATTAGCCACTAGAATATCTACCACAATTTACATCAGAAGTCCAGAGAAAAACGCGGCGAAACAGTACCCGCAACCTCGGGCTCCAGACCGGGTTATAGCCAAAGCGCTTCTTCGTCCTCCTCCCCCGCCCGCGACGGAGAAGGGCGCCAATCGGTGGATTACGCTGCTAGCGGAGTGCAACCCACGCCGGTTTGACCGGCATCGAAGAAGGGAATAGGTCTTTTACTTTGAGGGGTTTAGAGCAATTCGGGACCTGTCCCTCAGTACGGTAATGGTTTCGCTTAGGTACGAAAACTCCAGCCTCTACAAGTTCGGCCCGATGCGATTTCGCAGGGTAAAATTGTACTTTTGGGGTTAAGGAAAGGGAGCGGCGTTGAACTGGCTTGGCGAATCCGGGCGAGATGTCGGTGGACTCACAGTGCGGGTCGGCTTGGGCCTAGTACTGCTGTTCGCTGGCGCCTTTGCCTTTAGCCCGCGGGCTAGTGCCGATGTTGGAGTCCTTTTGAACGAATCCCTGGACACCAGCGTGGCGCGAATTACGGGTTCTGGTCACAGCGCGATCTATTTTTCGCGGATCTGTCCCGAATCCCCGATCAAGCTGCGGCTGTGCCGTGATGGCGAAAACGGCTCGGTCATGAGCAACTACACGACGCTCGGCGAGGATCAGCGGTTCGAGTGGAACATTGTGCCGCTCTCGCTCTATTTGTACGGCGTAGAAGATCCGGCGAACCGGCCGCTGTTCGCGACGTGGAAAATCAAACACGCGCTGGAAGAGCGCTACCGGAGCTCGGTGCTGGCCAGTTACTGCGATTCCGAGAGCTGCCGCACGAGCAACAAGGCGGAATGGCGCGAAATGGTCGGCGCCACGCTGGAACGGAGCATGTACGCGTTTGTGGTTTCCACCACGCTCGAGCAGGACAAAGCGTTCATAGAAAAGTTCAACGCGTTGCCCAACGAAAACCACTTCAACGGGGTAACGAACAACTGCGCCAATTTCACCAGCCGCGTGCTGAAGACGTACTTTCCAAAGTCGGTGCACGCCGACTACATCAACGATTTCGGCATGACTTCTCCGAAGGCGATTGCGCGTTCGTTTGCGAAGTATGGCGAACACCATTCGGAATCCAACTTTTACGTGCTGCATTTCGCGCAACTGCCGGGCACGATCAAGCGCAGCAGCGAATGCCGGAGCGGCACGGAACAGCTCTATCACTCGAAAAAGCTGCTGATTCCGATGGCGATTTTCGCGCCGCACGAACTTGGCGTGGTGGCCGCTTCGTACGTGCTGACCGGGCGCTTCAATCCCGAGCATGAACTCGAGCGCCACCCGAGTCCGCAGGCTTCCGAACTCGACCAGGAAATTCGCGAAGCCAAAGCAGAAAAAGACGGGGCGCGCAAAGCAGAATTGCAAACTCTATTGAGCGAGCAGAAGGCCGACGTGGTCGGCACGTCCGCGGAGTGGAAAGAGTATCGCGAACGATTCGATGCGCTGGCGGAACAAGCGGTGCGCGACGAAATTGTGCCGGATCGGGAGTTTCTCGAGCACCTCTTCAAGTTTCTCGACCACTCCGGCAAAGTATCGGTCGATTCCGATGGCTCGTTGTGGATGGAACTGGCTGAGGGCGGCAAGGCCTACCGGTTTGGCGTCAGTGCCAGCAACGTCTTCGCAGCTGGCAGCGACTCGCAATGGGCGTACGCGCTGACGCTGGCGCGCGCCGAGCACTATCTGAACAGCCCGAAACACAGCCGGGAGACCATGCCGTACTTTCGGAGCGATTGGATGCTGGTCGAATCTGCCCGCTCCAGTGTGACCCCCTCTTCGGTTACCGCGAGTGCCGGTTCGGCTGCTTCTTCGCGTTCCGCTTCTTCTGCCGCATCAGGCACATTTCAGCCTTGATTCGCCACGATCTGGCAGTGCGTCTCTCGCTCACGATTCCTGCTCTTTCTCAGGTAACGCCAAGGCGGCTCTCCGAGGCTAGCTCGTACTTTTGACGTTGAAGGCGCGCCGGCTGGTGATGGTTTTCGGCCTCGCTTGTCGCTTTTGAAGATAAGAGAGGACGGCGATCAAGCAGGGCACCTCCGCAACACTGCCTTGACTTGCTCGATTTCCGGCGCTAGCGTCCTAACTCCATCCCGCACGCGAGCGGAGCGACCCCATGTCTGACATATTGCTTTTCGATTGGCGGCTTTCCAAAGCGATTGAAAACGAATACAAACCGCCGCTGAGCTTGCGGTGGATTCCAGTGCCGGAGTATCCGCTGCGGGTGATGCTCGACGTGCCGCCGCCGACGTACGCCATGTTGAATAAGGATCCGCTGTTGCTCCAATCGATCAGCGACGATTGCAAGGATGCGTTCGTCGACTCCCTCAAGAAGATCGTGCCGCGGTTGCAGGCTTTGGACATCGAGTGCGGGAACGCCGGCGGCGACTTTTTCAAGTACGCCGAAGGGCGCAAGCGCGTCTTGCAGCAGATTGAATTGGATATTCAGCAAGCCAAGACAAAAGCGATGGCGGCGATCACCAAGCGCTGGGACGAGCTGGAGAAACAGAAGAAAGAGTACAAGTCGTACCGGCAGGGTGTGGCCATCAAGCTGGTGAAAGGCGGCGTTGGTGTGGCTGGCGCGGCCGCAGGCTTAGCGGGGGCCGCAGCGACAGGCGGAGCAACGCTGGCACTTTCCATTATCGGGATGTACCGCGCGGTGGTGGACGGCGGGAAGACGTTGTGGGAATGCATGCAGGATGCGGATCGGGTGCAGAAGCGGGTGATGGGCGACCTGGAATCGCTGAAGAAAACGTATGCGCAGAATCCGCAACTGGGCGTAGCGCGGGAAGTGGTGGCCAGCACGGTGAATGCGGTGCTGAAGCTGCCGATCAACGTCACGAATGTGAAGACGCTGAGCGATGACAACGAACTGTGGAAAGGGAAGTTGACGCACCTGGTTTTTCTGGCGCACGAATTGGCCGAAACCTTGAACGAGTTGCTGGATAAGAGCGAGCAGCTCAGCACGCAATTGGCTACCGATCCAGACTCGAAGAAAAAACAAGCGGCGTTGAAAGGTTTTGAAGCCGACGTGAACAAGCTGCTGACGGAAGGATTTTTTATCGCCAGCATGGGACGGCGGGTGCAGATTCAGAAATCGCACCAGGACGCGGAAAAAGGGTTGAAGGTACAGGAGCAGGTGACCAAAGGAATTGAAGAGCTGAAGAAGGGCCGCAGCAAAGGCGTGGACTGGTTCGATTCGATTATTGCGTTTGCAGCGGACGCGGCGTTGACCGGAGCGGGTTACGGCGTTTCGCCGCCAGATTTTTCCGCGGCGACCAGCACCGCGAGCAAACTCAAGGACGGCGCGGGAGTGGCGATGGATTCGGCCACGACCTTGTACGGAATCTACGATATCGCGGCGGAGAACTCCGAAAAGGTAAAGGAAGTTCAGGACAGCTTTCTGAAAAAGTGGAAAGTCAAAATCTTGGGCCCGGAAAAAACCGGTCCGGCCGCTCCGACCCTGTCGCAGAGCGCGTGATTCGCAAGTATCGTTAGCTGGCGTCCAGGAGTTCGCGGACGCGCAGGAGCAGAGCCTTTTTGGTGAAGGGTTTTTGGAGCAAGGCTGCAGCTCCTTCGAGAACGCCCCGATGCGCAATCACTTCGTCGGAGTAACCGGACATGAACAGAACGCGCACGTGAGGATGAGCGGTTCTGAGCCGTTCGGCCAACTCGCGACCGCTCGCGCCGGGCATGACCACATCCGTCAACAGCAAGCTGATTCCAGCGCCTTCTTTTCCCAGGAGCCGCAGGGCCTCCTCAACGCCTTCTGCGTCGAGAACCCGGTAGCCGGCGCTGGACAGAATGGTCCGCGTCAGCTCGCGCAACGGAGTTTCGTCTTCGACGATGAGAATCGTTTCTGTCCCGTGTTCGACGGATTCCTTGCCCGCCGCTGCGGAGTGAACTTCGACGGCGTTCTCGACGCGCGGAAAGTAGAGTCGCAGAGTAGTGCCGGCGCCGGGTTCGCTGTAGGGCCAGATGTGGCCGCCGGCTTGCTGCACGATGCCGTAAACGGTGGAAAGCCCGAGGCCGGTGCCTTTGCCTTGTTCTTTGGTAGTGAAAAACGGCTCGAAGACATGGGACAGCGTAGCGGCGTCCATGCCGATCCCGGTGTCGCTTACGGCCAGCATGACATAGCGACCGGGCAAGACTTCGAGGTGCTGTTTCGCGTAGGTTTCATCAAGGTCGACGTTGGCTGTTTCCAGAATCAGCCGGCCGCCTTCGGGCATTGCGTCTCGCGCGTTGACGATCAGATTCATGATGATCTGATCGAATTGGCTGGGATCGATGCGAATTCGTCCTAGCTGGGGCCCCTGCTTTACGCGGAGCTCGATGTCTTCATGAATGACCCGCCGGGCGAGCTTCTCCATTTCGAGGAGCGCGCTGTTCATGTCCAGAATCTTTGGCTCGACGATTTGTTTCCGGCTGAAGGCGAGCAGCTGCATGGTGAGCGAAGCCCCTCGTTCGGCGGCTTTGCGGATCGCCTCGGCACTGCTTTCCAGCTTCGTCCCTGGCCGGACCTGTTCCGATACCAGTTCGCTGTGGCCCAAAATGACCGCCAGCAGGTTATTGAAGTCGTGCGCGACGCCGCCGGCCAAGCGCCCGATCGCCTCCATTTTCTGCGCTTGCAGGACCTGCTTTTCAAGACTGCGGCGTTCCGTAACATCTTCGGCGAAGACTTCCAGGTAGCTCCAGCCTGGCCCACCATTCTGGAAAACCGGTCTCCCGGTCAGAAGCACGGAAATCCCCATACCGTCCTTGCGTTTCCAGTGAGCTTCGACTGGCTCAAAAACGTTGCGCCGCCAGCTTTCCTGCAACAGCGGAGTGCTCCCCGACGGCGCAGGGCGGGCCCTGCCCGGCGCACTCGCCTGCAGCAATTCGGTGCTCGACTCATATCCCAACATCTTGGCGAAGGCAGGATTCGCGAGGAGCAGCCGCCCTTCCGGGCTCACTCGGTAGATTCCGTAGGGCGAGTTTTCCACCAGCGAGCGAAAATCCGCTTCGGAGCGCCGCAGGGCTTCCTCGGTATGCTTCAGGTCGGTGATGTCGTGCGTGATCGACAGCATCATCGGCTCGCCGTTGAGCGTAAGCTGCACAGCCGACAGCTGGCCGTGCCGAATTTCGCCGGACTTGGTGCGGAAACGAAACTCTTCCTTTTGAATCTGGCCGTCTTGTTCCAGAGTCTTGAGGGTTGCTTCGTGAGGCTGCTGCTCGATCCAGATACCCAATTCTCGAGGCGTTTTGCCCAGCACTTCCGCGACGGAGTACCCGGTAAGGCGACTGAATCCTTCGTTCACTTCCACATAGCGGCGCTCCGGAAGGCTCCGCAGTGTAATCGCGTCCGGGCTGGACTGAATCATGCGCGCATATTTTTCAGCGGTTTGCCGCAACTCATCGTCGGACATCCTGGTCCTCGTCGCGGGCGGCGTGCCCCTGTTTTCTCCGGGATCGTTTTTTGTCTTGGCGGCTTTGTGAGTTCCGTGGCCCGAACTGGACACGCGCACCTCCCGCTGCGACGATCCAGTACGCGCCGCGCGAGCACCCTGGGCCAGGAACAAGCCCGAAAGCCCTACCAATCTACACGACGAGAAAGGGCCGGGGAGAGGCTCAAAAATAGCCTATTTGTTCATTCATTAACTAGCACGCGAGCAACGCCGTCATGCAAGCAATTCAGCAATTCAACTAGGTGCTAGGTGCAGTAGTTTGGGAGTTTGCGCGAGGCGTGGGTCGGCGGGATACGGGCGATGGACCGACGCGGGGATGTCGCGACCAAAAAGAAAACGGCCCCGGCTCAAAAGTATGAGTCGGGGCCGTTTTGCAATTTAATCCCGGCGACGACCTACGTTCCCACACAGTTACCCGTGCAGTATCATCGGCCCTGCGAGGCTTAACTACCGTGTTCGGGATGGGAACGGGTGTGACCCTCGCGGTATGATCACCGGAAAATTGGAGAAGTCGAAGTTCGAACGTCAGAGGGACCTGCAAGAGCGAGCTGCGACTTCGAAACTTTTTGCTCGCGGCGGGCGAAGAGCCGATGAGGACATCGGCGCTCCCAGGAGCGAGCGACAACAGAATCCGTGGCCGCAGAGCGGCCAACAGAGATTGGCTGGCAAACAAGTTTGATTCGAGATCGAGCGAACTGCAGAAGCAAAAGGCTGCTTCGTTGTGCTTTCTCAAAGACGGTATGAGAAAGTTTTATGATTAAGCCGAACGGGCGATTAGTACTGGTCAGCTTCACACATTGCTGTGCTTCCACCTCCAGCCTATCAAAGTCGTAGTCTTCGACTGCCCTTCGTAGGTCTTAAACCTTGGGAGATCTTATCTTGGGGCGAGCTTCATGCTTAGATGCATTCAGCATTTATCTCTACCAGACTTCGCTACCGAGCAATGCCCCTGGCGGGACAGCTCGTACACAAGAGGTCTGTTCATCCCGGTCCTCTCGTACTAGGGACAACTCCCCGCAAATCTCCTGCGCCCACACCAGATAGGGACCGAACTGTCTCGCGACGTTCTGAACCCAGCTCACGTACCGCTTTAATAGGCGAACAGCCTAACCCTTGGGACCTTCTACAGCCCCAGGATGC
>Ga0335073_10001641_pt1 | contig 30063 bp, 41 predicted proteins | sample Lox_Sample_22_FD_207093 | JGI IMG/M metagenome (GOLD analysis project Ga0335073, IMG submission 207093) | Soil microbial communities from Loxahatchee National Wildlife Refuge, Florida, United States - Lox_Sample_2.2 | ecosystem: Environmental > Terrestrial > Soil > Wetlands | place: USA... | reverse complement strand
ACCCCTGATGGTGATATCACACTTCTCACGGCCGGTGGGTGGGTGACTGTGCTACCGACGGCGCTTTATATATAGATGCGCTGCCAGGATCTTTTCTTGTCGCCCTCTTCCCTCTTCTATCCCAACCTAGAGGGACGACACGGCCTGTTTGCACCTTTCTCAAAGTCACTTCAACATATCGCTGGTACGATACGACAGGACTTAATCGATGACACGTCGGGAACACAGAAATAGTGGCAGAAACCTTAAATTCTCGCTTCATGCACCTTTTCAAAACACCGCTGCTCACGCTGCCGCTCCCGCTGAGTTTCGTACCCCAGTAGACAGGTTTACGCGATCAGTTAATTCGATGAAACGGTTCTTTACTCAAGCACCTACGCGAGACGCGAATTCGTCGGAATCGCCGCCAAAACGGGCTCGACGCAATAGAAGAACGGAGAGCAGGACTGCGGATGTTTATGAGCCAGTTGCAATGGCAGCGACCTACGATGATTTTTATGTTCCTCCGGAACGCAATCGTCGTCATGGAATTGTCTTTGAGAATGTTAGGATTCGTCCTGATTTGGCGAGATCTCATACCCTACCAACTCGCGGACCGCGAGATAGCAATGTTGTTCATCTTGCCGACATCGACTTTACACAGCCACTTCCGGAATGGGTGGATTCCCGATTCATTCAAACAGGCCAAGAACAACACTTCGATTCGCCGAATGTTCCATTTGTTCCTTTCGCAAATGCACCTCCGGCAACTTATCAGCCGTATTTGTCCTCGGTTCCTCCTTACATTGTGGATTTCGTCTCTCTGTTGGAGTTTCGGGCAATGCAAGATACAACTTCCTCCTCGCTAAGTGCCTTGCCTCCTAATCCAGGATATCTACAAGACATGCTCCTGACACACATCTTGACTGCTTTGACAAGTCTCATGATCAGAGCTGCAAAAGGTCTCAAATCTGCCTGGGGAGCAGGCGAAGTTGCCCTTCCAAACCACTTTATCGATGCCATTCTGTATGTCGTCTCGGCTTGCAAATTTCTCGGAAAGACGGTGACGAGTCATTCGCCTCAACCTGGTGAGATCGGTAGCGTAACTGCATCTTTTGTGCGACTTATCTCACTGATTATTCAAACTGCCCATGTTATCGATGCCATGGATTTGCTCGCTCTACTCAAGGATACCGAACGTTTCAGCACTACGAGGAAACTTACAAAATCACTTGAGACTCTAATTACGGCAAGTAGTCATTTCGTTATCGACGCCGAAACATCACTCCTGACACTCTCGAATAAGCTCGATGCAAGTGTTCCCAACATCCTATTCCCTTCCCGGTTTCGAGTATACCAAGTTCTTGCAGAGCACCACTTCGACTTTGCCATTCATCGAATAATTAACGAATCCAAAGTTCCTAAACTTAGTCTCGAAAAGCTCGGCAAACTCATCCCCACACTCAAAGGAATCGGAAGACGACTCGATAGAATCGCATCTGAAGAACCCAACAACTACAATGTTGAGCATCGTTCTGTGTTACAAATCATCGACGTTAGATACTCCATGCTTAGGAATTTCCACGAAGGCACCATTAATCAGTCTCCCAAACAAGCATTCATTGCATTCCATGCAACAAGTACACTAGCTAAACGTCTCGACGAGAAGTTCATTCAAGCAGAATCGCTTTATCGAATGTCTGTTCTTCTCTCCACAAGGAACGGGAAACCGTATATGGGACTTACTCCACAAACTCTATTGATTACAGCTCGTACTTTGAATACGAGTATGATGTTTCAAGTCAAAACTCAACGGTTATTACTCAGTGTTCGTCGAATGAGTATTTCTTCACTTTTGGAGATGGCGACTATGGTGCTGCAGGAGAATGAAATCAACCAATTTGTGCAGGGAGTAGAGATTTTCATTAAGGTTTCGTTGCAGCGATATACACCTGTGCGATATCTTGTGGAAGGCAATGGGAAAGAGGTGGATGTGGCTGGTGTGCTTAAGGGAGGTGACATTGCGAGGAGTATGTTGAGAGTTGTCAGGGTGTTTCATCCGGATAAGAATATGGGAGAGGATGAAGAGGGGAAATGGGTTTGTGCGGAGATTACAAAGGTATTTCCATCTTTTTTGTGAGATGAATCTGATGAGTAGATTATGAATCAGATGATGGAACGGTACCGTGAACTTGTTGGAATTTAAGTGGATGGATGGCATCTAATGGTCCTTTTTTGGCTTTCTGTTGGGCTGCATTGCATTTAGTGGGCGGGGCATTCATTTGGACGGAACGGAGGACTGGAAGGATGGGGCATCATTACTCGAGGTTGCATCTTAGGTCTTTATAATCGATTCATTCTAGGGATTCAATTCTCTCTTTCTTTCTCGAAATTCTACATAAAAACCTTCTTTAAAGTAACCCGAGTGGAGACAAATCGACACTGTCCTCCTAAAGAGCATTAGGACACTCTTTCCCTTCCGCAAAACACTCCAAATTGAACAGGGTAACATGAGCAATCTCATCCAAACTCTCACTGGTAAAAAATCCCTGATGACCCGTAATCAGTACATTATGAAAGGTCATTAACCTCGAAATAATCTCATCATCTAGAATCTCGCCCTCGTGGTTTTGAAAGAATAGTCCTTCCTCCGCTTCATACACATCGATCGCAACACCGCCTAGATGTTTTGACTTGAGCGCTTTGATAATAGCGGTATGATCAACGAGTGCGCCGCGAGAAGTATTGGCTAGTATGGCGCCAGGTTTCATCATCGCAATCGTCTTTTCATTGATCATCTTTTTGGTTGATCCGAGAAGTGGAGCATGTAATGATACAATGTCGCATTGAGGAAGTAATGCCTCGAGACTAGGGACATATTCTCCAAATGATTTGAATTCAGGGTTTTCCACGACGTCGTAAGCTAGTACTCTGGCGCCGAAGCCTTTGAGGATTTTAGCTGTGCAGAGTCCGATTCTGCCTGTTCCGATGAGTCCTACGGTTTTTCCGTGGACGGTGAAACCGAGTAAACCCTTAAGAGAGAAGTTCATCTCTCTGACTCGATTGAAGGCGCGATGTGTTTTGCGGTTCAACGTCATTATCAAGGCAATTGTGTGTTCTGCAATGGCCTCAGGAGAATAAGCTACATCACATCAATTGCTGCATGACTCAGGGGTAAAAGCTAAGCGTAGGTGGGTATACCAGGGACCCTCGCAACAAACATTCCCAGATCCTTCGCAGTTTTCAAATCCACATTATTTGACCCTGCACAACGCAAAAGAATTGCTTTCACTCCATATTCATATAAAATCCGAATGACTTCACCACTACAATCATCATTCACGAAAATGCAGACTGCCTCGTGGCCTTCTGCAATTGAAGCGTTGATTGGCGATAAGGTAGAAGGGTCGTAAGTGAAGGCTACGTTTGAGGGTTTCTTTACTGAATCGAATGAATTGCGGTCGTAGGAGTGAGTTGAGAAAAAGAAGACCTTCATTTCTCTTGAACGGAGTGGTGAGTGCGGGAAGTGGAGGTAAGGCAGTAGTGGGACTCTGAGGCGTACTACGTGATTGGTCTTTCTGTCGATCCCATGTTGCGGTGGCGCGGTGGTGCTAGATCTGATGGCAAAGGTTGGTCGTAGAACAAGAGGGAACTGTCGTTTTACCCTGAATAGGACTGGAACAGAAGCTGTTTTCGACAAAGTCCGAGTTTGTAGCATTCATCCGGAATGGCTTTTCGCTCCTTCCGTTATGCTTTTGTAGTCTCACAAAAATTCCTCGAAAATTGGCACGTGAGCTGTAATCACCTTCTTCGTCACGTGTGAATCTGAAATCGGCCGCCGTATTAGGCTGATTCTCTGGAGCAACACAACTCCCCACGTTCGCCCGTGCCAAGTGACACCCAGCGGATTGAATGGCTCTAACAGCCCAAAGAGAAGTTTGTTCCTTTCTGTTGTTATTCTTACTCTGCAGGGACAACTGTCTTCTCTGATATCATTTCAGAATCCAATACCCGGACCGCTGAGACATGCGTTCTCTGATGTCGCTTCATATTGGTCGAATGTAGTTGCTTCGTTGAGCTTTGTTGATAGTAGAAACTATGGGGTCTGATATATCATCGTGGTCCGGTCGAAAGGCTCAGAGATGAATTGGAGAATGCGCAGACATGGGAGGAATATGAGGACATTGCATATCGACTGGATGCGTATTTCTCTTCTCCTGGGATCTGCTGACAGGATATAGGGAACTGGGAAATGATCTGTGGAGACAGAATCCGTTCAATAAGAACTACGATGCCAAGTTGATTAATTCGCGTCTTCAAGCCTTAATGGAAACACAAGAAAATGGCGATGTACAGGGTCTCATGTACATCATTCGATCAGGTATCTATCCTCACAGCACCTTATTGACCTCAAGGTCTCCTTCGAAATCTAGGCAATATCACCGCGAAGAAGTTATACAACCGTTGTTACGCAGGCACGAAGTTATTGATCGAGGACTACATTTCAGAAACTACTTCAGCGTTACTCTATCTCTTCTCCCTACCTTCACCAAACTCTCAAACCAATTTCCCACAATCCGATACTTTCAGTCCTCAAATAACTTCAACGTACCCCACGACACACCACTCCCCCGCTCTCGCCCGTGCACCTCCATCTTCCTCAAATGTCAGCGTGAAATCTGTACCCGCAAACTTCGAGCCGCAGATGGGATACGCACCGCAGCCGGAACCAAATCTCAATCCAACTCTTTCCTTCCAAGAGAAGAAATTATTCTTCTTGCAGAGTAGACAGACGTTTGGGAGTACTGCTTTGGTGTTGCAGGGTGGTTCTGTCTTTGGATTGTGTCATGTTGGTGTTGTGAGGGGACTTTGGAAACGCGGTTTACTACCGAGGATTTTGGTGGGATGGGGTGTGGGAGGGTTGATCGCTAGTTTAGGTATGTTGTATGTTTCATGAAATACTAATGGGAGTGTGTGCGAAGACGGAACCGGAGATGAATGATTTGTTGATGCCTGGAGGAGTCGATTTGTCGTCACTCAGTCACTCGGACCAATCAACTCGGCTAAGAAGACTTAAACGTTTATTCACCGAAGGTCATTTGTTTGATGTCAAGTAGCTACTTCGTGTAACGATGCTAATGTACAGTACTATTTCAGATTTAGTGAGGAAACAGTTGGGAGATTTGACATTCCAAGAGGCTTATGAGAGGACGAGAAGAGTATTGAATGTCATTATTCCCTTCGAATCGCGACGACCTGTCTTAATGAACTTCCTCACTACCCCGAATGTCGTAAGATTCCTATATTTACAATTGTTAACGAATAGCTTATTTGGACTGCTGCTGTAGCAAGTAATTCGCAAGGAAGTTTTCCTGGTCTCTGGGGCAATGTAGGAATTCTCTGCAAAAACGAAACAGGAGAAATAGTCCCATGGGACAGCGATGGTACAACCCCTCCTAACATCCAGCTAATTCCAAGTCGGACAAGATCCATCTACCTCCCGTCTAAGCGAAACGCCTCTTGAAAAGTATCCTCCCTCGTAACATCCAAACTAACAATCCCTAGAGACCAACCATTCGCACGAATCTCAGCCTCCTTCAACATAAACAATTTCCTCCTCTCCCGTCCCTACCCATCAATCCCGTTCCTAACTTCCTCCCTCTCCCCCAGTGGAGCCCCTCAATCCACACTAGCACACCTCCTGAACCTCGAAATAACACACCGTATCTCCCAATTAGACGCACTAGGTCTAATCCCCTCCCGCGTCCGTCGTTTACTTGGCGGCGAACGAGTCCCGGCCGACATTGTCTTCGTTCCAAAACTAGGCTTGAAAGATGTTATTATCCTATGGCGGTACCTCCTCGGTCTTCCAGGCAACAAGAAACAGAGATGGACTATTGCAGAGGGGGCAGAGAGTTATTTTGATAATGTGCAGGATGATTTAGGTGCTGGATGGGAGGAGTGGATATTTAGAGGGGAGAAGGCGGTTTGGGAGGTCGGTGGGTATATTAGAGCGAAATGTGCCATTGAGATTACGTTGGATCATTGTATCTCACCGGAGTCTGAGAGGGATTAACGGTAGTGTATTCGATGTTACAGAATAGGAGTGTTGAGCAAAGAGTGGCGAGTCCGGTACCTGGCGCGAAGGAGACTGCTACTGAGGACAGCGATGAGGGAAGAAGAAGGCCTGGAGAGGAAAGAACGAGGGCGAAAAGTTTTGGACTTGGGGATGCCGTTAGTTGGAGACACGGATTTCGGTCAACTATTGATGAAGGCGGATAAGTTAACATACCCAAACTGATTGAGAGTACACCATATATACCAGAGCAACAACATTTTTGGAAGGTTTTGGCATAAAATGCAATATGTAATATGTCTAGTAATATCACGCTAAGATTTTGGCCAAATGTGTTCGAATCGGCTCGTTTCCTGAAGACAGGTTGATTTCCCAAGCAACAAATCGTTTGGCGATTTCCTCGGCAGATTTAAGATCCCGTTGTTCTTCATCGTTGGTCTCTCCGCGGATTAAGCCAACAAGATCTTCTCCACGGCTCTGCAATAATGTATATTGTTCTGCTCGAGCAATGACTTCTTGAGGGATTCCTGAAAGAGCTGCGCAATTGGTTCCGTACGAAGACAATGACAAGCCAGGTCGAAGTCTTTTATTAGTAGAATCAAATCTCATCTCACGTATAAAGAAACACGAGATCATTAGAATGTTGTCCGTTTGTGTCCTCGGGGAGTAAAACTTCCATATGTGCGTACTGGAGATACGGTGTATCTCGAATGAAATTGCCCTGAAGAATCTCTCTTCGTAAGTGATATCTCTGGCATCTTACCATGATAATGAGTTGCCTAAGATTAAACAGCGAAAAAGCGCAAGAACCATTAGAACTTTTGGACGCTCATTTCCTAAGGACAGAAAATGCTCCAAGACGGCACAAAATAGCCCAGCACCATCTGCAGTTAGCCAACTCCGAGCATTTGGTATCCCATTCGATTCAGTTCCTTTTCCAAACTCGTCTATGATGACTAGACTGTTTCGGGTACATGCACGCACCGCAAGCGCAATTTGTTGCACGTCAATCATGAAAGCACTAGCTACCTTAGAAACTGATTCCCTCGTTTGAACACGGGTGAGAAGTTTATCTGTGATTCCAATGGTTGCTGATTGAGCTGGAACAAAACTAAGAGTTAGTTGTTTTCGTCAGATAAAGTGCCTGCCGATATGTGCCATGTAGACTATAAGGGCAACCTAATCTCAACGCTTCGAGATGGCTTTGGTACCTGTTTGAGATAGACGCTCTTTCCAGAGTAATTGGCTCCGGTAAGTAGAAGGACACTTGGTGCACCTCCATTGGCTTCTGTTATTTCTCCACCACCCGCAAGGTTTGTGTCATTCTCAACAAAAGTTGGAACAACAAGTTCTTGCAATGGATGTCTACCGCCGACGATGTTGAGCACGTTTCCTTCAGTTACGGCAGGCCGTATTAACTTGTACTTTTCGGCCGCCAACGCAAGAGATAGGAGACTTATTAGCAGTTAATAGAAGAGAGTACCAATCAAGTTCTCCCAGAACTCGAGATGCGTCTGCTAATTGTGTTGAGTATTCCAGGATTTTGACTCGAAGTTCATGAATTATCTCAACTTCTCGATCTGATTCAGATGGTAATGAAAGAGTCATACCAATAATGAGAGAGTAGACATCTCCGTAATACTCGTCCAGTTCTACAAATTCAGTCATGAATGTTAAGCAGATACCGTTGGTTTCGGAGCACTTAAAGAAGACATTTTCAGTTGTTGAGAATCTTTGTTCCCATCCTTCAAGCATGAAAGAAGGTTGTCCATCTTCATCAGCTGGAACAGTGACCAAGTATCCCCGCCGTTAGCACCGCATACTAGTTGTGTACCAGCTGTGGAAAATACATGACGTCCAACGCCCTGGCATATTCTTCTTCCAAACCTTCCGAGATCTTGCGAGCGGTATGAGCAAGAAGATCTTGCAGACCATCGTAGACATCACGCATATTGTCCAACTACTATTAAATACTCTTTCCAAATGAGTTGAAACTTCTTCGTCAAGCCCACGTTTTACAATGAAACGAGCTTCTTGAGAACTTCCTTGAAAGTCGACAATATCCTGAATGTATGATGCTACATCTCGCAAGCTTTGACAGTCGACAATTGCTAGGATCTAAGGTTATCACTTCCCTAATCTCTTCAGTACCTTTTTAAAGACCGAGAGACCGTTATTGGGCATATCTTGGACAGTATTGTGGATTTCAATCGCATTGAGTGAGAACTTGGTATTACTCGCTTTCCGCAGTGCAAATACCTGTAATAATGTTCTCCATTCAGATGCTCCTGAGCCTTTCTTGCCTACCATTCGTTTTGCACCTATATTTAGTAAGGCGAAAAGAGCGTCAACCTCCACGGCGAACGCCTTTCAACCCTGTTTGAACATAACCTCCTCGTTTCAAATAGACTCTGAGACTTTTAACTGGTTCCTGGAGACTTGGATCCATAAAATAGGCAATCGCGTCTTGTCTCTCGTGAATTTTCTCTACAGATTGGAGAGGTGATAAAAACCACTGGCGGAGCAACGCGTTTCCTTGTGGAGTACATGTATGTGACAGGAGAGAGAAGAGAGATAGTCCTAGAAGTTACATGTCCGAGAATGAGCGAACGGTACCTTCATGTGACCTTCTTGCCACGACAGAATTAGAAAGGCCAGAAGGATGAGATAAGTCTTGAAAAATTTGTAGTGCACTTTCCATTAATTTTCATGTAAAAGGAAAGTACGTTACGGTATCGCTGTTGATGTACATCCCTCCGCCTAATGGCTGCATCTCAACTCCGGCAATTAGTCCAGTATTAACTCCCTGATAATCCATCCCACGGTTCAAAGTCGCATGCTTGTTGAGATAAGTAAGTAAAGCACCAGCACAGCCAACCTATCGTTATTTCAACGCTGGATAGGAAAGAGATTGATACACTAACGCATTTGTTCCATTCAACTACTCCACCCATTCTAAGTAGTGTGCCACCATTCCCACTGAACGCGTCTTCTGGAAGTTCCAATTGAAGTCGCTCAGAGTATGGAAGGATTTCAGCTAATTTGAGGATCTTTTGTCTTGCCTTTTCATATGAGAATTCACTGGTCGGTCGGATTGAGACGGTATGTTCTTCGGCACCCGAGGGTTGGAGGGCCTTCAAGAATGATTCATCGGCACGCGAGGGAACAAGAATAATCGCAGGAGTTGTTTGTAACTTCACTACAGTATTAGAAAGGAATAGCTTTGGAAAATTGGTACCGAGATCTAACATGTCGAAGACATTCGCACATTGCATATCTCCGAGAATGACTACGGTACTGTCGTCCGGTTTCCAGAACGCCGCTCCTAGCTGTTTGTTCTTGAAGTTGATTGAAAGAATAGGTTTGTCTGCAATTTCTTCTGCAAAGGAAGTATCAGAGAAATCATTCGGTTGAGCATCTCTAGCCTCACTGTTGTGAGAATAATGCGATGCCATCATTCACTTGTCTTTGCAACACAGTCAGGGGTACTTTCCGTGGGGTCAATCGCAATTCGCCGGTAGAAATATCACGTGACACTCACATAAAACTCGCGAAAAAAATCTGTAATCGAGACTCCCACATCGAGAAGTTCCGATGAGAGCGCCGATATTGGGACCTCGATCTCTTGCGCGGCTCTCAGCTAGGCCACCTAGAATACGGAGACACTTCATTTTATCTGCTCTCAATCCTTCTCCCTCTCCAATCCGAATACAGAAATCAATGCCGTATCTTCGCAATTAACCTCGTTGCTAACACTGTAGATACCCAGCCAGTGCCCTGTACCCCATAATCGCGGATGTGGATTCATATAGCGAATTTTTACCCTTCTGCATGGAGAGTGTAGTCACTGAACGAGGTGAATCGAATCAACCTATCCTCGCGGATCTTCGCATAGGTTGGGGTGGATGGTCAGAAACTTTCTCATCACGGATATCTTGCGAAAAGGATGTTGCTGTTTCAGTTGACACTCAGTCGAAGAAAGGCTAATACGTGTAGGCTGCCACTGCTGGTTATCATCCGCAAATTGAGCAGGTGAAAGCGGTATGGAGGTTATCTCCTGAAACGAAAGATAGAACGATTGTTTCGTTGTCGGTTGAATATAGTTTTCGAATAGGTTTATATAGAGGTTTGGCATCGCAATTTGCATCGTCGGTGGGAGAGAAACTGGTAGAAGCATTTGAGAGAAGGGCTATAGAGAAACTGGGCAGGCGTTAGAGCATGGATACTCGTCTCCCGGTCAGTGCCTATGACGCGGTGAACGGATAAACAGTTTGGATTGCACCGTGTTTGCTGTGATACAAGCAAGAAGAATTACGGTGAGAGATAGATGTTTGGTTATGGTACTAACAGTGTAAACCTCAGTTAGTAAATTTAGATGTGCTGCATCTCATAAAATTTGGCTTGATGAATTTGGAATCTGTACCGTATTAGCCGCAGTCTCCGATAAATACAAAATGTAAAATTTCTGTTCTGGAACTTTCTGATCGACAACACTCCGCAAACGTAGCGTTGGACAACAATCAACAAGCCATGGTAAAGTGCACAAGAACAGGTTGCGGCAAAGAATTCGATGAGAACAATAATAATGAAGGAGACTGCATGTTCCATCCAGGCGGTACAAACCTCTCATCACTTCCAACTAACTTGCTTTTAGCACCTATTTTCCACGAAGGCTTGAAAGGTAAATTTACACTTTCGAGAGATTGAGTTGATGGATAGGGTATTCGTGTTGTAAGAAGAGAGTTATTTCGTTTGATGATTTCTTGACGTTGCCGGGATGTACTTCGGGTTCACATTCTTCGGAACAGGTTGCTAGATTAGCTCCTGTAGCTACTACTGTTGGTGCGACGACAGGAGCTGCTGCGACTTCTGTTGAGGATGGCGTTGAGACTTATGGGACGGCGGTAGCTGAGAAACCTGCTGCTCCGAAGGAAGTTCAACCAGTAGTTGCCGTGGAGGAGAAGAAGCCGGAGCCACTGGAGCAGGATGATTTGTCAATACCGGTGGAGCAGGGGACGAAGTGTAAACGCCGAGGGTGTAATGCCGAGTATGTGTCAGACGAAATTTCACGGGGAGATGGCTACGATGCGAAATGCGTTTTTCATCCTGGGTAAGAATGGTGCCTTGAAACTTGTAATTGATTGTAGTCCTCCGATTTTTCATGAGGGAAGTAAAGGATATACTTGCTGCAAGAGAAGAGTCCTTGAATTTGATGAGTATGTGTCTTCTGCGATCGTCTGCTGATGTCCAGGTTCCTCAAGATCCCCGGTTGCACAACATCCGCTCACCGATTCCTTTCTCCACCAGCAGACCCCAAGCCCGAAAAGTCAATAGAACTAGTCCAATGCAGGGAAGACTTCTACCAAACTCAACAAACTTGCGTCTTAGCTGTATTCGCCAAGAAAATAGACAAATCCTCTTTAAAAGTCGACTTTGCTCCTCGACAGATCGAGATCTCATTCGATTTCGATCCTCACAAGCGATATGCTGCAACAATTCCGTTGTACGAAGAAATTAATCCGGAGAATTCGCGGTATGAAGTGTTGTCGACCAAGTTGGAGATTACGATGAAGAAAGCTAATGGAGCGAGTTGGCCAGTGTTGAGACCCGATCCGAATGTTACTGACAGGATTAAATTTGGTGTGGATTCTAAGAACAAGGCATCATAATTAGATTTCGATTATATGGCATAGCAGGCGTTTAAACGGTACTACGTTTGTTGAAGAGAAGATCAAAGTACGATATCAGAGTATTTGCAATAGTTATTTCTATTTTTAGACATGCTGTTAGCGCCTTCTCCATACGCTCATTTTGTCCTTGGCGCCAACAGAGTGATATTTCCCAGGAGTCTCGAAATATATCCTTTCAAAGTTGGGTTCGAGTAACTCGTTGTAGCTTGAATTAGCTCAATTGAAAAAGAACATACATTTCCGGCGATAATAGGAAGGGAGGACCACGCTCCGGATCCTCGACATGGAACGGATGTCTGTCAATTGGGTGTTGCAATGCGATCAACAGACCTGTACCTGATACGATAATCTCAGCCATTCTTTGGGCCCACTGTGGCCGCATATCTGGGCTCAGAGCACAAAGAAACTACTATTATCTCTGAAAATGAGGATATTACGGTGTAATCGTAAACCACGTCGTACGGTCCTTGACGAGCCCAATCTTCTGTATCCGAGAAGAAATCGCCGACTATGAATTCGACAGCATCACCCGACGCGTGGTGAATTTTCTGAGCCTCTTCCACCGCCTTCGGACTAACATCAAGACCTACTGCCTTGGAAATTTTTTGATCTGGAGCTTCGAGACTAGCGAACAAAGATACATCGTATCCTTTTCCACATCCAGGCACAAGAGCCTTGGCCGACTTTCCCGGCCGGATCAATGGGAAATGTTTGTCAACCAGCAATTCGACGAGAGCGGGAGATGCGAGTCCCCTGTCCCATGGAGTGGATTGATTGTGCCATAGAGTGTCCCATTTCTGGTTTACTGGAATATCTTCGGATTGCTTGAAGAAGTTTTGTATTGTCAAAGTAGGATCGAGAGACATGACAGCTATTTGGGAATTGTGGGGTCCGTGCGCGACAGTTTATTTGCGTTTCAATCATCGATCAACACAAAAAGTGACAGACAACTTACAAGTTACAACCCGCCTCGTCTTCAACTTCTTTTGCTATGTTGCCCAATATTGCACTATAACCACTGACATCGTTATTATTTCATTCCATTCGCTCATGTCTTCAATGACTCCAAACAGTACCCCTCAAAAGGTTCGACGTTCAACAGGACACGCATTACCAGTACCCTACTACCAAGGCGACCAACCCCCTCCGAAACCCGATTACAATGCCTGTCCTTCGACGCAAGACCGTCTAGCTCTCAAACGCTCCTACGAAAAAGAAATGTTTGCATACTTGATGAAATTCGGTACTCCGGCAATAGACCTCTGTGGACCTTGTGAACGAACAAATACACCCTGTATCTGGCACCCTGCCTCCCCCAAGCGCTGCGCATATTGCTTTCGAGGACATGATATTTGTGAAAAGTGGGATGATACAATGCAGTCTATGGGACGCAGACGACTTACTAAATCCATGATAAGACCTGCTTCATCTTCACCGGAGAAAAGGCGAAAGGTTTATTGTTCTATGGACAGTTTTCTGATTTGTTAGAAAGAAGTTAAAATTGAGGAGCCCGGGAAGTTGAGTTCGAATTCGGAGCAGTGGGTTATGCAGTTTACAAAGACACGGGCAGAATGGGATCATTCGCAATGGCTTCAAGAACGAGAAGAGGATAAACGCTGGCGACGAGCACTGTTTCCAAATAATGAGATTGCAAATTGTCCGCTTAATCCTGGCTCTGATGATCTTGAAGATGGAAGGACTGGCGAAATGGCGGACAGAGTGAACGGCGAAACGCCTAAATCGAAGCTTGTATTTCTACGAACACGTCCTCTATCTTCATCATTATACTCTCTTCGGTCTGCACGAGCAAAGAACGGCAAGTTGCCAAGTCTTACACCCAACGAACAACCCAAGGTTCGACAACAATCTCCTGCACGATCTTCGGCGAACATCAATGTAATCGAACCTGAAATACCTTTGGAGATCGACATGCCGCTAGAACAGTCTAGTTACACGACTCCTCCACCCTTTGGTGATGCCACTACGTCGGTTCAGGACCTAGCAGGTCAAGTCACTCCCAATCTAGCCATCAGTCCCGGTACGGAATATCGACCACGGCCCGCAGAGCAAAACTCACCGGATATCCCCATGAAGCTGGATTCACCGTCCCCTATGATACTTGAGGCACGACGTGATAGTTGGTTAGATTTTCATCCAAACTTGAGTGGCTTTGAACAGGATCAGTCAGAACTCAATCCGGCATTTTCATACGGAACTCCTACCGAATTTCGACCGATTCCTGTTGAAGAAGTCTCACTGAATGTCGCTGCTGAGGGAACTCAAGCCTCATTACCGTTCCATGAAAGGATTGGACAACAGGATTTCCCCCTACATGATCAAGCAGGATATGGCAATGCACCTGGTAATGTAAATGGATTAGATGCTGGATTTGCAGAACAAATCACGCTTGAGTTAAGGAGTGGAGAAGAGGCCTCACAGGCCATGTCATACAATGCTGTACGGGACGTTGAATCAGAGCAACGAATACCGTTTACAGGGTACGCAGTTCCAACGGATATTCAAGAAGAGCCAGGGCACGGAGAGTATCTTACAATAGCAGACCTCCTATAGACCCCTTTCGCAGAAGTAATTAATTGTATCTACCATTCCAGTCAACATATCATTCACACTTCCTTCCCCCTCTCTTTCACCCCATGGCAGTACATCTCATGTCATTTTCGGTATTAGCAACAAGAACAATATCAAAGCCGCGTAAAATAGAATTGCCTGTACATTCTTAATCCCCTCATGATTCGTTGGCGGAGCATCCAAAAAATACTGAAACTTCCTTAATGTCTTTTCCTTTTCCTCATTCTCAAATTCAAATAAACGCTCAGCGTATAATTTCACCAAAGTCCGTATATCTGTAGATTGTCGTGTTGTCCAGGAATAGGGTGCCAGTTCGACTAACAGGCCGGGAATAGCGTGGAGCTGTTTCTGCAGCATTGGAGTTTCTGTTAAGGTAGTGGAATTTAGGAAGGTTAGGGCGGTGGTTAGGTCGCGGTCGAGGTCCGGTGGAAGAGAAACGAGTCTCCCATCAGAATCTGTGAACTTTTTGATGGGTTCAGTCTCGTCAAATGTGCCGGCGGGAGCTTTGCCTTTTGAGGCACTTGGCATTCTAGCCTGACAGTGAGACCGGTAAACGAGCGAGTTACAAGGTCAAGTTTGCAGGGCCAAAGTCAAGGTGGGATGGCCGAGAGGCGATGATCCCCTGACTTATTGATAAGGGGCTACCGTGTCGGTTTCGGATACAGCAAGTTAGGTGACAGGATGTGTGGATGGGATATTTGTCTACGTAGCCGAAGCCTGCCTGAGAGGTTATCAGCACACGGCAGCCCTGTCAACCTTATTCCATGCCAAACCCAATTTTGCGATTTAGTTCTCTAGCGGCCTAAATATAATGCCAAGGCAGGTCTACAGACATAAGTAAAAAGAAAACGACAATGGACCGTCTTCATGATAAAGTTGACGGTTATCGGGTTCATCAGATGCCAATATCACTGGATCTCACAATCTCATCTGAGCGAATTATCAGCTGATTCAGCGCTCGCTCGGCTATGTGCCGCTTACATTGTCGATCGATCACACCACCACAACTTTAACACACAGACACCGTCCTCCCACGCCATTCACCTCCAAGACTCTTTGACCCTTCACTATAACCATGTCGGCTCCCTCAGGTGCTCCTCCTCCAGCCCCAAAACCTCCTAAAAACGATCCCATAACAACAAAAGAATTGTCTCTTCACAACGGCACCGATCCGTCCAAACCAATCTGGGTGGCAGTCAAAGGAACAGTTTTCGATGTGAGCCGGAACAAAGATGCTTATGGTACCATCCTTCCTGGAACAACGCTCTTTAACAGAGCGGTTGAAAACGATTTGTAGATTCAAGTGCTAATTTTAGCTCCTGGGAAGGGGTATAATGTATTTGCTGGACGGGACGCTTCCAAAGCTCTGGGAAAAAGTAGTATGAATCCGGAGGATTTATCGGCAGATTATTCAGACTTGACGGAATGGGAGTTGAAGGTATTGGATGACTGGGTTGCTTATTACACAAAGGTATGGTCCTTCTCCATGACGGGGCTGGTTCCTCCACTTTCTTGGGACTTGGTTTCATGCTGGTTTCGACCGGAGGCCGCCTACCGATTCCACAGTCGAATGATACTAATGAATAGAGATATGATATCGTGGGACGTGTTGTAGATGGACCTAATATCTCGTCTCTTTAGCTGGAAGGTCGATCGCTCCAAATGCAGATAGTCGCTTGTCAGAGGCGGATTAAGATGGTGAAGTGGCTTTAGATATCAATATAACTATCGGAAGAAAGTGACCTTCCAAAGTATCCTCACTTATAGGCTGGTCCCTAATTACTCTTCTTGAGTGTCTTTTGTCCTCATCGAATGTTTGAACAGTATCTATACATTACATCGTAAGTCTTCCCCATGTCCAATAATTAAACGGGAATGCGGGGTGGGATGAAATTGAACTCTTCCGACGATCATCAACGTATTCACAACTTCCCTACACCCGATGGACTACGTACAAACCCATTCTCACGAAGGAGGCTCTCATACGCACTCTCATTCTCATAATGGAGGTGAACATGGCCATTCCCACGAAATTTGGCCCAATGCAGGCTCATTCGTCAACCGTGAAAAACCTATCGACGTGGGACGGGATTGGCAAGAGCGGGCATTCACGGTTGGAATAGGAGGGTATGTTCCTGCTAGTTTCAAGCTGACAATGTAGCCCAGTTGGCTCTGGTATGATTGAATATGCCACAGGATTGATGTTTAGGTAAAACAGCCTTGATGTTAGCTCTTTGCAAGGCATTGCATCCCAAATACAATATTGCGGCTTTGACAAATGATATTTTTACTCAGGAGGTTGTCTCTGGAGAAGTTTGATAGCTAATTTTCAGGACAGGGAGTTTCTTGTGAGGAATAACGCTCTACCTCACGAACGTATTCGAGCTGTTGAGACAGGTTTCTTCCTTTGTAGCCCTTGCTAACGAAAGGCTCCTGTCCTCATGCGGCGATTCGGGAGGATATTTCAGCAAATTTACATGTCCTGGAAGATTTGCAAAGACAGTTTCACACCCAGATACTACTAATTGAGTCTGGCGGGGATAATCTTGCTGCAAATTACTCGCGGGAATTGGCAGACTATATCATCTATGTCGTACTCTCCACCTTTTGCCGTTATCTAACGTGAGATTGACGTTTCTGGCGGCGACAAGATCCCACGGAAGGGTGGACCAGGAATAACTCAATCTGATCTGTTAATCATTAATAAGACTGATTTGGCCGAGATCGTAGGAGCGGATCTCAAAGTAATGGAGCGAGATGCAGCTAAAATGAGAGAAGGTGGACCTACAATCTTCGCACAAGTCAAGAACGGCGTTGGCATGGACGACATTATCAGACTTATCTTGTCTGCCTGGAGAGCCAGTGGTGCAGCAGACTAGTCGAGCTCAATTATGAAATATAGGAAATACTTATCACCAAAGATATTCTTTAGCAGATGGCAAACTATGACAGCTACGTCCCAAACAATGCCCCTGTACGCCCCGTATACGTCTATCGACCGTTACATTTCCCTAAGCTTTGACATATATCTAAAATACAGTCAATGCACATCGATTTTGCTCAATCTTCTTGAATCTCGTATTCTTCTTCGCCTACAATTTCCAGTCCATCGTCTCCGTCCTCCGCCATCGGATCATCGTCGTCATCTTCATCATCTATGTCTCCATTCTCGGGTCCTTCAGATACCTCGATTGATTCTCCCTGTAGCTCAAAATATCTTCTTATTCCTCTTCTCGACTGTCGAGCTTCTTCTGAAGGGATCATTCGCAGCCATTGCATCCTTGGTCCATTCTTTGCTCGCTCATTCACCTGAATTTAGCATGAAAATGCATGACATGTGCAAACCTTGAAGCCGTATATCCTTGGTACATAAATCCGCATGCCATACCGAGGTTGCGGTCCTGGAGTCGGTAATAACTCTGGATATGTTTGGAAAAATAGATGTGGGAAAGTGCTTCCAAAGTATGCACCATCAATTCCGTGAAAGCGAGTCTGCGGAGGGGTATAGATATCTAGACAGGATGGACAGAATAGTTTGACTGTGTCGATGGCCTGACAGTCTGATCGTCCCATCGGTATCACAGCGGTCGAATGGCAAAACACACGTGGACAATGACCAAAAGCCGCATGTTCATATTTATCCGCCTAAGTTCATTAGAAGGAGTCAAAGTTTGCCAGACCATCGCCTGTAGCCCTCGAGGACTTATGATCCATCGTTGGTGAATTAAACCATACAGCATTTCTGCTGAGTTCTCAACTATTTGAATGTCTGCTGGTTTGGTATATTCCTCTAGTTTGTTAGCCCTATTCAGTCCGGAAAAGACGAATCGCCGATCAGGTGCTTTTTGGGTGGGTACCGTATTCACCATCCAATATCATTGTCAGAGCTTCGGCGTAGAAAGGAACTTGTGTGTGTAGTCCTGTTAGATTGAATTGATCCTCGATAAACGATTCCGGGACCTCTGTGAAGTACTCATGACCCATAATCGAGCACCAATATGATATCTGAAGTCAATTTGTAATCGTCGCCTTCTAACTTACCCATGATACAGCGTCACTGCCTTCATCACTCTCTTCTTCCAATGATGCTGCAATTAGAGCCACCTCTCAAGAAAAACATACAATATTCTTCTTCTTCTTCCTCCTCCTCCTCCTCACTCTCATCTCCCCCTCGCTCTACATCCTCTCCATTGACATTCTTGCCTCTTAGCTGTCCGGGTAGGGCATAAGAGTCATTTTCATCCTCTTCATCTATCTCCAATTGATCTTCTTCGTTCTGATTATCTTCATTCTCCCAATACGATGTGCCTGCCATATTCATTGCTCCCGTTCGAGGTCGTTTGGTGGTATACCCTTCCAGACTGTCTGATAATGACGTGCTATTTTTATCAGAAGGAAGGGTTCTCTTGCGAAGCGGTTGTGAGCTAGACAACAGGTCCAGGTCTGGCTGTGATATACGGTAAAGGCTTCAGTGGATGTAATGGTTTAAGTGGACATCTCTCAGCGTAGATGTCGGTGTAGCCTCATGAAGTTCTAGATTGACGAGGTTAGTAGAGTGGACACTGCCTCTTCAGGCAGGAAGTAGGGTATGGGTTGGCGATCCTCGTCGTTTGGCGATCGAGTCAGAGAAGGATCTTGATCCGACTGACATTCATTTCTGTTGACACATGTCAGAGGAATATTTCGACGATGCATCTGATGCCGACTTCTTAGCAATAGCAAACCAAATTGAGAGACGAGAGAACACATCTACCAGCAACAGAGCAGCTAATACTGCGAGACCGCCAGTTCCTCCGCGATCTACCGCCCCAAAAACAAATGGATCTGCGAAGGCCTCTGGAGCTACACCGAGGGGCACACTTCCAACTTCTAATCAATCTGCGCCCAAGGTCTTAAGACCGGGATTCAATGCCGTTATCGTCAATACGCGACAGGTACGTTTAGACATAATTACTACTAACCCTCTAGAAAGGTACATACAAGTGGCCTTGTCATATGTTCTAACAACTCAGGCAATCCGATATTAGAGCACATTAGAAATGTTCCGTGGGAGGTAACAACCCCCTGATACCTTTCTGATAGCATAGTATGGCGACATCTTACCTGGTATTGTATGTATTCGACCTTGACTCATTGCAGACTTCGTCGTTGGAGCAACAACATGCGCCCTGTTCCTCTCACTCCGTTACCATCGCCTTCACCCTGAATACATCTACAACCGAATCCAAAAGTTGGGGAGAGAATATAATCTTCGCATTTTACTAATCATGGTCGACATTGTATGTTCAACATTGATATATTTCGCTGATACCAGGAAAATCATTCAGATCCCCTTCGAGAGTTAACGAAGACATCTCTCGTGAATGACCTTACTGTATTTTTAGCCTGGAGCGCACCCGAAGCAGGGAGATACCTGGAGACATTTAAAGCTTTTGAACATGCCAACTCAAACTTGTATATTGAACGATTTCATCCGTAAGCTAACTAACAGAATTAAACAGCATCAAGCCAACGATTATCCTACTCGATTGATAGAAACCTTGACAACCATTCGATCTGTGAATAAAAATGACGCTGTCAGTCTTGTTACAAACGTATTTCTCTCACTTTGACTCAAGTAACCCCAGTTTGGCTCGTTATCCAATGCTCTGAATGCATCACCATCTCAAATCGCAACTCTAGGAGGCTGGGGACCACAGAAAATAGAAAGATTCGAGAAAACCGTGACAGAACCGTTTATAATTAAGACTGGAACTGGAGGTGCGGTTGGACTTGGAAAGAAACTCAAAGGTGGGAGATGGCAAGTCGATCAAGCTGGAGAGGAAGCACTTGAGCATATCGAACAGTACTATGCCAATGCCGGAGAAGCTGCACCCGTTTCAAGACCAATACAACAGCGACCTGTGCCGGATGAGAGAATGCCGGACGAATGGAATCGAACGAGGAACCAGGAGGGCGAGGTCGTGGGATTTATTGGTCAAAGACCTATCGTGCGCCCAGAAAAGGAAGCGGAAGATAGTGAACCAAAGAATGGGAGTGAAAACGGTGGACCCAGTTCTGATAAAGCGAAGGTTTCTTCAGGAGTAATGGCGGCATTGGCGCGACTGCGGCAACAAGGAAAAGATTAGGATACCAATTGGAAATGTGTTGCATATCGGCTCGTTAGCCTATCTGTGCTTCCCCACTTCATCCGATAAGGAGTCCTTCAACGCTCACAAATACCATATTGTGACGCCTTCATCACGTTCAGGAAAGAGACTCACTTGCTGCGCCTATACTTTCTCAAAAGGCAATTCCGGATTCCGCGAATACCCAGAGCAGTGCACAGCAGTGCAAGTATTAGATCCGATGGGGGAGAGTGGGTTTATTGTATGATTGGTTCGGGCGATCAGCTAGGTCATGCAACTTGCTGAATATGTAATACCCGCTAGATAGCGGGTAATCTCTGAGTGGTTGGATAGAGACGGCAAGGTACAGGAGCGTGGGGGTTAATAACAGACGATCATTGAAATTCAAACTCTGAATATACATGCCTTGAACACCTTGCAACCAGTTTTCTCTTGCCGCCATACACGCTTCTTAACCAAACGAACGATGATACCAACCAAAAAGGGAAATGAAACAGCTAGGATTCAGATGGAGTTGAATAGGAGTGTACCTTAACGAAGCAAATCTGAGAAAATAGATATATTCTTCATCAGTTTTGACAGCCGCAGTGTTGACAACGCGTGCCACGTTCAACTAAATGCCAGCAGTCGTAACAGGTGATCAGTTCCCAGTTGACGGGGTGATCTTTGATGGTAGCGCGCAGTTTCTCCAGGAAGTGAGATAGTTTACCCATATAACGTAGAGTACGAGAAGCTGGAAGAGGAGGAGGATTTTTGACTGCGAGGTGTGGCAAGAGGAGTGTAGTGGTGAAGATGTGTGAAGTGGGGGCGCTGACCCCTTTTATGTGCCTGGCGATCTCCTATGCACGCTAAATTCCGTTGTCCCATGCTATCTTAGCTTGCACTATGATTCCATTACGCAACAGGATGTCCGTGCCCCATATCGTTATGCCTCATATACCACCACTTCGGGTCACACCGGCGACGGTCCGTCGTTTTAGTTTCACGTTCGGAAGAATTTGTCCGCCAGTTTCGCGCTGGACCAACTTCCCGGTTCAAACGCCGGTCGGATATGGTCTTAGTGAGTATTTCCCGACGATAAGTCTTTCGGCTAGCCGGGCCCTCAAGGGGAGATAAGAGATTATTTTGAAAGGGGCAAATGGCGTGGGCTGAATCGGGAATATCCCATTGTCGGTTTAGAGTCAAACCCGAGGATTCGATGCTCTCTGAAGGATGATTGTTCGGCGGTCCCCTTTATGCGCAGGCAGGGGCTCGTATGGGCCATTGATTGGTTAGCCGAACACATCCATTTCCTTTCTCTGCCTGTTTCAGTAGATAGATTAAATAACTGTAGGTGGCCCTTGTATCTCGTGCGACCAGGTGACCCCTTGAGTTTAAGCTCAAGAAACAAACGGACAAATCCTAAGACAGGAAAGCGGGTCCATGCAGGTTTAGAAATATTTTGTAATAAAGTTGTAAATACTCTGCGTGGGGGTATTCCAAATTGTTGTATTATACTCTCCCACGATGAGAGAACTCCGAATCGTGCACCAAGTAGTAAGCTTGTCGTAGACTTTATGGCCGACTGTCGCACATGGTTCCGGAATCCGATTCTCCCTGCGTTGGGGTTTTGCACGTGACTCGGCTGATCGCTTATTGGTCGAGTTCCTCGTGGGTTAATAACCGCACCGCAATGGACGTGCAATAAGGCCCGCTACTCAAGTAATGATGAAATGCGAGAAATGCGAGGCATAGAGAACGGCCAAGACATGAGCTCAACACGGACTTAAGTGATGCGCGCAATTAAACTTCAGAGTTTACAAGTGGTATTGCCTATTCTGCAGTCTCTGACAACTTTATATTCAGCTCCCACCTGTTGTACTACGCTCTGAAACTATCCCCGTAAAGATGCCATGACTCATTTTCGAACGAAGGAAAAATTATAACGCAATAGAGAATGCGGTTAACGATATACCCCAGAAGGATCGAGAAGAGTCCTATGGGTCAGTTAGGTATAGATAGAGTCGGCATTACCTTGAAAACGACATTGAAACAACTCACTGGCGGGAACCGCAGTTTCGACACTTGCCGTCTGGGCCGATATCCGTGCTGCCGCATTGGATACAACTACCAGGTGTCCAGACAACGGGCATACTTGGAGGCATGTTTGTAGTGAAGTGTAGTTTTGATTGATAGTCTTGTTTATTTGTAGGAGTTGTTGTTTGTCTGTGTTGAAAGAGTTGAGAACTGATGGCGAAGGAGGGGAAGAAAGGGGGGTTTATATGCTTTTCCGTTCGCTCCATAGCCAGAACGTTCCGGAAAGTTGAGAGGAGCGAAATACTCAACTCATGCAACTGTACTTCCTTATCAAGAGGGAGAAGCCGCACCGGAAAGTCTTGGTACATGAATAGTGATCGTCGGCAGCACAGAATTAAACTTTGATGCAGTCCTTCTCCATAACCAGGTGACGAACGACGCCGCTCGCTAACCTTAAAGCCGTATCTCCTCCATAAATCGTGGAATATGCACCAAAAGGCGCAACAGGAGACCGCTAGAGGCGCAACAGAGACTCCCATTTGGCATGCAAAGGAAAAAGGTTGGCCAAAATTAATTATACTCACTTAACTTTCCGTTCTTACCCGGTAATACACCTCCCATCAAACCCACGTTTGCACACATTGTAATATTTAGAGTTTCAACCAGAACATCCCACTTGGTGTACAACACGCGTTTAACAATCCAATTGAATATGCAGTTGAACACATCATGTGGCCCTTCCGTTGTTGTTATCTTTGCAGTTACTTCGTGGGGGTTTCTGCTTTTGGTATCCAAAACGTTGCAACTATATATTGATGAGTCTTCCATCCGGAAAAAGCTGCGACTCTCCATGATAAAAGTCTGTTCTCCCGCTTCGGGGACTCGGCATCCGACATCTTAGGCTTTTCCGTTACCCAGAATTTGGAATCGTCATGCAATTAATCATGAGTTGTCACGCAACCATTCAGGTCTACCAAGAGCCCCCGTCGTCGTTGGTTTTGAAGTTAGTTTGCCATGCAACAATCCGGGTCTAGAAAGGTCCCCCTCCTCGTCGAATTTTCTGATGTTAGTGTGTGCCAGGACAACAACACTCTGTGGTCTATCCCAAGGAATCAGGCGTCAAGCCACTATGTTAAAATGCTGTGGTCAAGACAGTAAGCCTCTCTCGGACCTCGGTCCTCGGGACCAACCGAGGCTCTCCACTTCACCTACTTCTAGTCGTCGGGATTGACCCCGCCTTGGAAAACAAAAAACAGGAAAATCGCAATGATATCAAAAGAACTCATTTCTCGCCTTCCGCAATTGTGGAAAAACGCTGCCCTTCCTTCTTCAAACTGGTACACTGTCAGCGTAAGACCTTGTGGCCGATCATATAACTGAGCGTAGGGTGCCGTTCTCGTCTCTTTTAATGCCACAAATTCTGTGGGCGACCTTTACAAAGTCATGGAGAAACGCTATACACAGCGAGAAGACATTCTGCTTGCTATTCGACGTCTGCGTGAAGCTCTGTTAAAATCTTCTTGTCTTGCTGGCTTCCCTAGGGTTAGTAGTCTTCCACTTCCCCGCTAACATAGGGGATTCGTGGCCTGGATGCTCTGAACAAAGCAATATCACAGGATGTGAAAGATGAACTTGGGCCTACTCCTCATTTACGGCAAGTTAAGTTATAGTGGTCGTTGCTAACTGGAAGGTCATGGGATCCGACCCCTCCCGAGGCCTATCCTAGAGGTAAAGCATATTTCACAAGACTGTATTCCGAGCAACATACACCAAAGATTATCGCTAATATGGCTGCAACGCACCCTGACCTCCCTATCTTTGCCATCAACCATCTATACGCTGGTGCCATCTCCGACGTCACTGTATTAGATGCTCCCTCTTCGGTCTTAGTCAACTTCGCATCTACGGTAGCAGTAGACTCTGGACCACAAGCCAAAGGTCATATTTATGGCTGTCGAAACTTTGGCGTACCGGACTGGGAGATACGGAGTGCCGTTAAAGCCATCACTCTCATTTCAGAAGAAGTTAGAAAAGCTGGAGCTGGAATAATTCATTGGGACGAGATGGAGTTCATCAAAATGTTTGGTGCTAAAGCCCCGACAGAAGAGGGCTGGGAACAATGGGTATGGGAAGAAGACAAAGAGGATGTAGGCAAAGCAAAGTTATAGATCATGATAGTATTCTAGTTTAAAACATTCCTGGCACTACATACTCGAATTATATTGTACTCAATCAAGGAAAGTTGTAGGAACATCAGGACCCCATACATACAACATCTCATCTTCAGCAGGACCTCTTCCAATGGGATTCTTGTCATTGACAAGATCACCGTCCGCATAATGTTCAATCATAAATCCATGCACATCATACCAATAATCAAAAATCTGACTTCCTAGAATATGTCGGCCAACTCCCCAGCACAATTTATATCCTTGCTTCTCAAGCCATTGGTGTCCAAGAAGTTGTGTATCGAAATCATGGATTTCAAAAGAGCAGTGGTGGACATGGATTGGTGGTTTCTCTTGAAGGAAGAAGGAATGGTGATCGACGAAATTGCTACCTCGATCGAGATGGAAGAAACCAGCGACATCTCTGCCGTCGGGAGTATAGAGAATATCAGATGGTTTGAAGGTAAAGTTTTTGCAATAGAATTCGAATGTCCTCTGGAAATCGGTTACATTCAGACCGTAGTGACCAAGTTTGTGGACCGATGCAGGACCGGGCTTGAATCGCAAAAATGTACCTTTGCGGGGCTTGTCTTCGGGGTCGGGGTAGTTGCTGACAATCTTCTCGGGTAGTTTGCCTGTTTCGGCAGGTTCTTGTCCGTAGATTAGATGGAATGGGAAACCATCTGGATCTGAAATGGTGATCATGTAACCTCCTCCAGGAGCGTCAACTTTCTTAACCTCAGTGTTGAATCGCTTTGCGGCTTCATCTAGATCTTCGCGAGTTTCTGTCTCGAAACAACCTCCTCGGAATTCGGGTTTATCCGACTTCTGAACTACGTAGACGTATTGATCAGGACCGTAACCTCGGAAGAAAATCTGGTCGTCGTCCTCACGGGCAATATGCATTCCGAAGTCAAGAAGGAATTTCTTGATCTTTGGGACATCCGGGTGACCATATCGCTATACACACGTTAGTCTTTTGCCACAATTGATGCGAAGACTTACAATATGACTAATCTTCTTCAACTTGATTCTGTCTTTGGGCGGATCCCATGTCTCATCTGATATCGGTGCCATTGCCAAGTTTCTCAACAATAAGTTGGTCTCTGAAGGGTTTGTCTTGGATTATGACGATGTATTGTCGACGAGCCGAGGGGAGCTTTGCGGGGTTTTAATACTTCGGTGATGTGGAGTTGAATTACATCCATTGGCTATGTCCCACAGCCCCGACCGGAGGTTTCCGCCCGGTTTTTCGGGAGTGTACCGAACCAACGATTTGCCGCCTTCTAGCATACTCTACATCGCTATGCTTCCGAGCCACTGGCTAGCTGATCCCCATATTAGCTTGATCAGACGTCGAAAATCTCTCGTGGTCATTCACAACTTGAGATCACATTGCACAATCATTGCGGTGTAAGAACCGGATTTGTGTTGTAGTACAAAGTGGCAAACGGCTCATCCCCGTTCGGACAGACTCCGTCATTCAGACGAATCTCTGATAGCTATCTCAGGTACGACATATAGTTAAACTTACCTCCCATGATAGTTATCAGGTGCCTGCAGTCTGCAATTTCAAAATCATCCCCCCACAAATTACGCCACGGCGAAACTTTGCATAACCACGTGCAGATCCGCTGAGCGCGGAGTCTCTGAAAGTACAGATGAACATGATTCTTTTAGGTATCCGAACCATTGCCAACCGCTAGCCCCGAAGCCGGGGATAAGCCCGATCGTTCAACTGATTATAAAAATTGGCGCGAAGTTATAAATTCCCAAGTTGACCCCGAACATATGCACCAGATCGATGATCGATCGGACTCAAGCCGCTACAATCTAGTACCCTTCGGATGCTACCGGAGTCCGGATGGTGTTTACTCGAAACTCTAAATCCCTCAAAAGTTCGACTATCTAACAGGTTGCATCATTGCCTTCGCTAGAGACTGCGAAGAGCTTGTTCTTTCTAGTTGTACTTTGAAAGATTTTCTCAAATTCCTGCGACCTCTACAAATCTGATGGATCGCGGTCATGGCAAGATTGAAGCTACGTCAGACGTCCTGTGTATCGCCTTGGAAGATGTTCGTTCTCACTTGCGAAGCTATTCGGATTTGATAGCTTATCCTAACTACAGGAAGTACAACTTTCCTTGAATCTGGTACATGGATCGGATCATCTTCTCCGTGAGTTCGATGAAATTGAGGGATATATTTAAAACACGCAAGACGAAAGCACACGCGGCTTGAAAATAGCTCGGTCCGCCAACATCCGTCGCAACGCCTTTCCACGTCTTGTAAATATGGTAATTTGGACAACCTTGCCTTCCTTGAAATTGAGGCTTGATCTTAGTTTCAAAAAGCCAGTTTCCCGTCATACGTCTGATTGTCAGGGGGAATCGCGGAATGCGGAAATACTTACGTCGAAGGCGCCAGCCTCAAACGCATCAGGGGTCGGGATCATCGACATAATTCCTTGTGACTGTCGGATCAACGGAACGTTGATCCAGGCACGCATGTTGGGTCATGCAACTTTACCATGCGTGCTCTTTCAAAAATTAAGGTTTTTGGGGATTCGGGTTTTGTTTCGCCAAGGAACGTGGGTTGAGGATAAGTTCCGTTGGCCGTCGGCTCCACTTTTGCTAAAATATTCCGCCGGAAATCCTCCGACTGCAGAGGTGCATGTTGATATTAATTACAGAATTTTACTACTGTAGCCGGCTATGGGTTCGAGCACGGATGGACGCACAGGCCCCTGCGAATTATTAACATGGCAGATGGCTGTGCAGTGCCGAACACCTTTTCGTTCATGGTTCGCCTTGAATGCACACATCCCTAATTTAGAGTCTAAGTTTGGATCTGTGTGGTCGGGAAGCCGGTTATTCTGATTGAAATGAATAATCATGACTAAACAGGGAGTTATCGTCAAATTATAAGGATTCAAATTGTCCGGGAAGCGGAATCTCAAATCGCCGCGTGGAGGCGGAAATGAGAAAGGGAATACGAGTAGCAGAGCTGGGTATGGTAAAAGATAACTGCCGAATGGCTTCTCGCTCAGTCAACTTTATTGAGGATCCCCGCCTTGCCCTCATATTTAACATCAACTTTACGTACTGCGGGGAAATCAAGTAAATGTCCATACTAAGATAAAAATTGCTGAACTTTGTAAATTTTCGAAGCGATTAGATAATCGAGAATTATAATGATGGTGTCTGATTGGCTTTGCAAGGTTCCATAATGTCGGATGACTGGCAGCCCATTCGATAATTTTGGGTGTGTAACCGTATTCAAGCCTTTTTGGTTTTCTCTTTTGGCTGTACGATCGAAAAGAAAGGGCAAGAAAACAGTTTAATTGTGGATAGAGAGAGGAGAGATTGACTGGATTGACTTGCCTGCTTTCCCTTTTTTAATACCAGCAGCAGCTTAAATCAGCCCCGGACGTCACGCTTCCGTCTAAACATCCCAAAAATTTACAGACCAATTCTTGATTTTGTGGTTCAACCCAACACAATCAGGATTGCCTTCGAGGTATACGGCTGGAGTGAGAGGCTGAGAGAAAGCGTAAGAGCAGGGAGATTCAAATAAGTTCAAGCGTTGCATGTACCATCTCATGACAAGGAGAGAATAAGGTTCACTGAAAAGTCAAAAGAGTAGAAAGGGACTGCCGCAGTGCCTTCAAGGCGGGGGAAGACGAACAGCATTCTACACTGGCACTATTTCTGTGAAAGCCGTGCTGCTGTACAGGGACTTGGAAGGCAGCAGTGTGCTCGAATTACCAGCAACTTGTCACTGTTCAACCCTCTGAACTGCCTTATTGAGATTTGAGCTGTCGTAAGCGCGACCGCTTCATGGAAGATCGAGTAAGTATGTCATTGTTGGCAACCGCGGCGACGAATCCCTACGCATCTACAATGCACAACAGAACCTCGCCAACAACGATTTCACCGAATCAGCAAGACGGGTATTATTCCCATCCAACTCCCTCCCCCCAAAACACCGACGGACAGGATGAAAGTCCTCAAAGTGTCGGTCAAGACGGCGATACCAAAGCAAAAACTAGAAAGTTTGTATGTCAATATTGCTCGCGAAAGTTTCTTCGAGCGGAACATCTGAGAAGACATGAAATAACTCGTAAGTTGTCTTCCGAAAGTATATCTGATTATTAGATACTGGAGACAAACCGTTTCGGTGTCCATATTGTAAAGAAGCTTTCTCAAGAAGGTCCGAACTTTGCCGATTTAAAGGCTAATCTATAGTGATATCCTGAAACGACATATCGCGAAATGTAGAGCCGCCAGTGGATCTGAACATATCCTTATTGAACCTGAAACTTCTAATGCGCCTCCAAGACGAGCTTGCGATCGATGTGCTAGACTGAAGGTCCGGTGTGATTTCGTGCAGCCCTGTTCGCGGTGTAGCCGACACCAGAACGAGTGTACCTATCATCGTCTCAGCTCGAATAAACCCAACGGATCAAGTGATGAGAGACGGGCAAGTCAAGTAAGTGTGAATGGCAATGGAACTACGCACGTGTCATCTCAGCCTCCCGCTGAATCGACTTCTCTCAACGGAATTGGAAGTATAAATCAATCCACAAACAGCTTTTCAGGATTTCCAACCCCGTTTTCACTTGGTCAGACACAAACTGTTACATCTCCACCGCGGATGCTACCTGCGCCACTTACATCTCCGTCCTTGGGGATCTACAATCTCCAGCATTCATCTCCTCAAGACCGTCTAAACCATATTTCTCCTTCAAACCAGAACAGTCAGCCGAGTTCCGGTCCTTCGCCCTTCAACACTTTCCCTAACATTCCGACACCAAATCCTTCTTTAATGGATATAACCTCGTCAAGCACCTCTCACCAACCGGTCTTTTCGCAAAGTATGGACGTCAACAATCCCACCGGCGATGTAGACGTCATGTTTGCATCTACCGATCCATCCGACATGATCTTCAACTCCAACTTCTCCGCTGACGACACATTCTATTCCTGGAAACCATTCGAATATCAAATGAACAATGATGCCTCATTAGACTTCCTTTTCGGTCCCGATCTAGGCTTTTTCGATATCGGATTCAGTCCGAACGATCCTCAATTAGGGGAAACCTATGTCCCTCCCACCCTCAACAATAATCACAATATGTATCCTCCTGGAGACGAAAGTGAAAAGGAAAAAGAACCTGTTCCAGATGAAGGGTTGGTAGCTACTTTTGATCCCGGAACTGGAGATGGAGAAGACCATGTTGCGCATTCTCATCCTCCATCACGAGCAGGTCCTCGACCAACGACCGAACACCACAGTGATTATCTACAACTTATACAAGTTGACCCATTGCAAGCTCGATGCGATCAACTTGCTATTGCTGTCTGTGGAAGTTTAGAGAATCTCAATAGCCAAGACAGTTGGATCCAAGAATTCTTC
>Ga0335073_10001640_pt1 | contig 30066 bp, 29 predicted proteins | sample Lox_Sample_22_FD_207093 | JGI IMG/M metagenome (GOLD analysis project Ga0335073, IMG submission 207093) | Soil microbial communities from Loxahatchee National Wildlife Refuge, Florida, United States - Lox_Sample_2.2 | ecosystem: Environmental > Terrestrial > Soil > Wetlands | place: USA... | reverse complement strand
ACGATCTGTTCACAGGACGGTCTCTATACCACATCATGAGAATCTGCGAAGGCAGAACGAGCAGACCGTCAGAAGTGCAAAACTTCGGCAGAGTCGGTTGGCAGCCAGATCACAATCTAATATCGTGCGTCGATGTGCGTACAGTAAGGGCAGTCGCGTCGCTGGCAGCGATGGCTGCCGCCGTGGCAGTTGTCCTGCCCGGCGGGGCGAGCGACGCCGCCATGATCCAGCCGCGGCCGACGCTCGCGGCGCTGGTGGCCGAGGCCACGAAGCTTTCCAACGAGGTCGACTCGCTGAGCCAGCAGTACGACGGGCTGCAGATCCAGATCTCACACGCGCGGACGGAAGAGCGGCTGGCCAGGCTCGCCGCCGCGCGGGCGGCCAAGGCAGTGACCGGAAGCCAGCAGGCGGTCGCCCAGCTCGCCGCCGTTGGCTACATGAACCAGGGTCTTGACCCCACGCTCCAGATGCTGACGAGCGGGGACCCCGTGCAGTTCCTCAACCAGGTGTCGACCGTCCAGGAACTCGACAACCAGGCGGGCGAACGGCTGTCCACGCTGCAGCGGAACCAGCTCGCGGCGGCGCGCGCGCAGGTCACGGCGACGGAAGAGATCGCCACCGTCGACGAGCTCCAGAAGCAGATCAACACCAAGGTCACGGCGATTCACGCCAAGCTCGACGTCCTGAACAGCTCAGCGATGACCCAGGCGATGGCGGTCTTCGACCAGACCGGCCAGTACCCCGACGTCGTGCTGCCGGAGGCCACCACGGTCGGCACGGTGGCGCTGCGGTACGCGCTGACCCGGCGCGGCTACCCGTACGTGTGGGCCGCCGCCGGGCCGTACGCCTTCGACTGCTCCGGGCTCGTCGTCTGGGCCTTCGCGCAGGAGGGCATCTCGCTGCCCCACTACACCGGGTCGTTGTGGAACTCGGGCATGCACGTCTCCCGCGCCGACCTCGAGCCCGGCGACCTCGTGTTCTTCTTCGCCGACATCAGCCACGTGGGCATCTACATCGGCAACGGCCTGATGGTGGACGCCCCGAGCGCCGGCCAGGACGTTCAGGTCCAGCAGGTCTTCTGGAACGCCTACGTGGGCGCGGTCCGGATCGCCTAGGCGGGCTGCTTAAGAGGGCCGGACGAACGGGAAAAGGATCGTCTCCCTGATGTTCTCCCCGGTCAGCATGATCATCAGCCGGTCGATGCCCATGCCCATCCCGCCGCTCGGCGGCATGGCGTACTCGAGCGCGCGCAGGAAGTCCTCGTCGAGCTGCATGGCCTCAGGATCCCCGCCCGCCGCGAGCAGCGACTGAGCGGTCAGCCGGGCCCGTTCCTCCACCGGGTCGACGAGCTCGGAGTAGCCCGTGCCCAGCTCCGCGCCGAACGCCACGAGGTCCCAGCGCTCGGCGAGCCGGCTGTCAGTGCGGTGCTGGCGCGTCAGCGGCGACACCTCCACAGGGAAGTCCCTGTAGAAGGTCGGCTCGACCGTCTGCTTCTCGACGAGCCGCTCGTACATCTCAAGGACGACCTGCCCCCGGTTCCAGGACGGCTGCAGCGGCACGTCCGCCTTCGCGCACAGGTCGAGCAGGACGGGCAGCTCGGTATCCGGGGTCACTTCCTCCCCGAGGGCCAGCGAGATCGCGTCGTGCACGGTCAGGGACCGCCAGGAACCGCCGATGTCGTACTCGCCGCCGTCGGCGCGCCTGATCACCGTGGATCCGAACGCCGCCACCGCCGCGCCCTGCGCCAGCGCCTGTGTCAGCTCCCCGATCGCGACGTAGTCGCCGTATGACTCGTAGGCCTCGAGCATCGTGAACTCGGGATTGTGGGTGCTGTCCACGCCCTCGTTCCTGAAGTTCCTGCCGATCTCGAAGACCTTCTCGATCCCGCCGACGACCAGCCGCTTCAGGTAAAGCTCGAGCGCGATCCGCAGGTACACGGGCACGTCGTAGGCGTTGTAATGCGTGCTGAACGGCCGCGCGGTCGCCCCGCCGTGCAGCGGGGTCAGGATCGGCGTCTCGACCTCCATAAAGCCCCGGCTGAGCAGCGAGGAACGCACCGACTGCGTCACCGCCGAGCGGGTCTCCGCCAGCCGCCGCGACGACGGGTTCACGATCAGGTCCAGGTAGCGCTGCCGCACCCGTGCCTCAGGGTCGGTCAGCCCGGCGTGCTTTTCTGGCAGCGGCCACAGCGACTTGGCGGTGATCGCGAACGAGTCGGCCAGGACGGAGAGCTCTCCGGACCGCGACGTGATCACCTCGCCGGTCACGCCGACGTGGTCGCCGAGGTCAACGTCCTGCTTCCACCGCGCGAGCGCGTCGTCCCCGACCTTGTCCAGCCGGATCATCACCTGGATGTCCGCGCCGCCGTCACGCAGCGTCGCGAAGCACAGCTTGCCGCCGATCCGCGACAGCATGACCCGCCCGGTCACGCCGGCCACCTCGCCGGTCTCCGCGTCCGGCGGCAGCGACCCGTACTTCTCCCGCAGCGCCGCGGCCGTCGTGGTGCGCGGATAGCCCACGGGATAGGGATCGGTACCCGATGCCAGCATCCGGGCGCGCTTTTCCATCCGGACGCGCACCTGCTCAGGGACGTTGTCGTCTGCCACGCCCGAAGGCTACCGGGGATCGCCCCCGGCAGCACATCAGTTTCCCGTTGCCTGGCCGATGTTCCGTTCCCACACCAGGCGCAGGCCGATGAGCGTGAGCCACGGCTCGTGCGCGTCGATGAGCGGGACCTCGTCGATCACAAGCGGCGCGAGCCCGCCCGTGGCGATCACCGTGACCGCGCCCGGGTCCTCGGGGGACAGCTCAAGGGCCATCCGGCGGGCGATTCCCTCCACCTGCCCGGCGAAGCCGTAGACGATGCCCGACTGCAGGGCCTCGACCGTGTTCTTGCCGACCACCCGGGGCGGCCTTGTCAGCTCCACCTTGAGCAGCTGCGCGGCACGCCTGGACAGCGCGTCGACCGAGATCTCGATGCCCGGCGCGAGGGCGCCGCCGACGAACTCGCCCTTCTCGCTCACCGCGTCGAAGTTCGTCGAGGTGCCGAAGTCGACCACGATCGCCGGCCCGCCGTACAGGTGCACCGCGGCCAGCGAGTTCATGATCCGGTCGCTGCCCACCTCCTTGGGGTTGTCCATGCGGATCGGCACCCCGGTCTTGACGCCGGGCTGGACGATCACGGCCGGCACGTCGGCGTAATAGCGGCGGCACATCTCGCGCATCTCGTGCAGCACCGAGGGCACCGTGGAGCACAGCGAGATCCCGTGCAGGTCGGCCTCGCTGATCTTCCCGGACTGGGCGAGCAGGCCGTGCAGCACGACGGCGATCTCGTCGGCGGTCCGGTCGGGGACCGTGGCGATCCGCCAGTGCTCGACGATCGTCTCTCCGTCGAACACGCCGAGGACCGTGTTGGTGTTCCCGATGTCAACCGTCAGCAGCATCGCGTTCCGTCCCGATCTGGATCCGCACATTGTCGATAAGGCGCGTGCTCCCCACCCTGGCGGCAAGAGCGAGCACCGCCGCACCGGCGAACTCTTCGTCATCATCCCGAACGGGCGCGAAAGTTTCCGCCTCGGCCGCGACAACGTAGTCGAGGCGGACAGCATCCCCCGCTTCCGCCAGCACGGCACGGGCCGCCGCGAGCACCGCGCGCGCGGTGCCGCCGTCGGCCGCCGCCGCACCCGCCGCGAGCGCGTGATGCAGGACAGGCGCCACGGCTCGTTCGGATGAGGAAAGGTATTTGTTCCTGCTCGACAGGGCGAGGCCGTCAGGGTCCCGTACGGTGGGCACCGCGTCGATCTCGATCCCGAGCCCGAAGTCCGCGACCATCCGGCGCACCAGGGTCAGCTGCTGGGCGTCTTTCTGGCCGAAGACGGCGATGTCCGGGCGGACCAGGCCGAACAGCTTGAGCACCACGGTGAGGACGCCGCGGAAGAACCCGGGGCGGAACTCGCCCTCGAGGATCTCCCCGGCCGGCCCGGGATCGACGGTCACGACCTGCGGCGTGGGGTACATCTGGCTGACGCTGGGCGCGAACACGAGGTCGGCATGCTCGGCCGCGCAGGTGTGCAGGTCGGCGGGGAGCGTGCGCGGATAGCGGTCCAGGTCCTCGCCCGGCCCGAACTGCAGCGGGTTCACGAAGATGGAGACCACGACCGTCCCTGTCTGCCCGGCCAGTTCGCGTGCCCGGCGCAGCAGGGCGCGGTGGCCGTCGTGCAGCGCGCCCATCGTGGGCACGAGGACCACAGGGCCTGGCGCCCGTCCGCGCGCAGCCCGCAGCTCCGCGCGGCTGCCGGCGACGATCACCGGTCGCCCAGGACGTCGAGGAGCCGCTCGGCGTCTTCTGGGTTGAGCAGCCCGGCCGCCAGCGCCCGGTCGGCGGTCAGCCGCGCCATCGCGAGGTACGCGTTGAGCGCGCCCGGCTCGGCGGCGCCGATGGCGGCGACGTGGGCGGCCACGGTGCCGTCGTCGCCGCGGGCGACGGGACCTGTCAGGCCCGCGTCGCCGAAGCGCAGCGCGTTGTCGAGGGCGGCGCCCGCCAGCGGGCCGAGCATCCGGCTCGGGTTCGCGACGCCGGCCTGCTCGAGCAGGTCCGCCGCCTGCGCGACGATCGTGACGATGTGGTTGGCCGCGAAGGCGAGCGCGGCGTGGTAGAGGCCGCGTTTGTCCTCGGCGATGAAAACCGGCTCGCCGCCCATCTCGATGACCAGCGCCTCGGCTGCCGGCCTGAGCTGGTCCGGCGCGGTGACGCCGAAGCTGACGCCCTTGATGCGGTCCACGTCGTCGTCCCGGCCGGTGAACGTCATCACCGGGTGCAGCGCCAGGGGCAGCGCGCCGCAGCGGGTCGCGGGGTCGAGCACGCGGATGCCGTGCGCGCCGCTGGCGTGCACGAGCAGCCGTCCCGCGTACGGCGCGCCAGTGGCGGCCAGGCCCGCGACAAGGCCGGGCAGCACGTCGTCGGGGACGGTCAGCAGCACGAGGTCGGCGTCCTCGAGGACGCCCGCGGGATCGGTGAGCCTGGCGTGCGGGAAGTGGTCGCGCGCCCGCGCCGTTGACGCCTCGGAGACCGCCGCGGCCGCCGTCACCTGATGGCCGGCCCGGCCGAGCGCCCGCGCGAGCGCCGTCCCCGCCCGCCCTGGCCCGATCACGCCAACCCGGAGCCGGGCGGGATGTTCGCTAGTTCCAGTCTCCACGGATACCGGACAGCCCCCCTTCGCTGGCGAATGCGCTGACAAGGATAGCCACCCGCTTCGCGTCCGATGCGCTGAGCCCGCACGCCGCGCGATAAGCCTGTTACGGGAGTGATTCTTAGCGACGTGCGGGACTGCCTGACGCGAGGCCGGCGCGGGCCGTTATCAGCTCTGGGGCCCCCAGACACGCTAGAAGCATGTGTGGGGCCCCCACAGATGAATCCCAGCCGCGCACAACTCGTGTGAGTGCCGCGCGAGGCCGGGCGCATGCCGCGCGGCGGTGCAGTTCGGCGACCAGATGAATGTCCCATTCATCTGCCTATAACAAGATGAATGTCCCATTCATCTTGTTAGGACCCAGTCAGTTGTGGAACGGGGACTGGCGGGGCGGAGCCGGCTCGTCGTCGCTGTCGCGGTCCGGGCGCTTCGGCACGCGGCAGCAGTACTCGAGGAACAGGGCGGCTGCGAGGAGGATCAGGGACGAGCCGAACGAGACGCTGGCCGTGATCATGTCGTTGCGCGGCGTCGTCGCGTTCAGCATCCCCGACAGGTAGCCGACGAAGCCGGCAGACACTCCGGCGAGCAAGGCGGCCGTCAGCGAGGTGGCCTTGGCCAGCGCGACCATGCGCGCCACGAACAGCGGCGGGGCGGGCTTGGTGCCGGGGCCCCCTGCGATGCGCGCCCGCAGGTCGCGACCCACCCACGCCTCGGCGCCCGCCGCGATGAGCAGGGCAGGCACGCCGGTCCAGCTCAGCGGCGGCAGGTCGCTGTAGAGGACGGTCAGCAGCGCCCAGGTCACCGCCGCGGCCAGGACGCCGACGAGCACCAGAGTCCGTGTCCGGGTCGGTTTCACGGCCCCGCGCCCCCTGGGGACGGCCCGCCAGTGGTCCCCGGCCCGGCGGGGCCACCCGACGGGCCCGGCTCTCCGCGAGGGACCGCCAGCTCGATCCCGCTGCGGCGGACGCCCGTGGTGTCTGCGCGGGCCAGCAGGGCCGCTACGGGGCCGTAGCCGGGGAGTCGCGCGTCCGGGTCCATGTCGCGCCACGGGGCGAGCACGAAGGCGCGCTCGTGCGCCCGCGGGTGTGGCAGTGTCAGCTCCGGGTCCGCGCTCAGCTCGCCTTCGACCGTGATGATGTCGATGTCAAGGGTGCGCGGTCCCCAGCGCACCTCGCGTACCCGGTCGAACGCCGCCTCGACCTCGTGCAGCCGCTCGAGCAGCGTGCGGGAGGCCACGGTGGTGCGCGCGAGCAGCACCGCGTTCAGGTAGTCCGGCTGCGGCGGCCCGCCGACGGGGACCGTCTCGTAGACCGGTGACACCGCCATCACCTGCACCTCCGGTAGCGCGGCGATCGCATCCACGCAGCCTTGCAGGATGTCCCGCCGTACTCCGAGGTTACTGCCAAGGGCGAGGACGACTGACCGCGCGGCCGGGACCGCCGTCACGGCCGCCGCTGCGCACGGGACGCGGCGGCGCGCCAGGCGGCCGCGACCCGGACCGCGTCGACGTTCGCGGGAACCTGGTGTACCCGCACGCACCACGCGCCCGCCGCGGCGGCCAGCGCGGTGACCGCCACGGTCGCCTGGTCGCTTTCCGCGAAGGGCCGCGGGCTGCCGTCAGGCCCGGCGAGCAGCCTGCCGAGGAAGCCCTTGCGCGAGCCGCCGACGAGCACGGGGAAGTCCCGCCCGCCGATCAGCGCCACCTCCGGCAGCCTGGTAAGGAGCTCCCAGTTGTTGGCGTCGGGGCCGCAGGCGTTGGGCAGCTTGCTGAAGCCGAGCCCCGGGTCGAGCACGATCATCGACGGGTCGACGCCCTCAGCGGTCACGGCGTCGATCCGCTTGGCGAGTTCGTCGTGCACCTCGCGGACCACGTCCTCGTACAGCGCCCGCGCGTACATGTCGTGGCTGTGCCCCCGCCAGTGCATGACGACGTACGGCACGCCCGCTTTCGCCACGAGCCGGGGCATGTGCGGGTCCGCGAGCCCGCCGCTCACGTCGTTGACCAGGCTGACCCCAGCCTCGAGCGCGAACTCGGCCACCTGGGCGCGCATCGTGTCCACGCTGACCACCACCCCGGCACTGACCAGTTCGGTGATCACAGGGCCGACGCGGCGCAGCTCTTCCTCGGCGGAAACCCGCTGCGCCCCTGGCCTGGTGGACTCGCCGCCGACGTCGACGATGTCGGCGCCCTGGGCGACCAGCGCCAGGCCGTGCTCGATCGCCGCGGCGGCGCCGTACCACTGCCCGCCATCGGAGAACGAGTCGGGCGTCACGTTGACGACGCCCATCACGAGGCACCGGTCGGCGGCCGGCGATCCGGACAGGCCCGGCAAACCTGGCATCCCTGTCAGCCCCGCGCCACGGACGTCGGCGGCCGCTGCCGCACGTTCGCCCGTGCCGGGCGCTGCGGCCTGCGCAGGCCCAGCCTGCGGCCCGCCCGCCTGGCGTACCGCTTCACCTCGAGCTTCGGCCAGACGAGGAACGCCTCGGCCTCGAGCGCGGCCATGGCGATGCGCGGCGCGTCCCGGCCGCCTGGGTACACGAAGAACCGCGGCTCCCAGACCGGGCAGAACTTCGCGTTGAACTTGTACAGCGACTCGATCTGGAACCAGCGGGACATGAAGACGAGCAGCGACCGCCACGCCTTCGTCACAGGGCCGGCGCCGATCCGCTCGCCGCGCTCGAGCGCGGCGCGGAACATCGCGAAGTTCAGCGACATGCGCTTGATGCCCAGCGACGGCGCGGCCTTGATGGCCTCCACGATCAGGAAGTCGTTCAGGCCCGGCTGCGCGGCCCGGTCGCGCCGCATCAGGTCAAGGGACAGGCCGTCGGCGCCCCACGGGACGAAGTGCAGGACGGCGCGCAGAACGCCGTTCTCCTTCGCGGTCACCAGCACGCATTCCTCGTCGCCAAGAGCGCCGAGGCGGCCGAGCGCCATGGAGAAGCCGCGTTCGGTGTGGCTGCCGCGCCAGGAGTCGGCCACCTTGATGACCCGGTCAAGCTCGGCGCGCGGGATGTCGCCGATCCGGCGGACCTCCGCGGTGTACCCGTTCTTCGCCACCCGGTTGACCATCTGCCTGACGTTGCGCATCTGGCGCCCGGACAGGCTGAAGTCCGCGATGTTGACGATCGCCTCGTCGCCAAGCTCGAGGGCGGTCAGGTCGCCTTCCCGGCACCACACCTCGGCGCCGAGCTCGCTGCACCCCATCACCGCGGGACGCCAGGCGTGCCGCGCCGCCACCGCGAGGAACTCCGCCATGGCTCCCGGCCATGCTTCGGGGTCCCCGATGGGGTCGCCGGCCGCGAGCATCACGCCGGAGACGACCCGGTAGCACACGCACGCCTTGCCTGACGGGGACCAGATCACGCTCTTGTCGTTGCGCAGCGCGAAGTAGCCGAGGGAATCCCTGTCGCCGTGCCGCTCAAGCAGGCCCCTGATCCTGGTGGCGTCGGCGGTGGCGAGCCGGGCCCGCGGCTGCGCCGGGCGCAGGAACAAGTACACGGTGACAACGAGCGTGAAAAGGCCGAGCACGCTGGTCAGCAAGTGATAAAGGTCGCTGCGGGCGTCTGAGGACCACTGCACGGGCCCGTAGATCCCGACCAGCTCGTACACCACGTCCTGCACGCGCACCGTGAGCGGGTAGTTGCCCGCCAGCGGTCCCATCGCGAGGTAGCCGAGCCCGATCGCCAGGTCCGCCACGACGAGGGCGCCGAACACGCGCAGCGCGTTCCAGCGCGTGCGCGGGTCGCCCACGGCGTAGAACTCGTCATGGAAGTACAGCAGCGCGATGAGCAGGCCGATGGCCACGATGGCCGAGTAATAGCGAATCGCCGGCCCGTGCGCCGCGTGAATGAAGTGAATGACGATATCGAAGACGAGCAGGGCGATCACGGCCTGCCAGGCGCGGCGCTTGCGCCGCCGCAGCCCGTGTGAAAGCAGCAGCAGCATCAGGCCGATGATTACGTCAGCGCTGCGCGTCACGTTGGTGAGCGTGCCGGGCACATACGTGTTGAGGTGGTGGACTTTCTCGGACAGGTTCTCGTAGAGAACCGGCCTGAAGACGGCAAGCACGTCAGAGAGTCCGACCAGCAGGCAGACCAGCGCAGCGATGCCGGGGACCCATGCCCGGCGGCGGCCAGCCTTGCGCCCGGGAGTCGCGGGCTTGGCGCCCCGATCGTCCCGATCGTCCCGGTCGCCCGGATCGGCTGAGTTGCTCTCGCTCATCTCAAGTCTCTTGTCAGGCCCCGAACCACGGAGCAGCAGCGTACTCATGACGAGGTCGCCTCCTGCCGCAACCATGATCTGCCGAAGATCTTCATACCCCCGCGGTAACTCCCGCGCCGGGCGGCCAGTGCCGCCTCCACACGTCCCCTAGACACCGTACCTCCAACCGCAAGCCAGCGGCCTATCGAGTCCGTAAAGACAAGCGACCAATTAGTTAGACGCGCGTGCGACCGTTTTAGATGAGGGAATTTGGATCGATTTCCGGTACCCGGACAAAAGAACTTGAAACTTAAGACTTCGCCCCCGCGCCCAACTACTAGTTCATACGAGGCGGCGGCGCCACGCGGTTCACCGCGGCATTCAGCGATGTCCAAACAGCAGGCTCATCGCCTCGGCGCGGGTCCGCGTCTGGTCGCGGAAGATGCCGCGGACGGCCGACGTGACCGTCTTCGCGCCCGGCTTGCGGACGCCGCGCATGGACATGCACAGGTGCTCGGCCTCGACCACCACGATCACCCCCCTGGGCTCGAGGATGCGCATGAGCGCGTCCGCGATCTGGCAGGTCATCCGTTCCTGCACCTGGGGCCGCCTGGCGTACAGGTCGACGAGCCGCGCGAGCTTGGACAGCCCGGTGATCTCGCCCTTCGCGTTCGGTATATACCCGATGTGCGCGCGGCCGAAGAACGGCACGAGGTGGTGCTCGCACATGCTGTACATCTCGATGTCCCGCACGAGGACGATCTCGTCGTGCTCGGAGTCGAACACGGTGGTGAGCACGTCCTCGGGCCGCTGCCGCATGCCGGCGAACTGCTCGGCGTACATCCGGGCGACCCGGGCCGGCGTGTCGACGAGACCGTCCCGCTCCGGGTCCTCCCCGACGGCGAGCAGTATCTCGCGGACCGCGCGCTCGATGCGCGCCTGGTCGACCGGTGCCGGACCAGGCGCCTCGCCGGTTTCTTCGTCGTCGTCTACGTAACTCATCAGCTCAGTAACTCATCAGCTCAGTCGCTTACCGGGACGTCGCTCAGACGTCGCCGTCGCCGCCCACGGTCGCGTCGGAGCCGAACCCGAGCGCCTGACCGTTCGCGCCGCTGGCGCCGTTCACGCCATCGACGCCGAGCGGGGAACTGGCCGCGAGCGCGAGCTCCTTCGGCGACAGCACCGGCGGCCGGTCCGACGGCAGCCGCTTGCCGTACCCGGTGTAGCTGCCACGGGCCGGGCGCTTCTGCACGGGAGCGAAGATCTCGAGGACCTCCGCACGCGCGACGGTCTCCTTGTCGAGCAGGCGAAGGACCAGCGCGTCGAGCACGTCGCGGTACTCCACGAGCACCTCCCACGCCTCGTCGTGCGCGGCCTCGATCATCCGCCGGATCTCCTCGTCGATCGCCGACGCGATCTCCTCCGAGTAGTCCCGGCTGTGCCCCATCTCCCTGCCGAGGAACGGCTCGCCGTCACCGCTGCCGAACTTCCTGGCGCCGAGCCGCTCGCTCATGCCGTACTCGGTGACCATGTTGCGGGCGACCTGGGTGGCCTTCTCGATGTCGTTGGCGGCGCCGCTCGTCGGCTCGTGGAAGATCAGTTCCTCGGCGGTGCGGCCGCCGAGCAGCATCGCGAGCTGGTCCTGCATCTCGGCGCGGGTGACGAGGAACTTGTCCTCGGTCGGCAGGGCCTGCGTGTAGCCGAGCGCCCGGCCGCGCGGGATGATCGTCACCTTGTGCACCGGGTCGGCGTGCGGCATCGCGTGCCCCACCAGCGCGTGGCCGCCCTCGTGGTAGGCGATCAGCTTCCGCTCCGACTCCGACAGCAGCACGCTCTTGCGCTCCGGCCCGGCCATCACGCGGTCGATGGCCTCCTCGAGCGCGGCCATGTGGATCTGCTTGCCGTTGCCGCGCGCGGTCAGCAGCGCCGCCTCGTTGATCACGTTCGCCAGGTCCGCGCCGGTGAAGCCCGGCGTCCGCCGCGCGATCACGTCGAGGTCCGCGTCCGGCGCGATCGGCTTGCCGCGCGCGTGCACCTTCAGGATGCCCTTGCGCCCCGCCAGGTCCGGCTGGGCGACCACGATCTGCCGGTCGAACCGGCCCGGGCGCAGCAGCGCCGGGTCGAGGATGTCCGGCCGGTTCGTCGCGGCGATCACGATCACGCCGCCCTTGGTGTCGAAGCCGTCCAGCTCGACGAGCATCTGGTTGAGGGTCTGCTCGCGCTCGTCGTGCCCGCCGCCGAGGCCGGCGCCGCGGTGCCTGCCGACAGCGTCGATCTCGTCCACGAACACGATCGCCGGGGCGTTCGCCTTGGCCTGCTCGAACAGGTCGCGCACCCGGGAGGCGCCGACACCGACGAACATCTCGACGAAGTCCGAGCCGGAGATCGAGTAGAACGGCACGCCGGCTTCGCCGGCCACCGCGCGGGCGAGCAGCGTCTTGCCGGTGCCAGGCGGGCCGTAGAGCAGCACGCCCTTGGGGATCTTGGCGCCGATCGCCTGGAACTTCGCCGGATTCTGCAGGAACTCCTTGATCTCCTGCAGTTCCTCGATCGCCTCGTCGGCGCCGGCCACGTCAGCGAACGTGGTCTTGGGCGTGTCCTTGGTGATCAGCTTGGCGCGCGACTTGCCGAAATTCATCACACGCGACCCGCCGCCCTGCATCTGGGTCAGCAGGAAGAAGAAGAACAGCGCGATGATCAGGTACGGGATGAACGTCTCAAGCAGGTTCAGCAGCGCGCTCGACTTGGGGATCTGGATGTCGTAGCCGTCGGGCAGCTTGCCGGCGTCGTACTGCTTCTGCAGGAGCTGCTGCAGCTGCTGGCCCTGGCCGGTGATGAAGTCGGCCTGGTACTGCTGGCCGCTGTTGGTGGTGATCTGGATCGTCTGGTTCTTGTCGGTCAGGACCGCCGACTTGACCTGGCCGTGCTCGATCAGCTGCACGACCTGTGAGGTGTCCTTCTGCGAATAGCTGCTGCCGGAATTAGCCCAGCCAAGCGTGATCGTGATGACCAGCACCGCAAGCAGCACCAGAAGTAGCGGTCCGCGGAAAATGCGCTTCAATTCCATTGCGAGCGACCCCCTCGGCTCAGGGCCGTTCCCTCCTGACCAGCCTCACGTCCGCCGACCACCGGCGGAACTGCCATGCTTGCCCCGCACTGCCGGCCGGCTCGGCCGGCCCGCGCACAACGCATAAGGAATACCTGACGGTACATCAACGCTACCCGGCGCGAGATGTGTTCCCCCCGTAGACCTCGGGGGCTAGCGTCCCGATGAACGGAAGGTTGCGGAAACGCTCCGCGTAGTCGAGGCCGTAGCCGACGACGAACTCGTCAGGCACGTCGAATCCGGTGTAGGCGACCTCGACATCCATCTGAGCGGACGACGGCTTGCGCAGCATCGCGCACACCGCCACGGACGCGGGATCGCGCGACCGCAGGTTGCCGACCAGCCACGACAGCGTCAGGCCCGAGTCGATGATGTCCTCGACGATCAGCACGTGCCTGCCGCTGATGTCCGCGTCCAGGTCTTTCAGAATGCGCACCACGCCGGACGACTTCGTGCCCGACCCGTAAGACGACACCGCCATCCAGTCCATCTGGACGGGCAGGCGCATGGCGCGGGCGAGATCCGCCATCACCATGACCGCCCCTTTGAGCACGCCGACCAGCAGCAGGTCGCGGCCGGCGTAATCGGCGTCTATCTGCGCCGCGAGCTCAGCGGTCCGCTTGCTGAGCTGCTCGGATGTAATCAGCACCTCTTTGAGCGCCGGCCCCATGTCCGCAGCCTCCATGCCCCACCCTTTCAGTTCTCGTCATGGCTCTCGTCACGGCAAGATTCAGTCGCGGCGCCAGATACGTCAACGATCCCCGCCGCGCCGGCGAAACTCAGGTGGCCGGCCTGGCGCGACGCGCGGACGCCGCCAGGCAGGTCGACCCAGCGCTGCCCGTGCCAGTCGGTGACAAGCTCGCTCAGCCGGGCCACGTGGCCGGCGGTCAGCGCGCCCGCGGGGCAGCCCGCGGTGACGGCCGCTGAGCGCAGCACGCGCGTGCGCACCGCGGGCGCCATTCCGGCGAGGGAGGAGGCGTCAAGCGGGGCGCCCCCGCCAGCCCGCCGCGCGGACATCGCTTCCAGGACCTCAGCGTCGGCGCGCAGCTGATCGGCCGTGCGGGCCAGCGCCTCGGCGACCCCGGGCCCTAGCGCGGCCTCGAGCGCGGGCAGCGCGTCCAGCCGGAGCCGCACGCGCGCGTACCTGCGGTCGGCGTTGTGCGGGTCGTCCCAGGCGTCCAGGCCGAGCGCCGCACACGCCGCGGCCGTGACCGTCCGCCGCAGCCCGAGCAGCGGCCGCCGGAACACGCCGCGCCGCGCCGGCATGCCCGCCAGCGACCTCGGCCCTGAACCGCGGGCCAGCCCGAGCAGCACGGTCTCCGCCTGATCGTCCAGCGTGTGGCCGAGCAGCACGGCGCACGCCCCGGTCTGCGCGGCCACGCGCTCGAGCGCCGCGTACCGCGCCGCGCGCGCCGCCGCCTCCGGGCCGCCTGTGCCGCCGACCGCGACCGCTACCCCGCGCACCGGGTCCAGGCCAAGCGCGGAGAGCGCGGACACCACGGCCGCCGCCCGTGCCGCGGAGCCGTCCTGGAGCCCGTGGTCGACCGTCACGCCGCCCGCGCGCAGTCCCGCGCGGGGCGCCACGAACGCCAGCGCCGCGGCGAGCGCCAGCGAGTCAGCCCCGCCCGAGCACGCGGCGAGCACGAGGCCGCCGGGCGGCAGATCCCCGGTACAGGCCCGCACCGCGCTGCGGACCGCCGCGACGGCGGGGGCCGGCCCCACGTCAGCCGTCAGCCGACACGGGCCAGCCAGTCGGCGGGACTGGCCAGCTCGGCGCGGGTGGGCAGCATCTGCGGCGACGTCCACACCTTGTTGAACTCGGCCATCCCGGCCTCGTCGACCACGGTGCGCACGAAGCGCGAGCCCTCCGCGTACTGCTTCATCTTCAGGTCGATGCCCAGGATCCGCCGCAGGATCTGCTCGACCCGGCCGGCCGAGCCGCGCCGCGCGTTGAACCGCTCCCTGATCTCGGCGACCGAGGGCACCACCTGCGGGCCGACGGCGTCCATGACGTAGTCGCCGTGCCCCTCGACCAGGGTCATCACCGCGGTGAGCTTGTCGAGCAGCGCGCGCTGCGCCGGGGTCTGCATCGCCTCCACGAGCGAGTCCCCGTCGCCGCCGCGCACGGCGCCCGCCACCGCGCCCGCCGCGGCGCGCAGCCGGTCCACGATCGCGGCCGGGTCCAGGTCGGAGGCGAGCAGGAACTCGGTCATCATGCCCTGCACGTACCCGCGCAGCCAGGGCACCGACGTGAACTGCACCCGGTGGGTCTCCTCGTGCAGGCACACCCAGCGCCGGAAGTCGTGGGGGTCGACGCCGAGCTCGCGCTCGACCATGACGATGTTGGGCGCGACCAGGGTGAGCCGCCCGACGCCCGACGCCGGGTCAGCAGCGCCCGCCGCGTCTGACGCGGACGCCCCGTTGGCCGAGGTGCCGTTCGCGGACGTCCCGTTCGCCGCGGCGGGCGCGCCCTCGCCGGCCTCGTCGGGCGGCAGGAACAGCTCGTACTGGCCGAGCACCCGCGCGGACAGGTACGCGAGGATCAGCCCGGCCTGCAGCCCGGTGACACGCGACCCGACCGAGCCGAGCACCGAGCCGGCGCCTGGCACCGCGTTGCCGCGCTCGGCGAGCTTTTCCGCCAGCGGCTCGAGAACGACGCGGAACCCGCCCACGTTCGCCCGTATCCATCCGGGACGGTCCACCACCGCGACCGGTCCGGCCGAACCCTGGCTGGTCAGCCCGGTCAGCTCGCGGACCGGCTGCTGCACGACGGCGGTCAGGCCGCGCAGCTCCGCGACAACGGCGCGGGCGTCGGCCAGGCTCACGTCCGGACCCTGCCTGGCGAACCGGACACCCGTTGAGATCGCCAGGTCCCAGTCGATCATCTGTGCGCTGCTCACAGTCCTACCGTACGTGCTTGCCCGGCATGGTGGCACGAGGGGCGGATCAACTAGCGCTCGGCCTTGTCGCCGGAAGGGTCACGGGAAGCGTCGCGGGCCGCGTCACCGGCAGCCGCACCCGGCGAGCGCGGCCGCCGCCGAGTCGATCGCCCGCGCGGCCGCCGGCAGCATTCCGGCGCCCGGCACCTGCGACGCCATGATCGCGAAGGTAAGCAGCCTGCCGCTTCGGTCGTACACGAGCCCGGCCAGGTCGGCGACCGTGGACAGGTTGCCGGTCTTGGCCCGCACCACGCCGCGCGCGGCCCCCCCGATCCCGCCGAACGCGCTGCCGCCCGCCGACAGCGTCCCCGTGAACCCCGCGATGGGCAGCCCGGTGATCACGGCCCGCAGTCGCGGCGTGCCCGCGGCCACGTCGAGGATCCGCACCAGGGTCTGCGGGGCGATGCCGTCCTCCGGCGACAGGCCGCTGCCGTCCACCAGGCTGACCGGCGTCGTCACGCCGAGGCGCCGCAGTTCGGCCCGCACCGCGCCGGCCGCCCCCGCGAACGTCGCGGGCATCCCCATGGCAATCGCCACGTGCCGCGCCAGGTTCTCGGCGATCACGTTGTTGCTCTCCTGCAGCATCTGCTCGGCGATCTGCGCGAGCGGCGGCGAGCTCACGCTGGCGAGCGTCCGCGCACCGCCCGGCGCCGTGGCGGGCGACGGGCCGCTGGTCACCGTGATCCCGTCCGCGCCGAGCAGCGCCGCGAAGGCCGCCGCGGTCATGCCGGCCGGGTCCGTCGTCCGCGGCGTGAAGTTGACCGGGTCGTCGAAGTCCTGCAGCGCGCCGTCTTTGGTGAGCCGGCCCTGGTCGGCCTCGAGCGAGACGATCGGCGTCACGTTCCCTGACGACACGTCCCCGTACGTCCACCCGGGCGCCAGGCCCGGACCGGTGTACAGCGCGGTGTCGTACCCGAGCGACACGGACTTGTGCCCCGCGGCCGCCAGGACGCGCGCGGTCGCCGCGGCGAGCGCGGCGAGCGTCGCGGGGCGCGGGTAACTGGCGGCGGGGTAGGCGTGCACGGCGAGGACGGGATCACCGCCGCCGACGAGCACGATGCCACCGCCGTCCTGCCGCACGCTGGTGGTGAAACGCGCGCCGGGCCCGAGCACCGCGAGCGCGGCGACGGCGGTCGCGAGCTTGGTCGTGGACGCCGGCGTGGCGAGCACTCCGGCGTTGGCCGCGTAGAGCACCTGCCCGGTGGCCGCGTCGGCGACCTCGACACCGAGCTCGGCGCCCACGTCGGCGGCGGGCAGCGCCGCCGCGACGACGGCGGACAGCCCCGCCGCCGTCGGCAGCAGGGGCGGGTCGTCGGCCTGGCCGGCCGTGCCGTTCCCCGCGGGCACCTGAACCGGGGCCAGCACCGTCCCGGCGGGCACCACGGGCCGCACGGCCGCCACAGGGATGTGCAGCGCCGCGAGCCGCGGCGGCACCATCCGCGCCACGCTCACCCCGGCCGCGAGCGTGAACACCTCCAGCACCGCGAGCGTGACCAGGGCCGTCAGCCGGGTACGGCGCACCTACCTACCTTTCGCCGGTTCGGTGTGCCTAGCTTATGGCCACGCCCCACCGCGCTGCCCCGCCCTCCGGCCCTCCAGGCGCCGGCGGCGACAATGGAATCCACCAGCAGCTAACGGGCGGAGAGACGATGGACGTCGAGGTAGTCATAGAGATCCCGAAAGGCCAGCGAAACAAGTACGAGATGGACCACGAGACTGGCCGGATCAGGCTCGACCGCATGCTTTTCACCTCGACCAGGTACCCGGCCGACTACGGGTTCATCGAGGACACGCTGGGCGGCGACGGCGACCCGCTCGACGCGCTCGTGCTGCTCGAGGAGCCGACGTTCCCTGGCTGCCTGATCACGGCGCGGGTCATCGGGATGTTCCTGATGAAAGACGAGAAGGGGCCTGACGAGAAGGTCCTGTGCGTGCCGGCGCACGACCCGCGAGCGGAGCACTTGCGCGACATCCACCACGTGCCCGAGTTCGACCGGCTGGAGATCCAGCACTTCTTCGAGGTCTACAAGGACCTCGAGCCAGGCAAGTCCGTCGAGGGCGCCCGGTGGGCCGACCGCGCGGCCGCCGAGGCCGAAGTTGAGCGCTCGCGCAAGCGGCTCGCGGAGGCGGCGGGGCACTAAGGTCGCGGGCGGGTGAGGGAGCAGCCAGCACCCGCCGTTCGGGAAAATTCTTCTCATTAGCCCGAACGGACCGTGGCGGCTGTCCGGCGCCGGTGCTACCCCGCGGCCTTGCGCTCGGGGCAGTCGGTCTGCTCCCAGATCGCCTCCGCGCGGGCGCGGATGGCCTCGTGTGCCTCGCGCAGGGTGTCGCCGCCGAGTCCGGCCAGGCCGCCGGAGAGCCTGACGGCCGCGCGGGCCGCCGCGGCGGCGCTCTCCCACCGGCCGGCGGCGGAGTGCAGCGTCATCGCGCGGACGGCGGCGGCCGCCCAGTCGGGCACGGCGAGCTGAACGTACCGCGGGGCCGTGATCAGCCAGCCGGGCGCGCACGTCGCGAGGCGGAGCCGGTCCAGGGCTAGCTCGGCGACGGCGAGGCCGGTGTCGGTTTCCGCCAGCCCGCCGGATTCGGCGCCGGTCTTGAGCAGGCACCGGCCCAGGTGGAAATGCGCCCGGGCCAGGCCGAGGTCGCGCTCAGCGAGATCGGCGGCCGGCGCGCGCAGGTACATCCGGATGACCTCGCGGAGCAGGCTGATCGCGTCCCTGGTGTTTCCCGACTCGTCGTGCGCGAGCGCGACCCGCGTGAGCACGTCGATCCGCGGCACCTCGTAGCACGCCGGATTCGCGCGCGCGAGCGCCGCGTAGTGGCCCGCCGATTCGGTCAGCAGCGCGATGGTGTGCACGGGGGTGATGCCGTACCGCGCGTGGTTGCACAGCGCCGCGGCGAGTTCCGCCTCGTGCCACGCCGGATCGCGGACGGCGGCGCACAGCTCGCGGCTGATCGACAGCGCCGTCCACGAGTGGGTCGCGGCCTTGTCGTGGCTGCCCTCGAGCGACGCGCGGATCGCCTCGCCGAGGTGGAATTCGTACCGGCGCTCGAGTGTCCCGCGCCGTGACGCCTTGCGCGGCGGCGCCTGCCGCTCTGGTGCCCGGCGCAGCGGCACCTTGCGCAATGCCGCCACCGTCTGCGGCGCTTCGCGCTCTGGCGCCTTGCGCTCTGGCGGCTTCTGCCGGGCCATGAACATGCAGGGAACCCTTCAACGGTGACCGCGCCTACCGGCCCCTACAGAGATCGTGACATAACACCGCGTAGCTGGCAATACACGGCGTGAAACTATCTACAAGCAGAATTTACCGAAATATCGTGTTTAGTCCGGATGACCGGCGGGCTACTCGCCGGACGCGGTGAGCGTCCCGGCCTCGCCCGCGCCGCCGATCCCGTCGGCGTCGTCGAGGTCCCGAGCCGCCAGCGTGAGGAAGGCCGCGGCCCTGTCGAAGGTGTCGCCGACGGTGTGCCCCGCGAGGCGTTCGCGGTACGCCCAGTACCGGCTCATCTCCCAGGCCTGGCCGCGCGGCGGCAGCGTCTCCACCGGGGGCTTCGGCATCGCCTTCCACGTCCAGGCCGTGATGGGCGCGTCGTGGCCGCCGTCGGCGCTCAGCCGGGGCTGGATGAAGTCCGCGTGGTCGGTGTAGTAGCCCATCCGGTTGCGCACGAACCGCAGCCCGGCGAACGTCCCCTCGATCTGCCGCCGCTGCGCGCTCGCCAGCGCGGCGAGCGCGCCGTCGTACGCCTCCGGGTGGTAGCGGACCAGCGTGGCGTCCACGATCGTCACCCACCAGACCGCCTCGCCGATCACGGCGAACGCCTGCGGCCGGTCACGCGGCATGACCTTGCCGAGCCGCTCGGCGGTCTCGCGCATGGCGATGAGCGACCAGGCGAGCGCGCTCTCCTGGGTTTGCGGGTCGCTGGTGTGCTGCGCACCCCAGTGCGCGCCGCCCCGTTTGTCCGGGCTCACGTGCTCGCGGTTCCAGGCAACCCGGCAGCGCGCCGAACAGAACCGGGCGTGCTCGCGCTTGGGCTCGAAGGCCCGACCGCAGCGCTCACAGTTCCTCGTGTCCGCCATCCAAATATGTTACGCGTAACGGTGCACTGCTATGGTCATACTCTGGTTGCCGGGCACCGAGCATGCCGTCCCATGATTCACACTTAGTAATGGCAAGGCACGCAGCAAGGAGGACCGGTGGATAACACCGAGGGAGTGCTGAGACGGGCACCGCTGTTCGACGCACTCGACGAGGAGGGCGCTCGCGCGCTCCGGCGGCAGATGTCGGAGGTGAAGCTCTCGCGCGGCGAGCACCTCTTCATGGAAGGTGACGACGGGGACGCGCTTTACGTGGTGCTCGACGGCAAGATCAAGCTCACCCGCGCCGCGGCGGACGGCAGGGAGAACCTGCTGAGCGTGATCGGGCCGGGCGAGATGTTCGGCGAGCTGTCGCTGTTCGACCCGCGGCCGCGAACATCCTCGGCCAGCGCGGTGACCGACGCGCTGCTCGCCTCGCTCAAGCACGAAGCGCTGATCCCATGGCTGCGGGAGCGGCCGGAAGTGTCGCTGCACATGCTCCGCCAGCTGGCCCAGCGGCTGCGGCGGGCCAACGACGTAACGGCGGACCTCGTCTTCACCGACGTACCTGGCCGCGTGGCCAAGAACCTGCTCGACCTCGCCGACCGATTCGGCCACCAGGAGGCCGACGGCCTGCACGTGCACCACGATCTGACGCAAGAGGAGCTCGCCCAGCTCGTCGGCGCGTCACGGGAGACGGTCAACAAGGCGCTGGCGGACTTCGCCGCCCGCGGCTGGCTGCAGATCTCGGCGCGGTCGGTGCTCATCCTCGACGCCGAGCGCCTCCGCAAGCGCGCCCGCTAGCGATCCCTGCCGTCCAGATACTCCAGTTGGGCGCGCACCGACCATTCGGCGGCGCCGCGGACGGCGGGATCGGTGTCGGCGTACACGATGGCCACGATCTCGTCGGGCGTGCGCGCGCCGGCGGCCAGCGCCGCCCGTATCTGGTCCAGCCGCTCCTGGCGGTGCGCGATGTAGTAGTCGAGAACGCCCGCCGGATCCGGGAGCACCGGCCCGTGCCCTGGCAGCAGGACGCGCAGCGCGGCGGTTGCGGCCAGCGACCGCAGCTCATCCAGTGTCCGCAGGTAGTCGCCTAGCCCGCCGTCCGGGCCGATCACGGTCGTGCCCCGGCCGAGCACCGTGTCCCCGGTCAGCAGCGCGCTGTCCGCGTCGAGGAGCAAGCTGACCGAGTCGGCGGAATGACCCGGGGTGCCCACCACGCGAAGCTCGCAGCCCGCGGCGGTCAGCACGTCCCCGGCCGCCAGGCCCTCAGTGCCCAGCCGGCGGGCTGGGTCCAGCGCCATGACAGGGGCGCCGCTCATGGCCGCGAACCGCGCGGCGCCTTCCGCGTGGTCCGGGTGCCCGTGGGTCAGCACGACAAGCGCGACGCTTCTGTCGCCCGTCTGCGCGACATCAAGCACGCGCCGCAGGTGACCCTCGTGCTCAGGGCCGGGATCGATCACGACGACCGTGGCCGAGTCAGGCTCGCCGACCACCCAGGTGTTGGTGCCGTCCAGCGTCATCGGTGACGGGTTGGGTGCGAGCACGCAGCGGGCTCGCTCGGTCCCCGAGCCGTCGATGCTCATGACAGGTCTCCGTAGCCCGCCTCGTCGGGGATGAGCAGCCAGGCCGTGCCGTCCTCGACGACCATGCGGGGCATGACCGGGTCGATCTGGCGGCGGCTGGCCAGGATCTGGGCGACGCCGCCGCAGGCGGCGAACTCGCGCAAGGTGGCCACCGTCGGCGGCAGCAGCAGCATCTCACCGGTCGTGGCGGCGCTGAGCGCCGCCTGCGGCCGCAGCCACGCGATCCGGTCCGCCTCGGCGTGATCGCCGCTAGCACGCTGCCCGTCCGGGAGCGCGGCGGCGAAGAAGCGGGCGTCGAATCGCCTGGGCTCGGCCTCGGGCGTTATCCATCGCGCCCACGGCGTCAGCAGGTCGGCGCGGACGACGAGGCCGCGCTCCGCGAGCAGTTCGGCGAACGTCACCTGGCCGGCGGCGAGCGCCGCGCGTTCCGCTGCCCACGACGACTCGTCGGGCGCGACGGGCGAGCCGTCCGCGCGGCCCGCGAGGAGCACGCCGGATTCCTCGAACGTCTCGCGCACCGCCGCGCAGACGAGGGCGCGGGCCTGCCCGGCGGATGTGCCCAGCCAAGCGCCGAACTCCTCGGGGGCAGGTCCGGCCCAGCCGATCCGCGGGTCGTCGTCGGCCGGGTCCACCGAGCCGCCGGGGAAGACGTAGGCGCCGGGCGCGAAGGCCATCGCGGCGGGCCGCTTCAGCATGAGCACCTCGGCGCCGTCGCCGGCGCCGGCACCGGCGTCAGCGGCCTGGGCGGGCGCCGGCCTTACCACCATCACGGTCGCCGCGTCCCTGGCCACGGCCGGGGCCAGCTGGCCGGCGACGATGGCTGATATCCGCGCTGTGAGCCGCTCGTCGAACCAGTCCAGCTGTATCCTCACGCCACCTCGACGATCATCTCGACCTCGACCGGCGAGTCCAGGGGCAGCACGGCCATTCCCACGGCGCTGCGGGCATGCCGGCCCGCGTCGCCGAGCACCTCGATGAGGAACTCGCTCGCCCCGTTGATGACCTGCGCCTGCCCGGTGAAACCCGGCGCGCTCGCGACGAAGCCTGTCACCTTGACCACCCGCGCGATCGCGGCCAGGCCGCCCGCCGCTTCCGCCGCGGCCGCGAGCGCGTTCAGCGCGCAGACGCGGGCGAGGCCCGCCGCGTCCTCCGGGCTGACTGACTCGCCTACTTTGCCGGCCGCCTGCAGCTTCCCGTCCACCATGGGCAGCTGCCCTGAGGTGTAGACGTAGTTGCCTGTGCGGACCGCGGGCACGTAGGCGGCCACTGGCCGGGTCACCGGCGGCAGCGTCAGCCCCAGGGCCGCGAGGCGCTCGGCCGCCGTGCTCATGACTTCTCGCGCTTCATGTAGGCGACGAGCTGCTCGGGGTTGGGGCCTGGCACCACGTTGACGAGCTCCCAGCCCTCGTCGCCCCAGTTGTCCAGGATCTGCTTGGTCGCGTGGACAAGCAGCGGCACGGTCACGTACTCCCACTTTCGCATGGGCAGAACACTAGCGCGCCGGGCTTGCCCGCACCGTGGCGGCGGCTCGCCGCGCCAGTGCTCATCCGCGCGAGCCTGGCACGCGTTCTAGGGCAGCTCCGGGTGCGCCGCGGTCGCGGCGGCCGCGCCGTTGCCCGCGGCGAGCCCGGGCACGGTGTCGTCCGCCGGCTCGACCTCCGGGGCGGGCGGCACGGCTGCCTCTGTGAGTTCGGGGGCTCCGCCGTGCGAGATCGCGGCCTCGGCGGCCGCTACCTCCTCATCACCGAGGTCCTCCTCGAGCGGCGGCGCGGCCGCCGGCGTGCCCGGGCCGGGTGCCATCCTCTCGAAGAACCGCAGCAGCTCCACCGGGACCGGCATGACCAGCGTGCTGTTCTTCTCGCCCGCGACCTCGACGACGGTCTGCAGCAGGCGCAGCTGGAGGGCGGCGGGATCCCGCGCCATCACGTTCGCCGCGGCGGCGAGCCGCTTGGACGCCTGGTACTCACCGTCGGCGGTGATGATGCGCGCGCGGCGCTCCCGCTCGGCTTCCGCCTGCCGCGACATGGAGCGCTTCATGCCCTCGGGCAGCGACACGTCCTTGATCTCCACGCGCTCGACCCTGATCCCCCACGGCTCCTCGGTGGGCTCGTCGATGATGCGCCGCAGTTCCCTGTTCACCGTCTCGCGCTCGGCGAGCAGCTGGTCCATCTCGGACTGGCCGATGATCGAGCGCAGCGAGGTCTGCGACTGCTGCAGGATGGCGAACTGATAGTCCTGCACGTTGACGGTGGCCTTAATCGGGTCCACCACGCGGAAGTACACCACCGCGTCCACCCGGACCGACACGTTGTCCCTGGTGATGCCCTCCTGGGCGGGCACCGCCATGGCGACGATCTGCATGTTGACCTTCTGCATCCGGTCTCCGACCGGCCGCATCAGGGCAAGACCAGGGCCGCGCACTTCGGCCTGCACACGCCCGAAGCGGTACACGATGCCCTTCTCGTACTGCTGGACAACCCGGATCGACCGCCCCGCGGCGATCAGTCCGGCCACTATCAGGATCACGATGACGACGACAAGACCCTCCATGATCCCTCCTTATCGCAACCGCAGGGGCTTAAGGCCCAGCGTAGTCCCGCGCCGCCGGCGTCAGATACGCCTGACACATGCCGCGTAAGGCTTTTTCGGCTCGCAGGCGATCCTTCCGTCGGTCTCCCTCGCCCCACCCTTCCCGCCCGCCCCTCCGCCTTCCCGAGGGAGCCGCCGGTAAACCGTACGGACGAGTGCGGACTGGCACGTTCCGGTCACCTCGCGGCGATAGCCTCCCTTAGAGGCCGGGAATAGGCGCGCGGTGCGCCGGGAACGGCGTTGGCTGTAGGCGGCGGACGACCAGGGGCACAGGGCATGACGGCGAGAGACACCGACTGGGACGGCGTGCGGCTGCATGTGGTGACGGGCAAGGGAGGCACCGGCAAGACCACCGTCGCCGCTGCCCTCGCGCTCGCCCTGGCGCACACCGGCCGCAAGGTGCTGCTGATCGAGGCGGAGGGACGGCAGGGCATCGCCCGGCTCTTCGACAGGCCGCCGCTCCCGTACGAGGAGCGGAAGATCGCCATCGGCCCCGGCGAGGCGGACGACGGGCGCGACCCAGGCGGCGACGTGTACGCCCTCGCCATCGACCCCGAGGGCGCGCTGCTTGACTACCTGCAGATGTTCTACAACATGCGCAGCGCCGGGCACGTGCTGACGAGGCTGGGCCTCGTCGACTTCGCGACGACGATCGCACCCGGCCTTTCGGACGTGCTTGTCACGGGAAAGGCGACCGAGGCGGCGCGGCGCAGGCAGCAAGGCGGCGGCTACGTCTACGACAGCGTCGTGCTCGACGCGCCGCCCACCGGCCGGATCGGCCGGTTCCTCAACGTCACTGCCGAGGTGTCCGGCCTGGCGAAGGTCGGCCCGATCCGGACCCACGCCGACACAGTGGCCCGGGTGATCAAGTCCCCGCAGACCGCCGTGCACTTCGTCTCCATCCTCGAGGAGATGCCCGTGCAGGAGACGCTAGACGGCATCGCGGAACTGCGCGGGATAGCCGGGATGCAGGTCGGCGGGGTGGTGATCAACATGGCCAGGCCCGCCGTGCTCAGCAGGGAGGAGCTGAAAGCGCCGCCGGACACGGAGATGATGGCGAGCGCGCTGGCGGCCGCCGGCCTGCGCAACACGGACGCGCTCGCCACCGCGCTCTCCGGTGAGCTCGCCGAGCACACCGGCCAGCTCGAGGTGCAAGATCGCGAGCGGACCGAGCTGGAAGCGGCCGGACAGCCCATCTACACACTGCCCATGATCGCCGAAGGCATCGACCTAGCCGCCCTGCACAGGCTCGCGGCCGAGCTCAGGGACCAGGGGGCGGCGTGAACCCGCGGCTTGACATGGACCGGATCATCGACGACCGGCGCACGCGCATCATCGTGTGCTGCGGGTCCGGCGGCGTGGGCAAGACCACGGCGGCCGCGGCTATCGGGCTACGCGCCGCCGAACGCGGCAGGCAGACCTGCGTGCTCACCGTCGATCCGGCGCGACGGCTCGCGCAGTCGATGGGGCTGAGCTCGCTTGACAACACGCCACGGCTCATCGAGGGCATCGACCCCGCGAGCGGCGGCAGCATGCACGCGATGATGCTCGACATGAAGCGCACGTTCGACGAGATTGTCGAGGCGCACGCCGACCCGCAACGGGCCGCGCAGATCCTGGCCAACCCGTTCTACCAGTCCCTGTCGTCGAGCTTCGCCGGCACCCAGGAGTACATGGCGATGGAGAAGCTCGGCCAGTTGCGCCGCTCGGACGAGTGGGACCTGATCGTGGTGGACACCCCGCCGAGCCGCAGCGCGCTTGACTTCCTCGACGCGCCGGAACGCCTCGGCCGGTTTCTCGACGGACGGCTGATCCGGGTGCTCACCACCCCCGCCAGGGCGACACGGCCGTTCACCAAGGTGCTGAACGCGGGATTCTCTGTCATGACCGGCGCGCTGACCAAGCTGCTCGGCGCCCAGGTCCTGCGCGACGCGCAGACGTTCGTCACCGCCTTCGACACGATGTTCGGCGGGTTCCGCGAGCGCGCGGATGCGACCTACCGGCTGCTGCAGGCGCCGGGCACGTCGTTCCTCGTGGTCGCCGCCCCTGAGCCGGACGCGCTGCGCGAGGCGTCCTATTTCGTCGAGCGCCTCGATGAGGAGCGCATGCCGCTTGCCGGGCTGATCCTGAACCGGGTGCACCGCTCGCCGCTCCCCCGGCTGAGCGCCGCACGCTCGCTGGCCGCCGCGGAAACCCTCGACAGCATCCCGAACGAGGGCGTGGCGCCTGCCGGGGCCAACGGCCACGCGGTGACGGCGGCCGCCCTGCGGCTGCATGCCGAGCGGATGAGCCTGTCCGAACGAGAGCAGCGGGTGGCCGGCGCTTTCACGTCGGCGCACCCCGCTGTTCCTGTCCTTGAAGTGCCTGCTCTGCCGGTGGATGTGCACGACCTCGCCGGGCTGCGCCGCATCGGCGCGGCCATGGGACCCGCCACGGAAGGGCGGGAACTCTAGCGGGAGCAGGAAGGCTGATGAGGTCTTAGGTGATCGGCTGCGTCTTCAGGCTGGCGTCTTCGCCAGGACTGGCGCCATTGCCAGCAGGACAGAGCCAGCAGGGCAGACGGAGAATCAGCTGGCGACCAGCTCGTCAATACCCTGGCGCTCGTAGCGGTCACGGGCCCGCTCGAGCAGTTCACGCCACGACGTTACGTCGGGCCTGCGGCGCAGCAGCGCACGGCGCTCGCGCTCGGTCATTCCGCCCCAGACGCCGAACTCGATGCCGTTGTCGAGCGCGTCCGCAAGGCACTCGGTACGTACCGGGCAACCCCGGCAGATGAGCTTGGCGCGGTTCTGGGCTGCACCCTGGACAAACAGCTCGTCAGGGTCCGTTCCCTTGCAGGCGGCGCGTGTGGTCCAGTCGGTGATCCACATGTGCCCAACTCCTCTTGATCGCCGGGCGCACGTGCTCCCGGACGGTCTTCGATGACGGATTACTTGCCGTGCGGGTGTGCGGCCACCCGGTCACGGTTATCTGTTCGTGACAATGCAACTTACGGAAGTCAGGGCATAGCTGCCAAGACCCCGGCATGGCCATTTCGTAGATAGTCCTGATGGGCTATATACACCTGTGTTACTAGTCACCCCTCGGTTGCGAACACGCCCTCAGCGTGACGAAAGTGGCAGCATGTCGCCATAGGTCTGCGGATTGTGGCAGTAGTACCGCGGATGCTGGCAGTAGGACGCCGACTGCCCGCGTACGCTAAGACCCGTGCAGCTCTTGGACTGGACAGTCACCAAGACGAGCGCTGTGGGGCGCCTGCTCCTGCTCTCGGCACTCGGCGGCGTGCTCGCAGCCGCGATGGTGTTGCCGGTGGTGGCAGCCACGGGAATCTTGGTGCGGAACACCTCCGACAAGTTCACCACCCTGTCGATCAGCACCTCCAGCCTGCCGCAACGGTCGGAGATCTTCGACCGCGAGGGAAACCTGATCACGTACGTGTACGGCGTGGACCTCGGCCCGGGGATGACATACACGGGCCTTGACCGGCAGCCAGTCGGCTACAACCAGATCTCGCCGTACATGCTCCAGGCGATCGTCGCGATCGAGGACGACCGGTACTGGTCGCGCGGCGCACTCGACGTCAAGGGCACCCTCCGCGCGCTCGTCAACGACCTCGAGCACAAGCCGATCCAGGGCGGGTCCACGATCGAGCAGCAGTACGTGAAGGGCGTGCTCGTCCTCCAGGGGCTTGGCAGCGCCGCGGCCGAGAAGAACGCCACCGCCGACACACTGAACCGCAAGCTCGACCAGCTGCGGATGGCCGTCCAGGTGGCGCACGTGATGTCCAAGCAGCAGATCCTCGCCGGGTACCTGAACGACAGCTTCTACGGGAGCGGGGCCTGGGGCATCGAGGCCGCGGCCGAGACCTACTTCCACACGACCGCGGCGAAGCTGAACCTCCTCCAGGCCGCCACGCTCGCCGGGATCGTCGAAGACCCCACCAGGTACGACCCGCTGCTCAGCGCCACGCAGTCGCTTCAGCGGCGCAACACCGTGCTCGCCAGGATGCTGCAGACAAAGGTGCTAGGGCCGCTCGTGGAGGCGCACGCGCTGACGCTGCCGCTGGGCCTGCGCCCCGGGGCCGTGCAGAGCGGGTGCACCGCGAGCACGGTCGGGGACGCCGCCTTCTTCTGCGACTACGTGATCCACACGATCCTGCTCGACAAGGCGTTCGGCGCGACCACGCAGGATCGCGCCCAACTGCTCGCCACAGGCGGGCTGCAGATCCACACGACGATGAGCCCGGAGGACCAGGCCTCCGCCACCAACGCGGTCAACTACGTCTTGCCCGCGCACGACAACTACTACAACCCCGCGCGCAACGCCGACACCGAGGTGCTGCTGCAGCCGGGCACAGGGCGGGTCCTCGCGATCGCCGAGAACCGGCCGTACGGCCTGGGCAAGGGCCAGACCGAGGTGGACTACGCGGTGAACGGCACCTACGGCGGCAGCGCCGGGGTGCAGACCGGGTCCTCGTCCAAGCTGTTCACGCTGATCACCGCGCTCGAGCAAGGCGTGCCGTTCGGCTTCCAGCTGACGGTGCCTGGCTCGACGACGATCAGCGGCTACTACAACTGCGCGGGCCAGCCAGCCGGGACCTACAACGGCGAGCAGGGCGTCTTCAACGTGACGAACGCCGAGGGGCCCGGCAACAGCACGGACTCGCTGTACACCGGCACGACGAACTCGATCAACGTCTTCTACGCCAAGCTTGAGCAGAAGGTCGGGCTCTGCAACGTCGTGAAGACCGCCGTCGACCTCGGGATGACGCGGGCCGACGGCAAGTCCCTGCTCTCCTGGGACGGCCCGAACCAGCCGCCAGCCGACGACCTGCCCGCTTTCACCCTCGGCGTCGTCAACGTGTCGCCGATGTCCATGGCCGCGGCGTACGCGACCGCCGCGTCGGGCGGCACCTACTGCCGGCCGGTCGCCATTTCCGCGGTCACGAACTCGGCCGGCGCTTCGCTCCCGGTTCCGTCGGCGGGCTGCCACCGGGTGCTGACCAGCGACGTCGCGAACGCCGTGAACTACATCCTGCAGGGCGTGCTCACGACAGGAACAGCCGCCTACCCCGGCGGCATCTCCGGCTACGAGACGGCCGGCAAGACGGGCACGTCGAACGTGGCGAACGGGAACGGCACGCCGTACGCCGCGTTCGCGGGGTACACCACCAACCTCGTCGGCTACGTCTCGGTGTTCAACCCGATCTCGCCGACCGTGGACACCATGACCGGCACGAGCGCCTGCTACCGGCTCGAGTACGGCGGCCTGAGCTGCCCGGGCGAGATGTTCGGCGCCAACGCGCCAGCGACGACGTGGCACATGACGTTCGACCACGCCAACCTCAGCGGATCGGAAGACTTCACCCAGGTATCCCCGTACAGCGCGCTGTGGAGCAAGGGCAACGGCCAGGTCGTCAAGCAGCCGCCGAAGAAGCACAAAGGCGGCGGCAACGGAGGCGGCGGCGGAGGTAACGGCGGCGGGGGCAATGGTGGCGGCGGCGGAGGCAACGGCGGCGGCGGCGGAGGCGGCGGCGGCGGAGGCGGCGGCGGCGGCGGGGGAGGCGGCGGCCCGGTTCCGATACCTCCGCCGGCCCCGGCGGACGTCGTTAAGCCGACCGGCTAGCGGACGGTCCGGCTAGCGGGCTGTGTCGCTGGCACGCGGTCTCGCTGGCACGCGGTCTCGCTGGCACGCGGTCTCGCTGGCACGCGGTCTCGCTGGCACGCGGTCTCGCTAGCCGGCGGTGAGCTGGCGGCGGACCTCCGCGGCCACGCGCGCCCCCTCCGCGCGGCCGGCTACCTGCGGCGTGACCACCTTCATGACCTGGCCCATTCCCTGCATGCCCGTGGCGCCCGTCTGCGCGATCGCCGCGGACACGATGCCCGCCAGCTCATCGTCGGCAAGCTGCGCGGGCAGGTAGCCCGCGAGCACCTCACCCTCGGCCCGCTCGGCCGCCGCCTGGTCGGCGCGGCCCGCGGACTCGAACGCGTCGGCGGCCTCCCGCCGCTTCTTCGCCTCGCGGGTGAGCACTTTGACGATCTCGTCGTCTGACAGCTCCCGCGCGGCGTCGCCTGACACTTCCTCGTTGGTGATCGAGGTGAGCGCCATCCGCAGCGTGCGCAGGCGCACCTGGTCGCGTGCGCGCATCGCGTCGGTGAGATCGGAGCGGAGCCGTTCCTTGAGTTCGTTCACGCCACTATCCTGCCGCACGCGGTCTAAGGCTTATCAGGACGGCGCATCGCGGATCCCATGGCACCATAGGTAGGTGCGAGCACGAACCATGATGTCCCTCGCGGTCGCCTCTGGCGCCGCGGCACTGGGCTACGCCACGGTCATCGAGCGCAACTGGTTTGTGCTCAAGCACCAGGAGGTGCCCGT
>Ga0335073_10001639_pt1 | contig 30066 bp, 26 predicted proteins | sample Lox_Sample_22_FD_207093 | JGI IMG/M metagenome (GOLD analysis project Ga0335073, IMG submission 207093) | Soil microbial communities from Loxahatchee National Wildlife Refuge, Florida, United States - Lox_Sample_2.2 | ecosystem: Environmental > Terrestrial > Soil > Wetlands | place: USA... | reverse complement strand
GTCGCGGCCGCGTTCAGCCCGGACGGAACCCATGTGGTCACCGCATCCTTCGACGGGACGGCGCGGGTGTGGGATTTGCGCGGCGACAAACCGAGCTTCGTCGCCCTCGAAGGCCATCAGGCTGGGGTCGGCTCGGCGGCGTTCAGCCCGGACGGAGCCTATGTGGTCACCGCGTCCAATGACAACACGGCGCGGGTTTGGGATTTGCGGACGAGCCCGCCGAGCTTCGTTGCGCTCGCGGGCCATCGGGGTGCGGTCGTCGTGGCCGCGTTCAGCCCGGACGGAACCCATGTGGTCACCGCCTCCGACGACAAGACGGCGCGGGTGTGGGACCTGCGCGAGAAGCAGCCGAGCTTCGTCGCGCTCGCAGGCCATCGGGGTGCAGTCGTCGCGGCCGCGTTCAGCGCGGACGGAACCCATGTCGTCACTGCGTCGGACGACCACACGGCGCGGGTGTGGGATTTGCGGGCGAATCCGCCGAGCTTCGTCGCCCTCGAAGGCCACCAGGGTCCGGTCAGCGTGGCCGCGTTCAGCCCGGACGGCGCCCATGTCGTCACGGCGTCATGGGACGGGACGGCCCGGGTGTGGGACCTGCGCCAGAAGCAGCCGAGCGGCGTCGCCCTCGAAGGCCATCTGGGTGGGGTCCGCTCAGCGGCGTTCAGCCCGGACCGAACTCAGGTGGTCACCGGATCCCTCGATAAGACGGCGCGGGTGTGGGATTTGTGGCTGAAGCAGCCGAGCTTCGTCGCCCTCGAAGGCCATCAGGGTCCGGTTGTCTCGGCCGCGTTCAGCCCGGACGGAACCCGTGTGGTCACCGCGTCTCGGGCCGAGGCGCGGGTGTGGGATTTGCGGCAGAAGCCGCCGACCTTCGTCGCCCTCGAAGGCGATCAGGGTTTCGTCCGCTCGGCTGCGTTCAGCCCGGACGGAACTCATGTCGTCACCGCATCCTACGACAGGACGGCGCGAGTGTGGGATTTGCGGCAGAAGCAGCCGAGCTTCGTCGCCCTCGAAGGCCATCAGGGTCCGGTCTCCTCGGTCGCGTTCAGCCCGGACGGAACCCATGTGGTCACCGCCTCCGACGACAGGACGGCGCGGGTGTGGCCGGTCTATCCCGATGTGAACGAGCTGATCGCCGAGGTCCGGCCGCGCCTGTCGCGCTGCCTCAGCCAGGCGCAGCGCGACGCCTTCGGTCTGCCCACCGAGCATCCCGCTTCCGACCGCAATTTCATCCCGCCGCCGACCCCCGACGGCCGCTGCCCGGGCTAGAGCAAGTTCTGGCGTTGCAAGGACCCCCGGGTCGCAGCCAAGGACATCTTCGCCGTCGCCGACCATCCCGGCGAGATGTAGGGTCTTCCATCGCGGGACCGGCACGAGCCCGCGCCGCACGGCGAACGGGGAGGTTGCGATGGCGCACATGGCATACATGACCATACGGGGGCAGAAGCAGGGCGAGATCAAAGGCGGCGTCACGCAAAAAGGCCGTGAGGGGTCGATCGCGTTGATCGATGTCGCCTACGAGATCAAGACGCCGTTCGATGCGGCGTCTGGCTCGCTGACCGGCAAGCGCCAGCATAGCCCGATCAAGATCACCAAGGAAATCGATGCGGCGTCACCGCTGCTTTTCCAGGCCCTGGTGACCAACGAAACGCTGACGACAGTCAAGTTCGAATTTTGGCGGCCCTACCCAGAGATTGTCTCGCCCTACTTCTTCATCCTTCTGACCAACGCGCTGATTACGAGCCTCGCCCTGACCTCGTCCGACGGCGAAGACGTTCATGAAATCGAGCAGATTCAATTCGTCTACCAGAAGATCGAGGTCACCTGGGTCTCCGGCGGGGAGTCGGCGCAGGACGACTGGATCGCTTCCGGCTGAGGTCCGAAATGATGCATCGCTCGATCGTTTCGCCTCACGCCGCGCGCCCGGCCCGGAACGCCTCGACCGTCTGCATCACGCCGCGCAATTCGGCCAGGCCCTTCAGGCGGCCGATAAAGGAATAGCCGGGGTTGACGCGCTTCTTGCCGTCGTCGCCGAGCAAATGTCCGTGGTCGGGTCGCATCGGGATCTCGGAATCGGCGCGGCCTTCCGCGCGGCGGCGGTCCTCCTCCGCCATCAGCGCCGCGACGAGGCGGACCATGTCGGTTTCGCCGGCGAGGTGGTCGTCCTCGAAGAAGGAGCCGTCCGCCTCGCGCCTGACGTTGCGCAGATGGGCGAAATGGACGCGCGGGCCGAACTCTTTCGCCATGGCGACAAGATCGTTCCCGGGGTTCGAGCCGAACGAGCCGGCGCAGAGCGTGATCCCGCAGGCCGGCGAAGGCGCGGCGGCGAACAGCTTGCGCACGTCCTCGGCGGTCGACATCACCCGCGGCAGGCCGAAGATGGGGAAGGCCGGATCGTCGGGATGGATGGCGAGGCGCGCGCCTTCCTCCTCGGCGACGGCCGTGATCTCGCGCACGAAGGCGATGAGGTTGGCGCGCAGCTCCGCGACGCCGACATCCTTGTAGAGGGCGAGCGCGCGCCTGAAGCTCGCCCGGTCGTAGGTGAAGTCGCGGGCCGGCAGCCAGTCGATCAGCGTGCGCTCGAGAGCGTCGATATCGCCCGGCGTCATCTGTTCGAACCGCGCTCGCGCGGCTGCGATGCGCTCGGGCGGATGATCGGCCTCGGCGCCGTCGCGCTCGAGAATGAAGAGATCGTACGCGGCGCAATCAACCGCGTCGAACCTCAGCGCCGTCCCGCCGCCGGCGAAGGGCCAGTTGAGGTTCGTGCGGGTCCAGTCGGTGATGGCCATGAAGTTGTAGCAGAAGGTTTTCACGCCGGCGCGCGCCGCGTTGCGGATCGACTGCTTGTGATTGTCGATTCTTTCGCGGAAGCCGCGGGTGCGGGTCTTGATCTCCTCGCCCACTCCGATGCTTTCGACCACCGACCAGACGAGGCCGCCGGCTTCGATCTCGGCCTTGCGCTTCAGGACTTCGGCTTCGCGCCAGACCTCGCCGCGGTTCATGTGGTGGAGCGCGCTGACAACGCCGGCCGCCCCGGCCTCACGGACGTTGTCGAGACTGACCGGATCGTCCGGCCCGAACCAGCGCCAGGTTTGCAGCATGCCCGTCCTCCCAAGCGTCCTTCATTCTTGCCCTCGCCCCAACCCCCTCCCGCTTCGCGGGCGAGGGGGGCGAAACCCTTTGCGGGAGAAGGTGGACGCGCGGAACGCGCGGCCGGATGAGGGCAGGCGCCGCCGCTAGATCTTCCGCCCCATGGCGAGAAACTTCTCCGCCCGCGCGTTGCGCAACTCCTCCGGGCTCAGGTTATGGAGCGACCTCAGCGCGTCGCTGATCGCATGGCCGGTCGCGGCGACCGCCGCCGGCGGATCGCGGTGCGCGCCGCCTACAGGCTCGGGAATGACGCCGTCGATGATGCCGAACCGGATGAGGTCCTGGGCGGTGATCTTCATCCCCGTCGCCGCTTCCTGGGCGCGCGATGAATCGCGCCACAGGATCGAGGCCGCAGCCTCCGGCGAGGCGACGGTGTAGATCGCGTGCTCGAGCATGAGCACGGTGTTGCACACAGCGATGGCGAGCGCGCCGCCGGAGCCGCCCTCGCCAATGATCACCGCGACATTGGGCGCGCCGAGCGCGAGGCAGGCGTCGGTCGAGCGGGCGATCGCCTCGGCTTGCCCGCGCTCCTCGGCTTCGACGCCCGGAAAGGCCCCGGCGGTGTCGATGAGCGAAATCACCGGCAGGCCGAACCGGTCGGCGAGCTCCATGAGCCGCACCGCCTTGCGGTAGCCCTCGGGCCTCGCCATGCCGAAATTATGCCGGACCCGGCTCGCCGTGTCGTCGCCCTTCTCCTGCCCGAGCACGCAGACTGATTCGCCCTCGAATCTCCCGAGGCCGCCAACGATCGCCTCGTCCTCGCCGAAATAGCGGTCGCCGGCGAGCGGCGTGAACTCGGTGATGAGGCCCTTGACGTAGTCGCCGAACCGCGGACGGCCCTGGACGCGCGCGACCTGGGTTTTCTGCCACGGGGTCAGGTTGGCGTAGAGATCGGCCAGCGCCTTGTCGGCCCGCGCCTCGAGCCGGGCGATCTCCTCCGCGAGGGCCGGCGAATCGCCTTTTTCCGCGACTGCGCGCAGTTCGTCCAGGCGGGCGTCGATATCGGCGACCGCCGTTTCGAAGCTGAGATAGCTGCGCATTCCGTCCTTGCGGGCAACCGCCGAGGGCCACGGCGGCGGGCGGAAACTGGCGGCGCGGGGAGGCGAAGTCAAGGGCTCGGGCCGGTTCAGGGCCTGTGAGACGACCGGTCGAGGCGGAGACTTTGATTGCTTGGCGGAATCGCCTCCAAGCGGTCAATGACCGGGTTTCGCCCGGCGGCGAACCGCCTCACATGTATCCGAACCAGGACAGAGACGAGGCGTGGGCGCTGCGACTAGCGCCGGCGGGTGCGATCGCCTGCGCCGCCTTCTTGTTGCTGGGCGACGTATGAGGGTTGCGGCGCCGGCCCGCGCTCATCCTCGCTCATCCGCTGATAGCGGACGCCGGTGAAAAAGAGGATCTCAGCGCCGCGCTCGGCGGGCGCCGAATGACGGGGCGCCTTCGCCGGCTGGAAGCGGATGACCTCGCTCATGGCAGCACCCAAAGTCGCGAATCGATCGTTTTCAATTGTCCTTATCTCGAGGGCCGAAAGTTAATATCCGGTCAACTGGGTCAGGATTCCCGCTAGCCGATGAAAGAGATCAGCGTCGGGGCGAAAAATCCCAAAGCCATCAAGATGACGCCGATGGCCCCTAGCGCGACGCTGAACCACATGAGGGCGCCGACGCCGGTGATGATGGCGGCTGAGGCGAGCACGATCGCAATCTGGACCGCGCCGCTGCCGAGCTCGTAGTGCTCGAGCCGACGATTGGCGAGTTCGCGCGCCTCTCCGGCTTCGTTGGCGCGGTCCTGGATCGCCTCGAGGCTGTCCTCGGGCTTCTTCGGATCGTGTTCGTACTGGGCCGCCGCCGTCTTGAAATCGGCGACCTGCTTTTCGAGCGCGTCGCGCGCCTTCTCATCGGTGACTCCGGGCAACTGGGACTCGAGTGTCTGGGACGCGGTCTCGGCGATCGTCGACCTGATTTTCTTCGCCTGATAAAAATTGAACAGGTCGGACGATTCGATGTTCTTCTCGGTCGAGATATGGTCCGCCTTCTTGGCTCCCGCCTCGGCAAGCGCCAGGAACAGAGCCAGGATCGCGATTACGATCGCGGCTCTCCGATCCTTTTCCTTCGCCTCGACCGCTGAATCCGTGGCCTCGGTCATCAACCCCCCCTCAAGCGTCAGAGCTGCTTCTGCAAGCGCAGACTAGAACGGATTCCAGGTCGCCTGCTCGGTGAATTTCAGGTAACTCACATTGACCCCGAGCCTGACGCCGACGCCGGTGCGGATCGGAACCACGACAATGTTGTCGGAGTTGAGCGCGGTGAAGCCGAAGCCGCCGATGAAATAGGCCGATCCGTCGAGGCCGCCAAACCGGCGGTAGACCTGGTCGACCGCCGGCAGGTTGTAGACCAGCATCATCGTCCGGTCGCCGTCGCCGCCGGCGTCGAATCCGACCGACGGTCCCTGCCAATAGACCGGCTTGCTTCCGGCGTTGCGCGTGTACATCTTGCCTTCGCCATAGCGCAATCCGCCGACGAACGCACCGGATGCCTCCTGCCCGAGGATGTAGGCGTTCGGCAGACCCCATCGGCGCCCGGCTTCCTGAACCACGTCCGCCAGCCCGCGGGAAAGGGTGCCGAAGAACCGATGGCCATCGTCGACGATCTCATCGACGGGGAAGGCCTCCGGAGCAGCATCCGGCGGAACGTCCGCGTGCGCCCTCCGAGCGCACAATGCTGCGGCCGCTACCGTGAGGCCGACGAACCCGCGCCGGGTCAGTTCTGGTTGCATGAGCCTCCTCGAAGACGCATCGCCGGCCGAACGGACGCGGGGGCGCGCCCCAGCTGGCCGCGCCGCCTCAATCCAGTCCGACGGAACCGCGGACTGCCGAAACATAGAGAGGCCGCGTTGACGCGGCGTTAACAAATGCCGAATTTTTCCGGAGCCGTCGGGTCGCCCCAGGCGACAAAGGGTCCGTTGCGCAGGCCGAGGCCGACTTTGCCGTAGGCGAGCGGCCTTCCATCGGCATCGAGGACAATGCCGCCCGCCGCCCGAAGCACGGCGTCGGCGGCCGCCGTATCCCATTCCATCGTCGGACCGAAACGTGGATAGACGTCGCCCAGGCCCTCGGCGATGAGACAGAATTTGAGCGACGAGCCGGCCGGGCGCGCCTCGCCGATCGGCAGCCGTCCGAGGAACGATTCTGACTCCGCCTCGGCGTGGGAGCGGCTCACCAGCGCAATCAGCCGCTCGGGCGCGCGGCGGGTCCGGATTCGCCGCCGCCTTCCCTTGTCCGGCAATCCCGCGCCCGGAGGCGCTTCGCAGACGAAGGCGGCGTCGCCCCCGACCCACAGCCGGCCGATCGCCGGCGCGTAGACCGCTCCCGCGATCGGCGCGCCGTCTTCGATCAGCGCGACATTGATGGTGAATTCACCATTGCGCGACAGAAACTCCTTTGTCCCATCGAGCGGGTCGACGAGCAGGAACCGCCCGGCGGCGCTGAGCGGCGCTCCCGCGTCCGTCGCCTCTTCGGCGCAGATCGGCGGCGCAGGCGCCATCCGCGCGAGATGGCTGCAAATGATCGCCTCGGCGCGATGATCGGCTGACGTGACCGGACTGCCGTCCGCCTTCGAACGCACGTCGCAGCCGCGCTCGTACTCCTCCATCACCGCCGGCCCGGCCGCGAGCGCGGCCTCAGCGAGAAAGAGGGCGATGTCGTCGCGCGCGCCGCGATCGAGCGCGAACGGGTCCGATCGTCGGGGAACCGAGTTCAAGACGTCTCCCTCAGCTGAAAGCCGTGCGTCGCGACGGAGCAGCGAATCGGATAGACAGGGAAAAGGACTTCGGCGTGCGTCATTGCTCGTCTTCGGGCGCCGATGAAGTCGATATCGAACCCAGGATCCCCCGCTTGACCATGGTCCCGCTCCCTCCGCTCGACTTCGCCGCGCTCCTGTGCTCGCGCGTGTGCCACGACGTGATCAGCCCGGTCGGAGCGATCGTCAATGGCCTTGAAGTGCTCGAGGGCGAGCAGGACGAGGAGATGCGGGCGGTGGCCATGGCGCTGATCAAGAAGAGCGCGATGTCGGCCTCGGCGCGCCTCCAATTCTGCCGTCTCGCCTTCGGCGCCGCGGGCTCGTTCGGCGCCTCGATCGACACGGCCGACGCCGAAAAGGCGGCGCGGGACGTCTTCGCCACCGACCGGACGAATCTGCAATGGATCGCGGCCCGGCGGCTGGCGTCGCGAAACTCGGTCAAGCTGTTGCTCAATCTCTGCCTCATCGGCAATAGCGCGATCCCGCGTGGCGGCGTCCTCACCGTCGACCTCTCGAATGGCGAGGGCGCAATGTCGATGCGCGTCGAGGCCAAGGGCGTCAACGCCCGATTGTCGCAGGCCGCAGCCGACATCCTCGCCAACCCGATTCCCGTTGAAGCGATCGACGGCCACTCCATCCAACTCTATTTCACCACGCTCCTCGCCCGCGAGTGTCAAGCGATGCTCAATGTGTCGACCGCGCAAGACGCCGTCACGCTGACGGCCTCTCAGGCGCCAGCGGCCGCCGAGAGCCCCTGAGGCGCCGCCCCGAGGAATCGAGAACGCCAGCGAAAGGTCTCGGCGAGGCGACGAGTTAACTCCATTTGAAGCATCCCTCCCTATTTGTGGAAAACCGTCAATACTCATTCCAACTGACCCGGGTTTGCGGATGCGCCACGTGCTGGTGGTGGACGACTCCACCGTGATCAGAAAAATAGTCCGCCGCGTGCTCGAGGCGATGGATCTGGAGATTACCGAAGCCGCGGATGTGCGTCAGGCGCTTGCGGTTTGCTCGCTTTCGATGCCGGACGCCATTTTCGTCGACGCAAGCATGCCAACGGTGGACGGTTGTGAGTTCCTCAGGAGACTGCGCCGGATGCACGGCGGAGACGGTCCAAAGGCGATCATTTGCCTGAACGAAAGCGACGTCGCCCAGATTGCCCGCGCGATGCATGCGGGAGCGAGCGATTTCATGATGAAGCCGTTCGACGGCGATCACGTGCGGACGAAGTTCGCCTTCCTCGAAGCCCGCCAGCCCTTCCAGACTTCTATTCCGTCACGGGCGAATCGTCAGTGACTTCAGGAGCGGCGTCCGGTCCGCCCGATTCTCCGGAGTTTCCTCCGCCAAACCCGTAAGGCGACCTCAAGCGGCGGCGGCGGCCCCGGGGCTGAAACGAACCCTCGCCTGGCGGCGACTCGTAGTCCGAGGGCGCCGGCTCAGGCGCGCCGGCCGGGGCGGGCGAAGCAATCACGTCCGGCAACGGCGCGCCCGGGTCGGCGGCGTTCCTGGGGCTTGCGGTTATGAACGATGGGAGCCCCGGTTGCGCCGCGCCTTCGGCGCTGACGTCTCTCCCGGGTTGGGAATCGCGGTACGGGCGGAAATCCCGCGGACGGCCGTCGCGTCCGTGCCGGTTATCGCGATAGCCTTCGTTCCGCTCGGCGAACGGCCGGTCCTGTCGCGGGCCGCGCTCGGGAAACCGGGGGCCCTGCCGGTCCTGCCGATTTGCAAACCCCGGCCGATCGTTCTGGCCCTGGCGCTCGCTCTCGTAAGCAGGCCGCTCGACATAGGGTTGTGGAGAGTTCGGCGCCACGTTCGGTTGCGGTTGAAACCCTTGCTGCGGCTGCTGGTAGCCGACCTGTCGCTCCGCCGGCGAGGCGAAACGATCCGACAGCGTGCCGAAATCGCCATCGTCTTCCATGTCGTCGATCTCGCCTTCGCCGGGCGGCCGCCCCTGACCGCTCTGTGCGAGCGCCTGCGCGGCCTGCGCGGCGGCGATAAGGCGAAAATAATGCTCGGCGTGCTGCAGGTAATTCTCCGCCGCGACCGGATCGCCGCCCGTGTGGGCGTCTCTGGCGAGCTGGAGATATTTCTCGGCGACATGGTGGGCGTTGCCGCGTATTTTGACATCCGGTCCATTCGATTCATAGGAACGTGTCAAAGGATTGGGGCCGCGCCGATTGTTCGTCGGCCGGCCGCGCATCCTCTTATTCTGACCTGGTCTCATTTTGTTTTCCCAACATCTGTCCGGTTAGGCCCGCAGCTTTGCGATCATTTTTGGCGCAAGCTTTTTCGATTTTGGCGCGAGCAGGCGCAATCACGCCTTCGCGTCAGTCGAATGGGCTGATCTCATCGCACCCGAAGCACGGACACGAACGGCCAGTTTGATCCCGATCCCGTGCGAGTTCCTTTACGAGCGCCGCCCTGCTGGCCGTGTCCGGACAATCCCTGTTTGCCGGAAAGCCTGGAGCAGGTCGCCTCGCCTGACCGTCTGTTAGCGGTTTACCGTTTTCCGCGACTTCAAAGTCGGCCCCCAACGGCCGCTGATTCCACGATTCGCTGGGCGGAGCACTGACCGATCAAAATCTCCGCCGGCGAATCCTTTGCCCTTAGAATAGCGTCCTTTCCTCTTGCCGCCAAGCTTCAAATCGACCGTCGAGCGAAATTCGGGGCCAGAATCGCGACTATGGGCGCTGTTGGCCGCCCGAAACCGGTCATCAGTTCGAGGCCGATCCCTGTGGGGCCTGTCCCTGCTGCGACGGCTCGACAGGGGCGCGAAAACCTTTCGGCGGATCGGTCAGCCATTCCCGGTCCGGCTCGGGCCCGAGGGGCGCCGAGGCGCCTTTTCCCATTCCAACCCAGTTCAACGGATTGAGGTTGCCGAGCACCGACGACGTCTGTCCACAGGCGCCGTTACATTTGACTTCCTGCCCATCCGGCGTGACCGAGCGAACGGTCACCGGCTCGTTCGGAGGGAACGGGTGGGTGTAACGCAGACGCGCGTCCCCGACCCCGGCGATCGTCTTCTTCCCTTCCTCCTTTAGCGCTTTTCTGCGCGCAATCTCCTGATTCACCGGCCAGTCGGGCCCGGTGGACGCGGCGGAGCCGGGAGGGGGCAGGTCCATTTTCGGCGGCACGACGATCTTGCCATACTCGCGGTAATCGATCGGCGGCGGCTTGTCATTGAATCCGAAGCCGATGATGGGCGCGAAAATCGATCCAATTCCTTGCCACAGGGGCGCCTGGCCGTCGTCGCCAGCCCAAGCCGCCGAACTGAAGAGACCGGCCGAGGCGATCGCCAACGCGACCGCCGCCAACCGCAACCCAAAGCCCATCGCCCTACCCTTTGCCGTCCGCGAACGTTGTGGCGGCAATTCAACTTCGGCGTATCTCGCCACAGATTCCGGCTATTCGATGACGCACATCGAAGCCTCCGACAAGACCCCGCAGAAGGCCGGCAGGCGATATTTCCCGACTCAGCGCACGGCCTGGGGTGGATTCCTGTGGTTTCGGCTGTCTGGCGCGCGCGGAATCGGCAACAAATCGACGATCAACAGCGCTACACCGATGTTTATGGCGGCGTCGGCGAGGTTAAATACGAAAAAGTGGCGGCCAAAGGCGTGCAGATCGAGATAGTCGACGACAGCGCCATGAACAATGCGGTCGGTCGCATTGCCGAGGGCGCCGCCAATGATCAGTCCGAGGCCGACGGCGGGGAGTCCTGATCGGGATCGAGAGAGCCACCATGCGAGCAAGGCGGTCGCCGCGAGCGTGAACGCGAGCAGGGCCGCCTCCCCCGACCCCGAATCGCGGGAAAACAGGCTGAACGAAATGCCCCGGTTCCACCGCAGGGTCAAATCAAGGAACCGCGTCAAGGGTTCCGGATAGGCCGCCAATTGGTCAGAACGCGAGAGGACCGCGGCCTTTGCGATTTGGTCGGCGCAGACGACAGCGAGCGCGACGACGCCGCCCAATGCGGGCGGCTTCACGGCCAGCGGCCCAGCTTCTTGAGCTCGCGCAGCGCCTCGGCGTCCCGTGGGCTTACATCGGGAAAATCGGGCGATGCGGTCGCCGGATCGAAGTAGCGCCATGAACGGGCGCATTTGACGCCCTTGGCGCGCTCGACGACGACGCCCACGTCCGCCGCTTCGGCGAGCCGAAACGCCGCCTCCGGGATCGGCGTCCCGAATTCAACCGCAATGTCGGAGGTGATGCAGACTTCGGCAAAATCGATTCCCTCGAGCGCCCGCAAATGCTCGGGATTGCTCAGGTAGATGCGAGGAGCGGCTTCGAGCGAAGAACCGATCAGCTTGTCCGCCCGGGCGATTTCGATCGCGCCGGTGACGACGAGACGCAACATCCGGATGGTATCCCATCGCTCGGCCAACCGGTCGTCGCGCCACGCGGCCGGAATGAGGGGAAATTGTTCGAGATGGATCGAGCCGCGAGCCTCACCGCGCGCCGTCCAGGCTTCCTCAGCCGTGAAAACCAGGACGGGCGCCAGCCAGACCGCGACCGCGCGGAAGATTTGCTCGATCGCTTCCAGAGCCCCCCGCCGCCGAAGGCTCGACGGCGGGTCGCAATAGAGCGCATCCTTGCGGATGTCGAAATAAAAGGCGGAGAGGTCCGCGTTCATGAACGCGGTGAGGCTGGCCATGACGCGGGCGAAGTCGAAATTCTCGTAAGCTTCGCGGACCCTGAGGTCGAGCTCAGCGAGCTTGTGCAGCATCAGCCGCTCCAGTTCGCCCATCGCCGCAGGGCCGACCGAATCGCCCCTCTCGCGATGCGCCAGCGTCCCCAGCATCCAGCGAATCGTGTTGCGCAACTTGCGATAGTTGTCGCTGACTGCTTTCAGGATTTCCGGCCCGATGCGCTGATCGTCGGTATAGTCGACGCTCGCCACCCACAGGCGCAAAATGTCGGCGCCCGACGTGCGGATGACGTCCTCCGGGAAAGTCTGGTTGCCCAGAGACTTCGACATCTTGCGGCCGATCTCGTCGAGCGTGAAGCCATGGGTCAGCACGATGTCGAACGGGGCCCGTCCGCGGGTGCCGCAGCTTTCGAGGAGCGAAGACTGGAACCAGCCGCGATGCTGGTCCGACCCTTCGAGGTACATCACTTCGTCCGGTCCGCCGTCGATCTTGCGCCGGATGCCGGCCAGGCCGGGGAAATGTTTGGCGTCTTCGAGGACGTAGGCGTGGGTCGAGCCGGAATCGAACCAGACTTCGACCAGATCGTCGATCTTGTCATAAGACGCGGCGTCGTGCTTCGCGCCGAGGAACCGCTCCTTCGCCCCCTCGGCGAACCAGGCGTCGGCGCCTTCCCGTTCGTAGGCGGAGGCGATTCGCGCGTTCACCTCGTCATCGAACAGGATCTCGTGACCGTCCTTGCGGACGAAAATCGACAGCGGCACGCCCCAGGCGCGCTGGCGCGACAGCACCCAGTCGGGCTTGTTCGCGACCATGCCCTTGATCCGGTTCTCGCCGGACGGCGGCGCCCATCGCGTGCGTTCGATCGCATCGACCGCAATCGCCCGAAGGGTCTTGCCGCCTTGCGCATTGGCGAACGGGCGGTCCATCGCCAGGAACCATTGCGGAGTGTTGCGAAAGATCACTGGGGTCTTCGAGCGCCAGCTGTGCGGATACTGATGCTTGAGCCGGCTGCGCGCGACGAGCGCGCCCGCCTTGATGAGCGCATCGATGACCGCTTTATTGGCGTCGCCGGCTTTCCCCTCGTCCGTGATGACCCGCTTGCCTTCGAAGCCGGGCGCCTCCTCGGTGAAGGCGCCGTTCTCGTCGACGGTGTAAGGGATGCGGGCGTCAATCCCGCGCTCGATCAGCAGGCGGTGGTTCGCCGACCAGAGCTCGAAGTCCTCGCGGCCGTGGCCGGGCGCGGTATGAACGAAGCCGGTTCCCGCGTCTTCCGTTACGTAGTCGCCGTCGAGCAAGGGAACGACAAACCCATAGCCAAGCCCGCGCAGCGGATGAGCGCAGACCATCGACGCGAGCGCATCGCCTTCGACCTCGCCAAGAAACTCGAACGAGCCGACCCTGGCGGAGCGAAAAACGCTCTCGGCGAGCGACTGGGCGAGGATATAGGTCGCTCCGGGCCTGGCCCAATTGTCGGCGGCCGAATCCGTCACCCGGTAGCGCCCATAGGCGATGCGGCGGGAGAAAGCGATGGCGCGGTTGCCGGGGATCGTCCACGGCGTCGTGGTCCAGATGAGCACCGAGGCGTCATCGGACGCGATCGGGAACGCTGCGGTGATCGTGTCGCTGGTCAATTCCTCATATTCGACTTCGGCTTCCGCGAGCGCCGTCTTCTCGATGACGCTCCACATCACCGGTTTCGAGCCGCGGTAGAGCAGGCCGTTGGCGACAAATTTGAAGATTTCCCGCGCGATCTGCGCTTCGGCCGGATAGCTCATCGTCGTATAGGGATGATCCCAATCGCCGACGACGCCGAGCCGCTTGAATTCCTCCCGCTGCACCGAGAGCCAATGCTCCGCATAGGCGCGGCATTCCCGGCGGAACGCGATGATGGCTTGCGAATCGGAAAAATCCGGCTTCACCTTGCCCTTGCTGCGGTAGAATTCTTCCTCGACCTTCCATTCGATCGGCAGCCCGTGACAGTCCCAGCCGGGAACGTAGTTCGACTCCCTCCCGGTCATCTGGTGCGAGCGCACGACGATATCCTTGAGGGTCTTGTTGAGCGCGGTGCCGATATGGACATTGCCATTGGCGTATGGCGGCCCGTCGTGGAGCACGAATTTCGGCCGCCCCTTGCCGCTTTCGCGAAGCGCGCCATAAAGATTCTCGCGCGCCCAGCGCGCCAGAATCTCCGGCTCCTTCTGCGGCAGGCCCGCCCGCATGGGAAAGTCCGTCTTGGGCAGGTAGAGCGAGCGCGAATAATCGAGGCTCGAGACGTGCGCGTCGGACATGAGTTTAAGAGCCGAATTCAAAGTTTCGTGGCGAGGGCCGGGTCGGATTAGAGGATTTGCCGCAATTCGCCAAATCCCGCGTTCACCCCTTAACCGCGAGAATGGCCCGGGCGCGCTCCTTGTCACGCTCCATTTCGGCTGCGAGCAAGGGGATCGAATCGAACTTGCGCTCGTCGCGGATATGCTCGATGAACTCGACCTCCATCTCCCGCCCGTAGAGATCCCCGTCGAAATCGAGGAGGTGAACTTCGAGCAGGGGCGGGCCGTCATCGACCGTCGGCCGGGTGCCGAAACTGGCCACCGCGGGAAGGGCGCGCCCTTCAACCCGGGCGATGACGGCATAAATGCCGTGCGCGAGGCGGTTGGTGGGCTCGAGCGCGATATTCGCCGTCGGCACGCCGAGCGTGCGCCCCAGGCGCTGGCCGGAAATGACCGGGCCTCGAATCGAATAATGGCGGCCAAGGCCTCGCGCGGCTGCCCCGACGTCGCCCTCCTCGAGCGCCTTGCGGATCGCGCTCGACGACACAACGCGACCCGCTTCTCCGCCGCCGTCTTCGACTTTCGCCACAATCTCAACGGCGAAGCCGTGCCTGAGTCCGGCCGCGGCAAGGGTGGCCGGCGAACCCGACCGGCCCTTGCCGAAATGAAAGTCCCAGCCCACGACGACGGCACCGACGCCCAGGCGGTCGACGAGAATTCTGGCGACGAATTCGTCCGCGCTCATCGCCGCGAGCAAAGCGTCAAAGCGCATGACCACGGCGCCGTCGAGTCCAAGGCTCGCGCAGATTCCGGCTTTGTCCCGGGCCGGCGTCAAACGGAACACAACCGGGCGCGCGGCGAAAAAATCGGCCGGATGCGGCTCGAACGTCAATATGGCGCTCGGGGCCGCCCGCTCCCTCGCCATCGCGACGGCGCGCGTGATGACCGCCCGATGCCCGAGATGCAGGCCGTCAAAATTTCCGATCGCGTAAACCGCGCCTTCCAATCCATGCGGCGGCTGCATCGGGTCCGTGGCGAGCACGAAGCCGTTGGTCATGGCGTCCTGCCGATCCCCGGGTTTCTACCGACCTGTCGAAAGGGGCGCAAACTGCCTCGGCGTCCCGGTCCGGTCAAGGCGACGGGTTCCTCGGCTTGGGCGTCGGGGGAAGGCTGAGAACACCCTCGCCGTCGAGCACGACCTTATCGCCGACGCGACACTCGCAATGCAGCCGGACGCGGCGGTTCTTCTCGGTCAGTTCGACCACCTGCACGCTGACGTCAACGACGTCGCCGATCTTGACCGGACCGAGAAAGCGCAAGGTCTGCGAGATATAGACTGCGCCCGGTCCGGGCAGCCTCATCCCGATGACCCCGGAGATGAGGCTCGCGGTATAGAGCCCGTGGACGATCCGGCCGCCAAAACGGGTCTTGCGGGCAAAGTGCTCGGACAAGTGGATCGGATTGTGGTCGCCGGAAAGCTCGGCGAATCCGATCACGTCTTCATTCTCCACGGTCTTGCGAATCGTCGCCCGCATGCCGATCGCAAGGTCCTCGAAATCGAGGGTCCGAAAGAGCGGGGTTTGCATACGGCTAATGAGTCCTTCAACCGGTGGGAGCCGACGGAGACAATCTACCCGACGACGCCCGGCCGGCGAACTTCAATCAGAGCCCGATGGGCGATTGCCTATGGCTGAAGCGCCGGGATCGCAGCGATCGGCCACAACGCGCATTCCTCATAGAGCCGCTGCAGACCAACCGGATCGGCCCGGGACGCCGGCCTCTCGCCGTGCAGCGAGCGATGGATGCCGCCGGTGACAAACAGCGCGTCCAGGCCCGCCCGCGCGGCGCCGGCGATGTCTGTTTTCATGCCGTCGCCGATGGCGAGAACCCGGCTCTTGTCGATGGCCGCGCCGCGAGCCTTTTCTGCAAGCGCCAACGCCCGGGCGTAGATCGGCGCATGCGGCTTGCCGGCGTAGACGACCTTGCCTCCGAGCTCTTCATAGCGACGCGCCAACGCTCCGGCGCAGTAAATGAGCGTCTCGCCCCGGTGGATCACTATGTCCGGGTTGGCGCAGATCATTGTCATTTCGCGCGCCGCCATCGCGCTCAGTTCCGGCTCGTAATCGTCAGGCGTTTCGCTCTCGTCGTCTCGGAGGCCGGTGCAAAGCGCATATTGGGCCTCTTCGAGCGCAACGAGCCTCGGGCGTCGGCCGGTCGCCTCGGCGGCGGCGTCAAACAGGCTCAAGTCGCGCTCCGGTCCGATGTGAAGGACCCGGTCGCCGGGCTGCTCCTCGATCAGTCCGACGGTCACATCGCCTGAGGTGACGATGGCGTCGATGGCGTCCTCCGGAACCCCAAGCCTCAGCACCTGGCGGCGGATCGGAGGCGACGGCCGCGGAGCGTTGCTGATCAGGACGACCGCGCCGCCGCGACCCCGGAACGACGTTAGCGCCTTCGTCGCAGGCGCAAAGGAGGCCACGCCATTGTGCAGAACGCCCCAGATATCGCAAAGAATCGCGTCATAGCGATCGGAGATCTCGCCGAGACCTTTGATTTGCCGAACGATCTGCGCCTGTTCCCGCCTCATTGCCGGGCGCTCGGCTAGGCGACGGCGGCGCCGGTGTCAAGGCGGCGCGACGCGGCGCGGCGTCATTGCGGCGCCTGCTTGACGCCGGTCCCGACGGTTCCTAGCTATGGGGCCGCGGCAAGCACGCCGTCTTCGAGGGCACCATGTCATCATTTACGGCCAAAGTCACGGACGCGAGTTTCGAGACCGACGTCATCAAATCCGACGCACCGGTCGTCGTCGATTTCTGGGCCGAATGGTGCGGGCCATGCCGGATGATCGCGCCGGCGCTTGAAGAAATCGCGGGCGAGATGAACGGCAAGGTGAAGATCGCCAAGCTCAATGTCGACGAAAACCCTGGAGTCGCCGGCAAGTATGGCATCCGGTCGATCCCGACGCTTATGCTGTTCAAGGACGGCAAGCACGTAGCGACCAAGACCGGCGCTGCGCCAAAGAGCGCATTGGCCAGCTGGATCAACGCTTCCGTCTGAGCGCCCGGTCCAGGCGCCGTTACCCTAAACGGGAATACGCACCGCGGCCCGCAGACCCCCCAGAGGGCTGTCGGAAAGGATGATGTCGCCGCCGTGCGAGCGGGCGATGTCTCTCGCGATCGCAAGGCCGAGGCCCGTCCCGCCCTCGTCCTGGTTGCGCGCCTCGTCGAGGCGGTAGAAGGGCCGGAAAACATCTTCCCGATGCGCCGGCGCGATGCCCGTGCCGTCGTCGTCGACGACAATCGAGACGAATTGAGCCTCGCGCGTCGCCGAAACGCGGACGCGGTCGGCGTGCCGCTGGGCGTTGGCGACCAGATTGCTGACGCACCGCTTCATCGCCATGGGCCGGACGCGAATGTCGAGATCGCCACGGGTTTCGACGCCAAGCTCAGCGCCGTGCCGCTCGGAATCGGCCTTCAGATCTTCGAGGATCGAGCCGATATTAATGCGGGCGATCGATTCGCCGGCATCGCCTTTGGCGAACGCGAGATAGCCTTCGAGCATCTGGCCCATCTCGTCGACGTCCTTTTGCAGGAGTTCGCTGTCGGCGGAATTGTCGAGCAGAGCCAGGGATAGTTTGAACCGGGTCAACATCGTGCGCAGATCGTGACTGACGCCGTTCAGCATCGTGGTTCGCTGCTCGGTCGCCCGCTCGATCCGCCGCTTCATTTCAATAAAAGCATGGCCCGCCTGCCGGACTTCGCGGGCGCCGTGCGGGCTGAAATCGAGATTCCGGCCCTTGCCAAAGTCTTCCGCGGCTCGCGCCAGGCGCAGAATCGGTCGGATCTGATTACGAAGGAAAATGATGGCGACGGTCAAAAGGAGGATCATCGCGCCAAGCATCCAAAGCACGAAAATATGGGCGTTCGCTTCGTAGGCCAGCGCCCGGCGGGTCACGAGGCGAAGCACCCGGCTGCCGAGATCGACGCGGATTTCCATCAGGCCCGACCGGCCGACGGTGTCGAGCCAGAAAGGCCGGCTGACCTGCCTCCTGATTTCGCTGGGCAAGATTCGCGTCAAGGGATCGAGCGCGCCGTAGAACGATCGGGGCATGACCGGCGGCAGGGGACCGGCCGGCAACAAGGTCGCGTCCATGCGGAACCGCTCCGACGCCAGCTTGGCCAGAAAGGCGTCGTCTTCGCCAGGCGGGAGCTTCTGATAAAGGTCAGTCAGCGCTCCGACGTCACGCGCCACCGCCTCGGAGAGCCTGCGGGTCACAAGCTCCCAGTGATGCTGCATGAATGCGAAAGTGACAGCGGTCTGCAAGAGCACCATCGGCACGATCACAATCAGGAGCGAGCGCTTGTAGAGCCCCTTCGGCAGCATTTCGGCGACGCTGCGCGCCCCGCGGCGCCAGAGCATGCGGATCTGCGCCAGCAAGCGCAGACTGCGAAATCCGGCTCGTTCCCTCATCGGTCCGCTATGAGTCGATATCCCGCCCCTCGCGCCGTCTGCAAATAAGTCGGATTGGCGGGATCCTGTTCGATCTTGCGCCGCAGTCGATTGACCAGGACATCGACTGTTCGCTCCTGGGCCGCGCCCCCCGGTCCGGATAACGCCTCACGAGAAACGATCGCGCCGGGATTGGCGCTGAGCAGGCGAAGCATGTCGCGCTCACGTTCAGTAATCCGGATTGTCTCGTCGCCGGCGCGCAACTCCCCGCGCTCGAGCGAGAAGGCGAAAGGTCCGAAGCGCACGACGGTCTTCTCCGCGCCGCCGACCGGCGCGGCCCGAGTGCGTCGCAGCACCGAGCCGATCCGCAAGACCAGCTCGCGCGGCTCAAACGGTTTGGCGAGATAGTCATCGACGCCAATCTCGAGGCCGCGAACGCGATCCTGCGGCTCGCCGCGCGCCGTCAGCATCAGAATTGGCACTTGCGATCTCCCGCGCAGATCGGCGGCGAAATCGAAACCGTCCTCGCCGGGCATCATGACGTCGAGCACGATGATGTCGAACGCCAAACCGTCGAGAAACCCGCGAGCCTCGGCCGGCGTCGCGGCGACCGTGACCCGATGGCCGTTCTTGACCAGGTAGCTCGACAGCAGCGCGCGCAGCCGCCGATCGTCGTCGATCACGAGGACGTGGGCGGCGTCGTCCTGGAAAGAAGCCGTTGTCGGGCTCACTGCGCCTGTCCCGCCCGCTTCGGCGGCTCCCGTCGAGGGACGGCGTCTCCCACCCGTTTCTGGGGATCAATCATCGCGCTCAGAAAGGCGAGCGCCGATTCTTCGCCCCAGTCGCCCAATTGCTCGAGCGCCAGCGCGAACCGCCGCGTCTGGACCTGGGCAAGTCTCAGCGCCAGACGCTCGCCATCGGGGGTCGCATAAAGCTGCCGTCGGCGCCGGTCGGGAGCCCCGGCGCGGATCTCGACGAAGTTTTTGCCGACCAGTTCCCGCAGTACTCGGTTGAGGCTCTGCTTGGTGATCCGCAAGATTTCCAAAAGCTCGGCAATCGTCAGGCCCGGCCGCCGGCTGACGAAATAGAGGACGCGATGGTGAGCTCGCCCGAAGCCGTACGCCTCGAGCAGCCGGTCGGCGTCGCCGACAAAGTCGCGATAGGCGAAAAAGAGCAGTTCGATCAATTCGTACATCGGCTCATCGCCGCGGCGCGCGTGCGCGGCTGGATCGACCTTGGAGGCGTCGGAAGACATCGATGAGCCCATTAGGTCAGTAGTGTTGACATAATTCAGCCCTTTTGCTAGCGTACTAGCGGCAATAGACCCGATCCATGTAACTCCAATTGTCCAAAAACCAAACCGACACCCCATAAAACGAGAGGAACGCGCAATGGCCTCGCAGACATTTGACGATCGCGACGGATGGATCTGGTTCGATGGCGATTTGGTCGACTGGCGCGACGCCAAGGTGCACGTGCTGACCCATGCGCTGCACTATGCGAGCGCGGTCTTCGAGGGCGAGCGCGCCTACGGCGGGCATATCTTCAAGTCGTCGGACCATTCCCGGCGACTGAGGGAATCCGCCCGAATCCTCGACTTCGAGGTCCCGTGGAGCGTGGCCGAGATCGACGCCGCCAAGGCCGAAGTCCTGAAACGAAACCATCTCGTCGACGCCTATGTCCGGCCGATCGCCTGGCGCGGGTCGGAGATGATGGGCGTCTCGGCGCAGCACAACAAAATCCACCTCGCGATCGCCGTGTGGGACTGGCCGAGCTATTTCGATCCCGCCCAGCGGATGAAGGGCATCAGGCTCGAGATCGCCGACTATCGGCGCCCCGATCCTGCGACCGCGCCCGCGCTGGCCAAGGCGGCGGGCCTATATATGATCTGCACCATTTCGAAACACCGCGCGGAGCGCCGCGGCTATGCCGACGCCCTGATGCTGGACTGGCAGGGCCGGGTCGCCGAATGCACCGGCGCCAACGTCTTTTTCGTCAAGAACGGCGCGATCCATACGCCGATCGCCGATTGCTTCCTCGCCGGAATCACCCGGGCGACGGTGATCGATGTCGCCCGCAAGCGCGGCTTTGAAATCATCGAGCGGCGAATCCTGCCCGCCGAGCTCGGCGAATTCGACGAATGCTTCATTACCGGGACCGCCGCCGAGGTGACGCCGGTCGGCGAGATTGGCCCGCATGCCTTCACCCCGGGAGCGGTGACGGCGGCGCTCATCGACGCTTACACCGCGGAGGTCAATCCGAAGACCAAGGCCGCCTGAGAGATTCCTGCCGGCCCGAGGTTCGACGATTGAGGCGCGAGAGGCGCGCGGCCATCGAGCTGGCGCCTCGCGCGGCGGCGGGGCTCAGCTATCTCTCGGGGGCGACAAAACTGTCCATCACCAGCTTCCGGCCCGCCTTGTCGAAGTCGACGGTCAGCTTGGCGCCGTCGACGGCGACGACTTCGCCGGGACCGAACTTGATGTGGAACACCCGCGATCCGGGGCGGAAGGTCGAAGGATTGAACCCGCGCCCGTGGACCGTGCCTTCAATGACAGGGCCCGAAGGCCTCGGCGCTCGTGCGCCCGATCGGTCCGAATCGCGCAACCGCGCTTCGGCGCGGCGCCAGCCGGGCGTGTCGTAGCGGGAGGCAAACCCGGCCTCCGGACCGGCGGACGGCCAGAAGCCGTAGCCGCGATCTGCGCCCGAGCCCGACAATTCCTGGAACTCGACATGCTCTTCGGGCAATTCCTGGATGAACCGGGACGGCGCCGACGTCTGCCAGAGCCCGCGAACCCGCCGGTTGACGGCGTAGTAGATCCTTGCCTGCCGACGAGCCCGGGTCAGGCCGACATAGGCGAGCCGCCGCTCCTCCTCGAGCCCGGCGAGGCCGTTGTCGTCGAGCGAGCGCTGATGCGGAAACAGGCCCTCCTCCCAGCCGGGGAGAAAGACGACGTCAAACTCCAGCCCCTTCGCGGCGTGAAGGGTCATGATCGAAACGCGCTCGCCCTCCTCGCTGTTTTCGGCGTCCATGACCAGCGACACATGTTCGAGAAACGCGCCGAGATCGGGAAATTCGCCCATCGATCGGACGAGCTCTTTCAGGTTGTCGAGCCGTCCGGCCGCGTCGGGGGTGCGCTCGGCTTTCCACATGTCGATATAGCCGCTCTCCTCGAGCACGAGCTGGGCAAGCTCCTCTTGCGGGATCCGACCGGCCTCTTTGCGCCACCGCTCGAAGTCGTCGAGCAGGCGGCGCAGGATCTGTCGCGGACGCGCCTTCAGTTCCTCGGTTTCGACGAGCGCGCTCGCGGCGCGGGTGAGCGAAAGACCCGCGCGCCGGCCGTACTGATGCAGGGTGGCGAGCGTCGCGTCGCCGAGGCCGCGTCTCGGCTGGTTGTAGATGCGCTCGAACGCGAGGTCGTCGTCGGGCTGGGCGACGCAGCGCAGATAGGCCAATGCGTCGCGGATTTCCGCGCGCTCGTAGAATCGCGGACCGCCCACGACCTTGTAGGGGAGCCCGAGCGCGATGAACCGCTCCTCGAATTCGCGCATCTGAAACGAGGCGCGCACCAGGATGGCGATCTCGTTCAGGGAGACGCCCTTGTGCTGGGCGGCCTCGATCTCCTCGCCGACGAGTCTTGCTTCCTCCTGATCGTCCGACGCTTCGGTGACGGTCGGCCGATCGCCCGGCGGTTTGTCGGTGAACAGCGTCTTGCCCAGGCGTCCGCGGTTGTGGGCGATGAGACCCGAGGCGACCGCGAGGATGTGGCCGCCGGAGCGATAGTTTCGCTCGAGCCGGATCACCTTCGCCCCTGGAAAATCCCGCTCGAACCTGAGGATGTTTTCCACATCCGCGCCGCGCCAGGCGTAGATCGACTGATCGTCGTCGCCGACGCAGCACAGGTTGCCGTTCGTCTGGGCGAGCAGGCGGAGCCAGAGATACTGGACGACGTTGGTGTCCTGGTACTCGTCGACCAGGATATAGCGGAAGCGCCGCCGGAACGCGGCGAGAATGTCCTCATGCTCGCGCATGAGCCGCAAGGGCTCGAGCAGGAGATCGCCGAAATCGACGGCGTTCAGCGCCTTCAGCCGCGCCTGATAGCTCTCATAGAGAGCTGCGGCGCGGCCGCCGGCGAAGGCCGCGGCTTCGCTCGCCGGAACATGGCTCGGGTCGATGCCCCGATTCTTCCAGCCGTCGATGAGATTGGCCAAGGCTCGCGCCGGCCACCGCTTTTCGTCCAGATTTTCCGCCTGCAGAAGCTGCTTGAGCAGCCGAAGCTGGTCATCGGAATCGAGGATGGTGAAATTCGGTCTCAAGCCAACGAGCTCAGCATGCATCCTGAGGATCTTGGCGCCGATCGAGTGGAACGTGCCGAGCCACGGCATCGCCTGCTCGGATCCGGCGAACGCGGCGACGCGCTGGCGCATCTCCCGCGCCGCCTTGTTGGTGAACGTCACCGCCAGGATCTCATAGGCGCGAGCGCGGCCGGAGGCGACGAGGTGGGCGATCCGGGCGGTGAGGACGCGGGTCTTGCCGACGCCGGCGCCGGCGAGAATGAGGACCGGACCGTCGAGCGCTTCGACCGCGCGCTGCTGCTCGTCGTTCAATCCGTCGAGATAGGAGGGATGAGCCGGCGCATGGCGGCGCATCGGCGGCCCGGCGCGATGAGCGTCGCGCGAAAAGGGCGGCGGCAGGACATCCGCCGGCTCGGACGTTTCTGGATGCTGGGCCACGAATCGAATCATGCGCCGGCGCGCCCCTCGGCGCAACCTGAGACGCGTAAATGTCTCGGATGTGTCGGTTGCCTTCGCCAAACGAAACCAGACGCTTCGCCAGCGGGGCGCTAAACGCTTGAAATCATTGGGCGCGAAATTGACCGATTTCGCCGGGGCTTCGCCGGATCGTTTCGTTCCAATGACTTGACCGCGTTTTGCTTTCGCTCTTTTTCTCACGCCGCCCGGATTGGGGTCGGCGGGCGGCGGAACGAGGTCATCACGTTCAGTATGCCGCGAATTCCGGAAATCGTAAAGGATTTGTCGGCTCTTATAGCGTTACGTATAGGTCAGGGGCTCCGGGCGAGGCATCCCGGAAATCGCTGGCGCGCAACAGCTCATCGATTGCTCTGGGACGACATGGACCTTCGCGGCTCGGCGCGAGCGGACCTGTCGGCGTCATTGTCAGTTGCCGCTCTCGCCGATCGCTTTGAGATAGGCCGTCCTTATGGCGCTTTGGACAGTTGCGGCGCTGCATGGCTTGCCGCGCATGTCGACCGCGTAAATCTTGTTTGGGACAGGATAGCCCGCAACAAAGCCGCCATAACATAGGTTGGCGCGGTCGAATGCGAACTCCATCGCCGCCGGCGTCCTGGGATCCGTTTGGTCGAAGGACTGAAGATTGTCCTGGCCATAGCCGGGGACGCCGAACCCGTCGTCAATCGACAGCTGGCCATTCGCGAGCGGGGAGTCAAACGGCGCAAAGGACGAAACGCCCGCCGCGTCCATGAGCGGTTGGTGGAGAATATCCAGCCAGCCCTGGCCCGCAGGAACGTTGGCCATGTCGTCAATCGTGCGGCCAGCCACCTTGCCCAGGATAAATTGGCCGACCTTGTCGACCGCCGACCCGCTTGGCGCGATTGTGACGCCAGCGCCCGCGTAGGCGATCGCACCCGACGCTGCGCAGCGGGCGTCAATCATTTTGGTCTCGTCAGTATTCGCCTGAGTGGTGATGGATATTGGAGCCCCATTCACATTGAGCGGCGAGGCCGTCTTCCAACCGCCGTCTTGGAGTCGCAGAAACGCCGCGCACGGCAGATCCTTGATCCCCTCGGGCCAGCTATGAATCTCGGGCCAGCGAGAAATCGCGTTGGCGACCGGCGCCGGGTTGCCCGCGCCCGCCGACGCCTGTTGGGCGAGCTTGGCCCGGAGCGCAATCGCCTCCTGGTTATTCGAATCCATTGAGATCGCTTGCGCGCAGTCGGACTGGGCCGCGCTGAAATTCCCCTGGCGGTAAAAGATATCGCAACGCTTGGTATAGGCGAATTCGTCCTTGACGTTCAGGCCGATGGCCTTCGTGCAATCGGCGAGGGCTGCCGCAAGATCGCCTTGGTCGACGTAGGCATTGCAGCGATTGTCATAGGCATACTGATAGTTCGGATCGAGCGAAATCGCCTTTGTGCAATCGGCAATCGCCGCGTGGTAATCTTTCTGTGCGTGGTATGCTATGCACCGATCATTATAGGCCGACGGGATTTGAGAATCGAGCTGGATTGCCTTGGTGCAATCGGCAATTACCGCAGAGTAATTATTTTCGTCGACATAGGCGTCACAACGGTCGGAGTAGGAATAGGCGTATTGCGGATTAAGCTCGATCGCCTTCGTGCAATCGGCGATGGCGACGCTGGCGTTTCCTTCACTGGCGTTATCATAACAGAGCCAGAAGTAGGCGGTAAAATCGGAAGGATTGAGATTTGCCGCGTGTGTGCAGTCGGGGACGCCAGCCGTGAGATTGCCCGACTGACTATAGGCGGCGCAGCGATGGTCATAGGCATTCAGGTCGTTGGGATTGAGCGCTATGGCTCGCGTACAGTCGATAATGGCGGCGTTAAAGTTCGACAGTTGCCCGTAGGCGAAGCAGCGATTGGCGTAGGCGCTTTCGTCGTTGGGATTAAGATTGATCGCGTTCGTGCACTCGGTGACCGCGCCGGAATAGTCGCCATTGTTCGCGTCCCGGTAGCAAGTCTGGTTTGCGGCGTTCGATTGCGCGACCGCGCTGCAGTTCGGCGTGGAGGTAAAAAACGGCGCCAATACCGCGACGATGATCCAAGTCGAACGTCTCGACATGGCCAAGCCCCGACCGTGCGGAGATCCAATGGACAAACAATACCCTGGATTCGCGAGCCCCGCGAACAGACGATGCCCATGAGCTTAGGGTGCAGCTTGCCTGGAAGCAAGATAGGGGTCGGCGGAGCGGCCGGTCGATCTTTGCGGGCCTTGTGACCCTGAAATCGGGACCTGGGTCGCGATTTGCCCCTGCGAACGACAATGCCGCTTGCGCCGCTTGCCGTTGCTTTCAAGTCCTTCAGTGGTGGCCCAATACCTTTGGGTTGCGACCCCTCCGCGCGCTCTGGGCGTGGCGGCGAGCCGCTAATTCCAGCCGTTGATCTGCACCATGGCGGGGGTCAAAATCGCCGCGAACAGGCCGGGCAGGAAGAACAGGATCATCGGCACCGTGAGCGTCGGCGGCAGCGCCGCGGCCTTCTTCTCCGCCGCGTTCATGCGCTGGTCGCGGCTCTCCTGGCTGAGCACCCGAAGCGCCGCGCCGAGCGGCGTGCCGTAGCGCTCCGACTGCGAAAGGACGGTCGTCAGCGAGCGAACGGATTCGAGTCCGGTCCTCAAGCCCAGGTTCTCGAAGGCGAGCCGCCGCTCGGCCAGATAGGACATCTCGGCCGCGAGCAGCCCCATTTCCTCGGCCATCGAGACGCTCTCGATTCCGATTTCCTGACTGACCTTGCGCACCGCATGTTCGATCGACATGCCGGATTCGGCGCAAATCAGGAGCAGGTCCAGGGTGTTGGGGAACGCCCGCTCGAGCTCCTTCTTCCGCTTGACGGTCTTGTTCTTGAGGAAGAGCTCGGGCGCCTTGATGCCGAGATAGCTGGCGGCGATCGCGACGCCGATCTTCACCATGACCGGTTGCTGCCATTTGATGACAAAGAAGACGTAGACAATAACCACAAGAAAAAAAGCGATCGGCGCCGCCAGGCGAAACGCCAGGAAGGCGTATTCGGCGCCTGCGCCGCGGAAGCCCGCCATCGCCAATTGTATCTTGGCCTTCTCGGTGCTGAGCCAAGACGTAAGATTGAGGGTCTCGACCAGTTGCTTGACGAGGCCGCTCGGCTTCACCCTCAAGCTGGTCTTGCTCTGAGCCGCCTGGAGCCGCTCGCGCTCGCGCGCCCGGATCCGCTCGCGTTCCGAGCTCACCGCCTTGATGCGGCGCGACAGAGTGTCCGGCTGGAGCCATGGCATCGCGGCGGCAAGCACCGTTGCGGCCGAGCCGATCGCCGCGAACAGGACCGCGAGAAAATGCGCGTCGGAGAATTTACCGACAATTTCGTCCAGCATCTGCGGGGCTCGCTTAAAAGTCGAACGCGATCATTTTTTTCATCATGGCGACTCCAATCGCCATCCAGCAGATCGCGATCTCGGAAATCATCCGCCCGTGGCTCGTCGTCCACAACAACGAGACGTAATTGGGAGACGATACGTAAAGCGCTCCGACGACCAGGAACGGCACCGCGCCGATGATCGCCGCGGAGGCTTTCGCCTCCATCGACATGGCGCTGATCTTTCCCTTCATTTTCTTGCGTTCGCGCAACACCCGCGAAAGATTGCCCATCGCCTCGGACAGGTTGCCGCCCGACTTGCCCTGGATGGCGACGACGATCGAAAAGAAATTCGCCTCGGCGATCGGAACCCTTTGCGCCATCCGCTCGACCGCTTCCGGCAAGGTCATTCCAAGCGAAAGCGATTCGACGATCCGGCGAAACTCCGACTTCACCGGTTCGGGGCTCTCGGCCGCGGCGATGCGGATCGTATCGCCGAGCGGCAGGCCGGACTTGATGCCGCGCACGATGATGTCGATCGCGGTCGGGAAGTTGGAGATGAACTTGTTGATGCGGCGAATGCGCAGGCGCGACAGCGTGAGCTGTGGCGCGCCGACGGCGCCGGTGACGAAGACCAGAAGCGCGAGCAACGCGCTCTTCGATTCGAAGTAGGCGAGGGCGCAGGCGATGAAGCCAAGGAGCAGGCTGCCAATCCAATATTGCTGGGTGGTGATCGAGAGTCCGGCCTGGCTGATCCGGGCCGCCAGGTTGAACCGCCGCTTTCCTTTCCTTTCGATGTCCCTGAGACCGTCGGCGATCTGTTTCTTGCGCGCCGCGCGGTCGGTGTTCGCGGACGCGCTCAAGGCCTTCGCATCGCTTTTTGCGACGGCCGCCCGGCGCTTGTCGGCGCGCGAGTCTCCGCCGACGAAGGCGAACGCCAGACCGCCGAATCCAATCGCCAGACATCCGGCGACAGCTATCGGGTTGACCATGCCGAGCTCCCTTTCTCCGCTCGAAACCTACTGCGCATCCACCACTTCCGAGAAATCCAGGGCCGCGGCGAGGCGGGTTTCTTCGCCATACATGCGCGCACGGTCCCAGAACCGCGGCCGCCCGAGCCCGGTCGACCGATGCCGCCCCTTCAGTTTGCCCTGAGCGTCCTCGCCCAGAATCTCGTAGACGAACAAATCCTGGGTGATCGCGACGTCGCCCTCCATGCCGATGACTTCGGTCACATGGGTGATGCGGCGGGATCCGTCGCGCAGGCGAGCGGCCTGGATGATCACATCGATCGAAGCCGTGATCATTTCGCGGATCGTCTTCATCGGCAGCGCGTAGCCGCCCATCGTGATCATGGATTCGATGCGGCTCAGCGCCTCGCGCGGGGAGTTCGCGTGCAATGTGCCCATCGACCCGTCATGGCCGGTGTTCATCGCCTGCAGGAGATCGAAGGCCTCCGGTCCGCGAACCTCGCCGACGATGATCCGCTCCGGCCGCATGCGCAGGCAGTTCCTCACCAGGTCGCGCATGGTGATCTGTCCCGCGCCCTCGAGGTTCGGGGGCCGAGTCTCGAGGCGGACGACGTGGGGCTGCTGGAGCTGGAGCTCGGCTGCGTCCTCGCAGGTGATGATTCGCTCGTCGACGTCGATGTAGTTCGTCAGGCAGTTGAGAAGAGTGGTCTTGCCGGAGCCGGTGCCGCCGGAAATGAGGACGTTGCAGCGGACGCGGCCGATGATCTTGAGAATATCGGCGCCGGCCGGAGAGATCGCCCCAAGCCGCACCAGTTGATCGAGGGTCAGCTTGTCGCGCCTGAACTTGCGAATCGTCAACGCCGCGCCGTCGATCGCCAGCGGCGGCGCGATGACGTTGACGCGCGAGCCGTCGAGCAGACGGGCGTCGCAAATCGGCGAGGCCTCGTCGACCCGGCGTCCGACCTGGCTCACGATCCGCTGGCAAATGTTCATCAATTGCGCGCTGTCGCGGAAGCGGACATTGGTCAATTGGATCTTGCCGCCGACCTCGATGAAGCAGCGCGTCGGTCCGTTGACCATGATGTCGGCGATGTCGTCGCGCGCCAGCAGCGGCTCAAGCGGACCGAAGCCCAAGACGTCGTTGCAGATGTCGTCGAGCAGATCTTCCTGCTCGGCGATCGACAGGACCAGATTCTTGATCGTGACGATCTCGTGCACGATGTCGCGAATCTCTTCCCGCGCGCTTTCGGGATCGAGCTTGGAGAGCGCGGCGAGATCGATCGCCTCGATCAAGGCGCCGAAGATCAGGGATTTGGTCTGGAAATAGGTTTCCGACCGCCGCTCGGGCTGGACCGCCAGGCTCGCGGCCGGCTGCGGCTTGGGCGGCTCGGCGACGGCCGCCGGCGCGGCGACGCGCGAAGCGACGGACTGCCCGCCAAAGCCCGCACTCGCGCGCTTGCCGAACATCGCTCAATTTCCTTTCCGCGATCGTTCGGCGGAGGCGGCGCGCGCCATGGGGAGCCCTGTCATCCTCGCTTGCGCCCGAGTCTGGCGATGATCGGCTCGAGAACGCCTCTCTTGGGCTTGCGGATGTCCGCCCCGCCGGTGAGCGCCGAGGCGATTTCGGCGAAGACCTGGGCGGTTTTGCCGTTCGGTTCGATCTCGGCGATCATTTGCCCGTTGTTGGCCGCCGCGCCGAAAAGCTTCGCGTCGTGCGGGATGAGCGCGGTCGGGCCGGCCTCGACCGCCTTGGCGAATTCCGCGGCGGCGATCTCCGGCCGCTTGAGCATCCCCACTCCGTTCAGGATGAGCCGCGGCGGAGCATCGTTGAGTCGAGCGGCCTTCACGTTGTCGATCAGATTTTTCGCGTTGCGAAGGTTGGCCAGGTCCGGGCTTGCGATCACGATCACCTCGTCGGCGGAGACGAGGATCCGTCGCGCCCAACCCGACCACAGGTGCGGCACGTCAAGCACGACCCACGGCGTCGAGGCCCGCATGGCGTCGAGCAGGGAATCAAAGGAGCCCTCGCCAAAGTCGAGGACGCGATCGAGGGTGGCCGGGGCGGCGAGCAGACTGAGATGGTCGCCGCACTTGGAGAGCAGCCGGTCCACCAGCACCGCGTCGACGCGTTCCGGGGCGAACACCGCCTCTGCGACGCCCTGGGGCGGATCCTGGTTGTAGTCGAGCCCAGCGGTCCCGAACGCGAGATCGAAATCGGCGATGATCGTGGCCATCTCGGTCAGGGAAGCCAGGGTCCAGGCCAGATTGTGAGCGACGGTCGACGCTCCGACTCCGCCCTTCGCGCCGACAACCGCGATCACCCGGCCGAGAGGCTTGGCGCCCGGCGCGGTGAACAGCTTGGACATCGCCTGCACGAAGTCGACGACGCCAAACGGGGCCACCAGATATTCGCTGACCCCGCGCCCGATCAGTTGCCGATAGAGAATGATGTCGTTGAGCTTGCCGAGGACGACCACCTTGGTGCCCGTGTCACAATATTCCGCCAGCTCCTCGAGCTGCTCGAGGAGCGCCTCCCGGCTCGCGGGAGCCTCGAGGACGACCACGTTCGGCGTCGGAGCGCTCTTATAGGCTTCGACCGCGGCGGCCGCGCCGCCCATGTTCAGCTTGACATGCGCTTTGGCCATTCGGCGATCGGATATGGCGCTGCCGACCATGGCGGCGACGTC
>Ga0335073_10001638_pt1 | contig 30079 bp, 25 predicted proteins | sample Lox_Sample_22_FD_207093 | JGI IMG/M metagenome (GOLD analysis project Ga0335073, IMG submission 207093) | Soil microbial communities from Loxahatchee National Wildlife Refuge, Florida, United States - Lox_Sample_2.2 | ecosystem: Environmental > Terrestrial > Soil > Wetlands | place: USA... | reverse complement strand
CCGACTGAGCTACCTTGGCATGAGAGGGGCGCCCTCGCTTGCGCGGAGCGCCCTCCCCAGACTGGCGACGCTGATGGGGCTCGAACCCACGACCTCCGCCGTGACAGAACGCGGCTGGGATAATAACGAAGGCAATCCACGCGTTGGGAGGGCCCCCAAAACAAGCCGAGCGGGACGGTCTGAGGGGAAATTTTAGGGGAAACGGGACCGGATGCCTGCCGGGAAGCGACTAGAGCGTCGAGATCGATGCACATCGGCAGCCGGGATGAAGCGGCGGCGCCTCAATAAGGCGACGCCGCAGTTCGACCGCCGGTGAGAAGTTCGAACCGTCCAGGGCGCGGCAATTGCTGCAAGTCATTTCATCCGGTGCCGCGGACCACACGCCATTTGCGCCCCGAAGTTCAGAAAGCATCATAAGGTGTCGCGTTGTACAGATTATGGCTGAGATGGCGTTGTGGAGAACGCGAAAGTGCGTCATTAACGCCGGCCGACGTTCAAAGCGATCCCAGCGATCATGTCCCTCCTTCTGAAGCACCGCCAGCACTTCAGGACCAATCAAGGGCGTCAGCTTAGCGAGTACCTCCGCCTTCGAGCGTCCAGCTTTCACGAGACCAGCGCTCCTCGCGACGTCGCGAAGGGTTGCAAGTGTAACGTGCTCCAGAAAATCCTCGGGGGTCGGGGGGATTATTAGTGGTCCGAAAACAGTATCTGAAATTCCCTTAGAAAGCAGCGCGCTCGCCCATGAATCGTACGCGGGCCACGTTGGCGCCTGCGCCTCGAAAAGGTCGAAAAGCTTTTCCTCGCAAGTTCTCGGAATCCACGCCGGTGCAAGAGGGCCGTAAGCTGTATGGATCTCATCGATTTCTCGCGCTCGGCCAGTTATAGCCGGCGCATCCATGAAGAATCGGTGGTCTGCCCAGTAAAACGCTAGCGAAGCAGCACTGGGCATTGAGAACCTCGCATCCGTATTCCATAATACAGGAGCCTACACTGAGCGATCCTAGCGTGCCACTTCACTCTAGTATCGCCAAACGCTTACGTCGGCACACAATAGCTGGCTCACTCTTTACCTTTACTCTTTAGCCGATCTTCATTTTCAATTATGTACGCTTTGATCTCGTCTGCAATCGATAGAAGCTTCAACCATTGCTCTTTGTAGAGAGTCACGGGGAAGCGACCGAGGCCGTAAAGAGAAACACCGCCTTTTTCGCTAACCTTGAGCGAAATATCCGAGGAACGAGATCTACGTAGGCGCTCGTTCTCCGATCGCAATCGTTCGAGTTCCGCTTCTAAAGCGTCTTTATCCATTAAGTGAATCCCCCCGCTTGCGGCCCATAGTCATTATATTGTGAATCACGAGCGATTAGTTGTGAACCATCCAGGCCGGTAGCCCGTGGCACGCCCGCCATCCTCTGAAAAGATGAAGCGTATCCCTTCGCTCCTTAGGTCCTCAAAGTATTGAGACAGTGTCGAATCACCCACGACCCACAAATTTCCGCCCTGTTCGCGATTGTCTATAAAGACGAGCGCAGCATCACGAAGGCGATCCACCAATGCGACCCCTCTGTCACTAGCGGACCCTATCGGGTGCGCGCTGCGCGCAGCCCGATCTAACTTCGCATTTTCACTTGCGGCTTCGATCGCGATCACTGCGCCGTTGTTACCTGGGCCAGGCGACACGATAACCGGAGCACTTTTTAGCGCTTCGGCATTCGTCTCTTTAGATAGGTCGCTCATCGGCGCCGCTTCTTGGGCTGCGGCAGCCTTCGTGCGAGCAGTGAATGGGTTCCCCCACTTCCTAGCTCGTCCGCCAGCTTCCGCGGCGCGCTCCTCAGGCTGATTTGCCCACTCGTCGCGAATCTCGGCGGCTCTTGTCAAGATGGCGTCGCGAAGCTCGCTTCCATCACGCGCATCCGGAATCGATTCACTGGCGCGTGGCTTGATATTTAAAACTGCGATGCGTCTAAAAACGGGTTCCAAAGCAGAGTTGGGATCGCTAAAAAAGAGCGAGCCCCTGATCCGCTCAAATCTGTAGCCACAGCGCTCGAGAATCATTTGTCTCGTCACGTCACGCTCAAGCGTTTCCAAAGTATGGTATCGATCCCCATCACACTCAACTGCTAGCGTGCGTTCTCCATCTGTAACAAGCATGTCAATTCGGTAAGAGCCAACATGGTATTGCGGTATCACGCGATAGCCGCGCTCGATTAGAGCTGCCTGCACCAAGGTTTCAAAAGGCGACTCAGCCCGCTGGCGCGCTTCCTCCTTCAGTATCTCCGTTGAGTCGGGATTTCGCGCGTGCAAGATAAGGCGTCGCCGAAGATCTTCCGGCTTCATTCGATGAGGATCGAGCGAATGGCAAACCCACATTTGATCCCGGGCGCGGCTCGCCGCTACGTTAAATCTCTTTTTTGTTCTATCTCGTGGTCCGTAGCCAGGATCTCGCGAAGTCCCGTGTTCATCAGGACTATCGACAACCGATAAGAGCATTACGTCGCGCTGGTCGCCTTGAAACTGCGGTGGCATGCCGCATTGGATTTTACGCGCCTCCATTTCCCGCGGATCGATGTGTCGCCTCAAGAGGGTCTCAATATACATCGCCTGCTTTTGGCCACTGAGAGCAACTACGCCGAATGTGGCCCTTTCGTATTCTTTTCGTTCCAACATTGCGCAGACCAGCGATGCCACATACTTGCCTTCCTCAACGTTAAGCTGCTCCTTACTGACGCCGTCGTTCACATGCGCTTCGACAGTGGCTGGCTTTATGCGAACGTCACTCGAATCGCGCAACGGCTTGATCACACCATTGTACGAGAGGTTGTTGCTGAACCTGATGATTGGCTCAACGCAGCGGAAGTGCTCCGTTAGTACAACGGGAGCACCGAATGCAACTTTGGCGAAATCGAAAATAGATGACTCTTCGATGAAGAGCTCTTTCTTTGGCACACCTTCGAGGAACGTGTCGATCAAGTGATCAACGCGCGCGATCTCAGTGCCTGGTCTTTCCGGGGTGACCTGTTCGTCATCCCCGACCACAATGACGTGCTTCGCAAAAGACATGGCAAGCAAAGCATATATATCGGCCTGACTCGCCTCGTCGATAATAAGTACGTCGAAGGCGTTTACGTCGCGATAGGTTGTGTACACGCGACTGAGTGGCATGACCCATGCAGGAACGGCGCCCTGACTTAGCTGCATCTGTTCCTGCGCAAGCTTGGCGAACCTATTCGCGCGTTTTCCTTTGCCGCTTCCGAACATCTTGACTGCGTTTTTGTACGCCTGCAATGCCGATCGTTGAGGTGACGTCGTAGAAGACAATAAATGCGCCCATGCCCTGCGCTCCGCGACGTCCGCGGTGAGATCTCTAAATCGCTCCGTTAACCGCGAAATATCCTCAAGGAGCTTCGAGAGAGACACGCTGGATCGGCGCGTCAGCTCCTGTCGAAGCTGCTGCCAAAGCCAAGCCTTGGTCACATTTCCAGGCGCCGTGCCTCCATCGTGCGGCGGCCTCCGCTTCTCGATTTGCGCCGACCACTCGGCAGCCGCCGTTGAAAGCCGCTGCAGTAATTCTCGCCTTTCGCTTGCGCACGACTCGAGGTTCTCCAAACGATGGAGCTCGCGTAGATGTGTTGCGTACCCGAGCGGATCTCGATCGCTCACTGCACGCCGAAGCGCGGACCAGAGATGCGAGCTATCACGTTTCCCGATGCCATCAGCGAGCACACCTTCAGTCGCATCAAGCATCTTCATTATTGCGAGACAACGTCGCCGCTTGTATTCGGCGATGGCCTCGGGTCTAAGTAACTCGGGGAGCGCTGAAGTTAGCCTGCGAATCTCGCCATACTCAGAAACGTCCGGTTCGATCGCAGCTAGGATCAGATCCCATTGCAAGCCCTGAGACAACAGCAGCATACGCGCCGGCTCAAACTGAGTCGTGTGCCAACGAAGCAACTGGGTAATACGAGGAACAAGTTGTGCAACTACACGCTCGGGATCAACACTAGAGGAAATGTCGATTCCTGATCCGCCTGTTACGACGATCCATCGTCGCCGCAGCTCCTTACGCATTTTTTCCAGAGTTACGTGCGAGATGAGCGCTTCTATGTGTTCTTTCTCGGAAGGTGTCACGCCCCGAACAGAGCAGGCCTCAAAAGCTCTGCGCCACGAACTGTTGAAGAGCTTGACGAGGGGTCCAGGCGCCTTGCGCTTAGACTGCCAGTATGTCGCGATTTCTTCAAGCGTTGGCAAGATCGAGTCGAGCTGGTCTTCGGACACATTCGGTTCGTGTGAGGCACCTAACGAGGCGTGCCCGTCTGCAAACTCTTGAACCTGTTTCACGAGCTCCAAGAGTTGGCTCCAAGTATCAAGATGGCCACCACCGACCATGCCTGCTCGTAACGCACCAGCCTCCCACGTCCCAACATTCGACGCCGCAGCTACTGCTGAATCAAAAGTCTCGAGTGCGCTCATGACGAGTTCCGCATCGGATTCGCTCTCCGGCGTGTTCCAAAATCGCGGATTCGCTGGGTGTTCTGCTAGGAGGGTCAGGTCGTCGCAAGCGGACTTGAAGTCATCAAAGGAAGGCAACTTAGCAAGCCGCGGCCGTCGCAGCTCAAACTCTCGTTCGTCCTCAGGTGCAACGATTTCGTTCAGTGAGTAGAGCCTTTCGAACTCCGCACCTGTCAGAGGAGGCGGCTCAAAAGCGCGGATTGGTCCAGGAAGCCAGCCATCAACACTAGCGTTCTCGCGAACGTATCTTGCTGCGTCACTAGGAGCAAATGTAGAACTCGCTATCTGGATGTCCGTATATTCGTCACGACGAGCTCGTATTAAATCATCTTGCGCCCCCTTCAACTGCTGAAGCACCGTCGCTCGCTCTCGTGACAGAGCGGTCTCCTCGGCGGCATTACTCATCGATTCGGCTGAACCTAGGTGACCTGTTATCGCATTTATTGCGCTCTCCATTTGAGCGCGGCTACGTGCGTCAGCACCCAAAACCGACACGCAAAGCGCCTGAAGCGGCGGGGCGATTTGGTCACGGACAACCTCCAACGCCTTCGACGTGTGGCTCGTTACAAGAATTCGGTAACCGGATGCAAGAAGATGTCCAATGAGGTTCGCAATGGTGTGCGTCTTGCCGGTTCCGGGCGGCCCTTGCACGACGACGCCGCCAGAACGCTTCAGTCTGCGGGCAATTTCAAGCTGTTCCGCGTTGGCGGCCTTTGTGAGTAGGACTTCTTCATCCGCACCATTTGTGTCGATCGAAGGATGCGAGGCAGCTGGTTCGACCTCAGGTTGCAGTTGGTCGCCGACAACACGACTTAAGAAGTCGGGGACTGGCGCACCTTTTTCGATCTTCTCAATTACCGCGTCGATAGCAGATGCGTAGTCAAGTGTGCGTTTTCTGGTAAGCAGGACCGATGCGCGAGATATCGCTGGGGATTTACGACGGGCCGGCGGCGCGTCCCGGAAAAAGCGGCCCTCGCTCGAAAGGCGCGTAATAAAACGCTGAAGGAATTCGTCTACTGCTGCGCCCGCTAGCGGGTGAAGCTCGTTGGATTCGAGTTCACGGCGCGTTTCTGAAACCAGGGCAGGATCAGCAACAGGCACCTTGCTGAGGAGCGCCTCGTACAGCTGCGTCGATTGCGGAGTATTGACAATAAGAAACTCCGGGATATCTGGATTGAATTTCAGCTCAACAGGCTTAAGAAGAATCGGATGGTCGATGTCATCATCGCCTCCTCTGGACCACGCCAGCCGGCCATCCCCCACTAAAAGATCAAACTGCTCTGCCTCGCGCTGCAGTTCGTTATGAAGACGATAGAGACTATCGAAATACTGCATGCCCTCTCGGGCCATCACATCCTCGGAGCGCCAGGCTGCCCACCGCCGATGCCAAGTTTGAAACGAACCTACGCGTTGCTCGTTAGCGTCGAAGCGCTCTTCCCCATCATCAAGCGTTCTTGTCTGATGAGCTGACACGTTATTCCCTGACGAACGCCAATCGCCATCGATCCAATCGGCAACTTCGTCCGGCGGCGATGGCGGCTCGAGCAAATCAGGGCGAGTAACACGCAAAATTATCGAACCAGAGTCATCATCCGCATCACTTGCTGCGTCTACATCCGCAGCTTCATACCTAATGTACGGGTTGGCGGTAGGGCCAATAGGGAGCGTAAACGGCTGATCGGCAAGGCGTAACGGAACCGGGTGCCGGACAAGATGTAATTGCCGCAGAAATTTATAGATCTGCAGAATTTTCTTGCGAACTATTTCGTCCGCGCTTGACGTCGGATTTACGCTCATGTAGTCCGTTCTTCCGGGTACAACTTCTATCGTTTTAGCAAGAGCCTGTCTCGAAGCTGGTTTGCAGCGGTTCGCAAAACCCCGGACGGCAGCTCTTCCGCCCCCTCAATTGTCGTCCGAATATACGCTACAATTGCACCTTGCGTAGGGCGCCCCGATGAAAACGCGTCCTTGAAGCCATCGCTATTCGACAATTGAGAGATCATGGCAAGCAGCCTTTCCACGTTTTTACGGCGCTCCTCTTCAAGGCGCTCTTCGGCCTCCTGTGATGACTCTTGGGCCTTGTGCCTAGCTCGGTCTCTCATTTCTTCAAACGAAGCCAGCCATTCGGCGGGTTGAAAGAACGAAATCGATGCACCTCCAAAGCACCCGGTCAGCCTCACCATCAGGCACTGGCCAATGTATTGTTCAAATCTGCGAAGTTTTCCATCTATAGAGCGCAGATCGACGCCAATACTACCATCGTCATCATCATCATCATCGCCGCTTACACCGATGAAGCCATCTTCATAGAAGAACTCATCCTCGTCGAGCTCCTGCGTTTCCATAAAGATCACGCGCATGCCCAATTCAGATGCGCATGTAGTGAACTCGTCAAGACTCTCCAGCGTGAAGTCATTCTTCTTGTCGTCCGGTCCCGTGGCCTCAAATACGCAGAACCCCTTCGCACGCAGAGCGTCAACAATATGGTCGCTAACGCTAGTCACTTCCATCATTCCTGGGGCCTCACTTTCAGAGAATAACTAAGACACAACCAAGTGAGATACTAAGCGTTCAGCGGCAGACGCAGCATAGTCGTCAACGGGTCCTGAATGGCGCGTGATGTTGCCGCCGTCAACGCTGTCTTCTACCAATATCGTATCATTTACAAACTGCGCGACCTGGCTGAGATGTGAAATCACACAAATCATGCGACCGGTCCGCGATCGTTTGCGAAGTTCAAGCATTGCCATTTCAAGTGTCTGAGCATCGAGCGAGGCGAAACCCTCATCTAGGAAGAGCGCTTCGATTCTAGCCCCGGCATTCGATGCAATCTCCACGACAGCGAGCGACAAAGCTAAACTTGCGAGGAATTTTTCGCCGCCCGAAAGAGTTTCGGCTGCTCTTGCCTTGTTCATCTGACCGTCGAAAATCTCGAACTCAGCCGTGAACCCGTAACGCTCGTCGGTCATCTCGCGAAAGATGATTGTCGCCTCTTCTAATAGCCGCCGTTGCCGCTGCTGGGTCGCGTAGGCGGGGAATTCCCGCGCGCTGAGCGTCCCCCGCAGGCTTGTGAGGCCTGCCTTTATCGGTTCCAATCGTTCAATTTTCGCGTCGAGGCTTGCTGCAAGCTCCACAATGCCCTTTGCGGCTTCCACATCACGCTCGGCATCGCGTTTTCGTAGCGCCGTCTCCGCAGCGACCTCGTGCGGTTCGCCTCCAAGTTCGGTCACGAGCTGTTCGCGCGCTCGAAGCAGATCGTCACGCCGCGTGGCGGTCTTTGCCACCGCCTGATCCAATTCGGCGCGTCTAGCCGTGGCGCGCTCTACTACGGAGTGCGCCCACTTCTCGCGTTTAACTTGTGAACCCGGCACGTTCGGTACGTCTAGTAGGGCGCCAATCACGCGAAGCTTTTCGTAGAGTGCCTCTCTGGGGACTACAACCTGTGAGGTAATCTGCTGATCCAGTTCATTGATTTTGGTCGAAGCCGCGGCGATTGCCTCATTCGCACCCTGAACGCGCAGGTTAACGCTGTTCGCCAGCTCATAGGAGGCCTTTAGCGTTGTGAGTGCATTTTCAATGTCGCTTTCGCTCAGCTTGGGGCGAAAGTTTGGCGGAAGTCCGGCGACGATTTGTTCACATCGATTACCGCGCGCCTCAAGTGAAGCAACGAGATCGGTAATGGATTTCCGTAAATTTCTTAGGTCCGCTTCTGCGGCCGCCGACTTGGATCGTAGCGCCGAAAGGGCGTTGCTCGTCTGCTCGACAATCGAACGCAACGATGGCGTTTGTCGATTACTATCGGATATAGCCTTCTGCCACTGCGCGAGGACCTCAGTTGGGTCCCCCTTTGCCTTTGGAAGTGCTGCTTCGACGCGTTTATCGACCTCAGCTAGTTCCACTCTGGCAGCTGCCACCTGTTCGCTGGACTCTCGCAGCGTCTTCACCACCGCGACAATCTCTCCATCGAGCTGATTCTTTTCTGCCGTTAATTCTGCAAGTTGTTTCCTCGCGTTCTCCTCGGCGCTCTTTGCTTTCTCGAGCGCTGCTTTACGCGGCGGGGTAAAATCCTTTGGCAAAACGCGCGCGCACACGGGGCAGGAATCGCCGGCGTGCAGGTGACGCGCGATTGCAGCCGCGCCATCAGCGACCTGTGCCTTCAAATGAGTCGCGCTCGCCTTCTCGAGGGCATCATGTGCCGCTCCCAGGGCCGTCTCCTTTGCTGCAAGCTTGTCGCGCAGCGCTGCCTCTTGCGATGTTGTCCTATCGCGGCTGCTTAACCATGTATCGTGCCGACTCTGCGCGTTAGCTCGATCCTTCAGCAGAATCTGGAGCTCGTGCTTTCGGGACTCAAGTTCACGCTGAGCCGCTTCGGCCGCGTTCAACGACGCACTCGCTTCGGCTTGCTCTTTTTCCGCTCCCACAACAAGCAATTGTAGTTCGCTAAGGTGCGCTAGCATCGCATCAGCCTCCGCACTGGCATCGCGCACGCGGACCTGCTCGCTCGCTGCCTCACGAAGGTCAGCTTGTAGGGCTTCGAAAGCGCTTTCGATCTTTCGCAGAGCATCAGCATCGCGACCGTCCGCCCGAAGCTGCAAAGCCTCTTTTTCAGCATCGCGCTTTGCGGTCTCTGAACGCTTCAACTCTTCTCTTAGGGTCGCACTATTGGGGGCGAGCGCGCGCTCAATGTGAGCGATCCGGTCAAGGGCATTCAATAAGCCCGGCGCCGGGGCAAGCGCAAGCATTTGAGAGCGACTAAGCTCAATGAGTTCACTGCAGGCGACGAACTCCTTATCGATCACTTTTGCCCGTTCAACCGCGGCGCGTGCCTTCTCTGCAAGCTGGCTTGCGCGCGTTAAAGCCTCTGCTGCATCTTGTGATTTTCTCGAGGGATCATCTCCGCACTCGTGTCTGCGGGTGCGAAAAGAATAGAGATATGTCTCGGCTTCACCTTCATGCGTGCGAGCTGCGTCAGACACTTTCGCAACATCGTCCAGGCGGAAAAGCTCGCTGAGAATCGCGGTCCTCTTACTCTCGGTCGCCGTCAAAAGCGCAGCGTGCATATCTTGACGCAGCATGACCGTGTGGACGAACGCTTCATCATCTAGGTGCAAGGCTGCTTGAACCGCGGCATTGACTGCAGCTTCGCCATTAACATCAAGCCCGCGCGAGCGGCACATTAGGCGATGCACGGAGGCGCCCCGAAGACGCGTGATGCGCTGAACTACATACTCCTCGCCACCGATCGTAAACGTGAAGGCGACTGACATGCTTGTAGCGTTTTTCGTAATCAGTTCCTTAACGTCGCGACCATTCCACGTGGGGCGATTAAATAACGCATAGGTAATTGCCTCAAGAATCGACGATTTGCCGGCTCCAGTGTCACCCAGAATGGCGACAATCTCAAGACCAGAAAAATCGACTATTCGGTTCTGGCGGAAGTTGCGGAGGTGCTCAACTTCGAGTCGGATCGGTCTCATCTTGCGGCCTCTTCGATCTCGGCAAAGCGAGATTCGGCGCCATTCCCGTGGTCCACGCGCGCAAGGAGTTCCGCAAAGTATCGACTGACGCGCGCGGGATCTCCTACAGTCCCAACCTCCTGCATATACGCTTCAAAGAGCTCGCTGAGCGATGGCTCGCGACCGGTGTGATCGCTAACGGTTACCATTTCACCCTGCGCGCGCCGATATTGCCCGAACACTGCACAGACTTCCGTGTTTTCCAGAATCTCGCGCACCTGTGTTTCAAGTTCAGGGATGGGTGCATCAAGCTCCACGTACACCTTGGCAACGGCGCCCGCGTATCGATCTCGCTGCGCCTTAATCGAATCGAGGTCGCCGCGAATTTCGACTAGACGCCGCCCTATATCAAGCTTCCGCTCGTGAATATCAAGAGCATACCCAGGCCTCCCCGTGACCAAAAATGCAAGTTTGCTATCCTCTTTCTCGCCGAAATCAATTGGAATCGGCGATCCTGCATATCGGCCATGATCAAGGCCCGCTATTTTCTGTGGCTTATGAATATGCCCGAAGGCAACGTAGTCGGCCACTGGGATGCGTTGAGGTCGCGTTACAAAGTCTCGCTCGACGTACAATTTGTACTCACTACCGGATACCTCTGCCCCGTCAACCAGAAGGTGGGCGGCAAATACACGCACGTCACGCCCAGGATCGTAGCCGCTGTTAAGCCACTCGCCCACTACGTGTTCGAGTGCTCCAACCTCATCCGCGTACTCGACGGTCGCGCGCTCCACGTCCGTCTCAAAGTAGTCCTTGATGTATGTCGCGCTCTTGATGAATGGGATGGCGCCAATCTTAATGATTTCGCCCGCGGACGTAGGAAACTGGAGGACACTCTTCTCGCGTCGTTGCCTCAGCGTATTCGGATCAACAAAATGGATGGGCAAACGATTCTTCAAAATCGTGCCCATCAATTCGAAGAGCTTCGCACCGTCGTGATTCCCGCATAACACCACGACAGGCGCTACGGAGGCAAGCTCCTCTAGTATGGTCCAGGCGAAGCGGAGGGTTTCGACCGAAGGATAGGGCGCATCGAAAAGGTCACCGGTGTTGAGGATGACATCAACTTTTTCATCGATGGCGATGTCTTTCAGCTGCCCAAAGACGTAAGCATGGTCCTGCGTACGGTCGAGCCTATAGTGGTTGACGCCAATATGCCAATCCGAGGTGTGGAGCAGACGCACTAACTAAGCACCTTATCCACGGGGTCGGTGCCATCGCGAGTCGCAGTCGCGCCAATCAGGTCCTCGGCCACATTTGTTGCATACGGCGGGAAAGGGAAGACAATAGGGATCGGCGCAGGTACGACCGGCTGATCGAGCACCATCGTTCCCGGTAAGAAGCGCGTTGCTCGTTCACGCAACTCTGGTGATAAGAACTTGTATTCTGCAGCGTGACTTGCGTCCAGGCGACCAACGATCTTGATAGCCGCGTTGTCTACAATCGCCGCCTCGACTCGCGATGCGTTTTGCTGGCAACCAATGAGAATGACGCCAAGACTACGCCCACGCGCCGCAATGTCAACGAGGATCTCTTTGATGGGACTCCGTCCTTCACGCGGCGCGTATTTATTTAGCTCGTCCAAAACTACAAAACGCAGAGGCTCCCGTCCGCGAGCCTGCTTCGCCTGCCATATTTGATCAAGCACCGCACCGACCACGAACCGCTGCGCGTCATCGTGAAGATCGTGAATATCAACTACGTTGACGTTTCGCTGTGGATCGAGCGTCGAACATTGGATATTCACGAGGTGTCCAAGACGCTTATTCATCGCGATCAAGCGCCTTAGGAATGCCTCATTCGTTCCGGACGTTGTACGCGGGATCCAAAGCGGATCATCGTTCTCTACTTTCTCGATTAGAAAATCCACAAGATCGGCGAAGTCTTTGATTTCCGTGTCGCCGTGGGCCTCCTCGGCGCGAGCTGATTCCAGTTGGCTCGCTGCACGCTCAAAATCTCGCCCGGTGTGAACTGGACTATTGCGCAAAATGACGGCGCCGGCGTTGTGCGCCGATGGCACTGCATGTCGAACGAGCGCCGCGCGCATGTGATCCACGACAAACGATATCTGATTTTGCTCGCGCGCATCACTAAATACAAATTGCAGCAGCCCTCGCTTCACAAACTCAAGGGGCGTCCATCCGAAGATCGTGTATTCACTATCGCGCCTATGTGAGACATTTGCAGCAACGATATCTGTTCCGCCGCGGGTTGGCGGGACGAAGATAGACACATTCCTAAATGGTTGAGGGTCGTCGACGCCGAGCCCAAGCCACATTTCTCTAGCACGTGCATCGTCGACGAACTTCCGATTCGGACGGTCAATATGTAAAAGATCTTCGCCCTTTACATTGAAGATGACCGCCTTGGTGTCGCTCACGTGCCGCCCGAGAAGGCGACGACCTTCAGGAGTTTCCATGAGCATGTAAAGCACAAAAAGCGCGTAGGATGTTTTTGTCGCTACACCAGAAATACCACTAATCGAAAGGTGCGCGCCCTTCTCGCCGTTGAGAAAACTCCAATCGACGGATACGGGCTGATCGGCATGATCAAGCCCTACGCGTAGTTCGCTCTCCTGCATTCGGTCCTGGAAGAGCGCGACCTGGCGGTCTGATCCGCGCGCAAGCTCAACACTTGCTCCAGGCTGCGGCGGCATCCATAACTCCGGCATTGTCCGGAGAATTTGAACAGTCACTGTTTGAACGCGCTCGCCGGGCATGGTCTTCGTAGCGTAAATTCGCTTGGTGTCACTGGCCATTCGCGCACCTTCGATGGTGCCCGAACCCTCAACAACTATGCCGTAATGCGCAAGACTGCCACTATCATTGGGCAGCTCTTGTCTGCACACAATTAGATCATCAAGTTGAACCAGCGCGTCTTCATTGAGAACAACGTCGAATCTCTGCGTCGTAGCTTCAACTGAGCCATCGACATAGCCGATGATGCCGCTACGTTTCATTCTTTACTCCTTTTGATCCGCGGTTCGAAGGGCGGCGACCGCGTCCCGGACCGCGCGTTCGGCAAGGGCAGGGTCGCCTAGCAGGTGACGCAGTCTTGTTTCGAGGGCTCCGATCGGCTGCAAATTTTGCGGTGCGCGTGGATCCGCGTGGGCGACGCCAGCGTATGGCGGCAGAGCACTTGCAAATCGATTAGCCATTTCACGCACTTCATCGAGAGGTAAGGAGCCTGAAAACTCCAATCGGACGATTCCCGTCATGGGCGAGTGGTACGGCGAATAGGGTGCAAGGCGAAGATAGCACGCATAGCGATCAGGAACGGTTCGAAAGATTGTTGTGCGGTAGCCCGGCGGAAGCTCGGGAAGGCGGCTAGCCTCAACCTCTGGCAACAAACGCACGTGATGCGTTTTTATGTAACCGGCGATGTTTCGTTTATCGTAGGCCGATGCGAACCACAATGTCCCATCCATCACGACAACGTAGCCTTCTTGAGCAATACTGTCAGCGAGGCGAGCTTCAGCGCGCCGCATCATGTCTTGAAGGCGATGGATGGGAGCGATTGGACTTGTGTCGGGAGTTGAGACTTCCCGCCAGTGCCATCCCGACGAAATCACTGGCAGCGCGCCGCTCAAGCCGCTCGACCAAATCACTAGTCGCTCGACGAGCTCATGAGAATAGATCGGGGTTTTTCCGGGGTGCGCCAGCACTGTGCCGACCGCATATGCGCCAGCGATGCCGCTAACGCTACGCCCGTCATACCACTGGGACAGCGCAGCTTCCTGACGACGGACACCGTCAATGAATGCGATCGGAAAGGGCTCTTGCTCGCTGGGAGCGACAAAGCCAAACCCCTCCTCGTCAATGAGCTGCGCTGATCCGTTTGCTTCGTTGTCGGCGTCGATCTGCATCGGCGAGCCGTAGTCTGCTGACCACGATTCCACGAAGATCTGTGCGCGATGGTTCGCTACCTGGCCCGTATTAGTAACCTCGCTTATGAAAGGTATGCTCAATTCTGGCTCATGGTCGTGCCACACGGGTGGCACGAATCTGAAATACCTAATTCAAGCAGGCCCTTACCTTCATTTCGTGCTCCTATCTTCGAGAAAGCGGGGCTCCGGTCCCAAGGGCCATCTGGACTATGCCCCGGGCCCGCTTGCTCGCTTCGCAGGTCGCCGCGACGCCCCTGAAGAGCCCCCACTGCCCGTCTGCGGCCGCCTCCCGGCAGTAAATGCGGGCAGTATCGCAGCTAATAGAGATCCATGGATTACGTGTCAGCGACGGGCGAGGGCTCGCCATTCGATCACCAGATATTTGCTAATCGTCTCCCAGACGATGATGCCGCGTCGAGAATTGATGCCATCGCATCGGCTCTGGGAGCGCTCTTGAAAGCCGGGCCTCAGCCCGCTACAGCTGTTCAGGATATTTACGCAGTGATTTCAAGAACATTTCCTCTCGTCGCACCAAGTGTCGAAGCTGTAACTGCTAGATACGAGCTAGTTTGCCAGCGTTTTCTCGATGATGTCATCGCAGCCGGCGGAATTCCAATTCGCGCAATAACAAGCAGCGACGAAATGGATTCACGCAATATCAACTCTCACCGAAACAAAGCATTTGATGCGGCTCTCCCATCCATGAATGAGAGCTTCAAGTGGTGCCTTAAAAACTTCCATTCGCAGGCAGATCGTTTTCTAGCATACCAACTTTCACTGCAACAAGAAATGCTACGTGACTTCCTTGAACTAGTTACTATCGGAAAATCAATGAAGAGCACAGCCAAGAAGAAACTGACTGAAATCAAGAAGCAACTGCGTTTCTTGGCAAAGTGGGACCGGCTTTTTTACACATACAAAGCAATGAGCTTCCCAACCGAAATTGAACGCATACTAATATTATCGAATCAACACCCCGTTGCTGCAATCTGGCGCTACAGCAGACTCGACCAAGATGTAGAATACCCGCACGCTTACAATCATCAAGACCGCGACAATCGCGTGTATGCCATTCGCGATAGTTGGGCCCTAAAAAATGGGCTCGTCAAGGTCGGCGAATCCGGCTATCTCGATGAAGTAAGTCTACCAGGGCAAGATCTTGGTTGTATGTGTTCCCTTGAGTGGATTGCGTCGCCCGATAGGGTTCCTACAGAAATGCAGCGCTGAACGGATCGTTAGCGATTGGCACCTTGTTCAAAGGCCTTGAGACGGTCAAGCACAGAGTCAAATGAAGGCGGATCGCTAAGAAACATCTGACGCATGTTTCGATAATCGATTGCAAGGTCGCGAAGCATTTTTTCGTCGGGAACAACTACTAGCGACCCAGGTTTGGCGAGGTCGTAGCGCGCCCAAGATGCAGGATAGTAGATTTCTTTGAAGGCGCGGACGTCTTCGAGCATTGCAAGATCGCTCGAAGCTAACTGACCGGTTTTCGTTTGGAGCATCGCCGCGACATCATAATAATGACGCGAGAAAAACTGCTTCGGCGTAGCTCGGAAGCTCTCGGCGTGTAGAGCCGTTACCTTTTCCCAAAATGTCCGGTCTGGCGTTAGAACACTGACTGAGACTTGTGGTTCTTCAAGAAGCATTGGTATCTCAGCGAGGTACGGCGCGACGATCTTAAGCTCGTGCGGCGCCGTCCGCGCTTTCCACCCTAGCTCAATTTTCACCGTATCGCGCAGGTAACCGTACACAATCGTTGGATCGCTCTTCGGATAATGGAAGAGTAGCGTATTTGGGTCGTCTCTATCGACAAGCAGATCCCATGCATTGCTTTCTCGTAGTCGCGCATCAAATTGCGATCCAAGGGTCGATAGCAACTGCTCCCCGACATAGGCAGCGCAGGCTGAATCTAGGTACTCGATGCGCTTCCCGCGTTGGGTATTACTAATCCCCGGCTCCTCCGGATCAAGAACCCCTTGCGTCAAGAAAAAATGTAGGTCGGTGGCAATGTCGATGTCTTCGGAAAACCGATCGATAAGGCCGTAAGCTTTTGAGAGTGAGGTTCCGCCCTTGAACGTCATCGACGGGTTCCCGCCGGGAAGAGCGAAAAGTGACTTCAGGGTCCAGCAGACCCAGAAATCCTTTTCAACGATCGTGAAATCGACGCCCATCTGAGTCGCTCGTTCCTGGATGATCTCCCGGCGCTCTTTCGCAGAGAAGAGGGCGAATTTATCCATTCGCGTCCTGATCTTCGGCTAGGATGTCGTCAATTATCCGGAGCATCCAAGACGGAGCGCGACGCGCCCGTTGTCTTAGCTTCTTCTCAAGCCGATGCTCGCGCACGAAGTCGCGCACCTTCGCGATTTCACGTTTGGTAATGTGGGTTTTACCAATCGCTTGAAGCGCGTCGATGACAAGCTCTGCTGGACTCGCATCACGCGCAAGCGAACGTGGGCCAGAGGTTCGAAGGCGAATCGTCTGGCCGCCGATCTTAAGTTCGCGTGGGAAGAGGTTCGTGCGATAGATCGGACGAGCCACAACCTGTGTCGTGAGTCCAAGTTTGTTGGCCGCGTCAATTTCGGGCCGCTCGATGGTTGCGCCGGTCTTGCGCTCATGGGCAGCGATGATCGCCTCCGGTGTCGGACTGAGGACGCCGATTCGCGGGTTGACCCGAGGAACGTCGTAGTAGCCCTTGGATAGGCGCCGGACTTCCCCGGTAGAGGCAAGTCGGCGCAGCACCTGGCGAATTGCATCCTGTGAGCCGAGCCGGGCATGAACCAGCTCCGCTGGGGTGAAAACGGTCCCAGGCTCAAGCTTCTTGACGTATCGACGGATCGTGTCCGCCACGGTTCTCGCGACCATGCTGTCACATTATACTATAGAAAAACGTGACAGATCAAGCTCAAAACCCCTGCGACCCCTGCCTCTTATCGGCCTATCCCAAGCCCTTCGCCTACTCCTAGCTCCTGGGCTTGAACGAATGGCTGCTCCCTCGCCTGCTCTTGCTCATGCGATTGACCAGGCGGCCGAGCGCTCGAACCACCCCGCTCTCGTTGCTCTTCACGCTCCCGCTGCCATTCCCCGAACGGCTGCGGGCGCAGCTCTCGGTAGGCAGCGGCGACGGCCGATCGCATATCCCGAAGCGCATTTCGGCCGGCCTCTAATCGCTCCTCAAGCGAAAGCCCCGATTCCGCGATCTCGCGCTTGCGCTCACGGTAGGTATCTCGCGCTTGCTCAACGCGCTCGAACTGCAACGCGCGTAGCGGTTCCGCCACTTCGGCTTCGTACAGTCTGCGCTGAGGCAATGCATCGCGTTGCGCTTCGATATTGCGCACGCGGATTGTTTCTCTGCCGCCAGTCCGTTCCAGCACTTCATCGAAGGTCTGCGTCGTCGTTTTAAGTGAGATTCGATCCGCTACGTGTGCGGCAAGGTCATCTAGGCCCTCGAACGCAGACCGAGGCACTACGATGTCTAGCTCACGCTTCGAACGACTCACTGCAACAAACAGCAATTCGGCGGAGGCACTTCGATCGATCAGCGAAACAGCGGCGTCGACACTCGCGCCCTGAGATTTGTGTACGGTGCATGCGTTAGCGTAATCGAATGATCGATAAGCCCTGGGCGAAAATCGAAGCACTTTCGCGAAACCATCGAGCTCAACGGCAATTTCGTTCGGCTTAGCCTCAAGTACAGTACCGCGATCACCGTTGCGAACGCCGAGCCCATCACGCCCAAGGCTATTTTCCAAAAACATCAGCCGATCACCAACTGCAAATTCGCGCAGGCCGCCCTCGGTGGTGTAGCGCCGACCTCGACCTTCCAAGCCAGACCGCCGACGATCTTCTTCAGAGAGATGGCGCACGCTGTCCTTATCAGAAGCTAGCGTTAGGGTATTGTGTCCGGCGTTGCGCAGTTCGCAGGACCGCGCAACCGCCAGATCGATCGCGGTATCACGATTGTCAGCCCATGTGATCGCCCCGTTCTTCTCAAGGATCTCCAGCGCAGCGCCGACCTTCTCGATACGGTGTCGCTCGTCTCGTTCGGCAATGGCATCGGCAAGTTGCACTACAGTTTCTCTGTGCCACCCTCGCTCCTGTCGCTGAACTTCTCTAAGCTCGCAATACGTTCCGACTTCCTTCGCCGCATCACGAACGATTCGAAACGACGCGCCAAAGTCGATTGGCTGAAGCTGTCGCACATCGCCGATCTCGATAACGATGCTTCCACGCTCGCGTGCGAGTTCCAGAATCCGTCCGTTAGCGCGTGAGTCCATCATCGCTGCCTCGTCAACGACGACGATGCCCTTAGATGGAATCACTGGCTTGCGCCCTTCTTCAAGAATCCGGGCGCGGGCAGTATTCACGCATCGAAAACCTGCCTCGGATTCAAGCCGTTCCGCTGCAGCTTGAGAAAGAGTTAGCCCGATGACCTCGCGTCCGGTCTGCTCGCCCAAGACGCGAACCGCCCCTTGAATCGTGGTCTTTCCCACGCCGGGCAAGCCCTCGATGACGGTAAGTGCTCCGCCCGGCAATTGGTACAATCCGATTCGTTGCTCGCTCGACATCGCAAATGACGCGCCCCGGCGCACTGATTCTTGCCGTTCATATTCGCGGATCGCATCGTCGATCTCGAAGCGAGCAACACCCGACAGCGTAGAGGCGAGCGCCCTTGCATCGTCTCTGAGGCGATCTTCAATCCGTAGAATTTCCGTTGTCGTCATCAGCGGTTGGGCTGGGTCGGCGGAAAGCACACGCACATCATCGCACCGAACGATAAGGTCGCCTAGTCGCTCGATTTCACTTGGGTCCGAGAGTCGCGCACACAACCATTGATCGACATCCTCTCTAACAAAAGTGCTGCTGTGCGAAGTGATCGCTGTTAGAACAATTTCGGGGTTCGCCTCGATTTCCGCGGCTATTGCCCGTTCGGATGTTTCCGCATCTTGAAACGAAGGCATCAAGCTTACAGCTTCCCGCAATTTTTCGGGAAGCGGCGCGACATCGCCGTTGGCGCGCTTGCGCTCCCTCTCGATCACCTCCGCGGCATCGTGTCGCGCTCGGAGGTCCAAAAGCTCCTCACCGGCATCGCCGGGATCGATACCTCGCTCAATTAGCGCAGCGCGCGCGACGCGCCGTTCGCGCTCGTGCGCGGCGCGCAGCTCGCCGATCCCAACATTGCGTACTTCGACGACACCCTCCACATTTGCAATCAGCTCGCAACCATAGCGAGCCGCTACACTATGAAGGGTTGCCCAAGTTGGCGCCCTGCCTCGCTGCCGATCGAGATCGATTGCTGTCTGCAGTCGTGGTGCAAGCGTCACGTCGACGTAACGATCAAAAGACCCATCACGCTCGCGATAGCCTTCGAAAGAGCGGCGCTCCTGACGAACAAAGCGTTCTTCGCGGCGTTGCGCGCGCCAAGCCGCTAACTCATGTGTATCCGCCCAGCGCACGTGAGCCGTAGAAAGGCCGGCATCTTGGACGACCGCTAGCCCGCGATCGTGATCTAGGCCGTTAGCGATCTCAACTTCGCGCTCCGCCCATGCCATACGTCGGTGCAAGCCTGTGCGATCATACGCGAGTCCCGTGCTTGGATCAATACTCCCAACCGCACAATGAATATGCAGATTCTCCGTGTCGCGATGAACTACGGCAACCGTTCGAAAATGACTAAGCCCAACCTTCGCGAGCACTTGACCCACGTATGCGTGTGCTTGTTCATCGGTCAGCTCGCTGCTTTCACTTGCGTTCCACGACCACACGAAATGCATCGCACTCGAACGAACGCCTGGATTGCGCAAGGCGTCAGAATCAATTTCTAGGCTGGCGGTCGAGAACGATGCCACGTTACGCGCGAGAATCGAGGATGGGCGCGCTCCACCTCCAGCCTCCGGGCGCCATACAATATTGACGCCAAGGTCGCCCCGATCTTCGGATTCTCGGTACACCGCATCAAGAGCGTCGGCAATTTCGGTGCGCGTCGCTCCTTTCTCGCTGATCGCGTAGCCGACAAGATACTCAATTAGCCCGGAGGCGGTGCTGCCACGGCTCGGAGTTGCGCAGAGCTTGCCGATCACTAACCGCTCCAGCCGCCGGCCCGGCGCCGGTCGAGCGAACGCAATTCTTCCGCATGCGTTCGGGCCAACGGGCGAAGAGCTTCCGCTACAATCCGGGCCGCCGTTCCGAGCGCCGAGAGTACCGCTTCGTTATTGCTGGGCGAAACAGCGGCGCGCGCGCGAGCAATCTCGTAGGAGACGCGCGCGAGCACCTGTGCTTGCATCGACGACTCGGTCGCATGTAGGTGATCGGGGAACGCAAGCGCGTTCGTTAGATACTCCGCCATTGAGACACCGCTTGCGGCAGCTCGTTCGCGCAGCGCATCGCGTACCTGCGGTTCGACGTCGAGCGATATTACAACGCGACCGCCATGACGATTTGTGCGATTGTCAACCCGTTTGCCCTTGGGCACCATCCTGCATCCTTATGTGAAGAGTCAGTTGCTGATCGCCCGACTTTAGCACGCGCCGCAATTCGCGTGCGTCTCACTCTGCGTGCATAAAGTGAGACATTTCGTCTCACTCGGTGTGTGGTATGTGAGACGCATGGATTTTACAAACGAGCTAGACTGTCGCAACGACGCCCAAATCAACTGAGGTGAACAGTGACAGCATCAGAACTTGAAGCAATACTCGAACGGATTGAAACTCTTTCGCCATCGTCGCGCCTGAGCGAGAAGCGCCAGCTCCTTAGCGGTGCGCGCGAACGCATTCTGGCGTTGCGCCAACGCGGTCATTCGTGGCGCTCGCTCGCACGGGAGCTGTCGGCGGCGATCGGCGAGACAGTGAGCCCCGACCTCTTGAGAACAGCGTGCTTGAAGCGGTCCAAGCAACGTCGATCGCAGCGAACAATTGGCGGCGCGCCGCCAGTACGAACCCCCTCGCCAAAGACGTCTCCCGTCATACCGGCTCCGGTTGCCGGCGGCGACGCTTTCGGCGCAAAGGGACTGAAGCTATGAGCGCGCGACGCGTTATCGCAACCGTCGCGCCAAAGGGTGGCGTTGGCAAGACCTTCATCGCGAAGCTGCTCTATGATCTGCTGCCTGCCCATGGCCGCGCAGTTGCTGCATGGGACCTAGACGCCGCAACCGGTACTTTCGCGGTCTACGACGATCCAATCAAGACGTTTGACCTACATGCGAAGCAAAGCGCATACTCCTGGCTCGACGACTGTCATCGCACCGATGTAGACGACGTGATCATCGATGTGCCGGGCGGTCGGATCGACGATCTCTTGAGCACGTTCGGCGACAATAGCATCAAGGCACTCGTAGACTCGATACGGAGCGCAGGTCGCGAACTTGTCGTCGTCAACCCGATCGGCGTCATGATCGCCGAGACCGTCACCGCGCAGGTGGTGCTCAACGCATTTGCTGGGACATCAACCCGCGTCGTCATTGTGAAGAATGGGCGCTTCGGCGATGCTGACGACTTCGTGATCTATGACGGCATCTTGCACGGTGAAGAGCGCCGGTATGGTGCAACGAGCGATCTAGCAACAAGCGCCGGAGCCGAAAGCCTTTTCATGCCGTGCCTCGCGCCGCGACTTCTAGCGCAGATCGATGCGGAGCGCCTTCGTCTCAAGGACGCGGCTTCTGACGCCGGCGCGCTGCGTCTCGGGCGCCTCGGTGCCGCGCGCGTGCAAATGTACCTAACATCCATCGCAGATTCTCTTCGCGGTACATCTGTCGACCCAGACGGTAAGATTCCGCATCGCGGAGGGATGCGATGAGCAGTACTGCTCGTGATGCATATCTCGCGTCGCTTGACTCGACGACGGAACTTTCTGTGCGCCGGCTGGCAGAGAAGTCTAGTCTCCCCGACAACGACCCAATGTGGTTGCTGCTTCATGAAGTGCAGCAGTCACTTCGGGAGGCAACCACGGCCGCAAACGCTGCTCTTTCGAACGAGCCCTTCGCGCAGCGGTTATCGCTCGCGATAAGCGCAAGCATTACAGCTGACGAACGAATCGTCGACGGGCTTACGTCGGCGATCCGCAGCACCCAAGACGCCTCCGTGCGTGCGATCCGATCGCTCGAAAGCGCGCTGCGCGACTTCGCACGACGGCGCGCTGCCGCACCGTTTGCCTCCATCGCGTTCGCCTTCGCGCTTGCCATTACCGCAAGCTTCGCGGCGATCTGGAGCACCTATCACGTCGCCGTTAGCTACGGCCAGGACCTTGGTTACCGCTCCGGCTTCAATGACGGAATCATCTACGGACGGAGTCATCGATGAGTCTTTCCCAACATCAACGGGAATCGCAAGAACGCGCCGCGACACTTGTTCTCGCGCTGCTCGATCCCGTTGGCGCAATCGTCGCGAGCATTGCCCTCGCGCACTACGACGTTATCGCCGTTCAATCGCTTCTGCACCATGGAGGTGGCTACCGACCCTTCGCCCTCCTCTTCTTCTTGGGTGCCGCGCTTCTCGTCGCCAATCCGACGGCGCTCGTTGCGCCGATTGCTCGTGGCGTCGGTGCCTCCGCGCGCATATTTCCAAAGATGAGGGGCAAGACACTTGCGTTCTGGCTTGGCGTTGCTTTAGTCGCCTGCGCTTATGTCCCACTGGTTACTGCTTGGGCCCAAGCATCACTTCCGTACATTGATTACACCGGGACGGCCGCGCTGTGTCTCGCTGCTCTACTCGCGTTTTGCGTTGGTGGCGGCGAAGCGATCGCATCTTTGGGAGAGTTACTGAAGTCCATGTTGGCACATCTTCGCGTTAGCGGTTCGAATCGCGCGCAACGCCAGATGCTTGCGGGGCAACTCCGTCTGTGCGGCGGCGTTGCCCGCGGCATGTTTCGCGAGCGCAACGTGACGGTAGGCGCACCCGCGAAGGGTGAGCTCTTGCTCTACGGAGAGCAGAGCGTCCGGCGGGGTACGATCGTCATTGGCGCACCCGGTTCATCAAAGACCCGCTCTAAGGTTTATCCCGATTTCTATTGGGGGCTGGAGTCGTCTCCGAGGGCCGGCGCTCTCGTGTTTGTTACGAAACGCCGCGCGACGCAAGATTGCTACCGGATAGCGCGAGCGCTCCGGGCGGCAGATCACATTCACATCATCGGCATCGGGCCCGATCGTTCGACCATGGATATCACCGCTGGGATGACGCACGAATCGATTGGAGATGCGATCCAAGACGGACTTGGTACATCGCATTCTGACTTCTGGCGCCACGGACCATCAGCGTTCGTCGAAGGCTTCATCGAAATCGTCCATGCCCTTGCACCGGCGACAATCCACGTGCCCGCGCTCGAAAATAAGGACGGCGCGGTGGCGCCCGGAAGCGAGGCCTACGACCTAACAATCGATGATACGTTGCCAACGCTTCTGAAACTCATCTCGCTCGATGCACGCAGGCTCGACGCAGTGTTCGCGCATGGGTTCCAGAGCGCCAACGATCTTGAGACGACGCGACCGCAGCAGGCCATGGCCTTGCGTGACCTTCTTCACGAAGTGAAAGGGCGTGTTCTTCCGTTGCTGCAGCGCGACGCTAAACTCGGTGAAGAACTACGTCAGTCCGTGCTCCCCCAACTGCAGCCATTCGCTCGCGGACCCCTTCGCGACACGTTTTGCGACAGCCGTCGCGGCCTCGACCTTTCCTTGCTCGAACAAGGGCACGTCATTCTCGTGGAAATCGATGAGACGGAACATCCGCGGGCTGTCGGCACCGTTATTCGCATGATCTTCCGGCGTATCGTCCAGATGGCGCGTGAGCGAACGGCGGCCGAGCGCGTCGGATATCTCGATCCAATAATGCTGGTTTGCGACGAGTACACAAACTACGCGGCGTCCGGGCATATACAGGCGTGGAATACAGTGCGCGAATCAAACTTTTGCGCAACCGTTGGAATCACCAGCATTAGCGCGCTCACGAAGCAACTCGGAGGCGATAGGAACGCTACCGACGCGATCGTCGCAAACTTCGCGAACAAGTTCTTCTTTGAGATCGATGACAAGGCCACGCGTGACCTAGCCCGCGAGCTCATCGGTCAAACAACCGTCCTACGCCGCGGCACAACGAAAGGAACGTCAAAGACGCACGGCAGCTCCAGCACAGCCAGCCTTTCCGGTGGTTCTCATCAATCGAGCGGAACATCGCAAAGCGAGACCGAGAGCGAACACCGCGAAGAAGCGATCGATGGGGCCATATGGCGCAGCCTACATGCCGAGCGCGACTTTGCAACGGCGATTGCATTCGTTCGCACGGGTTCGGGTGTTAGCACCGACGTGGTCACCCTTGGTGTACTCGATCCCGCTGAAAGGATCGTGACGGCACTCCCAGAGGCTTACGGTTCCGCGTAACGACCTAAGGCTTACGAGTCTTTTTTCGGCGCCGCTTCTTGAGATTGCCGGCACGTTTTTTCCCGCCGCTCGTACGCGCGGCTCTGCGTTTGCGCCTTTCGGCAATAGCGAATATATAGTCATAGCAGTAGTTTGCGCCGATCTTGCCGCCTTCGATTGCTCGAACATTTGCAAGTGTAAGTCCGCACAACTCTGCTGCTTCGGTTTGTGTCAGCCTTTTCGCAAGACGCAGGCCCTTGGCGAGGGCAGAGAGCGTTTTGTATTTGCGATCGGAGCCGCTAATCAGTACGGGATTCAATTGTAGTACCTCCGAAACGCAATTAAGGCAACTTTCGCGCATGCTCCTCTGGCTGTCGCGCGGCCACTGGAAACAATAGTGCAAAATACCCACTTCTCGGCGTTCGCTTTGCATCAGAACCGTGCATTATGGGTCAAAAGCGAAAATCGCGTCGAGGACGCCATAGATGACAGCATCCGTTCGTTGAAGCTTCGCACGAGATACCGACGGCCAATGCGAGGTGCGATCGTTCACGCCAACGTAGGCGCGAGCGGACTCGGCGAAATATTCGTCGATTCCCGACGCGGCATACGGGGTCACGAAGGTCGTCGCGTTAGCGAAAGCCTCGCGGACGGCAGAATCGGTTCCAGAGAAATAGACGCCGTTACCCAACGCGCAATCCAACGCGTGCCCGAACTCGTGGGCGATTGTCATGGGCGATAAACTGCGGAGATAGACCGTGCGCTCTTCAACAACAAACAATCCCGCAGGCGGCGCGGGCCACGAATCAACGTCGATGCCGAGACGCGCTAGAGCGGATGAAGCCTCGGCGTAAAGCTCCCGCTTACGAAGTGGCCGAATCGAACAGCCCGATTTCGCAACGCGGCCCAGAATCGAATCACCAAAGTGCGCGAGAATTTCTGCGATCTTGGAACGAGCTTCGCACGCTGCGTCTGGAATGAGTGCACTGTATACGCTTTCCATCGTTGCTCCCTGGCCTGCGGCCGACTCGTGATGAGCCGGGGCAAGCCGGTCGGAGCGATGACGTCAAGGGCGTAGAGCGAAGCGTCCCTTGCGTCGGCAAAGCGACGATGGGCTAGAGTCGAAGGATCACGAATACGGCTGGCAAGGGAACCCAGCGAGCACTAAAGCAGCCATGCAGGCTCCGAAGCGGCGAATCCAGATTGCTTCAAGGCGTCGAGCACGCGAGTCCTAAGTTCCGAGCATCGGATTTCAAACGCTTGTTGGTCGTCTGCAGAAATCGGCAGAGCATTATGGAGGACGTTCCCTTTTCCGTCCAAATCTCGCGCGGCCATAGCGGAGTCGACGATTAATTGCCCATAGTCGTGGAAGTCGTTCTCAATTTGTTGCAACTGGGTTCGGGTTACTTCTAGGTCCGACATTCGCAACGCGATTGCGATACGGCGCCATTGCGTCTTCCGCTCGTGGTCAAGAACAGCGATGTTTGAGAAGCGATCGACGATCTTGTCGTAGCCGCCAGGTGGTTCGCGCAGATTGTCCAGTTCGCGATAGAGTTCATCCAATATGGTTTGCATGATTCGCATCCTAAGCTCCGGGCTTTTTCGTCCACTTTTTGAAAACTTCGCCGGTTTCAACGGTCATGGAAAACGGCCCAGCGGGCTTCGTCTTCTGTTCGCGATGCGCGTATTCGATTAAATCTTTTTCGATTTCGCTCGGCTTGCGGTTTACGGATTTGAAGTCGCTTGTCTGCTCAATCAAGCGACGAATGTGAGTAACCAGCTTTCTCGAATCGTAGCGGTCGCCGACCTTGCCTAAGCGATACTTTTCAACCTGCATTCTGCCGCCCTCAAGCAGACCTTTGCCGATTACGAACGCGCGGCTATCAGTGAGCCCCGCGCAGTCGAACGCCCAAAAGAGAAACCGGAGTACGCGTCCCATGCGGTAACACTCTTCCCACTCCAGTTTTTCATCGTACGCCCAATTGTACATGCGCAGGTATTTCTCTTGATGCGGACCGATGAAGTCGACCACGACAAAGAGAGTTGGGCGGCTAGGGATATATGGGGTCGTACCCTGCGTGATCATCGCGACTTCGTATTCGTCGACGTCGCAGAACGGTGCACCCCAGAGGCCTGCGCGAAACGCCTCGTCTTGTGAGCGGGGCAAATTCATTGAGGGATGTTCAAGGTCGCGTTTCATGATTTCGTCACTTCTCCTGGATGGTGTTTGTATTGGTAGCGCTAATTGTCACCGGTCTCGGGCAAGGCGCGCGCTGCGCTTAGGGCGTCAAGGGCGCGTTTGATAGGGACGCGGCGGGCGCGCAACTCCTCACGCAGCCGCTGGTTCCACGATGTGCTGTCTCGCTCGGAAACTAGAAATCGATCGAACGCTTTTAACGGCTCTGAACTCCCAACGCATGACGCGAGGGCGCCCAGAATTTCTCGGCCGCGCCCTTCCGGAACGCGAACTTGCCCTTTCAGCCACCTGTGTAGAGTCGCGCGCGGAACGTCCACCAGCAGATACAGCTCGTAGACCGAACGGAGGCCCGCTTTGTCCATCCAGATCGCTATGAGCTGAGCGAGCTGCCGCGAGGCTTCGAGTGAGAGCCTCTCGGCGCGCTGCCCCCCGGCTGGGATTGTGGGTCCTTCGCGCATCGTCGCTTTTTCAGTCCTCGGGTGCCCGGGCGTTTGACAGCCCGGTTGCTTGGTGGCAGAATGGTATTATGTGGTTTAAACCATTCTGGTGTCAAGATGATACCAAAACCTGGGGTGCTGAATGCCGGTAGCCATCTCTCTACGCATAGACGACGACCTCGCCCAGATGCTTCGCAAGCGCGCCGAGGAGGAGCGTTGCAGCATCAATCGCCTCATCGATCATGGCATGCGCGAATATCTGGAACGCAGGGCATCAGCAGGGAGACGCCTACGCGACCCGGATGATGCCACGCGCAATATCCTGGCAAGCCTTCCAGATCATCTCGAAGTGCTAGAAAGAGCTATGAAGCCGCTGGATCATCAGGAAACGCCGGCAGACTTCTACGAAAAGACCCGTGAAGCGTTCCGAGAGGTCAAGACGATCCTCGTGCTACTCGCTGCAGCCATGAACCCGGATACGGTTCCCAAAGCAGGCGCAGTTCGAGAAAAGGTGCGGGTCTAACAATGGAGGAGGCTATCACATTTGAAGTAGCTTATTTTCACGGCCTACATCAGCTCCCACTTCGAGCGCCGATGGTGTCGCTGCATCTTGACTATTCCGCGCTCGGGCCGTCCCAGAAGCTGCTTCGGGGCTGGCCTCCTCCTCCAATTCGCGGACACGATGCGGAGACAGTATACGAAATCGCCGTTGCATACGACCGCATCATGGTCGAACTGGATCGGCACAGCGTGGGCGAGGACGATGCATTCGAGATTTTTTCGGAGCTCAGCGAGTTTGCCGACGAACAAACTCAGCGCTACCTAGCCGGCGAAAGCGGCCCACTAACCGCCGCATCTCTAGCGGAGACGTTTTCTAGGCTTTGTGCGCAACGTTTCGATGGCCCAAGCCTTCGGCTCACGCAAAGCATCACTGAAGATGTTTCACGGGTACTGAATTCCCAGGTTGAGTTGCAGCAGCATTTCGACGCAATGATACAGCGCCAGCGAACATCGAAGCAGCCGCGGTACGCCGACCCATCAATCCAAGACGCTTGCGAAGAGCTGCTCGATAAGGTACCGACCTTTCACGTTACGTCCGAAGTCTACGATCAATGCGAGCGTTCGGCATGGGATATTGTGGATCTCTACTCCCGTCTTTTCCCCGCAAAAACGTTTGCGATCGCCGTTGACGGCGAGACGTGGCTCCCAATTACGGGTGATCCAACGCAACAAGCCCAAACCGATTGGCTGCTCGTTGATGCACGCACTCCCCTTTGGCGATATTATGAGCGAACGCGATTGCGCGGCATCGACGTTCCAAATAGGGTACAGGTCGTCGGCGTGATTCACAACTCCGAGACTGGTCAATCGCGTTCCGTAGAGAGTTCGAACATCCAGGTTCCCATCGCGGGCGCATACGAGGGCTGGGCAATGGATTCCATTCAAGCCGGCAGGCTTGCCCGAGTCATGATTACGTTCTTACTGCTTCGCCAGCACAAAGACGTGCTTGTAACTCCTGGGTCTTCCCCTCTCCACTGGAACGTTGCACTTCCTAAGGGCCGTACTGTGGATCAAATCGTTAGTGAGGTCCTAAACCAGCAACAAGAACAAAACTATGGATAGCCGAGAAAAGAAAAAATGGTACTAACAGTCAAGCAGGTTGCCGAGCGGCTCAACTGCTGCGTCGAGCTGGTATATGCACACATTTACGGCGGCAGGCTTGCCGCCGTAAACATCAGCCGCAAACCCGGAGCATCACGCGCCGCGTGGCGCGTTTCAGAAAAAGCGCTCGAACAATTCCTATCCGAAAGGTAAGCTCGGAGGTAGCACCCTCGTGAAGAAATATCCGAACTGTCGCAAAAGATTGATCGGCGGCCATACCTATTGGATTGCGCGCCTTGTCTTCCCGCCCGATCCCACGACTGGCATACGGCGCCCTCCAAAAGAGTTCTCGGCAAAGACGGCGGCTGCCGCGCACAGCGCACGTGAGAAAGCGCGGGAAGAGTTTAATCGCAACCCACGGGCAGATCGCAGCACTTCCCTAGCAGAGTTTCTCGAAAATGAATTCATACCGTTCGAGGAAGCTCGCTACAAAAGCGGAGAGCTTTCGTGGGGTCGTTATCAAGAACGCAAGTCGCGCCTAAAGCGATTTGTACTGGAACATCCGAAAGCGACGCAGATGTGCCGCTGCGATCTTGCAACTCTTTCCCCTGAGATGTTCGAGCGATTCTTCGACGAGCTCTTGAAGGCTCAGATCGGCGCAAACCGCCGGAACATGGTGCGCCAAGACCTTATGCTCGCTCTTCGCAAAGCCAAGCGCCGATTGCAGCTTCCGGTTTCTGAATATTTCGCAGATATTCCGGTGGCTAACGAAAAACGGAAGTTGAAGTTGCTGTTCAGGGCCGACGATATCATCGATCGCATCGAGGACGAATCGTTGCCCGTTGAATCGCGCGCTATCGTCGCATTCGAGTTCATAATCAACTGCCGCCCAAATGAAATGTGGGCGCTTCTCTGGTCCGACATAGACTGGCAAGCCGACGAAGTAACAATTAGCAAGGCTTTGCAGCGCGATGAACATGGATTCACGGTTAAGGACTGCACGAAAACGGGTCGCAGTGGCGACCGTCGGCTTCCGCTGGGACCGCTCCTCGCCGATCTGCTACGACGCATTCACAAAGCCCGCATGGCTCACGGCCCGTCATCAGAGTACGTCTTTTGTCGCCCTGACGGCGGACGCCACGACAAGGACAGCTTTAGCTATGTATGGGACCGGATTCGCAAGGAGCTCAGCCTACCTGAGGGGCCGACCTTTTACTCGCTCAAAACGACCGGCAACACATATGCACTCGCGAACGGAATACCATCCGCCGTCCAGGCCAGAAAGATGGGCCATACGACCACGCGTATGGCCGACAACGAGTACCGGACCATCATGGACGCGGAGATCGTGAAGGCGGTGGAAATCTACGGTAGGCGGCCGAGGAGAACCGCCTGAGGGGAAATGCGAGGGGAAAAACCCATAAGAAAAGAGCCCGGAGCGTTTGCTCCAGGGCTCTTTTGAATGGCGACGCTGATGGGGCTCGAACCCACGACCTCCGCCGTGACAGGGCGGCGCTCTAACCAACTGAGCTACAGCGCCATACCGGCGCTCTGAAGTTTTACAACATGGGCACGGTTGGGATTGAACCA
>Ga0335073_10001637_pt1 | contig 30079 bp, 25 predicted proteins | sample Lox_Sample_22_FD_207093 | JGI IMG/M metagenome (GOLD analysis project Ga0335073, IMG submission 207093) | Soil microbial communities from Loxahatchee National Wildlife Refuge, Florida, United States - Lox_Sample_2.2 | ecosystem: Environmental > Terrestrial > Soil > Wetlands | place: USA... | reverse complement strand
GCGTTCCCTGCTGCACGTACATCGGACCGCAGGGCGCGGGGCACTACGTGAAGATGGTGCATAACGGCATCGAATACGCCGACATGCAGCTCATCGCCGAGGCCTACGACCTCATGAAGAGCGTCTATGGCCTCGACGCGCCGGCGATGGCGGAAATCTTCCAGACCTGGAAACAGGGCGACCTCGACTCTTACCTGATCGAGATCACCGCCACGGTCCTGCGCAAGACCGACAGCACGGGCAAGCCGCTCATCGACGTCATTCTCGACGAGGCGGAGCAAAAGGGCACCGGCCGCTGGACCGCCCAGAACGCGCTCGAGCTCGGCGTGCCGCTGACCGCGATCACCGAAGCGGTCTACGCCCGCGTCCTGTCCGCCAACCGCGCGATGCGGCTCACGATGGCGAGGAAGACGCCCCATCCGGCGGCGCCGGCGTTGAAGCCCGAGAAGGCGGCGATCGACGCCATCCGCGACGCGCTCTACGCCTCCAAGATCATCGCCTACGCGCAAGGGTTCGAGCAGATGTCGGTCGCCTCGGCGCAATTCAAATGGGACTTGCGGCTCGGCGATCTGGCGACCATCTGGCGCGGCGGGTGCATCATTCGCGCCCGCTTCCTCGATCGGATCAAGGAGGCCTACGGGCGGGACGCGAAGCTCGCCAACCTCCTTCTCGACGACTATTTCCTCGACGCGGTCGTGAAGGCGGAAAGCGCGTGGCGGCAGGTGATCGCGCTCGCGGTCGCCAATGGCGTGCCGACGCCGGCCTTTTCCTCGGCGCTCGCCTATTACGACGGGCTCAGACGCGCCCGTGGGCCCGCGAACCTGCTCCAGGGCCTGCGCGACTATTTCGGCGCCCATACCTACCGCCGGCTCGACAGGCAAGGCAGCTTCCATACCCGCTGGGGCCAGGACGGCGGCGAAGTGAAAGTCTGACGCGACTTCGCAACCTCACGGCATTGTGACCCGGCCAGGACCTTGGCGATGCGGCGCCGGGGTGTTTAGCGTCGGCTCGCCGCTCGAGGCCTGCACGGAATCCGCTCGCGCATGCGCCGACCGTCGGACGCCAACGGAGTTTTGCCATGACATATTCGAAAGCGCTGCTCGTCATCGCGATGACCCTCCTCTGCGGTCGGGCGCTCGCCCAGAGCGGGCCGCCGGCGAGCGCGCGAGCGACGATCGAGAGCGTATCCGCCGACGGCGAATCGCTGTCGGTGCGGACGCGCGCCGGCGAGCAGGAGACAATCCATCTCAAGCCGACGAGCCGGGTCATCCTGGTGGTCCCGGCCGCGCTTGCGGACGTCAAGCCCGGAAGCTTCGTTGGCGTCGCGGCGCTGCCGGGCGAGGGCAATGAGCTCAAGGCGATGGAAGTCCACATCTTTCCCGAGGCGATGCGCGGGACCGGCGAAGGCTTCCGGCCGTTCGACCTCGCGCCGAAGAGCTCGATGACCAACGGCAATATCGCGGCGCGCGTCGATGCGGCGAGCGGGCCCAGGCTCACCGTGACCTACAAGGGCGGAGAGCAGACCATCGTCGTCGACCCGAAGACCCCGATCGTGTCCTTTGAACCGGGCGACAGGAGCGAGCTCAAGGCCGGCGCTGCGATCATCGCGCGCGGGCCGAAAGAGGCGGACGGCTCGATCGACGGCGCCTTCGTTCTCGTCGGCAAGGACGGGCTCGTCCCGCCAATGTGAGGCGCGCTTCAGATACGCGTCCACAGCTTGGGGGCGGGCCATTTGCCCGAACGAGCCGTCCCATGCTAGCGGTGCGGGATTCTTTTGCTGGGCGGTCAATTTATGCAGGCGTCGTCGAGTCCCATCGAGACCAAGCCGGAGTCGCCCGCGCCGGATTCGTTATTTACCTTCGTCCTTGTCAAGCCGACCCACTACGATGACGACGGCTATCCGATCCAGTGGTACCGCTCGGCGCTGCCGTCCAACACGCTCGCCTGCATGTACTCTCTCGCGGATGACGCAAGGAAGCGCGAGGCGCTAGGTCCGGGAATCGAATTCCTGATCGAGACCTACGATGAGACCAACCGCCGCGTTCACCCCGAACGCATCATCCGCGATCTCAAGGCCCGCGGCGGGCGCGCGCTGATTGGCATTGTGGGCGTGCAGTCGAATCAATACCCGCGCGCGATGGACCTCGCGGGCAAATTCCGCGCCGCGGGAATCCGGGTCTGTATCGGAGGCTTCCACGTCTCGGGCTGCATCTCGATGCTGCCGGAAATGCCGGCCGAGCTCAAAGCGGCGCAGGCGATGGGGATTTCCCTGTTTGCCGGCGAGGCGGAGGAGCATCGGCTGGACGAGGTGCTGATCGACGCGTGGCGCGGCGAGCTGAAGCCGCTCTACAATTTCATGGACCATCTGCCTTCGCTCGAGGGCGAGCCGGCGCCTATCCTGCCGCGCAAGCACCTAGCGCGCACCACCGGCCATTATTCATCGATCGACCTCGGCCGCGGCTGTCCGTATCAGTGCTCGTTCTGCACCATCATCAACGTGCAGGGCCGCAAGAGCCGCTTCCGCACGCCCGACGATCTCGAACAGATCATTCGCGAGAACCGGGCGCAGGGCATCGACCGGTTCTTCATCACCGACGACAATTTCGCTCGCAACAGCGACTGGGAGATCCTGCTCGACCGGGTGATCAAGCTTAAGGACGAGGGAATCCACTGCGGCTTCACCATCCAGGTCGACACGCTCTGCCACAAGATCCCGAACTTCATCGAGAAAGCGACGAAAGCAGGGGCGAGGCGCATCTTCATCGGGCTCGAGAACATCAATCCCGACAATCTGATCGCGGCCAAGAAGCGGCAGAACAAGATCACCGAATATCGCGCCATGCTGCAGAAGTGGCGGGCCCACGGCGCGCTCACCTTCGCCGGCTACATCCTCGGCTTCCCGGCGGATACGAAGGAATCGATCCTGCGCGACGTCGAGATCATCAAGCGCGAGCTGCCGCTCGACATTCTCGAGTTTTTCTTCTTAACCCCGCTGCCTGGCTCGGAGGACCACAAGAATCTATTGAAGAAGGGGGTCTGGATGGACCCCGACATCAACAAATACGATCTCGATCACCGCTGTTCGCATCACGCGAAGATGTCCGACGCCGAATGGGAGGAGGCCTATCGCGCCGCCTGGGCGACCTACTACACGCCCGAGCACATCCGCACGATCCTCAAGCGCGCCGCCCAGATCCCGAACGGCCGGCCGAAACCGATCGCGAGCACGATCATGTGGTTCAAGCTCATGATCGAGGAGGAGGGCGTGCATCCCCTCGAAGGCGGCGCTTTCCGGCTCAAATATCGCCGCGACCGGCGCCATGGGCTCAAACTCGAATCGCCGTTCGTTTTCTATCCCCGCTACTGGGGCGGTATCGTCGCCAAGACGTGGCGCTACTCGCGCTTCTTCCTGAGGACACGGCGCATCCTCAACGAGGTCCTGAACGCTCCCGACCGCTGGACCTATAGCGACGTCGCCATCGCGCCGCCACGCGACGACGAGTTCGAGCAGTTGCAGCTCTATCACGCCACCAGCGGGGGCGAGGCGGCGCTGGCGCGCAAGGCGCTGGGCGACAGCATCCGCGATGCGACGCACGCGCCCGCCGGCACGATGTCCGCGGCGCCGGCGGAATGACCTCAGGGCGATGATCGAACCCGCCCAGGTCAGAGCCGCGCGCGCCCTCATCGGCTGGACGCAAGGGGAGCTGGCAGACGCCGCCGATGTGCCACTTTCGATCGTCGATCGGTTCGAAACCGGGCAGCCCGACAGCATCCCGGGCGAGGCGGTGGTTAAGCTGAAAACGGCGCTCGAGTCCGCGGGCGTCGTGTTCATCCCGAAGAATGGCGGCGGCGCAGGCGTCCGCCTCCGCAAGGGCCGCGAGGCCGAATATCTCGGCTGGGACGATCTGAACGCCTCGAACGACGAGTGAAGCGCAAGAGCAGGCGGCGCATGGACGTCATCGCGAGGAGCGAAGCGAGGTGACGATCCAGAGTCGGCGGGCTCTTCCTTCGTTCTCTGGATTGCTTCGCTTCGCTCGCAATGACGGCCGCGGCGCCGTCTCGACGGATCAGCCCGCAAGTGACGCGGCGATCTTCTCGAGCAGGTCCCGCGTCCCCTTTTCGCGCTTGCCAACGTCGTCGTAGCCGTCGAGGAACGCCCCCTGCTCGTCGACCAGGAGCCTCGTTCGGCCCTCGCCCTCCGGCTCGATCTGCAGAGTGGCGAGCGAGACCGAAATCTTGCGGTCGTCGAGATGCATCTCGTACGTGTAGACGATCCGCTTGCGGGGAACGATGTCGTGGTAGATGGCGTCGAAGGTCGTGGTCACGCCGCCTTCGAAGCCGCCTTTGACCCGCTCGCGGCCGCCGACCCGGAAATCCATGACCCGCTCGATGAGCCGCCATCCCTGAGGCCCGAAGAACCAGCGGCTCTTGGCCTCCTTGTCAGACAACGCCCGGTAGACCTGATCCGCCGTCGCGTCGTAGGCGCGCTCGAGATGGAAGGCGCCGTGGACGACGGAGCGCACGACGACGCCGTGCATGCGGGCGACCTCCGCCTCGAGCTTGTCGAGCGTCTGGCGCCACCCCTCCGGCGCGCCTTTGACCATCCGCTCCGCCTGCGCCGCGCCGGCGACCGAATAGCTCTGGACGACTTCCATCAACGTTCCGCCGCCGGCGGCGTCGCTGAAACTCACGCGCGTGAGCGCGCTGAACAGCGGACCGCTGCCGCACGGATCGATCACATGATGGTCGATCGCGAGGCGCTCGTGGGCAACGACTTCGATAAACGTCCCCCTCGTCCAATGATCGACGCCCTCGGGCGAGCGCATGCAGACCTCGAACGGCCCGCCAACCCGCATCTCGACCTTGGCTTCGGGGACCGAATAGCCGTCGGGGCAGAACCACCGCTTGATGTGGTCGGCGGAGCTCCAGGCCCTGAACACAAGCTCCCGCGGCGCGGCGAAGACGCGCGAGACGCGCACCGGCGCAGGCTCGATCTTGAGCCTCGGGTCATCGATCTTGGTCATCGGATTCTCCTTCGTCGTTCGAGGTTTTGCCGTCGCTGTCCAGGGATTTGAGGTATTCGCCGAACCGATCGAGGCGCCGCTCCCACTCGAGACGCCTCTCCGCGATCCAGCGCTCGGCTTCGGCAAGCGCGGGGGGATTGATGCGGCAGGTGCGCACCCGCCCCGCCTTCTCGGAGATGACAAGCCCCGAGGTTTCGAGCACCGCGAGGTGCTGCATCACCGCCGGCAGCGACATTTCGAGCGGCCGCTTGAGCTCGCTGACCGACGCCGGCCCGTGCGTCAGCCGCTCGACCATCGCCCGGCGGGTCGGGTCGGCGAGCGCCTGGAACGCCCGGTCGAGCGGCGCGGGATAGTTAAGCATATGCCTTAGTATCACGGCTCGGATAGTTAAGCAAGGACCTAAGTTACGGCTGCAGACTGGCCAACTGATCACACAGATTTGAGCCGATGCGGCGCCAGCCTCGACGCAAATGCGGTCTTGCGCGAGGCGCCCAACCGCGCCCACATCCGACTGGGGTCGAGGCTCGGACCTCGGCCGCCGCCAACGGGCTGGCGCTGGACGCCATGAGAGCTGGAGATTTCACGCGAATGAGCGAACCCGATGAATACGTCCCGCCGAAGGTTTGGAGCTGGGTGAAGCCGAACGGCGGGCGGTTCGCTTCCATCAATCGTCCGATCGCAGGCCCCACCCACGACAAGGATCTGCCGGTCGGCCGCCATCCGCTCCAGCTCTATTCGCTGGCGACGCCGAACGGCCAAAAGGTGACGATCATGCTCGAGGAGCTGTTGGCGCTCGGCAAGACAGGCGCCGAGTATGACGCCTGGCTGATCAAGATCGGCGATGGCGAGCAGTTCGGAAGCGGCTTCGTCGCCATCAACCCCAACTCGAAGATACCCGCGATGGTGGATCGCAGCGGTCCGAAGCCGATCCGGGTGTTCGAATCGGGCGCGATCCTCCTCTATCTCGCCGAGAAGTTCGGGGCGTTCCTGCCGAGGGAGGCCGGCGCGCGCGCCGAATGCCTGTCCTGGCTCTTCTGGCAGATGGGCGCCGCGCCCTATCTCGGGGGCGGGTTCGGCCACTTCTACGCTTACGCGCCAGTCAAGATCGAATACGCCATCGACCGGTATGCGATGGAGGTGAAGCGTCAGCTCGACGTGCTCGACCGCCGCCTGGCCGAGAGCGAATATATCGCAGGCGCCGACTACACGATTGCGGACATGGCCATCTGGCCTTGGTACGGCGGCCTGGCGAAGGAATTGCAATATGGGGCGGCCGAGTTTCTGAGCGTGCAGGATTACAAGAATGTGCTGCGCTGGGCCGATGCGATAGGCGCACGGCCGGCCGTCAAGCGTGGACGCATGGTCAACCGGACCTCAGGCGATCCCTCGAGCCAGCTGCACGAACGCCATGACGCCGGCGACTTTGAGACGAAGACACAGGACAAGCTCGCCGCCGCGAACGCGCAAACCTCCTCCGGCCGCGCCGCGCCCGCGGCCGACTAACCTCGTTTGACTTCTTTGGGGACGAGCAATCTGGCCGCCGCCCAGGCGCAATGCCTGAGCCATGCATTCGTCACCAACACGATGCTAGGCTGCCGGCCAAAACAGGAGGCCGTCCATTCGGCTCGCCGCGTCAATCGCCGTCTTCGCCCTTCTTTGGTGCCTGAGCTTGCGCACCGCCGCGGTGAGTCGCGGGGCGGTCAATGTCGTCGCGAAAGCTGTCTTCCTGATCCTCACGTGCCTCGCCTGCATCGCGATCGGGTTCCTCCTGCCGCTGGTTCCCGGCTTGAGCGCGGTCATCGGCAGCGCGTTCTGGGCCGGATTGCTGGCGAGCGGCGGCGCGCTCGCCGGCATGGCGCTCTCCGACGCCATCCTCGCGCGGATCGAGCGCCGGGATGAGGACGCGAGAGCCTCGCCGGGGCGGAAGAAGCCCGGCGAAAACACGCGACCGCGGGTCTAGGCGGCGCAGACGAACCGCATTGGCGCGGCTGGCGCGCTTGCGCTTGAGCGCCCAATGCCTTCTAACGTCTGCGACATCAGACGGATTCTCAGGAATAATGACGTATTTCCGGGTCATGCTGGGCAGCGCGCTCGGCTGGGGCGCCCGCTATTTCGCTTCGGGCCTGGCGGCCCAGCACATCGGCGAGACATTGCCGTTCGCCGTGCGCTCGGTTGTTCTTCGCCTGCTGGCGGTCTGCGCCGGTCGTGCCGCGGCAAGCTCGCACAATCAGCTCAAAGGGATCTGACATGACCGCCCCCTGCGGCGCGCCGGCGATCGCCCGCTCCAATATCCACGGGCTCGGCTTTACGCTTTTTCTCGCCGCGGTCACCGCGCTGCCGCCGCTGTCGATCGACATGGCGCTGCCGAGCCTGGAAATGATCCAGGCCGATTTCCATGCGCCGCAAACCAAGGCGGCGGCGGCGATTGCGATCTTCATCGCCGGCTTCTCGACCGCGCCGCTCGTGGTCGGCCCGCTCGCCGACCGGTTCGGACGCAAGGCGGTCATGCTGGTTGGGCTCGCCCTGTTCACCCTCACCGCGGCAGGCTCGGCGCTCGCGCCTTCGATCGACACGCTGCTCGCCCTGCGCCTGGTGCAGGGCGCCAGCGCCGGCGCGGTTGGCATCCTGCCGCGGGCGATCATTCGCGATCTGTTCGAGGGCCGGGAGGCGCGCCTGCATCTCGCCGCGGTCTCGCTCGTGTTCAGCGTCGCGCCGCTGATCGCCCCGACGCTCGGCGCTGGAATTCTGTACGTCGGCTCGTGGCGCCTGATCTTTGTCGTTTTGACCTGCGTCGGCGCGCTCGTCACCGGCGTCGCGCTCCTATTCAGCGAGTCGCACCCGGTCGCGAACCGCCGGAGCCTCAAGCCCTCGACGGTCCTCGCCGGTTACCGGCGGGCGCTCGCCAACCCGGCCTGCGCCGGCTTTTCGCTGCTCGGAGGCGTGCTGTTCGCGGGCCTCTTTGCCTATGTCAACGTTTCGCCGCTCCTCTACATGCAGGGCTACGGCGTGTCGAAGACCGGATTTGCCGGACTCTTCGCCATCACCGCCTCGGGCGTCATCCTCGGCTCCTCGATCAACGCCTGGCTCATCAATCGCCACTTCAGGGCGAAGGCTGTGGTCGACGCGGCGCTCGCGCTCGAATGCGCCGCTGCGCTGGCCCTGCTCGCCGTCGGGCTCGCCGGCTTGGGCTCGGCCCTCATCGTCGCCGCGCTGGTGATGGTCTATGTCTCGGCGTTCGGCCTCGTTTTTCCCAACGCCGTCCACGAGGCGATCCATCCCCTGCCGGAGATCGCCGGTCTCGCCTCCGCCGTCGTCACCACGACGCAAATGCTGTTCGGCGCGCTTGGCGGCGTCGCCGCCGCCGCGCTCTATCGCGACGCCTCGCCCACCACGCTCGCCGCCATCATGAGCGCCGCGGCGCTCGCCGCCGCCGCGCTCTATGTGTTTTGGCTAAGGAATAGGGTCGGGGCGTGATGACATTCGACGCTGATCGCTCCCTTGGCAGGCGCGATCTCCTGACCGCCACCTAGGCGCGAGAACCGGTTCACTGTTTTTGCTGCTTGGGTTCAGTCAATCCCGTCCGAATGGCCCGTGCTGCGGCATCCGCGAACGCGGATTAAAAACCCTCAGTCGCCGCGGACGAAGTACGGACACAAAAAAGCGGCATTTGTGTCGCAATGTTTCTTGTTTGCGGCGCGTTGTTGAATAAGGGCGGCGCCGCTTATTATTAGCTAGTTCATTCGGGGGGATATTTGACATGCCGAATTTAAAATCGATTCGCTTGGCGCTGGCCTTTTTTCTGATCGCCGTCGGAGTCGCTTTTATTTGCCTCCCGGACGAATGGATCGAGGACTGGCTTGGGTTTAGCCCCGACAATGGCAACGGCCTCGCCGAAGCCGCCATCGCCGCGGCTCCGCTGACGTTGGGGTTCCTTCTCGGCGTGGACTTCTTCGCCTCGCGCGCGCGGACCTTCATCGCAGCGCCCGTTTCAAGGTTGTTGGCGCGGTACCGCTAGTTTCGAAGCGGCAAGAACGACATCCGGCGCTGGTCGTCGGCCCCTTTCTGTGAGGGAGGCCAATCGTGGTTGCGACGAAATTGAAGTCTCTTCCCAAGACCGCAAGACGATCGTCTAAAAAGATCAAGGCGTCCCGGATAAAGAAGGAGAAGGCGCCACGGGTAAAGCGAGAGGAAGGGCCGCTCAAGTGGTTACTCCCGGATCGCGAATCGTCTTATTTCAAGTTGATTCCGAAAGCGGTCGCAAAGGCTGACTTGGACGCGGCCAAAGCAAAGACACGGGCCAGGCACACTGAGCCCAAAAGATCGAAAAAAGTGGAGTTCCGCAGCACTTTCCAGCCCGGAAGGGGTGAAGATGTGCTCGCCAAGTTGCCGCGCGACTACTGGCTGAAACACATGCGGGAATATCAGCGGCGAAAGGCGAATTCGCCGCGGCGGGGCCGTGGCGCCCGAGCCGCCGCCATGCCGGGAACGCCAGTAATCCCGGGAACCAACAATTGGATTCCGCTCGGCCCCTCCGTGGAGGCGCGCGGCCAAGCCGACGGCCGACCCGCTGTCAGCGGCCGGATTCCTGGAATTGCCATCGCTCCCGGAGGGTCGCCGATGTATGTCGCCACCGCCGCCGGCGGTGTGTGGCGCTCCGACGACAATGGAGCTTCCTGGAAATCCACGATGGATGGGTTCGATCTGAACACCAGCGCATTCGCCGCGGTCTGTCTCGCGTGCGGCGCCATCGCCATCGATCCGGCAGATCCGAACCGGGTCTATGTGGGCACGGGAGAGGGCGACACAGACGCCATTTTCAGTTCCCGCCTCGTCGACGCGCTTCCCTGCTACAAGGGCGTCGGGCCCATTCGCAGCGACGACGGAGGCGTGACCTGGAACTCAGAGCCCAGCAACCCATCACTTGCCGGTTACTCCTTCTATGAAATTGCCGTCGATCCTGCCGATCGCGACCATTGCGTCGCAGCCACCAGCAATGGGCTCTACGAGCGTATCCCGATTCCCGGGGGCGGCGGTGGTTATCAATGGCAGCAGCGCCGCACCGGTGTCCATTCGAGCGTGCTCGCCACGTCGACGGGCGGAAACACTTATTGGTTCGCGGCGGCATGGGCGGATCAGGTGTATACATCCACGGACGGCGCAAACTGGAATGCGATCGGAAGCGGATTCCCAACCGGGATTACGCGCATTGCGCTTGGCGCCCAACCAGACAACCCGAACATTCTTTATGCTGCGACATCCGGCTTGGGACCAACCATCCAGGGCGCCGGTCTCGGGGCTCTGAGCAACGTCGTTCGGCTCAACGGAATGATGGGCGCTTGGCAAAATATTTCGGGCATCCCGGTCCTATGCAATGGGGGACAGGCGGACTACGATCTTTCGATCGCAGTAGACCCAAACAACGCCAATCTCATCTACCTGGGCGGCGATTACTATGACGACGGAAATCTGTGGCCCGGCTCGATCTACTATTGCGTGATCAACTCCGGCGGCTCGTCATTGTCGATGACGGCCACGGCGATCGGCCAATCGGCCCATGCCGACGATCATGTGCTGGTTTTCACGCCAGGGAATTCCAACGCTCTATGGGTCGGCTGCGACGGCGGCCTGTTCCTAAACACGAATCCTTCCGGCGGCGGCTCGTTCACTCCCATGAATACCGGCCTCGCCACATTGTGCACCACCCATTTCGTACAGCATCCCACCCAGCCCGCGGTCATGTACTGCGGATTGCAGGACAACGGCAGCGCCAAGTGCGTCGGCGAGGAGGTCTGGACGCACGTGCTCTCCGGCGATGGTGGATATTCCGTGGTCAACTGGAATAGCCCGTTCAATCTGATCCTGTATGCGGACGGCTCGATCTACTCGGCCAGCGACGGCGCAATCGACTACAGCTCTTGGACCCCGATTAGTCCAGCCGGCGGCAGCTGGCCGCCCATGGAGGCTCCGCTTGTCTCGGCTCCGTACAATCCCGCGTCTCCATCCGACGCCAGCATCGTAGCATTCGGGGCGGAAGATTATCCCGCCGGCGGGACGGGCGAGCCGTGCGTCTTCGTCTCTTCGAACTTCGGCTCGACTTGGTCCGCCCCGATCCTGCTTCCCGCGGCAGCCGGCCTGCCTTATTCGATGGTTGGCGCCTCGGCCACCCGTTTTTTCGTGGGGACCAGCAGCGGTCAGGTTTACCGCCTGGACAATACCGGCGGGACATGGGCCCTGACAGAGATCGATAACGCCGCGGGCGGACCGTTGCCGCTCTCGGGTCTAGTTTCCGACATCGCGGTCGACACCTCCGACGCGACGCTCAGTTCGATTTACATATGCTTCGGCGGCTCCGGCGACTATCGTCATGTCTGGCATTTCAACGGAACCGCCTGGAGCGCGGCCAGCGGAGTCGCCGGCAGCAGTACGGCTCTGCTCGACATCGAACACAACGCGATTCAATACGATCAGCCGACCGGGAACCTTTATGTAGGAGCCGACCTGGGCGTGTGGGAATCGACCGACGGGGGCAACACATGGAATCCCATGGCCAACGGCCTTCCCGACGCCGCCGTTTTCGATCTTCAGTTCCATCCCGTCCAACGCCTCTTGCGAGCCTGCCTGCATGGCCGGGGGTTATGGGAGTGGAAGGTCGACTCTCCGATACAAGCGGATGTCGAACTCCTCATCCGCGACACCCTTCTCGACACCGGCGTCAATGTCGACGACGACGGACTTCCGGATCCGTCTGTTCCGCCCGGATCGACAGTCGTCCATTACGAGAGCCCTAACATCAAGGTGGATGTCCCTACTCCGCTGGGCTACCAGACGCCCACTCCCAGCATCGATTTTCTCACCTTCGACCAATTCATCGTCGATGGCAGCCAGGGCGTGGGAACCATCAGTCCGCCGCCCACCGTGCACAACCGCGTCTATGCCGAGATCCACAATCGCGGCCGAGTCGACGCCGCGAGCGTCCAGGTCATGGCGCTGCTCGCCAACGCCTCGGCGGGATTGCCGTTGCTCCCCAACAACTATACCGCGAACGTAGTCGCCGGAACGCCGATCACCGCGCCTGGTTTGCAAACCTTGGGCTTCGTCACGCTTTCCAGTCTCCATGCGGGATCGCCGCAAATCGCGTATTTCGATCTACCGTCCACGGTTCTGCCGCCTCCCGCCAGCCTGCCCGGGCAGTCGCATTATTGTCTGGTGATTCTGCTGCATTCGACGCAGGACCCGTTCACCAATACTCAGCAAAATATCGACCTGCTCACGCTCTCCGATCGCAAAGTCGCACAGAAAAACCTGCATATCGTCCAGTTTGTCGGTACTCCTCCGGCCGGTCCATCCGAGGGCATGGGCATGTGGGCGATGCTCGACCTGAATGGCGGATTCTTCAAGGAGCGGGGCCTGATCGATCTGGAGATCGACGCGTCGGAGTTTCCCGGCACGATCTCGGTTTTGCTTCCGCCCCCTATCTTTCCCAAGGATGTCAAGCGCCAAGCCGCGGAGTTCCGCCAGGGGTCAGCCGCAATCGTGAAAAGATGGATCAAACTCTATACTCCGATCGCTAAACGGCTATTCTGCGAAGCGAAATATCCGGCCGCACAACACAAACGGCTCATGGAGGCGATGGCGAATGTCGCGGCCCAAAGGCCGCTCGCCCTGGCCGGCGGCCGCAAGGCAGCCATCAAGTCGCTCCCCATCTCGCGACATAGCAGTCACACCCTCTTCCTGAGGATCGATCCGCCGCCGAAATCCAAAGTCGGAAGTGAATGGACCTTCGACGTAAATCAGACCGACTCGGCGACGCAGAAGTTGATCGGCGGATCTCGCTATAAGGTCGTCATCAACCGCAAGGCTTGAAGTTGACTCGGCCGTGGCCCGCGGCCGCAGATTGCTGGATCGGCGCGCTCGGCGGCGCCGCCGCCGCGCTCGGCGCGCTCTGGCTGAGGGGGAGGGTCGGGGCGTGACGCGAAGGGGACGCGTCATGGTCGAGCGCTTATCGCCTGGGCGAGGCGCCTGCTTTGGCGGAGGTCAGCGACAATGTGACACAATGACTTCCGCTGGTCGGAGGCGTTAGTCTGTTAGCTTGAACGCGCGGCGGTCAGCCTGAATGGATTCGACCGAGAGCGATCGGCAAGGGAGGCGGCCATGGCAAGCGGCAGCCAACAAAATTCGGCGCTTGAAAACACGCTCATCGTATTTTTCCGGCTGTGCATCGGCTGGACCTTTCTCTGGGCGGGGATTCATCATTTCGGCGACTCCCAGTTCGTGCCCGGCTTCCTGAGCCATACCAAAACTTTCAGCGACGTGTACGCGCCGATGGCGGCCTCGTCCTATGTTCCGCTCCTCACCTTTCTGGTCGAATACGGCCACTTGGCGATCGGCCTGTCGTTGATTTCGGGCCTGCTCGTTCGGGTGAGCGCCTCATTCGCAATCCTGCTGTTGCTGCTCTATTGGACCGCTCACATGGACTTTCCCTATATCGAGAACGTCAACAGCCTGCTGATCGACTATCACATCGTTTACGCGGGCCTGTGCGTCTATCTCATCATGAAGAACGCGGGCCATGTGTTCGGTCTCGACGCCTGGGCGGCGAACCTGCCGATCGTGCGCGAGCACCCGGCGCTAGCCTGGCAGGTGGGATGACAGCTCGAACGGCCACCCGGCGTTCCCATGCGTGACCGGCAGCCGCAGGACGCGACGAGCGTCGGACCGAGGCGCCGCCGACGCCAAAGCCGCCGCCGAGGGTAAAAGCCAAAAACTGGCCTTTACGGACAAGACATACTGTCGCGCATCTCTGGAAACTTCGCGGTCGCGTGACTATTTGAACCGCTTGGCGGCGCGCGCCCTTCGCCGCAAGGCGCCATCCTTCACTTTTTATGAGCAAAGAATGAGCAATATCAACGATAACGTGGACGTCGCCATCTCTGATGGCGCGGTGGCCTTCACCGTCTATTTTGCCGACCAGGAGCCGATCGACGGAAGGCTGACGGTCGTCGACCTGACGGAAAGCACCTGCCGCTGGCCGACCGGCAATCCGCGCGATCTCAAGACGTTCCGCTACTGTGGCGAAGCGGCGCGCGGCGGCCCCTACTGTGAGCGCCACGCGCGACTCGCCTATCTGCCGCGAGCCGCCTGAGCGGCCGCTGCGCTCTACCCGATCTGGTTGGGGGTCGAGTCGGACCTGTGGGTTCGGCAGCCGATCCGAGGATCGCCCTCACAGGGCGCAGAACGCACTTTCCCCGGCAACCGTCGCGTCGAAGAGGATCGAGCACGGCGGCGCCTTGGCAAAATGGCCCGCCTGAAAAACCGATCGATCGTGATTTATCTTGACAAAATCAGAAATCGCGCTATATTGGTGAGATAAGGCTATGGCGTGAGAATTCGGAGGGGTTGAGGCAAGGCATGAGCTTGGGAGAAAAAAAAGCATTTGAATCGGCCGCAACCCATTGAAAAGTCCAGATTCGAAAAAATAAAAGAAAGCAAAAATGGGGGTTTTTGTTTTCGTGGATTTTCGCTGGTTTTCAGGAATTTTTGCCGAACCCTCCATCCGCGCCGCTTCCGCGGCGCGCTCAGAACGGGTGGTACTGGAACATCCAGGTTTCGGTCAGGGTCTCGCCGCCCGACTTGAGGAAGGCGCGCAACTCCACCGGGTCGGTCCCGGTGACGATGAGATCGAACTGCGCCCGCCAATGGCCGGCGACGCCGTCGGGGACCGCTTCGATGAGCTGGTAGGGGCCGAAGGTTCCGCGCGAGGTCGACACGACCAGCTCCGGCTTGACCCCGAAAGGGAGGTCGATCAGCGGGCCGCCGAGGAACTCGACCATGAACTTCCTCACCCCCTTGGGGCGCGGCTGACCCGGCTGGCCGCCGCGGCCGAGGCGGGTCGCCCATACGACCGCAAGCTTGCTCGGATAGGGCTCGTTGGCGAGCCAGTGCAGACGGTAGTTGAGATTGAGCTCGGCGCCCGCCGGAACCGGCTCCGCCGGCACCCACATCGCAACCACGTTGTCATGGATCTCGTCGTCGGTCGGGATCTCGCAGAGCTGAATCGAGCCCTTGCCCCAGCCCTCGCCGCTCAGGCCCGGCAGCGGCTCGACCCACAGGCTCGGACGCCTGTCGTAGAAGACGCCGTCGAGATAATGGTCGAACACCCGGTCGCGCTGCAGAAGGCCGAAGCCGCGAGGATTGTGGTCGAGAAAGGCCGACACCATGATCCGGGGCGGATTGTTGAGCGGCCGCCACAGCCGCTCGCCGTTGCCTGACCACATCGCCAGGCCGTCCGAATCGTGAACCTCCGGGCGCCAGTCGATCGCCGTCTCCTTCTTGGTCTCGGAGAACCAGTACATCGACGTCAGCGGCGCGATGCCGAAGCGCGAGACCTGGGCGCGGGTGAACATGGTCGCCTGGATATCCATCACCACGCCCTTGGCCCGGGTCATCAGGAAGCGGAAAGCGCCGACGATCGAGGGACCCTCCATGAGCGCGTAAAGCGTCATCGTGTCGCCGTCTGGCGCCGAGTCGATGTAAAAGTCGGTGAAGTCCGGAAACTCTTCCGGCCGATCGGCGACGGCGACGTCGAGCGCGACGCCGCGCGAGGAGAGGCCATATTGCCTGAGCTCGCCAATGGCCCGGAAATAGGCGGCGCCGAGAAAGGCGACCCAGTCGTTCTTGCGCCAATCGAGCACGCCGTCGCGCGCCTCCTGGACCCGCAGTCCGGCAAAGCCGGCGCCCTTCGGAAGATCGCGCGCCGGCGAGTTGGCCGGCATGTCGAAATAAGACTGCTCGTAGATGATCTGGCGCGCCATGTCGCCCTCGACGACATGCATCTTGACTGCCTTCTGGAAAAAGAGGCCGAGATGGAAAAAGGTCACCGGATACCGGCCCGGACCGTTGGCGAACAGCGCGAAGTCGTCGCGGTAGCGGATCTTCCCCCACTCCTCGTAATTGATCTTCTGCAAGACGTCGGGCGCCGGTCGCGGCGGGGCGATGTAGGGACCATGCGCCCGGTCGCGTGCCTGCGACCTGAAAAGCTCGTAGGTGAACGGAACCGGCGGGTCGAATTGCAATCCGTCGGATTCGGCGGCGAAAGCCTCCGCGAGCGGATTCATCGCCGCCGCGGATGCGGCCGCGGCCTTGAGCAGCGTGCGGCGATCGACGCTTTCCGACATACTAACCTCTCCGAGCGGGCGCTCTCATTACGTGATTCTCGCAGGAACCGAGAATCCGTCTTGAGCGTCCCTATTGGCTCACAGACGCGCGAAAGTGAGGTAAACCGACCCCCGACCCTGCTTGCGCGCCTTGGCCTCATAGCGTGTCGGGCGCCATCCGGGCCAGGGCCACCGCCAGTCGTCGGCTATCTGCGCAGTCCAGCGGAAATGCGGCGAAGCGAGGAAACGCTTCAGCGTCCAGCCGGCGTAGTCGTCGACGTCAGTGGCGAAGCGCAATTCGCCGCCGCTGCGCATGACGCGCGCGAGCGCCTCGATCATGGCCTCCGCGACGACGCGCCGCTTGTGGTGGCGCCGCTTCGGCCAAGGGTCGGGGTAGAGAATGAAAACGCGGGCAAAGAATCCGTCCGGGGCGGCCTCGACAAGCGCCTGGGCGTCGCCCCGCCGCAGGCGCACGTTGGTGAGCCGTTCGCGCTCGATGCCGGCGAGCGCCACGGCGACGCCGTTGAGAAACGGCTCGCAGCCGACGACGCCCACATCCGGATTGGCTTTCGCCTGCTCAATCAGGTGCTCCCCCGCGCCGAAGCCGATCTCAAGCCAGACTTCGCGCGGCGGCGCGGCAAAAGCCCGCCCGGCGGCCAGCGCCTCGGGCGCGATCGAAAAGCGCGGCAGCGCCTCGGCGAGCAGGCGCTCCTGGCCAGCGCGAAGCGCCTTGCCCCGGCTGCGTCCGAAGAGCCGGCGAAGCGGCGCCGGAACGTCGCCTCCGCCATTCGCCATCATCGGTCAATGGGCTGGCCCGCGGTCAGGCGAGAGCGCGCAGCGTATCCGCGAGATCGGTCTTTTCCCAGGAAAAGCCGCCGTCCGATTCCGGCGCGCGGCCGAAATGGCCGTAGGCGGACGTACGAGCATAGATCGGACGGTTCAACTTCAGGTGCTCGCGGATGCCGCGCGGGGTCAGGTTCATGACATCCATCAGCGCCACCTCGAGCTTCTCCTCATCGACTTGCCCGGTCTCATGCAGGTTGGCGTAGATCGACAGCGGACGCGCGACCCCAATCGCGTAGGAAAGCTGGAGCGTGCAGCGGTCGGCAAGGCCCGCGGCGACGACGTTCTTGGCCAGATAGCGCGCCGCATAGGCGGCCGAGCGGTCCACCTTGGTCGGATCCTTGCCGGAGAAAGCGCCGCCGCCGTGCGGCGCCGCGCCGCCGTAGGTGTCGACGATGATCTTGCGGCCGGTAAGCCCGCAGTCGCCGTCGGGACCGCCGATGAAGAACTTGCCGGTCGGATTGATGTGCCAGACGGTCTTCGCCGTGATCCAGCCGACCGGAAGCGCCGCCTCGACATATGGGCGGACGAGCGTGGCGACGTCGTCGGAGCTCAGCTGCTCGACGAGGTGCTGATGCGAGACGACGATCTGCGTCGCCTCGACCGGCTTGCCGTACTTATACCGGACGGTCACCTGGCTCTTGGCGTCGGGTCCAAGCGTCTTTTCGGCGCCGGAGTGGCGCGCTTTTGAGATCGCACGCAAGATCTCGTGCGCGTAATAGAGCGGCGCCGGCATGAATTCCGGCGTTTCGCGGCAAGCGTAGCCGAACATGATTCCCTGGTCGCCCGCGCCTTCGTCCTTGTTCCCGGCGGCGTCGACCCCTTGGGCTATGTCGGCCGATTGGGCGTGCAGCAGAATTTCGACATTGGCTTTGCGCCAGTCGAACCCTTCCTGCTCGTAGCCGATATCCTTGATCGTCTTGCGCGCGACCGCCTCGATCTCCTCGTTCGAAATTTTTGGTCCGCGAACCTCGCCGGCGATGATCACCCGGTTGGTGGTCGCCAGGGTCTCGCAGGCGACGCGGATTTGATAGGGATCGATGCCCGCCTTCGCCCCTTCACGGAAGAACAGATCGACGACTTCGTCGGAAATCCGGTCGCAAACCTTGTCCGGGTGCCCTTCGGACACGGATTCACTGGTAAACTCGTAATATTGACGAGCCATATTCACGATTCTCCTGCTGGGCCGCCCGCCGCCGCGACATCGCGCGGCCCCCGCGGGATGCCCCTGGCCGCGCCGGCGCCGCTTTTGACAGCGAGCGTTCGATGGGTCAAGCCGATTTTGGCCGGATCGTTCGCTTTACCGAACGGACGAATCCCCGCCGTCGCCTCCGTCCGCCGCCGCCAGCGAAATGACCAGATCGACGATCCGGCGGCGCACCCTCGGGTCGCGAACGCGAAGGAAGGCGCGATTGAGCTGTAGGCCCTCAGTCGAGGCAAGGAAGTCGACTACGTAAGACTGCTGCGATGCTTCGGCAAACCCAGGCTCTGCCGACTGCGCCGGCGCGCCCTCGAAGAAATACCCTGGCGCGACTTCTAGCACCCGCGCGGTATGCTGGAGACGACTGGCGCTGATGCGATTGGCGCCCTTCTCGTACTTCTGGATCTGCTGGAAGGTCACGCCGAGAAGCGCGCCGAGCTTGCTCTGGCTCATGCCCAACATCGTCCGGCGCATCCGCAACCGCGCGCCGACATACACGTCGACAATGTTGGACGATTTGGACATCAGCTCGCGCCTCCATGGTCCACGCGCAATGTCGGCGGCCGGATGAGGGGATCAACTGACCTTACGTAAGGCAGATACCCGACACTCGGATAGCGCGCAAGCAAGCAATATTGCAATCAACAGTCCTCGTTAATTCCGGCGTTTTCCCGCCACGGCGGCGGCAAGGAACGCCAATCCGATCGACGCCGCGCCGAGCGAGCCCAGGCGCGATTGCCAGGTCGGCGGAAGCGCTTCGGGCAATTCGGCGTCGAGGACGCCCTCCGCGCCGAGCGGCGCCAAGGCGATCTCGCGGCCGAAGCCGTCGAGCACGGCCGAAATCCCGGAATTGGCGTCGCGCACCAAGGGCGCGCCAAATTCAATCGCCCGCAACCGGGCTTGGGCGAAGTGCTGATAGGGGCCCGGCGTCAGGCCGAACCAGGCGTCGTCGGTGAGGTTGAGAAGCCAGCGCGGCCGCCTTTCGCCGGAGAAGAGATCGCCGATCTCGATCGGAAAGATCGCCTCGTAGCAGATCAGCGGCATGGCGTCGGGCAAGCCGGGAACCTTAAGGTCGCGGGCGCCCCTGCCCGGCTCGAAGCCGCCCGGAACGTCGACGAACTGAGTGATTCCGGCCTTCTCGAGGATGCTTTCAAACGGCACATATTCGCCGAACGGCACGAGGTGCTCCTTGTCGTAATGCTCGGCGGCGAGCCCGTCGCGGCCGACGATCTCGATCGAATTGAAGTAGCGGGGAGGCTCGTTTCCATCTTTCTCGAGCCGCGCCGCGCCGGTGATCAGCGTCGCCCCGCCGCTCAGGAAACGGGCGATGTCGGCCAGCGCCTGCTTGTCGCGCGACAGGATGAACGGGAAAGCCGACTCGGGCCAAATCAGGTGGGTGACGTCGCGAACCCCGGATCGATCGGGCGCCGTCGCGCGCTCCGAGAGGTCGAAGTAGCGGCGCAGGATCGCGTCCCTCTTTTCCGGCGAGAACGACGCGTCGTCCTGCCCGATGTTGGGCTGGATGAGGCGCAGCTTGACGCCGGGCAGGGCGGCGCTGGCCGGGGCGGCGAGCCGGTACGCGCCAAAGCCGGCGATAAGCGCGAGCCCGAGCGCGGCAAGGCCAGCCGGAGCGAGGTTGAGCCGGCCCTCGCCCACCCGCCATAGCGTCGCCGGCGCGGCGAAGATGGCGATGGTCAGGAAGGTGAGCCCGTGCAGGCCGATGAGCGAGGCGATCTGGGCGAGCGTGAGATTGCCTCCCAACGCCATGCCGAGGTCGTTCCAGGGAAAGCCGGTGAACAGGAGGCCGCGCGCCCATTCGGCGAGCCCGAGGCCAAAGGCGAGGGCGAAAACGCGCGCAGGCCCCGGCGACCACAAGGCCCGCGCGATTGCAAAACCGGCGGCGGGAAAAAGAGCCAGGACCGCCGGCAGGGCGACGACGGCGATCGGCAGCGCCCAGGCGAACTTGTCGGCCTCGACCAGAAAGGCCGCGCCGATCCACCAGAGGCCGGCGAGAAAATAGCCGAAGCCCATCCACCAGCCGGCGCCGAAGGCGGCGCGCATCGAGCCGATGAGCGGCCGCCCCGAGCCGCGATCCTCAGCGCCGTCGATCAGCCAGACCGCGATCGTCAGCGGCAGGGCGACGAGGAAAAAAAGTGAAAACGGCGGCAACGCCAGCGCGCCCGCCGCGCCGGAGAGAAAGGCGATGGCGCGCCGGCGCCAGCCCCAGGACAGGATCACCCCCTCGACGAGGGAGGCGAGAGCGCCCGGGCGAGGCATGACGGTGGAATCGGCAAGGCTCAAGCTACATTCCTCGTTTGCCGTCGAATCGCCTGTCGTCGACCATAGCCCGAAGGGAGACCGGGTTCGACTCAGGCCTGAGCGGCGAGCGGCGACTTTGGCGCGCGGGGCTGGCGCGGGTCCGATCAGCCGAGACGACGGCGCCCGTGGACGGCCCCAAGCGTTCTTCCCGCGAGGCCGAGGCTTCGAGGGATGGCGAAAATCGATGAAAGCCGGCGAAAGCCGATGAAAGCTGGCGAAAGCGAAATCGCTTTCTTTTGCTTTTTTTTATTTTTTGGATTCGGGACTTTTCAAAGGCTTACGGCCGATTCAAATGGTTTTTTTTCTCCTCCGCCGGCTCGCTCGCGTCCGCCCCGCCCGTGCGCGCGAACCTGTCGCGCAGTCCGCCCATCGCCCGTGCGCGCCGCTACGCCGCGACAGCTCTTCAACCATGCCAACTCTCGTTCCGCGTCGGCCTCCGCCGGCGCGCCTTATGGGAAAACAATACAGCATAGCACGGATTCTGAAAAAGGCAAGCGAAAAATGCACTTTTTTGGCGTCGGCTGTTGCGCGCCGGGATTTCCGGGTGCGTCATGGACGGGCTTGACCCGTCCATCCACGCGAACAGAGACTGTCCCGGCAAGCCTCTGAGCAGACGGATGAATCCGTCATTTTCAGACCCATCTGTAACGGCGCGGCGTGGATGGCCGGGTCGCCCCGGATCATAGTCCGGGGCGGCCAGGACGCGACTGGCGGGCGACGCGATGCGTTCAACAGGCTCCGTGACGCCCTAGCCCGATATGCGTCGCATCATCGCCCGCGACGTGCTGCGACGTTCGGCGGGCAATGGCGGATTCAAAAGCGCTATCGATCAGTCGTGCTCGTCGCCGCAATGGCAGCGCTTGACCACGTGAAGCTTTTCGACGCTCGCGCTGGGCAGAAACTCGCTCTGTGCGTCGGGAATGTAACTCGCCGCCACCCGATGCTTGCCGAGCTTGAGCTGCGATGTCTGCCACGTCGCCCGGCCGTTGGCGTCGACCTTGATCGGCTCCCCGACGCTCGAGCCGTCCACGCTGAACTGGACAGTCCCGCCGGGGAAGCCGGTAAACGCCGTCGAGTTTGCCGCTACATGGGCGGTGAAGGCCACCCATTCGCCGACCTGCGAGGGATCCGCGTCATCCGTCAAGCTCACGGCAGTTGAGTCGGTAAGCGTGCGTTGCGTGTCCAGGTACAAGGCGGCGAACCCGGTATTGCCGGTCGCCCTCACATCGAAAACGCAGTCGGCGCGCATGTTCCGGTCCCAAACTCGCCGGCACGCTTGCGCGGCGACAGCTTCACTCGCGGGCGCCACCGGCTTGACGTCTCGGACAATGCAAGGCGGATTCTGCTTCGGCCAATCCTTGATCGTGAACATGTCCGTGGACGTGCCCGGCGCATAGTCGAACAGGCTGTCTCCGTCGGTGACGCGCCAGGCGTCGGCGAATGTGCGGTACAAAGTGTCGTAACGGTCCTGCAACGGCCCCGGCATCGGCCCTAGCGATGCGCCGCCTGGCAGCGCCGGCAACCAGCTCCCACTGGCGATCGGCCCGCCAATTCCGCTCAGAGGCCCCCCGCCTTCCCCGCTCATGAGATCAAGGTGTGTGACATCGACATTGAGGTACCAATAGCCCTGCGAACTCCACCACTCCGGCGTCACGTACAGGATTTTTCCATCCGGGAAATCGATTTCCAGACCGCCGCCAAACAGAGACTTGAAAACGCGGCCGCCGCCATTTCCAAGATCCCTGCCGAACAGGCCGAGCGTGGTGAGAACGCCGTCGATGCGCAGTTCGAGGCCGCTCGGATCCGGCTCTCCGCTAAAATCAGGCTCATAGGTGACGCGATGTTCGCCCACGCGCGCGGCGACGGCGGTGTTCAGGCTTACGCAGGTGGTCAGCCCGTCGTACGGATCCTCGCCAATGAACGTCGTCGAAACGGCGGTTTGCCGCGTCTGGATCTCGTCCCCATCCGGATCTCTGAGCGAGACAAACTCTCCCGCGCCCTGGAAATTATAGTGCACGCCATTGGCGCTGGTGATGTGCGTGTCGCCGAGAATCGCGCTCATGCCGCACGTCGCTGTCTCGCCGGCGCTCGTCTCCATGAACTCAATCGCCGGCAATTGCGCGCTCGAGCCGGCATAGGGACAGCATGGGTTGACAAGGGACAGGTTGTTTGTCTCCCCCGTGAAGCTCTCCGGTTTGCAAACCGGCTGATTCGTGCTGCCATTGTCCACCTCGGTTTTGACGACGATTGTTGCCGGGTTGTTGAAGCGGGCCTGCGAACTATTGCCGTTGCCGAACACGTTGAACTCGGCGTCGGTCCACTGACCCTGCAATCCGAGCACGCTATCCTGTCCTACCGAGGCCATGTCGGACCCGAGCAGCGACGTGCAAGCCGACGAAGAGACGGTGGGCGCGCAGGTCAGAATGACCTGATCCATGCCCCCTGTCGCCACGCCTTGCAGGACGAGAGACTGCATATTCGTGATCGAAAGCGCCCCTGGAATGCTCACGGAATCGTATTGCGTGTAGCAGTCGTTCCCGTACTGGGACCAGCCGGTTGGGCAAGTCTGCGCCCAGCCGATCAGCCAGTACTGAACGTATGCGCATGAGTTTCCGCCGAACACGCAGTTCCCGCTTTCGCCAATCGGCAGGTTGTTGGCGAAAATGAACTGCTGGGCGCCGCTGCACTTTGACGGGTCCTTCGCGCCGCTGCAGCTTGCCGTCGGAAACGGGTTGGTGTTGAGCTGGAGCGAGTACGAACTCGTCGTGCCGGAGGCGGTGTCGGTTTCGTCGGCAAAGCCGCTGACCCCGGTGACGCTCATGAACGATCCGGTCACGCTGGTGATCGGTCCTCCATTGACCGAAAAGTCGTTGCCGTCCCCATCGCCGACCTGAAACGGAATCGACGGCGCCTTCGCGCATGGAACTTCCTGCCACTGGTCATTCGGATAGGAGGCTTTGAAGCATCCCGTCTTCGGCAAGGGAACGCGCGCCATGGACTTTCGCCAGGCCGTGAGTTTGGCGGCCTCCTCGTTGGGCCGCGGCGTGCTCATCCCCTCTGTCCGCGGCGTTTCCTCCCCCATCGTGGGCGACAAGTTCGCCCACAGACAAAAGAAGCCAAACGTCAGGCCCGCGCAGAAACCGATGGCGCCAATTCTTCTCTCAGTGGCTGATCTCATGGATTTCCCCAACCAATGATTTTGAGCGGGAGGCAGGCCAGTGCTGCTCCGAGCGAGTTAATACGGACATTATAGGGGCCGATGAACTCGCGCCCAACCCCTCGAAAGATGCCCGTCTATCGAAGGGCCAGGCGCGCAGCCACAAGTCCAAGGATGGGCCATGCCAGGGGGCCGAATGGCGACCGCGGCCTTACAGAACGCGAAGAGGCTCACGGCGAATTTCACAGGCAAGGACGGCTTGGCGACGGCGGCGTCTTAAGGGGGCGAGCGGGCCGAACCTGATCTCCATTGCTGAGGCATTCGCGTTCGCGGTAACAAAGCTTGTATGGTGACCGTATCTCGATCATGATTCAGCCCCGTCTCTGCCGCCGCTGCGGCGAAACAGCCACCGCAACTTCGCCCGGTTCCTGCGCCATTCAAGCGGTCGCCTCGCCCGATTGACGCCGGCTGCATTTCACGAAACTCGCCTTTGCGGAGGGCGCCCATGTCTCAGCACGAACAGTACGACGTTCTCATCCTCGGCAGCGGAGGCGGCGGCAAGCTCACCGCCTGGCACATGGGGAAATCGGGACGGCGGACGGCCGTGGTCGAGCGCAGATGGATCGGCGGCTCCTGTCCCAACGTCGCGTGCCTCCCGAGCAAGAACGAGATCCACAGCGCCTATGTCGCTCATTGCGCCCGCGACGGCGCCCAGTACGGCGTGTTGGCCGGGCCGGTCAAAGTCGACATGGCGAAGGTCGTGAGCCGCAAGCGCGCCATGGTCGATGCGCTCATCGCCGCGCATTTGCAGAACTACAAGGCAAGCGGCGCGGAGTTGATCATGGGCTCCGGGCGCTTTGTCGGGCCGAAAACGCTCGAAGTGAGCCTGACCGACGGGGGCGCGCGCACGCTTACGGGCGAGCAGGTCTTCCTCAACGTCGGTACGCACGCGCTCATTCCCGGCGTCCCCGGCCTCGAGGCCGCGAAGCCAATGACCCATATCGAGGCGCTCGAGCTCGACGTCCTGCCCGCCCATCTGATCGTGATCGGCGGCGGCTATGCCGGTCTCGAACTCGCGCAAGCCTATCGTCGCTTCGGAGCCGAGGTGACCGTCGTCGAGGCGTCGCCTCAGGTGATGAGCAGGGAGGACGCCGACGCCTCGCACGAGATCCGCCGGATCCTCGGCGGCGAAGGCATCCAAATCCACGTCGGCGCCGAACTCATCAAGGTGAGCGGCCAGTCCGGAAACAAGGTCAGCATCGCGCTGCGCACCCGCGCCGGCGATGAAACGATCGAGGGCAGTCACATCCTCGTCGCGGCCGGCCGCGTACCGAACACCGCCGGGATCGGGCTCGACAAGGCCGGCGTCGAACTCGACAGCCACGGCTTCGTCAAGGTCAACGAGCGGCTGGAGACCAGCGCGCCGGACGTCTGGGCGCTCGGCGAATGCGCCGGCAGCCCGATGTTCACCCACATATCGGAGGACGACTTCCGCATCGTACGCGACAATCTGGCAGGAGGGCGGCGCAGCACGCGCGACAGGTTCATTCCTTACTGCATGTTCACCGATCCGCCGCTCGCGCATGTCGGATTGAGCGAAGGCGAGGCGGAGCGTCAGGGCGTCAAGGCGCGGGTCGCCAAGCTGCCGATGAAAGCCGTGCTGAGAGCGCAGGCGACCGGCGAGACCGAAGGGTTCATGAAGGCGCTGGTCGCCGAAAGCGACGACCGGATTCTCGGCTTCACGATGATCGGCGCCGAGGCAGGCGAAGTGATGGCGGTGGTGCAGACGGCGATGATGGCGAACCTGCCCTATACGCGGCTGCGCGACGCCGATTTCGCCCATCCGACCTTTTCAGAAGGGCTGAACTTTCTCTTCTCCAACGTGCCGCCCCGGGCCGGGGCGTGACGACGAGGCCGGCGCAGCGAAAAGGAGCGATCGCGTCAGCGCCTGCTCTTGAGCCGGCTGCGGTGCGCGGCCTGCTTCGCGCGATTGCCGCAGATCGCCATGCTGCACCACCGTCTCGCCCGCCTGCGTGTATGGTCAGCGAACATCAGCGTGCAGCTATGGCCTTCGCACGCCTTCACATTGGCGAAATCCTCTTCGCACACGAATCTCGCCAACGCCTCGGCGATTGGCGGCAGCAGAGATTCGGGGGATCGCCACCGCCGTATCGTTCTGAGCTCCAGGCGTCCGCCCTCGCCCTCGCCTATGCGGCTGAATGTTTCGTCGCCCTCGAGGAGCCGGTTCAGCGGGCCGAGCTCGCGGAGCGCCTCTGGCGTAAGCGGCCGGCCCATATGGGCGCGAACGAAGCCTCTGAACCATTCGCGCAGCGTGCGAGCTTGCTCGGCGATCTTGTCCAGTTCGCCGGCCGGCGCGCGCGCGCGCAACTCATCGAGCGCATCCCTCGGCGCAAGCCCCGCCCGGGCCAGCCAGTCAACCAGGCCATCGCCGCCGTCGAGCCAGTCGACCGGCGTATCGAGCGGCGTCGCGATCGAGTTCAGGAAATCGAGGCCGAGCGAGTCGGCGATGAAATTTGCAGGCGGTCTTTGCGACACGATTGACACTTCGAGCAAGGCTAACCTGTCCGGACGCCATTGACAAGTTACGCGGAGGTGCGTAACCGTATTAGGCGACCTAGACAGGTTACGAGCGAGTGGCCTTGCGAGCTCGCGGAGCGACAGGATGGCGATGAACGATGTGACCGTTGTGCTCGTCCATGGCGCGTGGGCGGACGGATCGAGCTGGGCGAAGGTCATCGCGCCGTTGGCGGCAATTGGCGTCAAGGCGATTGCAGCGCCGCTGCCGCTGACGTCGTTCGCCGACGACGTCGCGGCGCTCGACCGGACGATTGAGAGAGTCGGCGGGCCGGTCGTTCTCGCGGGCCACGCCTACGCGGGCGCGGTGATCGCGGCGACGCGCAGCGACAAGGTGAAGGCGCTGGTCTACGTGGCCGCGCTTGCCCCGGACGAAGGCGAGACGGTCGTGGACGTGTTCTCTCGCGGCAAGCCGCATCCGCAAGCGCCCAAGCTCACGCCGGACGCGCATGGGTTGATCTACCTGCCCGAGGCGGCCTTCGCCGCCGCCTTCGCGCAAAACGCCGCCAAGGAGGAGCTTGCGGTGCTGGCGGCGGTCCAGCGGCCAATCTCGCCTGCCTGCATCACGGTGAAGGTGACCCGGCCGCTGTGGAAGGACCGGCCGGCCTTTTTCCTCATTGCCGAGCAGGATCGCATGATCGTCCATGACAATCAGCGCTTCATGGCCGAGCGGATGAAGGCCCGGGTCAGGCCGTATCCCGTCGATCACGCGCCGCTCATCACCGCGCCCGCTACCGTCGTCGATGTCATCCGCGAGGCGATCGGCGAAGTGGTCAAGGGCTAACGAGAAGGCGCGATATTGTGAATTCGCTGAACACGCTTATCCGATATTTCTCGAAGCTGGCTCCGTTCCGCGGCGAGCTTGATTATCGCCTGATCCGCGCCGTGATGGTCTTCACGTTCTACATATTCAGCTACCAGAAGTGGTTCAGTTTCGAAGCTCGTCAGATTACCCCGTTTATCGCCCACAGCCCGCTGGTGTTCTGGCTGATCCCGGCGTTTGGGATCAGAGGCGCAAGCTTTTTCCTCGGCTCGACAGAATTGCTGTTCGGCACGCTGATCCTGTTAGGCTTCTGGGATCGAAGGCTTGGCGTCCTCGGGGCGCTTGGCTCGATCGTCACCTTTCTCGGCACCGTGACCATCATCCCGTTCCTCCCCAACGCATGGGCGGCGGAGGCGGGCGGATTTCCGGCCATGTATCTGCCGGTCGCCTTTCTGATGAAGGATTTCCTCTTCCTGGCGGCGTCGTTCTACCTCCTCAAGCAGGATCTGACCCGTGCGGCGCAGGAAGACGGCGCTGAACTGAGCTCGATCGCTTTGAGCAGGAGCACGAGAAAACCCGCGTAGCCGAGCCGGTCGCCCCGGTCGGCCACCTGCCCCGGCGCCGTCATCGCGACGCGCGGCGAGAAGCTTATGGCTTAGCAAAGGAGAAACGTCATGACCGCCATCCACTATCGGACCGCCAAGGTCGACGGCCGCGCCGTCTTCTACCGCGAGGCGGGCGCGCCGGGCGCGCCGAAGCTGCTCTTGCTGCATGGCTTCCCAACCGCCGGCCACATGTTCCGCGACCTGATCCCGCGGCTCGTCGACCGATTGCATATCGTTGCGCCCGACCTGCCGGGCTTCGGCAACTCCGATATGCCGGACAAGGCGAATACGTTCGACCGGATCGCGGAGACAATCGACCGCTTCACCGAGACCATCGGCTTCGATCGCTACGCGCTCTACGTGTTCGACTACGGCGCGCCGACCGGGTTCCGGCTCGCGGTCAAGCATCCCGACCGGATCACCGCGATCATTTCCCAGAACGGCAACGCCTACGAGGAGGGACTGAGCGACGGCTGGAATCCGATCCGCGCCTATTGGCAGGACGCTTCCGCCGCGAACCGCGAGGCGCTGCGCCAATTCCTCAAGCCGGAGACGACCGTCTGGCAATATACCCACGGCGTCCCCGACCCGACGCGAGTCTCGCCAGACGGCTATTCGCTCGACAATTTCTATCTCGCCCGGCCAGGCGTCGCCGATGTGCAGCTCGACCTCTTCGGCGACTACAAGAGCAACGTCGCGCTCTATCCGACCTTCCAGAACTATTTCCGCACTCACAAGCCGCCGCTCCTGGCGGCCTGGGGCAAGAATGATCCGTTCTTCCTGCCGCCGGGCGCCGAGGCGTTCAAACGCGACATCCCGAACGCGACCGTGCGCTTCTTCGACGCCGGCCATTTCGCGCTCGAAACCCATGCCGCGGAGATCGCGGCGGCCATTCGCGACTTCCTTCCCCGCTGACCTCGGCGCTCGAGATCGAGGAGAAACCCATGGCCAAGTCAGTCGCGATCGTCACCGGCGCGAGCCAGGGCATCGGCCGGGCGACGGCCATCCGGCTCGCGCGCGATTTCTCCGCGCTCGTCCTCGTCGCCCGCGACCGCGGCCATCTGGACGAGACGGCGGCGGCAGTGAAGGCCGCCGGGGCGGAAGCGCTGGTCATCGACATCGACCTCGCCGAGCCTGCCGCGGCGAAGGCCGTGGTCGATCAGGCGCTCGCCGCATTCGGCCGCATCGACGCTCTGCTCAACATCGCGGGCGCAGTGCCGCAGATCGACCTGTTCGAGATGACCGACGCCGAGTGGGAAGCGGGCCTCGCGCTGAAACTGCACGGCGCGCGGCGGCTCACCATCACCGCATGGCCGGCCTTGAAGGCGGCCAAGGGCGCGGTCGTCCTGATGTCAGGCAACTCCGCCTTGTTTCCGAAAGCGCCCTATGCGGCGGTGGGCACGATCAACGCCGCCATCATCGCGCTGGCGAAGGCGTTCTCGGACCGCGGCATCGCCGACGGCGTGCAGGTCAACAGCGTCCTGCCGGGCCCGGTGATGACCGGGCGCCGCCGCTCCTATCTCCAGCATTGGGCGCCGCTGCACAACATGACGGTCGAGGAGGCGACGGCCAATTTCCCGAAGGAAGCGGGGATCGCCCGCTACGGCGAGCCGGAAGAGATCGCCGAATTGATGGCCTTCCTCGTCTCGCCCGGCGCGCGCTGGATGACCGGCTCGACGCTGCGCATGGACGGCGGCGAGGTGAAGTCGATCTGACGGAGGTCGTCCGGCGGAGACGGCGGATCCCGCGCGCGGCCATTCCCCCTCATCCGACCCATGGCCCGTTCGGAAGAACGAGCGTTCCTCCGAACGCCCTATGGCGCCACCTTCTCCCGCACGCGGAGGATGGGGAGCGCTCCCTCTCCCGCTTGCGAGAGAGGGCTTGGGGTGGGGCTAGGCCCCATCCGGCCCCTTGGCGGCCGCGACCGGCGCTGTTGGCGGCTTCAGGCCGCGCGCCGAAAGCGGCCAGATCTTGAGGCGCTTGATGCGGCGCGGGTCGGCGTCGAGGACCTCGAATTCGAACTCGCCGGGCCCGCGCAGAATCTCGCCGCGGTTCGGGACCCGGCCGGCCGCGGCGGCGACGAGGCCGCCGATCGTGTCGACGCCCTCGGCCTCGGGGAGCGAAGCGAAATCGAAGCCGACCGTCGTCGAGACCGAGTCGAGGGGCGCGCGGGCCTCGGCGATGAAGCCGCCGTCGCCGGAGGGATGCAGTTCCGGGGTCTCGTCCTCGTCGTGCTCGTCCTCGATGTCGCCGACGATCGCCTCCATCACGTCCTCGATCGACACGAGGCCGTCAGTCCCGCCGTATTCATCGATGACCAGCGCCATATGCGTGCGTGAGGCCTGCATCTTGAGCAGGAGATCGAGCGCCGGCATCGACGGGGGCGCGTAGAGAACCGGCCTTAAGATCCGCGCCGCCG
>Ga0335073_10001636_pt1 | contig 30084 bp, 22 predicted proteins | sample Lox_Sample_22_FD_207093 | JGI IMG/M metagenome (GOLD analysis project Ga0335073, IMG submission 207093) | Soil microbial communities from Loxahatchee National Wildlife Refuge, Florida, United States - Lox_Sample_2.2 | ecosystem: Environmental > Terrestrial > Soil > Wetlands | place: USA... | reverse complement strand
TGCGCACCGCGGTGAAGTTCTGCCGATGCCCCTGCAGCTTCTTGTACTGCTTCTTCCGCTTGAAGTGGAAGACCAGCACCTTGTCGCCGCGGCCCTCCTCCACAACCGTGCCCAGCACTTTGGCCGTCTGCGGCTTGCTGATCGAGCCGGACTCGCCCGAAAACGCCAGCACCTCGCCAAACTCCACGGCGCCGTTCTCGCCTGCCTTCAGGCTTTCCACCTTCACTACGTCGCCCGGAGCGACCCGGTACTGCTTGCCACCAGTGCGGATGACCGCGTACATAATTCCTCCGGCGCCCGCAAATCACGACCGGAATTCCCGGCGGGCGCAGTCTATTCATTGAGCTGGGCGGATACCATCATCCCCCCGACGGGCTGAACCCCGCGCGGAGGCCCCGGAGACACACGGGGCAGGCAGAACTCGCCAAACCAAGTTAGTTTATCGGGAAAGCGAGGGTTCGGTCAATGCGGCACCCGCTGCTCGCTTTCAGGAGCGGGCATTCCAGCAGGGCCCTCGTCTGCAACTGCCGTCCCAGGCGGGCGTTCAGAAGCTGGCCCCGCCCGCGTTCGGCTCGTTGCTCAGCACTTCCTTGCCCCCGCTGCGGCCGATCACGTACACCGCTCCCGGAAGGTTCGGGGCCATCTCCGGCGTCGTCCAAAGCCACACTCGAGCCGACCCGCTCCAGAGATTCGTCAGTTCCGCCGGATCGATGAAGAGGGAAGCGTTCACCAGATGGTCGGCCGGCTCAAGCTTCGCGGTTGGCCCGGCGCGCAACAGCAGCGCCTGCCGCTCCAGATAAAACACAAACGACGAAGCGCTCTCGATCGACCCGTTCACCACAACCGTATCTGCCGGCTGCACCTCCGGCTTGATCGCCTCTGCCAGGATCTGCGATGAAAGCGCCGGTGAGAAGGTGTTCAGCGCCAGGTGCGCCGCAATCAGGATCGCCACAATCATCCCCGCCATGAAGCAGTTCGCCATGCGCGCATTGTCCCGCAGCCGGTACCACAATCCCGCCGAAACGCCCACCAGCAGCGCAGCCAGCGTGATGCCCAGCGGCACCTTGAAGGCCCCCATCGCCCGGTGGGTCAGGTCGAGGAAGTATCCGAAGAAGACGGCGTGGTGCCCGGTGCTGCGTAGCAGAGTGGTCATATCCACTCCTGGTGCAGGGGTGGGCGAAGTAAAGAGGAAATAGGCCACCAGCGCCGCGGCGCCCATGCCGATCACAAACAGAATCCATGCCGCAATGCGTCCCTGATGATGGACCTGCTCTTCGTCCTCAGCCAGCCACCCCCCGGCCAGCAGCGCCATCGGGGGAAGCGCGCTCAGCAGGTTATATTCCAGCCGCGCGGCAAAGCTGAACCATATCAGCACCACCAGGATCCAGAGAATGCACAGGGTGCGGGCGTCGCGCCGCCGTCCCGGGTCGGGTGACATGCCGATCCACAGCGCGCGGATCGAAAATGCGCACCAGGGGGCGATCCATAGCAGCAGCAGCGGCCAGAAAATCAGCAGGGGAACGCGCCCTCCGGTTAGCTGCGGCATCAGGCTGGCCAGGGGTGCACGTCCATAAATCATGGCTGCCGCAATATGCAGGGGCAGCACCATGGCCAGGAACAGCAGGAAGGCCGGAACTGGATACCACCGCAACAGATGGCTCGCCCGTCCGGTTCCCAGCAGATACAGAACCATGATCGCCACGGGAAAGACCACTCCCGCGACGCCCTCGGTCAGCACCCCCAGCGCGCAGCAGGCAGCGAATCCCAGCGCGGTCCCCAGCCGGTGCTTCTCCTGGCTCAGCGAACGCCAGAAGAAGTTGATCGCCAGCGTCGTCCACAGGCAGAGAAAGACATCGCGTTCCAGCAGGTGCCCGAACAAAAAGATGCCGTAGGAGGTCATCAGGGCCAGCGCCGCATAAAAGCCCGCCGCCGGCGAGCGGAAAATTCGTCTTCCCAGCGAAAAGGTCGCGATAAACAGACACAGCGTCGCCAGCGCCATCGGCAGTCGCGCCGTCCAGTCGCTCACGCCGAAGATGCGGAAGCTCGCGGCGATGGTCCAGTAGAGCAGCGGCGCTCGCTCCGGATAGAGCACTCCGTTGGCGTAGGGCGTGATCCAGTGCCTGCCCGTCAGCATCTCCCGCGCCATCTCCGCGCTCAGTGCGTCGGAGCCGTCAAGCAGCGGGGGCCTCACCATCGAAAACGAGGCGTACAACAGCACCCACAGCCCAATCAGCGGAAACACGAACCGCTTGGCCGTGCGCAGGCTGGTCATGGGTACCGATTATAGAGAAGCCTCATGCGCCCGTCCGCCGCGCCCTCTCACCCCTGCAGCGCGCGCGCTACCCAGCCCAGCGCTTCCACGTACATTGTGGCCACCGCGCCTTCGGTCAGGCTCATGGGCCCGCGGATCTTCTCGCAGCGCTCCCAGTCGCAGAGTTCCAGCGCCTGTACCAGCTCGAGAGCCGTCCTCATTGGCCCCGGCTCGCCCAGCAGCGCCGCCTTCATCTCGCTGTCCAGCGGCAGCGCGCTCACTATGCGCGGCATCGGCATCTCCAGCAGGGCGTCCAGCAGCGAAAGCATGCCCAGCAGGTAGAACTGCGACTCTGGCCTCTGCACCGCCTGCGCCAGTAGCTCGCAAAAGCGAGCCCGCGCCAGCGCCATCGACACCAGAGCCTGCGGCCGGTGTCCCCCCAGGACCGCCGCCAGGGCCACCGTCACCATGCGCCGGACGGCCTCGTCGCCCACCAGCAGCAGCGCCTCCCGCACCGTGGAGATCGCCCCCGGATGCCCCTGCATCGCCGAGTTCGCCATGCGCAGCACCCGGTAACACAGCATGGTGTCCGACAGCACCAGCGACTCCACCTCGCGCAGATCGGCCGGCGACTCCTGCAGCACCGCCAGCAGCCGCAGATAGACCATCCGGTTCTGCGGCGGCGTCGACGAAGACATCATCAGAGGGCGCGAGAAGAAATAGCCCTGAAACAGCATGCAGCCCTCTTTCCGCGCCATCCGCATTTCTTCTTCCGTCTCGATCTTTTCCGCAATGCGCAGTGCCCAGCTGCCCTTCAGCATCGCGTCGATCTCGCGCCGCGCCCGCGCGTCGCTGGCCCGGTAATCGATCTTCACGAAATCGGCCAGCTCGATGAACGGCACCCGCGACCGCAGCGGAGCAAAATCGTCCAGCGCAAGTCGATAGCCCTGGCTCTTCAGCGCGCGGCACGCCCGCAGCAGCTCCTTGTCCGGCTGAATGTCCTCCAGGATCTCCAGCACCGTCTGCGCCGGCGGCAGCACCGTTACCGCGCCCTCCACCAGCGCCGCCCGCGTGCAGTTCACAAAGGCAATCGTCGGATCCGGCATCAGCATCAGCGAGTGGTCCACCACCTCGCGCGTGGCATGCTCTCCGCTCCCGCAGAATTCGTTCTCCTCGCTGCCGCGATTCAGCAGCTCATAGCCATAGAGCCGGAATTTCTCGTCCACGATCGGCTGGCGACCCAGATAGCGGACCGGGCACGGCCGTTCTGCGCCTGGCTCGGCCCGTTTCCCGAGATCGTTTGCCGGCGCTGTTGCCCTCATGGCTGCTCCTCCGAGGTCTTTTGGTGCCGCCGCTGCGGACGGGGGACACCGCCTTCTTTATCGGCCCGCCGGAGTCACGCCTTCAGGTGGTGATCGCCAGAACCTCATCGTGCCCGGAGCCGCCGCCCTTCGCACTCTGCCTGGCCCTCTTCGATACACTGCTGACAGCCTTCCGATGTCCTCCACCCGATCGCACCATCGCCTGCGCAAATTCCGGTTCGAACGTCCGCAACAGTTCGCAGCGGCGTTGCTCCTCCTCCTGTTCCTGCAGTGCCTTTGGGTCAGCGCCCACCGTTATCTTTCCGAAACCGACTATCAGTACGCCCGCTGCGGCCGCGAAATCTGGGAGCATCCCGAGGCCCTCCCCGGCTACTTCACCACCTGCGGAAACATTCACGACGGCACCCTGGCATACCGCGCCGCCGGCCTGCCGCTGACCCTTGAGCGGATCTTTGCCGGCCAGTCTTCCACCACCTCCACCTGGGAAATGCGGCACGAGGTGAGCGCGATCAATTTTCTGCTGCGCCTGCCATTCATGCTCGCCGGCCTCGGCCTCGGCGCCTGCCTTTGGTGGGTCACGCGCCGTCTCTACGGCGACGCCGGCGGATACGTCTCGCTTGCGCTCTATTGCTTTACCCCAGCGGTAGTTCGCGCCTCCACGGTCCCGAACAACGAAATCCTCGCCGCCTTCGGATTGTTTGCCACTGTCTACACCGCCATCGGCGTGGCCCACACGCTCGAGGCTCCGCGCCGCAAGTGGCGAGCGCGCATTCTGCTGCTGACTCTGGCTCTGGGGTTCACCGCCGCCGCGCACATTGCGGCCTTCGTTCTGGCCCTGCTTTTTACCCTGATCTTCATGGCGTATGTCGCCGAAGGCCGCCGCGCCTGGATTCCCACGCTGCTCATCGTCTGGGTTGTGGGCGCGCTCTTCCTGCTCTTTGCCTCCTACGCGTTCTCACCCGATGCTTTCACTTACGTCTTCCGCAGCGCCGCCGGCCGTATGTGGATCTCGTTCGATGCAGCCCGTTGGTTCTTCGCCGATCCCGCCAACTCCGCCTTCACCATCGCTCTCGCCGGATCGCTCGCACTTTACGCGGCCTCGCGCCGCTCCCGCTACTTCGGCAACACTGCGCCTCTGCTGGTGGGGGTGCCTCTGTTCCTGCTCATCACCACCGGCGTGCAGTCGGAGCCGTGGCTCTGGGCGCTGCCCTTTCTCATTACCTTTGTCGGCGGCATCTTCGCCGATGCGCTGGAGACACGCTGGCGCAGAGTCTTTCTCTGGACCACGGCATTCGTGCTCTTCGCCCAGGCCGCGCTCTGCCTGGCCGGCCTGGCCGGGATGGCGAACTAGGGCGGATCAGAACCGGTAGCGAATTCCCCCGTCCGGATAAATGGAAAGGCCGTCAACCTCGGTCAGACAATTCTGCGGATTGCCCTCGCAGCCCCAGTAGGCGTCGATGCGAGGCATCCAGTAATAGCCGAGGAAGTTCCTGTGATTGGTGGCATTATCCAGTCCGACGTATGTGACCAGCCGGCGACCGCCCAGGAAGAAGGACCGGTCCCCCTCCAGATCCAGCCGGGAATAATCCGGGCCTCGCAGCGCGTTGATGCGCGACACATCGTAAATCGGGCGATTCTGCTCCATACTCTGCTGGAGCAGGTAGGGAGTGTAGGGCCTCCCGCTGGTGTAGGTGTAGCGCCAGCTCAACTCGTAGTGCTTCGGCGTGCGGTAGGTCCCCGTGGTGTTGCCGATAAAGGGATAGTCGTAATTGCCCGGCCGCAGGATGCCGTCTGTGCCCGCGTATTCGGCGCGCGACCAGGCAAGATTAAGCAGCGCAGTGAAGTGTGTGCCGGCGTGCCCGGAGGCGGAAAACTCGATTCCGCGTGCATCGCCCGTTCCCCGGCTCACCAGCGGAATCCAGAGAATCTGCTGTCCGAGGTCATCCACCATGTTTGCAAGCGACAGCGTGGGGAACTGGCTCGATACCGGGTAGTCGCGATAGTTCTTCTCATAAGCCTCGATGCCAAGGCGCAGCCGGGGGCTCGCAAACAGGTCGGCCCCGGCAACGATATGGCGTGCGCGAATGGGCAGCAGGTTATGGTTCCCCGGCCAGGATGTGACGTCGGCCGTCGGCGGCATCTGCGCATACTCTCCAAAGGCAGCGTGCAGCCCGGTGTGTTCGGACAGGCGCACGGCAGTATTGAGGCGCGGCGTCGCGGTCCAGTGGCCGCCCAAAGCAAATGTCTGCAGACGTCCTCCTCCGCTAACGTTCCAGCGGGAGAACGGCCGATATGTCAGCTCTGCGTAAGATCCGGTTTCCCCGCTCAGGAAATCGGGGTCAAACGACGTAGCGCCTGTGGCCGCCGGATTCAGGCTCAGCGGCGACTGCTCTCCCACCGGCTGAGTGATTCGGTAGTTGACATGATTGAGATACGCGGACGTCCCCGTGATCAGGGACCACTTGCCGCCGGCGTCCGCATCGAAATCGAACTTCGCCGCGCTCCTCCCGTCGCGGCTCGTCTGCGCATAGACCGGGACCGCCGGGATTTGCTGCGGGTTCAGTCCCTTGATTGTCACGATCTCGAAAAGCGTGTCTTCCTGACGGATATCTTCCTGGTCCTCAGAGTCGCTCAGGGTCAGCATTCCAAAGCTCGAGGAAGAATAGGTGTGACGCCAGCGAAGCCCATCGGTCGTTCTCCAGCCCGTGTACTGCATGTCGATCTGGTTGGGATTCACGCAGTCGAAGCCCTGGGACCCGCCAGCTCCGCCGGGGTCCAGATCGAGCTTGTCAAACCCGCTCAGGCTCAGGAAATCGACCTGATCGCCCGGGCTCGTGGCAACGTGCCCCGCCCAGAGCATGTTGTTGTAAATCGGCGTCCCACCCAGCCCCACGTTGCTGTCGAAAAGGTTCAGGAAACTCTGGTGAGCCGATCCCAGAATCGATCCGTCCTGGCCGAGAGGAACGAGCAGCAGACCGCCGGCTCCGATGTAACCCGCTTCTGCCTCGCCGTGCCGCTTACGGTCGCCATCCGAGCGCGTGTGAATATCGACCACTGACGACAGTCGCTCATCGAAGCTTGCATCATAGCCGCCGGTGTAGAGGTCGAGCCCCTGGATCGCTGCCGTGTCGATCATGGTGGAGATTCCGCCCGTGGTTCCCATGATCGAAATCTGATTGATGTTGGGGACCTCAAAGCCGTCAACCAGGTAAAGATTCTCGATGGGATTGCCGCCCCGCACGATCAGATCGTCGCTGTAGTCTCCATTGCCCACGACGCCCGGAAAAACCTGCATATACCGGGAGAAGTCGCCATAGGTGCCGGCCGAAGGCAGAATGTCCTCCGCGATGGCGTGAAAGGGCCGGGGAGACGGATGCTCCACCGGCGTCTGATCTGCGCTCCCGTCGACGCGAACCCAGGTGCGGACGACAGGCAGCGTCACCGCAAGGGGCGGAGATGTGGAAGCGGCCTCAACATCGTCAGGCCTCGGGGCGTCGACCAGTGGGAGAGGTGGCGCCGATTGCGCCAACGAGCCATTAACAGAAAAGATAACTACCAAAGGCAGAAGAAACTGCATACGAATCAACATGCAAAGGTCCACCCTGGGGGGAGGATTTCGAGGTGGGACCGATGGAATCATCGGGGTGTTGCTCGTCCCGCACATCCATCACGAGTGAGTGAAGGATGTCTCGTTCGCACCTATCATGGGCGCACTTCGCCGGAAGGTGAGCAATAATTCGGTTAAAAAGATAACTCCAAAGTAACCACGACGCGAGGCTATTTGCGCCTTTTCAGGAAGCTGCCGCAGAGTTGCGTCTGATGCGAAGAGATGAATTACCTGAGAGCCCCGGCGATCTTAGCTCGCCAGCCCGGCCGACTCCTGCGGCGCGGGCGCCGATTCCTTTCGCAAGTCCTGCACCCGCTTGCCGATGCCGTACTTCAGCTTTTCGACGCCCTCGCCGGTCACAGCGGAGATGGCATAGAACGGCAGCTTCTTCCGCTTGGCCATCGTCTCCAGCTTTTTCAGCTTCGCGGGGTTGGCCACGTCGGCCTTCGACGCGACCAGGATCATCGGCTTCTCCGCGAGTCCATGGCCGAAGCTCTTCAGCTCGTCCATGATCACGCGAAAATCCTCCGCCGGATCGGCGCGTCCGCTTCCGTCGGACACGTCGACCAGATGCACCAGCAGCCGCGTGCGCTCGATGTGCCGCAGAAACTGCGTGCCCAGCCCCGCGCCCAGATGCGCACCCTCTATGAGTCCGGGAATGTCCGCCACCACGAAGCTTTCCTCGTGCGGCGCCTCGCCGATGGAGACCACGCCCAGCTGCGGCTCCAGGGTGGTGAAGGGATAGTCCGCGATCTTCGGACGTGCTGCCGAGATCCGCGAGATCAGCGTGGACTTGCCCACATTCGGATACCCCACCAGCCCCACGTCCGCCAGCACCCGCAGCTCCAGCCGGTACGCGCGCTCCTCGCCCGGCCGTCCCAGTTCGTGCTCGCGCGGCGCCTGGTGGGTGGAGGTGGCGAAATGCTGGTTGCCGCGTCCGCCGCGTCCGCCGCGGGCGATCACCAGCTGCTCGTCCGGATGCGTGAAATCGTGGATCAGCTCGCCGCTCTCGGCATCGAAGAGCAGCGTGCCCACCGGGACCTTCAGCACCACGTCCTTGCCGTCGCGCCCCGTGCAGTTGGAGCCCATGCCGTGCTCGCCGCGCTCCGCCTTGTGCTCCGGATTGAAGCGGTAGAAGACCAGCGTGTTGTGCCGCTGGCTGGCTTCCATCACCACGTTCCCCCCGTGTCCGCCGTCGCCCCCGGAGGGGCCGCCGCGCGGCACGAATTTTTCCCGGCGGAAGGCCATGCAACCATTACCGCCGTCACCGGCTTTTATGCGGATTTTTGCCTCATCGATAAACATTCGCTCCCTTTAGTTTAACGAAAGGACTACGCTCGATTCACCGAACAGAAATCAGCTCCTGGGAATGGCGCCGCTCCCGGTCTGTTCGATGAGGCAACTGTGCGGTTTTCCGGGCTCCCGATCGCGATCGTGCTGACGCTTCTGTTCGCGTCCGCCGCGAGTCTTCCGTGCCAGTCCGACACGGGTGCCATGGTCTCCGGTCGCGTCCTCTCGCCCGTCGGACAAGCCGTCGCCGGCGCGTGGCTCCGGATCGAAAACACGATTACCGGTGAGCACAGCGACATCACGTCGGACAATGGCGGCAATTTCCGCTTTCCTGAAGTTTTGCCCGGAACCTACTCCGTCGAGGTGCGCGCCCCGGAGCTTTCCGGCTGGGAGGCCGACAATCTCAGCGTGGCCGTAGGCGCTGACGTGCGCCTCACCGTGCAGCTTTCTCCGCTCTCTCTGCACCGCACTGTGCTCGTGGACGGCCGCAGGCTGGAAGCCGCTCCGGGCCGGGGCGAACAGGACGGTGCCATCGGCCAGGCCGCCCTCGATGGCCTTCCCAACAACGGTCAGCACTGGTCCGCTCTGGCCGGACTCTTCACCGCGGCCAGCCCCGGCTCGAATGGCGATCTGAGCTTTCGCGGCCTCAGCCCCCTGCTCAACAGCGTTGCCGTCGACGGAGCCGACAACAACCTCGCCTTTCGTTCCCGCGAGCGCGGCGCCGAGGGCAGCGGTTATGCCTCGGGACAATCCTCCATCGGCGGCTTCGAGACCAATACCGGCGGATACTCCGCGGAATATGGCCGCGCGCCCGGAGGCGTCATCAGTTCCGTTACCAAAGGTGGATCCAACCACATGCACGGCCACGCTGTCTTCTACGATCGCGGAGCCATCGGTCAAACGGCGAACGCCTGGAACAAAGTCATGCAGGCCGAGCCTGCGGGAAGCACAGCCACCGCGACCGGCCAGCCCGTTCTCTATCTGAACGGCCAGCCCATCACCTACGTCGACGTTCCCATTCACGCCCCCGATCGTCGTCAGCAATGGGAGGTCTCCGCCGGCGGACCCCTGCGCCGCGACCGCGCCTTCTGGTTCTTCGCCTGGGAACAGCACGACCGCAACGATCCCGCCATCGCTCGCGCCAGCGAGCCCCAGGTTTTCTTCTTTCCACCATCGGCTGCTGTGCTCACCACACTGGAGGCACGCCTCGCGCGCGTCAACAGCGCCAACCCGATCCTGAAAAGCTGCCCCGCCGCTACTGCGTCGGGCGGATCCGTGGCTGCTGCTGCATGCGCCTATCCCGCCGTGCTGAATCAGCTCAGCGGCATGCTCGGCAGCGTCCCCCGGTCCACGCGCCAGACCATCGTCTTTCCCAAAATCATCTGGCATCGAGACGATCGCAATCAGTTTGTCTTCCAGTTCAATTCCATGCGCCGCACCGCTCCCCACGGAGCGCTCACCGGCGCCTCGGAAATGGACTCGATGGGCAGCTTCGGCAACAGCTCCACCAGCGACGATGCCGCCGTCGCCCGCTGGGATTTCTTCGCCTCGCCGCAGTTCCTCAGCAGCCTGCGTCTCGAGTACAGCCGCGATTTGCTGGCGCAAACTCCAGGATCGCCCTCGGCCTTCGAGCAGCAATTCGCGAAGAATCCGTACGGTCTGGCCCCACAGATCTCTGTCGACCGCAGCTCCGGGTTCACCTTCGGAACCCTTCCCGCCGTCAACAAGCCCCAGTATCCGCTGGAGACGCGCGAGCAATTCATGGACGCAGCCACGTGGATCCATGGCCGCGCCGCCATCCGCTTCGGCTATGACTACAACCACGTCACAGACGCCATCGACGGAATGAACGGCGAGAACGGTGAATACTCTTACGCGACCCTCCTCGACTTCATCTCCGATCTGCTGGCCCCCGACAGCTGCGACGCCTCGGCCACGGCTGCGGGATCGTATCCCTGCTATTCGCGCTTCCGTCAGACACTGGGCTTCCCGAAGTGGTGGTTCAACACCGCCGACTACGCTGCGTACGCTGCCGGTGAGTGGAAGGCCGAACGCCGGCTCACATTCACCCTTGGCGTTCGCTATGAATATGAGCGCTTGCCGGATACAAATTCCGCCCTCGTGAACCCCGCCATTCCCGAGACCGCGAAGTTGCCGCACAACCGTAATGATTTCGGCCCGCGCGCCGGGTTCTCCTGGGACATCTTCGGACGCGGCAGCACCATCCTGCGCGGCGGCTATGGACTCTACTGTGGCCGCGTGCCTAACGCGACCGTCTTCAGCGCGCTCACCGCCACCGGCTCCGCCCGCTCGCCGCGCACTTATTCCTGGCGCTCCACCGACGTCGGTGCGCCGCCTTTCCCTTATGTCTTTTCCAGCGGCGAAACACCGTATACCGATCCGGCCGCGCCCGATCAGGCCTCGTCCGCACCGGAGGTGACGTATTTCGACCACCGCTTCCGCCATCCCCAGATCGATGAGGCAAGTCTCGAGCTCGCGCAGGCTCTTGGCAGTCGCATGGTGCTCACCATAACCGGCATGGCCACAAACGGCCACCATCTCACCCAGTTCGTCGACACAAACATCGACCTCGGCGACGTGGCCAGCGTCTTCTACACCGTTAAAGGTCCCGACAATCTCAGCGACGCCGGCCCGCTGGGTAAGGCGATCGGCCAGTCGCCCGATGCCTCCTACCCGATCTACGCGCTCCGCCGGAACTTCTATTTCCAGCGGCTCAATCCTGACTATGGCTCCGTCACCGATATCCTGAGCGAGACGAATTCCAGTTATCGCGGGCTCATGGTGCGTCTCATCCGCCGGCTGTCCCCGAGTTTAAGTATCAATACCGGTTACACATGGTCGCACGCCATCGACGACAACCAGAATGAAGCTGCCTTCGCCGAGCGCGACGACGTTTACGATCCCGCCGATCTCGCTCTCGAACATGGCACATCCAATTTCGACGTACGCCAGCGCGTCTCCGGTGCCGTCGTGGCCCGCGAGCCGTGGCGTCCCCGCGGCGCCGCCGGCGTTCTCCTCGGCGGCTATACGCTCGCCGCCGTCGGAGACTGGCGCACCGGCCTGCCTTTCTCGATGCGCACGGCGGGGTCCATCCCTTCTCCATCCTGCTCGTATCGGGACTGGCTCAGCGCCGGAGGTGCCACCGGCAATGGCGCGGAGTGTCTCAAAATTGTGCAGCAGCCCAACAGCACCTTTGACGCCGGCACCGTCGCCGTTCCTGTCCCCGGCCTCGGCGCCAGCCTCAATGGTTCCGGCGGCGAGGACCTGATTCTCCCCATCGGCCGAAACAGCTTCCGCTATCCAGCCACGGCGAACCTCGATCTGCGCCTCGGGAAACGCATCCATCTGGGCGACCACAGTGCGATCGAGTTACTTGGCGAAGCCTTCAACGCCCTCAACCACCAGAACCTCACCGCCGTGCAGACCGTGGGTTATCGCCTCACCAACGACACCCAGCACGCCAACATGGCGAACCTCGTCTGGCAGAGCGGCATGAAACCCGGCAGCACCGTACAGCTCGTCAACGGTACCTCAATCTCCGTGCCGGTCTTCGACGCCACCGCCGCCTTCGGAGGGCCGACTAACGCTAACAGCAGCGCCATCAGCCGCGAGCGACAGTTGCAGGTTGGGGTGCGTCTGGACTTCTGATATCGCCGCCTTTTTCAACACCCTCTGATTCCGCCGATCCTGTGACAGAGTTTCGCACCCGGTTTTCCACGGTAACCGTTACAAATTTCAGGCATCCCGCCGCTGCAAACCATGCTGTAATTAACCTCAAATTCATTTAAGGGTGAAACTCTGGAGCCGTAAACCGGACAATCTGCCTTCACCTGAGACACCGGAGTGCCCTGACCGGCACTCTGTACAGCAACACGAATCACTATTTTTTGAGGCCATGGCAATGAAAAATTTTCTCCGGATCCAGCCAGCCTGGGCGCTGTGCCTGCTGGCTTTTGCCCTCATCGCTGCGCCCTTCGCCCGTTCCCAGCAAACGCTGGGAAGTCTCAACGGAACAGTCACCGACATTTCCGGCGCGGCCGTTTCTGGCGCTTCCGTCACGGTGGTAAGCGAACAGACCGGCCTCACGCGGTCGGCCACGACGCACAACAACGGCTACTGGGAGATCCTCAACATTCCCATTGGCACCTATCGCATCAGCGTCAAAGCGCCCAATTTCGAAAGCGAAGATTTTCCCGGCATCACCGTGCGCGAAGATCGCGCCGCCACGCTCAACGCCGCGCTCAAGCCCGGACAAGTAACGGAGTCAGTTACAGTCAGCGCCAATCCGTTGCTGAATGCCACCGACACGACCAACGGTTACACGCTCGACAAGTCGCAGATCGCCGAAACTCCGCTGGCTACCGGCAGCTTCACGCAGCTTGCCATCCTCGCGCCAGGCGTTAGTTCCCAGCTGCTCTCCGGCGTCGGCACTGATGCCGGTCTCGGCAACCAGCCCATCTGGTCCAACGGCCAGCGCGATACCAGCAACACCTTCACCGTGAACGGTGTCGACGTCACCAACCTTTTCAACGGCAAGAGCTCCAGCCAGGACGTCTCCCAGCGCTACCAGTTCAACATCGGGGAAGGCGCGACCACTGGTGGGCAGGCCCAGGACAACATCTCCGTCTATGGTTCCAACGGCAACGGCCTCGCCTCGCCGCCTCCGGAGTTCATGCAGGAAATTACCGTGACCACCTCGATGTACGACGCGCAGCAGGGCCAGACCAGCGGCGCGCACGTCGAGGTGAGCACCAGCACCGGAACCAACGCGTTTCACGGGCAGGTCTACGGCCAGTTCGGCAACAACTTCATCAATGCCGATCCGTTCTTCTATAAACAGGACGTACAGCTGGGGACGTTGCCGGCCTCCGAAGAAGATCCGGAGCTGCACCGCTGGGTTGCGGGCGGCACGCTCGGCGGCCCGATCGAGAAGAACAAGCTCTTCTTCTTCCTCGGCTATCAGCACCTCTACGATTCCGACCAGACCGGCGCGCTCGCTCAGTTCCAGGTGCCCTTTGCGCTGACCGACGACCGCAGTACGACAGGCATCGAAACGGCGTGCGACAGCTACGTCACGGCGACCATTGCCGGAGGCGGCAGCAAGAAGGCCAGCTGTCCCGCAACCTCGAAGTACAACCAGGCAGCGGTAGCACTGCTGAATGCCAAGCTGCCCAACGGCAGCTATCTGATTCCGTCAGCGGATGCCGACGGCCAGTCCCAGCTCGTCAACGGCCAGCCCGACGTCAGCCAGGTCAGCACCTCCGTCTTCAAGGGCGACCAGGCGAACGCGGCGCTCGACTTCAACGCCAGTGACTCCGATCACCTTTCCGCTAAATACTTCTACCAGCACATGCCCACCATCAGCCCCTTCGGGTCCAGCGATACCTATGGTTTCCCTGAGAATGAAGACACCGGTGCGCAGGTGGCCTCGCTGACCAACTCGCTGAACATCGGGCCGCGTATCAACTGGGTGCAGCAGCTTGGCTTCTCACGTCAGAAGGTCTACAGCACCTTCTCCGAGGCGCTGACGGCCTCTGATGTGGATATCAATGCTCCGGGGAACAATTTTCCCGGCATCGATGCCATTGATTTTGCGCAGGACAATTCCGGCTCCATATCCGGCAAGATCGGCCCCTCCAACACCGACAACTTCTTCGATCAGGGCTATTTTGAAAACCGTTTCTCACCCTCGACCACGGCCATCTTCTCCTTCGGCAAGCACACCGTCAGCGTGGGAGCCAACTACAACTACAACCAGCTGAACATTGAGAACCATGTCGAAAACCATTCCCAGCTGGAGGTAGAGACATTCCCCAAGTTCCTTGAGGGCAGCCTCTATAAGGGCGACGTTCTGCAGGGCAATTCCAATCGTTATTACCGCTCCAACGACGTGGGCGCCTTCGCCATGGACAAGTGGCAGGTGCTTTCCAACGTCAGCATCTCTATTGGCCTGCGTTACGACTTCGACGGTCCGCTCAGCGAGAAGAACGGCGACCTGTTCAACTTCGATCCCTCGCTCTACTCCGCGACCGCCAGTGCTATTACCAATACCGGCTTCATCGTCGCCGGCAATAACAAGCTCTACGGGACTTCCGGGGTCAGCGACTCGACCCTGAAAGGCCGTCAGTGGGGCCTGGCGCCGCGCGTCGGCGTCGCATGGTCGCCGAAGGCCTTCAACGGCAAGGTCGTATGGCGCGCGGGCGCCGGCATCTACTACGATCGCGGCGAATACTTCCAGTACCTCTCGCCGCCGGCCGGCTCCGGCATCAGCGGCCCCTTCGGCGTCACCCAGGAAGCTCCATTTGCCGCCTTCACCGATGTCAACGGCAATCTGAGTCAGCCCTTCACGAGTTTTGTCGCTCCGACCACGCCCGCCACGCTGGCCACCATCATGCCGACCATCGACTCGATTAAGAACACCTGCACCGCAGCCAACGTCTACAACGGCTACGACCTGGCGGGCTATGACTGCAATGACGGCGCGCCCGATGGCCCGCTGGTGATCGGCAATTACAACATCAACAACGTGCTGCCCTACACCGAGGACTGGTCGCTCGATATGCAGTGGCAGCCCCGCACCGACACCTCCATCGATCTCGCCTACGTCGGCAATCGCGGCAAGCACGCTGTCGTCCCCATACCCTTCAATGAACCGGGCATCGCAACCTCGAGCCATCCGATCAACGGCGAGACGTACTCGTATGGCGTTCAGGTGCTCAGCCCAACCGCTACGGATGCTTACGGCAACCCGCTGCCCATGGCCACCGAACCTTATGACTCGTATAGCGGCGGCAACGTCGACCTGCGCGTGCCCTATGTGGGCTACGATCCCAACTCGGCCAGCTTCTCGACCGTCGGAATCTCCTCTTACGACGCGCTCCAGGCGCAGCTGACCAAGCGCATGTCGCACGGCATCCAGCTCGGCGCTTCCTACACCTGGTCGCACACGCTCGACGAGCAGAGCGATCTGGGTCTCTTCTTCACCGGCGACAATCCCAACGATCTCCGCAACTCCTATGCATCGGCAGACTTCGATCAGACCAACACGCTCACTTTCAACTACCTGCTCGATCTGCCGAACGTCGTGAAGAACCACAACAACTGGCTCAGCTACGTTGCCAATAACTGGTCGCTGCTCGGCATCACCGTTCTCGAAAGCGGTCAGCCGTACAGCGTCTATGACTACACCGGTTCGGTGGGCAGCGAGTACTTCGGCGGGAACATCGAGTTGACGAACCCCGTTGTTCCCATCAAGCCGGGCCTCAGCCCCAAATCGGTCCGCACCGGCCACTCCGGCGCCTATACCTATGCAACACCCAACAGCAGCGGTGGCGTCAGCGCGAACTACGTTCCGGCGCTGAACGCGGACGATTTCTACATCCCACTCCTTGCCCCCAACCAGAATGGTGTGCCGCCCTGCGACTCGACCACCGGCGGCGGCAACGCCGGGCCCGGCGGCGGCCCGCTCTGCGACGTCTATGAAACGACGTTTGTGCCTGGCCAGCGCAACATCTTCCGCCAGTCCTTCCAGAAGCGTGCCGACATGACGCTGCAGAAGGATATCCACATGACCGAGCGCTATGGACTGCGGTATCAGTTCGAAGTCTTCAACGTGACCAACACGCCGAGCTTCGACGTTCCCACCAATGCGCTGTACCTCAGCCCGAATTACGAGGAATTGACTGCCGGCGAATATGCGAACGGGACCCAGGCGCAGCCGTACCAGAGTTCCTCGGTCGTCACGCCGTCCTCGCCGCAGGGTACCGCTACCTGCCAGGGATCCTCGGTCAATTGCGCGTACGAGATGTACACCGTGCCCGGCGCCAAGAGCAACAAACTCGGCGTCGTCACCAACACCATCGGCAGCCAGCGCCTCGTCGAGATGTCGCTGCACCTGCTCTTCTAGCCGCCAGCAGCCAATGCACCAGGGCCGGCCCTTGCGCCGGCCCTTTTCCTTGCCCGGTAGAATATCCTTGTAGTCTCCCCATGGCCTTTACCGAACAATATGACGTGGTCGTGGTCGGCGCCGGACACGCCGGCTGCGAAGCCTCCATGGCCGCTGCACGCATGGGCCTGCGCACCGCTCTGTTCACGCTCAACCTCGACCTCATCGCGCAGATGAGCTGCAATCCCGCCATCGGAGGCATCGCCAAGGGCCATCTCGTTCGCGAAGTCGACGCGCTCGGCGGCATCATGGGCGAAGTCGCCGACACCGTCGGCATCCAGTTCCGCCTTCTCAACACCTCGCGCGGCCCGGCCGTCTGGTCGCCGCGCGCGCAATGCGACAAGCAACAGTACCGCGTCAAAATGCGCGAGGTGCTCGAGTCGCAGCCCAACCTCTTCATCAAGCAGGCGGAAATCGTCGACGTTGTACTTAGCGAGCAGGGATCAGCGAGGAGCGAGCAGGAAAGGCCGCGCGTGCTCGGCGTAAAGCTGCGGGATGGGCGAACAATTCTTGCCGGCGCCACCATCATCACTACCGGGACCTTTCTCAACGGCCTCATCCACTGCGGCGAAGAGCATTATCCCGCCGGCCGCTCCGGTGAGCCGCCCGCAATCCTGCTCGGCGAGGCTCTCAAGCGCCTCGGCCTGCGGGGTTGCCGCCTCAAGACCGGGACCCCGCCGCGCCTCGATGGCCGCACCATTGACTGGTCCCGCTTTGCGGAGCAGCCCGGCGACGCCGATCCCACGCCCTTCAGCTTCCGTACCCGCACGCTGCCCCAGCGCCAGGTTTCCTGCCACATCGCCTTCACGACCCCCGAAACGCTGCGCCTGATCCGAGAGAACGTTCACCGCTCGCCCATGTACTCTGGGCAAATCCAGGCCATCGGCCCGCGCTACTGTCCGTCGATCGAGGACAAGGTCGTCAAGTTTCCCGACAAGGAGCAGCATCAGTTCTTCCTCGAGCCGGAAGGCCTCAACACCCACGAGGTCTACGTCAACGGCATGTCCACCTCGCTGCCCATGGAAGTCCAGTGGCAGATTGTGCGCTCCATCCCCGGCCTGGAGAACGCCGAGATGCTACGCCCAGGCTACGCCATCGAGTACGACGCCATCGATCCCACAGAACTGGACCGCTCCCTGCGCGTGAAGAAGTTTGCCGGTCTCTATCTCGCGGGCCAGATCAACGGCACCTCCGGCTACGAGGAAGCAGCCTGTCAGGGCATCATGGCTGGCATCAACGCTGCGCTCATTGTTCGCGGCGAACAGCCCTTCACCCTCGACCGCACCGAGGCCTACACCGGCATCCTGATCGACGACCTCATTTCGAAGGGGACCAACGAGCCGTACAGAATGTTCACGTCGCGCGCCGAGTTCCGCCTGCACCTGCGCATCGACAACGCCGACCGCCGCCTCACGCCGTATGGACGCCGGCTGGGCCTGATCTCCGACGCCGCCTGGGCGGAGTACGAGGCGAAGCAGGCGCGCGCCGTGGCTCTCGAAAAGCACCTCGGGACCGCGAAGGCTGCGGGGGGGGACTGGCCCGCAGGCCAAACCTGGGCTCAGGTCCTGCGACGTCCCGAAGTCACGATCGAGACCATCTGGCCTGCGCTGCGCGAGCAGCTGACGGATCCAGTTTTCGCTCCCTGGAGGGAGAAATCTGCTCCGGGTGAGCCGGAGTCCAGTCCGCCCGTGCGGTCCGCACCGCCCCTGCGGCCGGCAGTCCGCAACGAGCTCAAGACCGTCGAAACGGAAATCAAGTACTCCGGCTATCTCGATCAGCAGAAGAAGGCGATCGACAAGCTGAAGAAGGCCGAAGAGCGTGGTATCCCCGAGTGGTTCGACTACGCGCAGGTCAGCGGTCTCTCTCGCGAGATGCAGGAAAAGCTCACTCGCGTGCGCCCGGCCACCCTTGGCCAGGCCAGCCGTATCCCCGGCGTCACTCCGGCCGCGCTTAGCCTGGTCAATGTCTACATCGAGATCCAGGGTCGGCGTGTGCGCGCCACCGCGGCCGAAGCATCCTGACGCTCAACGCGCGCGCGACAAATCCCAGTTCAGCTGAATTCCGCGGCCCAGCGGCGTCTGTACCTCGGAGACATCCACCGGATACCCGTTCTCCACGGAGCGATGGTGCAGCACGTATCCGCCGATCAGCCAGCCGAAAGTGCTCCCCACCAGCACATCGGAAGGGAAGTGGTCCCGCGCCAACACCCGCGACGCTGAAACGGTGCTCGCCAGCCCGTAGACAATCGTCTTCGTCGCGATCCCGTCGTATTGCCCGGCCACCACGTGCGCGAACGACCACACATTCATCGCGTGTTCCGACGGCATCGAGGGATTGTTCGGCCAGTCCTTCGGCCCGTGCGGCCAGAACCCTCCGCGCGCGTTGTCCAGCTTCGGATATTCGCGGTCCAGCGCGTACTTCAGCCCTTCATCCAGGATCCCCGCGTCGGCCATCGCCTCGGCGGAGAGCACAGCCGTTTCCGTCAGGTAGCTGTTGCGGCGCACATCCCCGACAACATATCCGGCTGCGCTGGCCGCAAACGGCAGATACAAGCCGCCGGCACTGGAAAGTTTGTCGAAATCGTTCTCGCGGCTCGGATGAACACCCAGATCCTGGATCGCCTGCGTGTCGTAATGGAGCGCGACCCCCGTAGCCGCGCCGAAGGGCAGTACCCAGAGCAGGTCCCCTGCGCTCAGGCGAAGCGGGCTGGTTACAATGTGCGCTTCATCCTGCGCAACATGCCGAGCGCAAATTCCCAGCGCGCCCAGCCTGCACTGTGGGGCGTTCGGTAAAGGACTCTGCGCTGTCGCAAGCGCGAGACAATCAAAGAACAAGACAACCAGCGCCGCGCCCGCTATCCAACTGCGCAACAGAAAAACCCCCTCCCCGGCAACACCGCCGCTAATCAATCTCGAGTTCGAATTTGCAAAGCAGCAGCCCTGCCTGGATTGTAACGGCACGGTCCGGGTCGCTCGCCCCTCGACAGAGTACTCGGCGCTGCGGCTACCGGAATCCATCGGCGCTCAACCGTTGTGCGAGAAACGCGCTGGTCGCGGGCGCCTTTCCCGCATCTTTTCCCCAAGTCCAGTAGAGTCCCACGTACGCATAATTCTCCGTTTGCCCCGCCACCGAGTGTCCGTAGCAAAACAGAAACTGTTCGTTGGGATTGTGTTTGCGGTGGTAGACGCCGCCGAGATCGATCAGCGTCGAGGCTTGGGTCTGCGCGGCCGCAAATCCCTCCCTGCCGTGCGCAAACACTTCTCCGCCGAACTCCAGCCGCTCCCCGAAGGTGTACTTCAGCAGAAATCCGCCGTACGGAAAATCGCGATACTGAACCTGCGGAACCACCGTCTCACCTGCGCCACCGTCCAGCAGCCAGTTCCCAAAATTCTTCTGCAGCCACAGCGGGAGCCGGTACCAAACCTTCCCCACGCCCAGGCCCTTTTGATAGCTTCCCGTCGGCATCTCAAACATGGTGAATGTGCCGATCTGCGGAACGTACTTGCTTTCCTTGATGTAGGCAATCTTGGCGCCCAGTTCCATGTCTGTCAGCCCAAAATTTGTCGCGCCCACGCCGCCGGGAAGATACGCAGGATTGTTCGACGGAGCGGCCACGCCCCACGGCAGAATTGCATGCAGTTGCACCCTCGGGATCGCGCCCCAGTTGAACTCGAATGCCGGCCCCTCAGAATCCATCTCCGCCGGAGTGCCGTCGGCGCTGCCAAAGATATAGAACTCGTAGTGGTGAAGATCCACCGGTACGGGGTCGTCGACCTGATAGGGGGGGCCCTGCGGCCAAAGCCTTGGGGCAGCCAGCGCGAAGAAGAGGCAGATCGCCAGCCGCGAATACGCCCTCGACGCTCTCATCCACATTCTCCCGAGAGCGAGATCCTTCCCTGCGAAGTCACGTTGTTGCCCAGATCGCTGCCGATGGAATAATCGATTCTCGATACTGACGCGCGCGTTCGCCGCCGTCAATAAGGCTTCGTAGAATTTTTCTTTGTTGTTGGAAATCGAACGCTGCACCCATGATCTCGCCGGCTCTGCTCGGAAATCGCCATGCGGAACGCTTCAGAGGATGGTGGACGCGGAAGGAATCGAACCTTCAACCTGTCGATTAAGAGTCGAATGCTCTGCCAATTGAGCTACGCGTCCACGTGACGGCGATCAGGCGGGCTGGCGGCACCGGGCGGCAGAACTCCGCCGCAGCTCTCTGGCGCGCCTTTCTCAATATAGCACGCCAAATCCGGCCTTCTGCACCCACGCCCGCACCGTCGCGGCCCCCTCGCTTGCATCCCCATGCCCATGAGTTCAGGATGGTTGTGTCTGGAGATGCCCCCAATGCCGCGCCGGATCACCGCCCTCCTTCTCGCTGCAACCTTCGCCGTTTTTGCCGCAACCGCACCTCGCCTGCACGCCCAGAACGATCCCGATCAGGTCGATCCGCTCACCCCCGATGAGGTCCAGCAGATTCGCGACAGCAAGATTTATCCCAACGATCGCATCAAGCTCTATCTCAAGTTCATTGACCAGCGCATCGACACCCTCCGCCAGCTCACTGCTAATCCCATGGCCGATAACCGCGCCGCTCAGATTCGCAACAAGCTTCAGGAGTTCACCAGCCTCTCCGACGAACTGCAGGACAACCTCGACACGTACGACTCCGCCCACGCGGATATCCGCAAGTCGCTCAAGGATGTCATCGCCGACACCAGCCGATGGCCGTCGGTGCTTGAATCGCTCCCCAAAAACGACGATTACGACTTCTCGGTCAAGACCGCCCTCGACTCGGCGCAAAGCGCCAGCGATGACGCAAGGCAGCTCGCCGAAGAGCAGGACATCTTCTTCAAGGTGCACAAGAACGAGCGCAACAGGAACGGCACCGGCCCCGGATAGTCGTCGCGCTCAGTCCGCGGCGTGCCGTCTGCGGATTGCCTTCACCAGCCGCCACAGATAGATCAGCAGATTCGCGCCGCAAACCGCAATGGCCCCGCCGACGATGACTCCGACCGGCACATGGGGATAGACGATCGCGTCCAGGTAGTGCACCAGAAAGCTGCCTGAGTACGCAGGCATCCCGGCGCGCGCTTCCAGCCACTGTTCCAGCATCGTCAGCGGGCACGGCCACGGCCCCGCATCCACAAGGATGCCCCACGTCAGCGACGCGATGTGAAATCCCGTCAGCCACGGCCGCCCGCGCGTCAGCAGCGCCCCGAAGATCACCCACACAATCCACGTCAGGTGAATCGCCAGCACCAGCGCTGCCCAGGCGGCCATACCCCGATCTTAGAACCGCGCCCCGGCCGCGGCCTCGCTTACACTGAAAAGGCAAATGTTTTATCGCACAGACGATCTTCGCATCCGCTCCACCAAAGTCGTTCTGCCCCCGGTCTTCCTCGAAGAAGAGCTCCCGGTCACCGAGGCGGCATCGGCCACCGTCTTTCACGCGCGCCGCGAGATCACGGCCATTCTCGATCAGCGCGATCCGCGACTTCTGGTTGTCGCCGGCCCCTGCTCCATCCACGATCCCGCTGCCGCGCGCGAGTACGCCGGTCTTCTCAAGGAGACAATGTCGGAGTTCCCCGAGCTGCGCCTCGTCATGCGCGTCTACTTCGAGAAGCCGCGCACCACCCTGGGCTGGAAGGGCCTCATCAACGATCCCTTTCTCGACGAGTCCTACCGCATCAACGACGGCCTGCGTCTGGCGCGCCGACTGCTTCTCGACCTCGCCGAGATGGGCGTTCCCACCGGCACCGAGTTCCTCGACATGATCTCCCCGCAGTACCTCGCCGAGCTGGTCAGCTGGGGCGCCATCGGTGCGCGCACGACCGAGAGCCAGGGCCACCGTCAGCTTGCCTCCGGACTTTCGTGCCCGGTGGGCTTCAAGAATGGCACCTCCGGCAACGTCCAGATCGCCATCGAAGCCATCCTCTCCGCGGGTCACCCGCACACCTTTCTGGGCCACTCCAAATACGGCCAGTCCGCGATCCTTTTCACCGCCGGCAACACCGACTGCCACATCATCCTGCGCGGCGGCCGCCAGACGGTAAACTACGACGCCCTCAGCGTCGGGGAAACCTGCCGCCTGCTCGAGAAAGCGAACCTGCCCCAGCGCGTCATGATCGACTGCAGCCACGCCAACAGCGGCAAGGATCATACCCGCCAGCCTGTCGTTTGCCGCGATGTCGCCGCGCAGATCGCCGCCGGCGATCGCCGCATCATTGGCGTCATGCTCGAGAGCAATCTCGTCGCCGGAGCGCAGAAGCACGTCCCTGGCCGCGAGCTGGTCTACGGCCAGAGCATCACCGACGGCTGCATGGACTGGAAGCAGACCCGCGAACTCCTCGCCGAGCTCGCCGCCGCCGTCCGCGCCCGCCAGTCTTCCACCGCGGACCAACCCGTTCCGGCGACGCAACCGGCATAGAAAGGCCCAACCGTGTCCCGTTTCGCCGAACCCATGGCGCGCCTCATCGACGAGCTGCGCAAGCTGCCCGGAATCGGGGCCAAATCCGCGCAGCGCCTGGCCTTTCACATCCTGCGCGCCGCCGACTCCGACGCCGAAGGCCTCGCCGCCGCGATCCGCGATGTCAAACAGAACCTTCGCCTTTGCTCCATCTGCAACAACATCACCGACGTCGATCCCTGTCTCTACTGTTCCAGCCCCACACGCAACCAGCGCCTGGTCTGTGTTGTTGAGGAGCCCACCAACATCGCCACCATCGAGAAGACCCGCTCCTGGAACGGGGTCTTCCAGGTGCTCCACGGCACGCTTTCGCCCCTGCATGGCGTTGAGCCGGAACATCTCCGCACCGGTACTCTGGTCGCCCGCGCCCAGGGCGGGGAACTGGACGAAGTGATTCTGGCCATGTCCCCTACCGTCGAAGGGGAAGCTACGGCCAACTGGCTGGCAGACCTGCTCCGCCCCACCGGCGTGCGCATCACGCGCATCGCCACCGGCGTTCCCGCGGGCAGCGATATCGAATACGCCGACGAGGTTACGATGTCTCGCGCGCTGGAAGGACGGCACGCGATTTAGCCGCCCTCCGCGCCATCTTTTCCGCCTTCTGCGCCTTTTCCATATGCTCCAGTGCCGTGCGCACCGCCGCATTGCGCCACGCCGCATGCAGCGCCGCCCGCACTTTCGCGGGCCTCGCATCCGCCAGCAGCACATTGGTGCAGCCCTTCCTGCCCCACGCGCCTTTTAGCCTGACGAACACTCCCGGATCGACGGTCGCAAAGTCCCGTTGCTGGTCCGGATACAGCTTCACCATCGCCCACGCTTCATTGGGGTACCCCAGCGTGGCGAAGATCTTCCCGTTCACCCGAAAATCCGGGTGATCCATGTGCTTGTGCTCCTCGGCGCCGGGCAGCGCCAGCGCCAGTTTGCGGAAGTCGGCCGGCGTCATGCTGGCGCTTGCTCCGCGGCTGCACTTTTGAGTTCGTCGGCGGTCAGGTCCCGGATGTGCGTCGCCAGCCACCACTGGAAGCCGAACGGATCTTCCACGCCTGCACTGCGGTCGCCATAGAACTGATCCGCCGGTTCGCGCAGATTCCTGGCCCCCGCCGCCAGCGCCTGCCGGTACGCCGCGTCGCAATCCTCCACATAGACCATCAGACTCACCGGCGACCCTCCAAAGTGCGCGGCACTGTGAATGCCGCGCTCCGGAACCTCATCGGCGAGCATAATAACAGAGTCACCCAGCCTCAGCTCCGCGTGGCCCACGGCGCCGTCGGGCCTGCGAATTCGCATTACCTCCGCCGCGCCGAAGGCCTGCCGGTAAAATTCAATCGCCTGCGCTGCGCCGCGCACATGAAGATACGGCTGGACACTGTGGTAACCCTCAGGAACTGGTTTCACAGGCGCCATTGTCCCCTCCGAAAGGCAGGCACCCATTGTGAGCCTTTCCTCTGAGGAAGTGCTGTAAAAATTTGAGGGGCGAGCCGCCGCTCGCCCCTCAAATAGTCTGGATTGAAAGTTTTTGCCGGTTTGCCGAGCCGGGATCGCCCTTAGTTCTTTGTCGGCGTCAGCGACATCGGCTCCGTCAGGCTGAAGATCAGCACCGAGCCCTTCGGCAGGTCTGCCGACTGCGGGGGCTGGATGAGCATATGCGTGGTCACCAGTCCGGCTCCCACTACCGAGCCCACGCCCGCGCCTACCGGACCGCCAACAGCAGCGCCCGCCGCCACTCCGGCTCCGGCACCCGCTCCGTACTGAAACGCGTCCTTTACAAAATGGTGGCTCGCCTCGATGCCGCCTTCATCGTTCACCCGCGTCCCCGGGGCCATCGATGCGACCGCTTCGGCGTACAGATGGTAGGCCGTCCCGTCCGGCAGGATGATCTCTTCCGGACGCAGCCGCAGCGTCGCGTGAGGGCCGATGTGATGCCCCTGCGACACGTGGGTCACCCGTCCCTGCATCACCGCTCCGGCCGGGATCACCACCCGTGCGCCGTTGTAGACATCCTGGGTCACGACCGCGCGAAACAACGCACCCGGCTCGGTCTCGGTCGTTGACAAATCCTGCTGGAGACTCACGGTGATGTTCGTGCCCTCGCCCAGAGCGTTCGGATCCACCGGCACATAGTTCACGATGTCGCTGTCCGGATCGAATCCGCTGGGCCGCAGGGTCCTTGCCGTCGCCGGTGGCGCCGTCGTCACGATGCCATAATCCGGATCCGCCGCCTGTCCCGCGGCGTTCGCCGGCGGTACCGACGTCACGATCCCTGCATCAGGATCCTCGGCCGGCGCCTGGGCCGCCGCTGCCGGGGGGTTCGCAGAGCTGTTCGCAGGAGTAGCCGGGATGGCAGCCGACGGTTTCGCCCTGGACGGCGCCGGTGTCGGCGTCGCATCCGGCGGGGACAGATTCTCGGTAGCCTGAATTGTCGAGTCCGGCGGCGGCTGTGAAACCCCCGTCATCTGGTCCTGGCTCTGGCTCTGATTCTGCTGGTTCTGTTGGCTCTGTTGGTTCTGTGCGGTCTGCGCGACCGCCGCGCTCGCCAGCGCCAGGCTCGCGACCGCTGCTATCAGCCCCATTCGACCGGTCCTGTTCATACTTGAAACCTCCTCGCCCGATCGCGCCCAATGCGCCTGAACTCTATGAACCCGGAATGCGCGCTCGAGTCGCCCCGAAAAATCCTTCCCGGAGCGTAAATCGCCTGATACCAGCCTAGCCCGAATCCGGAAACTGTGGGGAACCAGGCCGGGCGCCCTGTACCTCGGCGATTACCTGCCCGGTTCCAGCTCCATGGCCGCTACCAGAGCGTCCAGAGCCGAGCTTTGGGTGCTCGCATTCGCAGGCCCATACGGTGCTGCCCACATCAGCCCCAGCCGCTTGCCCGGCGGGCGCGCTCCTTCCCACAGGCTCGCGGCGTGGGCCAGCACAAATTCCCGGTACTCCGCCTTCGGCGCAACCTCATTGAGCGCCAGCAGGTTGCGAACAAAGATTCCCTTGAACTGCGTACCGTCGCCCCCGCAATTCGGTTCGCACGGCTCATGCAGAATTCCATTCGCATCCCGCAGCGCCGGAGCCGCCAGCGCCGCATCGGCGATGCTCGTTGCCTCGGCCGGCAGGGAAGCGTCATGCTCCGTCCGATAGAGTTCCGCGAGACCTCCCAAAATCACGCCCTGGTTGTAGGTCCAGGTAGTCCCGTGGTTGTTCTCGCACGCGCTCGTCAGCCCATCGTTGACCAGATGATCGCCGTTGATCATTCCCGAGGCCGAAAACCACGTCCATTCCCGCTGCGCCCATGCGAGGTACCGCGCCCGCTCCTCCGCGGTTCCCGCCCGGCGCGCCAAATGCGCTGCCACCGAGAGGAACAGCTCATTCGCGATCGCGTTCTTATACCTGCGTTTCTTGCTCCACCAGATCCCGCCGCCGCAGGTCTCGCTCCATCCTCCGCTCATATCGGCGAAGATCGACTCCGCCATATTCAGGTAGCGGCGCTTGTGCGTCCGGTCGTAGACATCGATCCACGCCAGCGCCCACCAACCCTCATCGTCGTAATAGTCGTTGATGAATCCTGGGCCCTTGTGCTGCGCGGTTTTGAATGTGTTGGCGAAGACCCCATTGAACCGTTTCGATCGAGTCGCTTCCGCGTAATCGGCCAGCGTGGTGATCGCGTTTGCTGAGTTCCACCAACCGGTGGTGGTGTAGAGGCCGGTGCCTGGGTCGTACCAGCTCTGCAGCGTCTGTACCGCTTCGGCAGTTCGCCGGTTCCAGTTCGGCGTTTCCTGTCCCTGCGCGGGCCCGGCCACAAGCCAACCCACGAGCGCCAGCCACGCAAGCGCGCTGATTCTCCTCATCATGTATCCCTGAGCACGCTTCGAAACTCCGGCTCCGGCGCGTTCCAGGAAGGGAAGCGAACAGCCCGGCTACTTCCGGACGAAATACATCAGCCAGCTCGCCGCGATTACCGCTCCCACAAACAGCACCCAGCAAAACACGCCGTACCTCACCATCCCCCGCCGCGTCGATCGCTGCGTGATGGCGAATACCACCGACGCGAATGTGGCGAACAGCAGCACCGAGGTGAAATGGGAGAAAGCCAGCATCTACACCTTCCTCCCGATGCGCAGATTGTGCGCGTCAACCGCGGCAATAAAGTTCAGCAGCCCCGCTACCACAACGAATTTGGTGCCGTAGTCGGCGGTCACCAGCTGCACCGTCGGCTGTCCCAGCGAGAAGATGCGCGCGATGAAGTACAGCGCACCCGTCCCCAGGTCGCCCGCGAAGCCCAGCATATCCAGTGGATCGCCCGTGTTGGCCGTGTAGACCTTAGCCTGCATCGCCAGGCCCAGCGCGAACATTGCCGTGATCGCCAGGAACAGGAGCAGCGCGCGTACCCAGTGTCGGGTGAGCAGATGCCCCGCTCCCGGAACCAGCCAGCCCAGCAACAGAGCGGAATAGACGAATCCCTGGTTGGCGGGGGGTTCTGGGGTCTGCGCTTTCGAGGCCATCTCCAACTGATGATACAGGGTAGAGGGGATAGGGTGCAGGGTGGAATCAGATCTGCAGCAAATCCTCCTGCACTCGCCCCGTCACCTTCGCCTCGTGCGCCCACGTCATCATGTTCACTTCGCTGCGCACGCCGAACTCCGGCAGGTAAATCCCCGGTTCCACCGAAAAACACGTGAAGGGCAGGATGCGCCGCTCGTCATGAGTCTCCAGATTGTCCAGATGCGCCCCGCTGCCATGCAGCTCGGTTCCGATGTTGTGCCCGGTTCGGTGCGTAAAGTACTGCCCGTAGCCGGCCCGCGCAATCACCCCGCGCGCCGCATCGTCCGCCTCGAATCCCGCGATCGGCCGGTTGGCGGAGAAAGCATCCTTTACCGCTTCGATGGCTGTATTGCGCGCATCCCGAACGATGGCGAAGATCAGCCGCTCGCGATCCGTGGGCGCGCGCCCCACCGCCCCCGTCCAGGTGATGTCGTACCAGCACGTCCCGGGCCGGTCCTTGCGCGCCCAGATGTCGAGCAGCAGAAAGACTCCGCTGCAGATCGGCCGGCTCCCGCCCGGGCTCGGCTCGTAGTGCGAGTCCGAGCTGTTTTCGTTCACCGAGACATTCGGACCGTGATCCCACACCATCCCGGCGCGCCGCATCGCATCCCGGAACCACTCCATCATCTCGTGTTCGGTGGCCGGCCAGCCCGAGCGCGCGCGGTTTCCGATCATCTGGAAGCCCACTTCCACAATTTCGTCCAGTGCCTTCTGGGCTTCGTAGTGGCTCGCAATCTGCTCCTCGGTCAGCACCGCCTGGAAGCGGCTCACCAGGTCCGCCGAGCTCACAATCGTCTTTCCCATCGCCCGCAACATCTCCACCGTCCCCGCATCCACCATCGAGACGTACATGATGGCGTTACGCGGCGAGTACTGCATGGCAATGCGATTCCACGGCGCCAGCATCGCATCGAGCCGCTGTTCCAGCTCCTGCCACGACGAGTACACTCCCTTCGATCCAGGCAGGGAATCCAGCTTGCCGGCCTCGATCCGATGCACCAGCTTGCGCGGTTCGCCCTCCGCCGGAATCACGTAATACCACCGCCGGCTCACCAGCCCCGTTTCCGGCAGCCCCAGGATCGCCCCAGCCAGCGGATCGCGATGGTGATGGTCGTAAAACAGCCAGGCGTCGAGCCCGGCTTCCCGCAGCGCAGACTGAATTGCCTCGAGTTCCATAACCCACTAGCCTATCGGGTTTAGCTTATAAGCGTGGAAAAAGAAGACAAACCCGGAATCTCCAGAATCAGCAGGTTCCTCGGCTGGCTGCAACTGCTCGGAAAGATTGTCATGGTCGTCGCCATCCTGCTCTGGCTCGCTGACTGGTCTGTCTTCCGCATCCGCGCTGCCCGCGGCTCAGCCTTCGATACCGTCCAGGTGCAGGAGTATCTCTCCACCTCGCTCAAGGGCAACAAGGAAGAGTACGACTTCGTCGGCGCCGAGCAGATCAGCTGCGTCCGCGCCCTCTTTCCTCATGCCGGCGCTCAACCCTGCTGGTGGCTGCGCCGGCATACCGTCCTGTGGGAGTAGATGGCGGAGGCTACCGGCTGCGGATTAGATTTCGGAAGGAAGGATGCTCGCCGCAGCCCCTGAACGCTAAACCCTACTTCTTCTCCTCGTGATATTCCTGCTCCGTGTTGATCTCCCACAGCGCTGCCTTGTCGATCCGGCCCGCCACAATCTGATCCACCGCCGTCATCGCTGTCAGCATCGAGTGGTCCTGGTTGTTGTACTTGTGCATCCCGTTGCGCCCCACCAGGAACAGGTTCTCGTAGCGATCCATGTAGCGCACGATCTCGTCGAACCGGTCGTAGCTGCCGAAGTATGCCGGATACGTCTTCGGCACGTGCACCACCTTCCAGTCGTGCACATCCGCGGCGCGCAGGATCCCGATCTTCTCCACTTCGGCGATCGCGAATCGAGCCATCTCCTCTTCCGGCATCTTCCACATCTCGTCGGTGTCGTAGCAGAAATACTCCAGCCCGATCCATACCTTCGCCGGATCGGCCACCATGAAGGGGCTCCAATTATTAAAGATCTGCAGCCGCCCCACCAGGACGTCCGGCTCCTGGATGTAAATCCAGGTGTCCTTCAGTGGCGATCCGTCCGGCTCCGTCACCGTCAGCCGGTCCACCAGCAGCCCCACCGTGATGAAGTCCCGGTACATCAGCCCATCGGCTACCGCGCGCACTTCCGCCGGAACCTCTACGTCCAGGCTGTGCACCAGTTCGCGCACCGGCATCGTCGAAAACACATAATCCGCCTCGATCGTCTGCGTCGCGCCCTGCGCATCCGTCGCTTCAACCGACACCACGCGATTGCCTTCCACGTGCAGCCGCCGCGCGCGCCAGCCCATCCGCACATCGCCGCCTTTTTGCTGCACCAGATCGGTGACGTGCTCCCAAAGCTGTCCCGGCCCGAACTTCGGATAAAGAAATCGCTCGATCAGCGAGGTCTCCGTGCCCTTTTGCGCGATTCCGTCCGAGCTCTTCCGCGAAAACGTCTTTTTCAGGAAGTGTGCGATCGCAGTCCGCAGCGACAGTCCCTTGATCCGCTGCGCGCCCCACTCTGCGCTGATCTGGTCGCACGGCACGCCCCACACCTTTTCCGTATACGACTTGAAAAATGTCCGGTACAGTTCCGTCCCGAAGCGGT